>Ga0210398_10001572_pt1 | contig 23272 bp, 18 predicted proteins | sample IncBWC4OmetaG_FD_161047 | JGI IMG/M metagenome (GOLD analysis project Ga0210398, IMG submission 161047) | Forest soil microbial communities from Barre Woods Harvard Forest LTER site, Petersham, Massachusetts, United States - Inc-BW-C-4-O | ecosystem: Environmental > Terrestrial > Soil >...
TTCGACGTGCCCGCTGAAGAGCATCAGTCGTTCCTCGCCGCGGAGTCGAAGGGCAACTACTTGAACCGCGTTCTCAAGCCGAAGGGATATCGCTACAGCGGGCCTCATCCGAATCCAGGTCCGAAAGCATAGCCGCATAATTCGGCGAATACCAAGGTCACTTAGCGTTGGCGGGCTTATGAGGCGCTGTCGCCTTTGACCGTCGCTCGCATCGCTTCTTCTTCCGGAACAATTTCCCTGTACCCCAGTTCCCTGCGAATCCGCATCGTATCGAACGCGACATCCTGATCGAAGTTGAATTTAGGATCGGTATTGATCGGCACGGATGATTCCGGCAACCGCGCTAACCGCTCTGCCATCGTCGGTGTGTGTTCTTCGCCCACGTTGTAGATTCGCCCAACCGCCGCAGGATGGCTTGCGGCCAGCACGATAGCCGCGGCCACGTTCTCCACGTAGCCGTGCGTCCAGCGCCATTGCGGATGGTTGCGGAATCCGTAAACCGTCGCCAAATCGCCCTTGTCGCCGGATCCGTACACCTTAGGTAGGCGCAACACCGTACCCGGCAAGTCACGCTCGCGTAGCGCAACCCTCTCCACCAGAATCTTTTCGTAAACGTTGGCAATGTCACTAGGAGGTTTCGTTGGGTCGCGATAAGGATAGAGCACCGTCCGCAGTGGCGACTCTTCGTTCAACAGACCTGCTTCGACGGGGCCTGGCTCCCCTCCGGTGAAGCGCCCATAAGCCAGATAAACATCTCCGCTGCTGATCCAGACCATGCGCGCCGTGTGGCCGCGAAAGAACTTCACCGCCGCAACCGCATCCGCCTCGCCCATGGCCATCATGTGGATTACGACGTCCGGTCGGGGCGTCAACAATTCGTCAGGAAAACTCCTGACCGGCATCGCGGCTTCCGCTCGTCGCACGTGCCGCACGCTGGAAGGAAGTTCTGCTTCGTGCTCGCCGCGATGGTAAACGGTCACGGAGTGTCCGTGGTCGACGAGCTGGCGAACCAAATGTGCCCCGATGAATCGCGTTCCGCCAATGACCACAACATTCATGTCAGGTCGCGCTACTTCAGGGCAGCGGCACTCTTCTCGCGCAACAAAATCGGGTTCTGATCGTAGGGATCGATGGTCACGCTCAAGTCTTTGCGCGCGTCGAATTGTTGCTGGGTCACAGGAAACGTCACCAACACAGTTCCCTTCTGTTCGGCTCCAGGCTGGATCTTGGTCTCCACCACCAGCGGCGTGCCTTTGTGCGGCTGTAGATCGGGATAAGCACTCAGGTAGCGATCAAAGTCGCTGGCTGAGGCCGCGTCGTCAGATTGGTCGCCCTGGTCGGTCTTCAGATTGGCTGCGATGCTCTTAATGTAGAGCGTCTTGGAGCCCACATTTCGCAGCGTCACATCCATCAGAATCATCGGGCTCGACATACCGGCAGGCTGGCTGAAATACACCGCGCCGATGCCGCCTTGCGCGACCGGCTTGGCCCGCTCGGTGTAGGCGATGATCGCAACCACAATGGCGACCACGACCAGGGCAATCGCTACCGGCGCCGCCGGCGGCAAGGTGCGCTTGGCGCTATCGAACTCTTCAGTGATGGGAACATGCCCCGCATCGTACGCCGGCGCGCCAGGACTGTCCGGCTTCTTTGGAACCTCGTTCTCAGCCATGGTTTCCTCCGACCGCAGTAGGCTATTCCCTATGTGCGGCTAGCAATGTGGGCTAGCAATATCCTCTTCACATTTTGTCATCCCGACCGAGGCCTTCAGGCCGACGGAGGGATCTGCGGTTCGCCCACGTCCGCGTACCAGAGGTGCGCTCTATTGCCTAACCACTCACCACTCGTGTTTCGCCGCCTTACGAAATTCCTCCTCCGGCAGCGTATTCAATACGTCCGCCGCGGTCAGCCAGGCTCTTCGAGCCTGCAAGATGCCGTACTTGATCTTCTCAAAATGTGATGTGTGATGGGCGTCGGTATTGATTACGATTTTCACCCCGCGCTCGCGTGCCATGCGTAAGTGGACATCGTTCAAATCGAGCCGATCAGGATACGCATTCAACTCCATCGCGACTTTATTCTTCAGCGCAGCCTTCAGGATCGCGTCCATGTCGAACTGATAGGCATCGCGGCGCAACAGGAGCCGTCCCGTAGGATGGCCCAGGATCGACGTGTTCTTGTTTCCTAAGGCGCGCAGCAGTCGGTCGGTCATCTGCTGCGGCTCCTGATTGAAAGCCGAATGGACGCTGGCTACGACCACATCCATCTGTTCCAGTACCGAGTCGGAAAGATCCAGTTCTCCCTCAGCCAGAATGTCGACCTCGATCCCAGCCATGATCGTAATGCCCTCGGTCTGCTCGTTCGCCGCGCGAATACGTGCAATATGCTCCACCGCGCGTTTGTCGTCGAGACCGTTAGCGAATGCCAGGTTCTTGGAGTGATCGCTGATGGCAATGTACTGGTAGCCGCGCTCCTTGGCCGCTTGCGCCATCTCCTCTATGGTGCACCGCCCGTCGGTCTCGACCGTGTGCATGTGCACTTCGCCGCGAATATCCTCGACCGTGATGAGCTCTGGCAGTTTGTGCTCGGCGGCGGCTTCGATCTCGCCGCAATTCTCTCGCAACTCGGGAGGAATGAAGTCCAGCTTCAGCGCACCGTAGATTTCCTCTTCGGTGGTGCCGGCGATGCGCTGCTCGTCATCCAGGCGGGCCAGCCCATACTCGTTGAGGGTGTAGCCCATCTTCAGCGCACGTTGCCGCAGCGTCACGTTGTGGTTCTTTGAGCCGGTGAAGTATTGCATCGCCGCGCCATAGCTTTCAGGCGGTAGCATGCGCACATCCACCTGCATTCCGTTGCGCAATTTGAAGCTGACCTTATTGTCGCCCTTCGCCATCACGTCGATGATTCCGGGAAAGCGCAGGATCTCCTCGGTCAGGGCGGCACGCTGCTCGTCGTCAATGCAGCACGGGCCGGTGATCAGCACATCCAGATCGCCGACCGTTTCGCGTCCCCGGCGCAATGATCCAGCGGGTGTGATCTTCTCGATGCCTTGGATGTGCTTCAAATGCTCAGTCAACTTTTCTGCCGTACGGTCGGCCTCATCCAGCAGGAATCGCCCTGAGATGCGGCGGTAATCTTCGATCGCTTTCAGGATCTTCTGCTCGGTTTTCTCGCTCATCCGCGGCAGCTCGCGCAATTTTCCTTCGCGTGCCAGCTGCTCAACGCCCGCAAGATCGCTCACCTGGAAGGCACTCCATAGCAGCGCGATGGTCTTGGGACCGAGGCCCTGGATCTTCAGCAACTCCAGCATGCTGGGCCGGTATTTTTGCAGCAGCTCCTGATGCTGAGTAAGCTTGCCTTCGCGGGAAAGCTCCTGAATGTTCGCCGCCATTCCTTTGCCGATGCCGGGAATCCCCAGCAATTTTTTCGGCTCGTCCAGCAGCTGGGAAACCTGTTGCGGATGCCCTTCCAGCGCCTCGGCCGCGCGACGGTAAGAACGGATGCGAAACGAGTCATCGCCGTTGACCTCCATGAGGTCGGCGGTTTCGTAGAAAATGTGCGCGATAGCCTTATTGTCCAAGCAAAAATACCTGTGCGGAATTGTAGCCTGAAGCGACGGAGCGATGTTGTGCCGCCTTCGTCGTCGCCCGAATATAGTACAGTTCGAATAAGGCTTCTGGTCGGCCCGTGAAGAGGCATATCCTCTGCCACCCCGCCGGGACTGCTTTGAAGCGGCGTAGCTTATTCTTGTCATCCCGAACCCAGCTTCAGCCGGTGAGGGATCTGCTTTTCTAGTGTCAACAGCCATGCACGAGCCCAAATCAATCCTGATCCGTCCCGCGCGCAATATTCTGGGCAGTCTGCGCGTACCCGGGGACAAGTCGATATCCCATCGCTACGCCATGCTGGCGGCGCTGGCCAAAGGACAGTCGCGCTTCGATAACTTTGCCCCAGGCGCCGATTGTGCCAGCACGCTGGCTTGTGTGCGTGCGCTGGGTTGCCAGGTCGAACGCGATGAGAGCGGAGCGGTAATCGTCGACGGGATGGGCGCGCAGCTCAAAGAAGCCGATGGGCCACTCGATTGCGGGAATTCCGGTTCAACCATGCGCATGCTCTCTGGAATTCTAGCGGCTCAGCCATTCGCCAGCGAATTGATTGGCGACGAGTCGCTTTCACACCGGCCCATGAAGCGCATCATCGAACCTTTGACCCTGATGGGCGCGGAAATCCTTGCGTCCAGCGGCGACCGCGCACCCTTGCGTATTAGTGGAAAGCGGCTCCGCGGCATTCAATATCGTCCGCCTGTAGCCAGCGCGCAAGTAAAGACGTCGATACTGTTTGCCGGTCTGCTGGCCGAAGGCAAGACCACAATTGAGGAACCGGCGCGCACCCGTGATCACGGCGAGATTGCTCTGCGCGCCTTCGGAGCTGAGGTCGACACCGCGCGCAACTCCGCCAGCATTCGCGGTGGCCAGGAATTGCATCCGTTGGAAGCCTACGTCCCGGGAGATATGTCGTCGGCAGCTTTCTTCATGTGCGCCGCCGCCATCTATCCCGAATCCAACCTCGTCATCGATGGCGTGCTGCTGAATCCCACGCGCTCTGCCCTGCTGGATGTGCTGGCTGCGATGGGCACGCGAACTTCGATGGTGCGCGTGGAAGAGCAGCATGGCGAATTGGTGGGGACCATTACTCTCATCCCGGGAAACGGTGGGTCGATCACGATTGAAGGCGCGCAGACGGCGCTGCTGATCGACGAACTCCCCGTGCTGGCGGCAATCGCTCCCTACACCGCAGGCGGACTTGAGGTTCGCGACGCAGCTGAGCTCCGAGTGAAAGAGTGCGACAGGCTCAGCGCGGTCACGCACAATCTCCGCGCCATGGGAGCGCAAGTTGAACAAACGGAAGATGGCTGGCGAATTCCGGGGCGGCAGCGACTGCATGGCGCACAGATCGAAACCTTCTCTGATCACCGCATTGCCATGGCCTTTGCCGTGTGCGCGCTGCGAGCGGAAGGAGAAACAGTTATTCCGAACGCCGAGTGCGTCGAGATCTCCTATCCCGCATTTTTCGACGATCTAGAGAAGTTAATCGAGCGCTAGGGCGATTCCTGCTGGGACCTAACCACCGATTCCCGAATAATCTTCCGACATGTCGAACTAGAAGTGCAGCCGCGGAAGAATGGCTCCCGTGCTTCGGCGATAGTCCTCATATTGCGGACCGAATGTGCCCACCATGGCCCGTTCCTCGATCTTGCTCTTAATTTTGAAACCGAGGTAAAACAATGCCACAGCTACTAACCCTCCCAGCTTGTGTTGTGCCATCGCAGTCCCCAGCAAACCAAGAATGATTCCAGTGTAGATGGGGTGCCGCACCCAGCGATAAGGGCCCGTCTGGACCAGTTGATGTCCAACCTTGACCGTCACTGCGGAGCTCCAATTGCCGCCGAGGTAGGCTCGGGCCCAGATCGCAAACCCTATCCCCGCGGCGGTAATCAGTATGGCAAGGACTTGAATCCATAAGCTCGCCGGAAAAATTTCGATATGCAGCCAGGCTCGCGGCGACTCACCGCCGAACATGGTGTAGGCTCCAGCAATGGTAAGCACGGTATAAGAGAGCCGCGACGAAACTCCTTCGCGGGTTTGCACGGGCTTAGTCTTGATCGCCCAGAGAAACCAAACCACCAGAAACGCAACCCACAAATATACGCAAATTCGTAACGCGTCCATTGCCATCTCCCGCGCCTATTACGATACCGCACCGCGATTGGTTCCCGAAGGAAGCGTGGCCATCCCGCACAGCCAATCCGTCGCGTTTCTCTGGACGGCGGCAACCCGGAATAGTATCTTTGCGATGCGACGATGAGTGCGTCCGGCGAACGCCCTGCAGCAGGGGATTTCCGGGTAGTCAACTTATCGCGTAGCTATCAATTCAAAGCCGTTCCAGGGGAGCTGGATTACATGAAGAAAAAAGTGTTCGCTGTCGTTGTCCTGAGTCTGTTCGTTTCCACGTTAGCTTTCGCGCAAAAGACCAACATCGATTGGGACCGCAGCGCAAACTTTTCCAATTTTCACACCTATATGTGGGAGCCAAGTCCCCATCCCGCCAACGGCCTTTGGGGACCACGCATCACCGACTCCATCGACAAGCAACTGCAAGCCAAAGGCCTGACCAAAGTCGACTCCAATCCCGATATGTGGGTGGTCTACAGCAACAGCATTCACGATCAGAAGGAAGTCGTGGGTACCGGCTACGGCTTTGGGCCCAGCTGGGGCTGGGGCGGTTGGGGATCAGGCCCGGTTATGTATAACACCTATGTCACCAAGATGGGCACCCTGGTTGTTGAACTGGCCGACGCCAAGGACAAGCAACTGCTATGGCGCGGGTCGGTGACCAACACCATTAGCGACAATAGCAACAAGAACATCAACAACCTCGACAAGTCTGTCAATAAGTTGTTCCAGAATTTTCCCCCAAAAGATAAGAAGTAGGCTCACCCGAGTCTCAACCACCCCACTCCGTGCCAACTCGGCGCGGGTGGGGGTGACGAGCTCTCGTGGAAGCAGCATTCCTACGGAGGATGGCATGAAGATACGAAGATGGTTTCTGGCCTCGGTTGCGCTTGCCAGTTTGTTCAGCGCAGTCAGCGCGGAAGCCCAATGGGTGATGGTGGCTAAAGCGGTCTCGGGACGGGTTCAGCAGATGACCAACAAGCCGGCGAACGGCGGCGGCGGTTACGACGTCGCCACGGTCGTCCTTCAGGCCAATGCAGATAAGGTCTACCAGACCGCTCTAACCGCTCTGCAGTCCCGCACCGACCTGACTATCAACAGCGACGACGCCAAGAAGCGCATGATCAAGTTCTCCAAGGGCGATCAGATAGCCAGCATGCAGGCTACGCCGCTGGGCGACAAGCTTTGCCAGTTGGTGATCGCCTCCAACCTCACGGGCGCGCAACCCGATGCAACCTCGCTGGTGGTCCAAGGGGTCATGAAGGTTTGTGACCAGATGCACGTCGTTTGCACCATGTCGGGAGACTGACACCGAGTCGCCCTTGGTTCTGCCCTCTAAGCAAACCGTAGGGGTGAAAACGCTGCCAGATCGAAATCAGGTTTGTGCCCGGTCAGTAATTGCGTCATCACTAGCGCTGTTACGGGCGCCAGCATGATTCCGTCGCGATAGTGTCCCGTTGCGGCATAATATCCCGCCAACGAGGTTGCCCCCAGGATGGGCAAATCATCAGGCGAACCCGGACGCAGTCCCGCCCAGGCATCGTGCAAGCGCATCTCTGCAATTGCGGGCGCAATCCTCGCCGCCGCCTCCTGAAGACGCCGAATAGTATCGGGATCGACACGCTTGTCGAATCCCGCCTCCTCGACGGTCGCTCCCAGCAGAATTCGGCCGTCGCTGCGTGGAATGATGTACACCTCGGAACTGCGCACCACGTGTTGAATCAATGGACCACCGCGATGAGCCACGGATTGCGGTACCAGGCATGCGATCTGGCCCTTCACCGGACGCGTCGGCATTCCCAAGGGCTTGATCTCCGCCGCCCACGCTCCGGCGCAGTTCACCACTTTGTCCGCTGCATAGAAGGATTTGCTGGTGCGCACGCCCGTGGCGCGGCGGCCTAGGACGGCAACCTCGTTGACGGCCGCGCCGGTCACAAAATCGACTCCGAGGGTTCGCCCTGCTTTCTCCAGCGCACGCCCCAGCTTGCGCGGATCGATGCTGCTCTCCGGCATCAGGCAGGCTCGACCGCGCAAGGTGATCAGCGGCTCCAGTTCACCAAGCTCGGCCTCTTCGAGCAAGCGCGCTCCGGCACAGGTTGGAAGCTCATCGTCTGCCTCGAGAAAGGCAATGGTACCTGCATCGCGCAGATCAGGCGACTGGAACGCCTCGGCTCGTAAGTCTCTGACAAACTCCGAATAGATGCGCGCGCTGGCCGCAACTACTTCCTGCAAGGCTAGCGGAGTGCCCGGATCGCAATGGGCGATCATGCCTCCGGCAGCGTAAGTCGCTTCGCGCCAAGGCTCGCCTTTTTCCACGACGAGTATGCTTGCGCCGCTCTGCCGCAGCCGCCACGCCAGAGATAGACCAATCACCCCTCCGCCGATAACGACGACATCCCAAGTCTTCACGGTTCGATTGTAGTGGAGGTGTCGCTCAGGAATGCTGGCTGTCCCTCCCGTCTTGGCCTGGATAGTGGCTGCGGTTTCAAGTCTTCGAGGCTTCATCCCAAGCCCGGCGGGTTTGCATTCTTGATTCTTCTACTCGAACGGCCGTTCGAGTTTTGATGCAGTTTTGAAAATTCCTTACCGATCCGCGCGTCCTTCGCTCCTCATTCTTGCACCGCCAAAAGCTTAGAAAAGCCGCATAAACACCGCCTAGGATGCCATGGCGCCCACGGGCAGGTCAGCGGTGATCTGGCTCACTTGGGTCAGTGAGAAGCATAAGGGGGTGTGACCCCTATCACACCCTGCCGTGAGTACACTCACTGCCCTTTGCTGCCCCGGTCGGCGATGTTTAATAGTTGCCGGCGCGCCATTTGCGACGGCGAAAGCGAGGGGTTTGCGTGAAGCGCTGTCGTCTGGTTTTCCTTGCCGCCCTGCTGCTCTCAGTGGTATCGGCTGCTCAATCTGCCCCACCTGCGCCCAAGAAGCACTCGTCGACTCCTGCCAAGACCGCTGCCAAAATGAGCAACGACGATTGCCTGGCCTGCCATAGCGACCCTACGCTCAGCAAAGATGAGAACGGCAAGCCGCTCAGCCTGCACGTCGATGACGCCAAGTTCAAGAACTCGGTCCACAGTGTCTACGGCTGCACCGACTGCCACACCGATATCAAGGCCTATCCTCATGATCCCGCTCCAGCGAAGCCGGTGTGCGCCACCTGCCACGCCGACCAGCAGGTAGCCTACGATCACGGTATCCATGCCAAGGCTGCGGCCGCCGGTAACACCAATGTGGCCAAGTGCCAGGACTGCCACGGCAGCGTGCACGAGATTCTGCCGCCGAGCGATCCCAAATCCAAGGTCGCACGCGCCAATATTCCTCAAACCTGCGGCGCCTGTCACGGGCAGAAGTTTGTAATGGCGTCCGGCGGAATGAGCTCGGCTCCTTTCACGTCCTATCAGCAAAGCGTACACGGCAAAGCCGTCGCCGCCGGATCCGACAAAGCCGCGGTCTGCACTGACTGCCACGGCGAGCACGATATCCTGAGCGCCACCGATCCCAAGTCGCCGATCAACAAGTACAATGTTCCGGCCACCTGCGCCAAGTGCCATGACAATGTCAGGCAGGAATATGTAAAGAGCATTCACGGGCAGGCTATCGCACGCGGCAACTGGCAAGCGCCGGTGTGTACCGACTGCCACGGCATTCACACCATCAAGGCACCCACCGATCCCAACTCTTCGGTGGCATCGGCCAACGTACAGAACACCTGCGCCTCTTGTCATGCCAGCGTGAAACTGTCGAACGAGTTTGGCGTGCCTGGCGGCCGCGTCGCGTCCTATCTGTCGAGCTATCACGGCATGGCGGAAAAAGTGGGCTCAACCACGGTAGCCAACTGCGCCAGTTGCCACGGTGTGCACAACATTCTGCCGCCCAGCGATCCGCACTCCACCGTCAATCACGCCAACCTGGCCAAGACCTGCGGGCAATGCCACCCGGGCGCCAACGACAAGTTCATCACCAGCAAAGTGCACCTCGACGGCACCGCCAAAGCCGATTTCGGCAGCAAGGTCATCGGCTTCATCAGCCGGATGTATATCTGGATGATCGTGGTTGTGATCGGCGCCATGGTGCTGCACAATCTGATCGTCTACCGCAAGAAGCTGATCCTGCACCGCATCGGACAGCCGCGAATTTTGTTCCGCATGACTCTAGGACAGCGCATCCAGCATCTGGCGCTGCTGGCCAGCTTCTTCATTCTGGTGCTCACCGGCTTCGCGCTGCGCTATCCGTCATCGTGGCTGGCCATGATCTTCGTCCACGAACTGGTCCGCAGCTATATCCACCGCATCGCCGGCGTGGTACTGATCGCGGTCAGTTTGTATCACACCTGGTACGTCCTCAAGAATCCCGACGGCCGCCAGCTGATCAAAGACATGCTGCCCGACTGGAAGGATGTCACCGACGCACGTGACGCATTCCGCTACTACCTGGGTCACAGCGAAAGCCGCCCCATGTTCGGCCGCTTTACCTACGCAGAAAAAATGGAGTACTGGGCGCTGGTGTGGGGCATGTTTGTAATGGCCAGCACCGGATTGATGGCCTGGTTCAAGGTCGGAGTCGGAGAACGAGTGCCCGGCTGGTGGATCGACGTAGCCATCACCATTCACTTCTACGAAGCAGTACTGGCTACCCTGGCCATCATCGTCTGGCACTTGTACGGCGTGATGTTCGATCCCGACGCTTATCCCATGAACTGGTCGTGGTATGACGGCAAGATGTCGATCGAACACTATGAGCACGAGCATCCGCTCGACTTGACGGCCATCGAAAAAAGTCGCGGCTCAGAGGAAGAAGCTGAGCCCGCTGAGGCTGCTAAGGAAGAGCAAACTGAAGTAACAAGCAGCACGAAATAACCTTTAGGGCGCGGTCGGAAATGGCCGCGCCGAATGTTGCACTTTTAATTTTGGTTGCATCGGGTCATCACTGTGGTACTTTCGGCAACACTGGGTGCTTTGCACCGGGGTGAGGCGAAGAAGGGGATTTCAAAATGAGTGAGGACACACCGGAGGTGAATCCTCAGGGTGCGAGTCTGTCTGGTTCGCGCAAACTGATCAGGAACCCGATCAGCCTTATCGGAATAGCGCTGGCTGCGGTTGCCTTCATCAATATTCTGTTTCTCTTCCTGATCGACGTTCTATCGGCGCATCCCAGTCCCTACATCGGGATTCTCGCCTACATGGTGGCGCCGGGATTCCTGGCCGTTGGCCTGATTCTCATTCCGGTTGGCATGGCCTATGAGCGGCGTCGCCGCCTCCGGGAAGCGGGGGCACCCCGACATCTTCCCAGCGTCGACCTGAACAATCCCGCGCAACGCAGCACCGTGGCGTTCGTTCTGGCCTTCGTGGTGATTTTTGCGCTGATGAGCGCGATCGGCAGCTATAAGGCTTACGAGTTCACGGACTCGGTGCAGTTCTGCGGACAGCTCTGCCACACCGTGATGCACCCGGAATTCACTGCCTACCAGGCTTCGCCGCACGCCCGCGTCGCCTGCGTGGATTGCCACGTGGGATCGGGCGCAAGCTGGTATGTGAAGTCGAAGCTATCGGGAATACGGCAGGTCTACTACACCGCTCTGGGAACTTATCCGCGGCCAATTCCCACGCCGGTGCAGAATCTTCGTCCCGCGCCTCAAACCTGTGAACAATGCCACTGGCCCAAGAAGTTCTGGGGAGCGCAGCTCAAGACCTTCACCCATTTTGGCAGCGACGAGCAGAACACGCCGCGCGTGATTCGTCTGCTGATCAAGACCGGTGGCGGAGACCCATCCCTCGGTCAGGCCGGTGAAGGCATTCATTGGCACATGAACATCGCCAATAAGATTACCTACTTCGCTACCGATGAACAGCGGCAGGTAATTCCCTGGGTTCGCATGGAAGATTCTCAGGGACATGTGACCGAGTATGTGACCAAAGATAATCCGCCCACGCCGGCCCAGATCGAGCAGGCCAGCAAGCGCCGCATGGATTGCATCGACTGCCACAATCGTCCCTCGCACATTTACACCCCGCCCGATCTGTCGGTCGATCGCGGCATCACCGGCCGCAGCATTGATGCGACTCTTCCGTACATCAAGCAGCAAGGCGTGCAGGTGCTGACTGCCGACTACAAGACTTCCGACCAAGCCGAGCAAGCCATTGCCGACAACATCAACAAGTTCTATCGCGAGAAGTATCCGCAGATTGCCTCCAGCAAGGCCGCCAGCATCGGCTCCTCGATCGTGGAGCTGCAGCGCATCTATCGCACTACGTTCTTCCCCGACATGAAGGTGAACTGGAAGACCCATCCCAACAACATCGGCCACTTCTATTTCCAAGGCTGCTTCCGCTGCCACGACGGCAATCACGTCAGTAAGGATGGCAAGGTCATCAGCAAGGATTGCAATTCATGCCACACGGTCATCGACCAGGTGGAGGGCGGAACTCATGTAGCACAAATCCCTGCGCAGACGTTCAAGCATCCGGTAGATCTGGGCGATATGACGGCGGTGAACTGCGCTGACTGCCACAGCGGGGGCGTGGGGCCGTAAATAAGCTATCCGCCCTTAGCCATCAGCTTTCAGCCAAGAATGTTTGTCATCCTGAGCGAGCGGAGTCGAAGGACCCCTACGTCCCTCAAGAACTGCCCGGCTGCGCGCTTTCTGACGCCAATGCCGGGGCACGCAATCCTTGGCTGACGGCTGAGAGCTGACGGCTGACAGCTACCTTCTCCCCGAGTGACCTCCATCACAGGCCCACGTGATGCCACTCACGGCCCCTTGGGTCGTGAAAATCCTATCGTAGAGCCATAGCAACGAGCCGTTATCCGCAAAAGCGGGAGAGGAAAAAACATCATGACCGAAGGTACCGGCAGCACTCAGGCGGTGAAAAAGGAATACACGCCGCGGCTGATTTTCTGGGAAGTGACCAAGGGCTGCAATCTGCGCTGCATCCACTGCCGCGCCACCGCGACCGAACTGATGTCGCCGACTGACCTGCCAACAGAAGAAGCGCTAGACATCATCTCCCAGATCGCCGACTTCGGCAGCCCCATCCTGGTGCTCAGCGGCGGCGAGCCACTCTACCGGCAAGACATTTTTCAGCTGGCCGAGTACGCTACCAGCCGCGGCCTGCGCACGGCGCTGGCAACTAACGGAACGCTGGTCACCAAAGACGTCGCCGAGAAGATCAAGAACGCCGGCATCAAGCGGGTCTCGATTTCGCTGGACGGCTCCGACGCCATCACGCACGACACTTTTCGCGGTATGCGCAACCTGCAACAGCTGGGCGTCTCAGTACAAATCAACACCACGATCGCGCGTCACAATGCGCATCAGTTGCCGGCAGTACTGGACCTTGCCCGCCAACTGGGCGCCGATGCGCTGCACACGTTTCTTCTGGTCCCGGTGGGCTGCGGCGTCGACATTGCCGCCGAGCAGATGGTTCCTCCGGAAGAGTACGAACGAATGTTGAACTGGTTCTACGATCAATCGCTGGAAGGTGGCATCGAGTTGAAGGCTACCTGTGCTCCCCATTACTTCCGCGTTCAGCGCCAGCGCCGCGCCGCCGACCGACTGGCGGGGCGCGAACATCCTGCATCAGCCCCGACTTCGCATCCCCATGAGATTGGTCCCACGGATATAACCATGCCGGGTTCTACAGGAATCTCTCTGAAGCCGGGCGGTGGGCCGCCAGTAGGACACGCTGGACACCCGGGCGGCCATCCCAGCGACATGAACGCCATGACCAAGGGTTGCCTTGCCGGAACTGGGGTCTGTTTCATTTCCCATGAAGGCGAAGTCTTTCCTTGCGGATATCTTCCTGCTATCGCCGGTGATCTGCGGAAACAAAGTTTCGCCGAGATCTGGAACGATTCCGAGGTATTCGGACAACTCCGCGACGACGATAACCTGAAAGGGAAGTGCGGGTGCTGTGAGTTCCGTCACGTCTGTATGGGATGTCGCGCGCGCGCCTATGCCGCTACCGGCGACTTCCTGGCGGAAGAACCGTTCTGCGTGTACGAGCCCGGAACTTCGAATCAGATGATTCGCACCATCGCCGATGCCAAGCGAGCCGGCTGAGACTTAAGTCATATCGATCGCGCACGCTTCGCACTACGATCTAGTTATGGCAGCTCATATCAGTACTCTGCACACCTCACGACTTAGAACCCTGGTGGTTCCCCGCGAGCACGGCGCATGGGGGATGCTGCTGGTGCCGCTGGCTACGGGAGCGGTGGTAGCGCTGAGGACCGGAATGAACGGCGCCGCGCTCAGTCTCTTCATCGTCACTGCCATGTCGTTGTTCTGGCTTCGCACTCCGGTCGAGAGTTTGCTCGGCGCGTCGGCCATCAAGGCGCACACCGAGGAAGAGCGCGCTCTGGTGATGAGAGCAATTGCCGGGATCGGCGCCCTGGCTGCTGTCAGCGCGACTGCTCTCTTGTGGAATGGCCACAGTCGCGGATTGCTGATCATTGGCGGGATCGCGGGTCTGGCTTTCGCCCTCCAGGCGGGCGTGAAACAACTGGGCCGCAAAGGCAGAATGCCAGCGCAGGTGATCGGCGCTGTAGGACTGACTTCCACGGCCGCCGGGGCATATTACGTTGCCACCGGGCGGCTTGACCGTGTCGCGCTTGCCGTTTGGGTAGCGAACTGGCTGTTCGCCGGCGACCAGGTTCATTTTGTGCAACTACGCATTCGCTCCAGTCGGGCCGCTGGCTTCCAGGAAAAACTGAAGTCGGGACTTCCCTTTTTCGCCGGACAGGCAGCGTTGCTCGGCGTCGTTCTCATCGCATGCCATGTACGATTCTTTCCAGGCCTCGTCTGGCTGGCTTTTGTTCCTGTCTTACTTCGTGGGACGTATTGGTTTGGGCGCGACTGGCAGTCTCTGGACGTCCACAAACTCGGTTTCAGCGAACTGGCGCATTCCCTGGCTTTTGGCGCGCTGCTCTGCGTTGTCTTTTTGGCGTCAACCCCTGTTCAATAGAAGCTGGCACAATTTCCCCTTACTGAGTTGGAGCTTTCATTCTGATAAGCTGTCTGCCTCTAAAGGACCGCAGCAATGATTCCAGCCCGAGCGTGGAGGCTGGCGGCAGCTCTACTTGTCGCGATGGTAGGGCTACCCGCGGCCGCTCAGATCACTCAGTTTCTGCCCGAGATTGATGTCTACTCCGGCCTGACCTCCAACACTCAGTTTTGGTTTCAGGCCAAGCAAACCCGAGAAGACGGTGCTCCGACGCAGGCTGAGATCGGACTCAGCTTCAATTTCTTCGTCAAACCACTGCTGACGTTGAAGACCCGCACCGTGTTCGACCTGGACGACGCGAAAAAAAGACTGCTGGTGTTATCGGCCGGATATCGCTATCTGCCTTCGGCGAGCGCTCCTGCGCAAAATCGAATCCTGCTCATGGCTACCTCGAACCTTCCCATGAAGGGCAACGTTCTGATATCCGACAGGAACCGTTTGGAAATCAATTTCACCAACGACAATCCTTCCTGGCGCTATCGTAACAAGCCCACCGTGCAGAAAACGATTGCGATTCGCTCCTACCATCCGTCTCCCTATGCGGCGGCAGAGTTCTACTACAACAGCCGCTATGACAAGTGGAGCGCAACCACTATTTATACTGGTTGTATTTTTCCGCTTCGTAACAGAATAGAGATCGAGCCCTATTACGAGCACGCAAACAGCACCGGCGTTAGTCCCAACCAGCAGATCAATGGGCTTGGATTGATTCTGAACTTGTTTTTCAGGCGCGAAGAAAAGTAAAAGCGATAGCGAGTACATCGATCGTTTCAAGCAGTACCTCGCCGGACTTGAAGCCTAGCGATCGACAGGCAGGGCTGGACTCGATAACGTTTCACACAGTTGCTCGATTCTCGTTATATACTGCGCCACAAGAAAGGTGGATTGCCGATGCGAGGCCTGATAAGACTGCTGATCCTGCTGCTCGTCGCAGTCGTGAGTTCAACAGTTGCGCAACAAGCTAACTCTGCTTCGACGGGAGGGGCCTCCACGACTTTCGCACTCACCAGTTCCGCATTTGCTGCGGCTGCTGAAATTCCCAGGCAGTACACCTGCAAGGGCGCAGATACGTCACCCGCGCTCGCTTGGAGTGGCGCACCGGCGCAGAGCGCCAGCTTTGCTCTCATCGTGGACGATCCAGACGCGCCTCACGGGACCTGGGTGCATTGGGTACTGTGGAATCTGCCGGCGAGCGCGCATGCGTTGCCACAAGGTGTCGCCAAACGCGATCAGTTGGATGACGGATCGCGCCAGGGACGAAACAGTGATGGGAAGACCGGTTACAGTGGGCCGTGTCCGCCGGGCGGGCAGACGCATCGTTACTTCTTCCGCTTCTATGCTCTGGATGGAAAGCTCGATCTTGCCCCAGGCGCCGGCCGCGGCGATCTGGACGGCGCGATGAAAGGGCACGTGCTGGCTCAAACCGAATACATGGGAACCTTTCATAAATAGAAAATCAACCAAAAGCAGGGGTTGGCGATGAACTGCCGGAGAATCCTGTTCCCCGTAAGTTCGGCAGATAGAATGGCTGTTCCGGATTTCCCGCATGCATTCGAACTGGATCTTCTGGGTAGCCTTCAATGTCTTCGTGCTGGCGATGCTGGCGCTCGATCTGGGCGTTTTCCATCGCACCAAACACGTAGTGCATCTGCGCGAAGCCATTGCCTGGACCTTGGTGTGGATCAGCGTGGCCGGCGTCTTCGCCGTCTTCATCTATTTTTTTGGGCACACTCTCGTGGGCCAGAATACCCGTCCCAATTCGCAGCTTGCGCTGGAATTTGTAACCGGCTATCTGATTGAGCAGTCGCTTAGCGTCGATAATCTGTTTGTCTTCCTGCTCATTTTTCGCTACTTCGCCGTGCCTCGCAAACTGCAGCATGATGTTCTGTTCTGGGGTGTGCTGGGCGCGCTCGTCATGCGGGCGATTTTCATTGCCGCCGGCGTAAGCCTGCTGAACCGCTTTCACTGGATCGTCTATGTCTTCGGCGCCATCCTGATTTACAGCGGTATCAAGTTGCTGCGGCAACACGGAGCCGAAGTTCATCCTGAATCCAATCCGCTGGTCCGCGGATTCCGCAAGCTTTTCCGGGTCACCAAAGATTACGAAGGCGGAAGCTTCTTCGTCCGTCGCGGCGCAATGACCTACGCCACACCGCTGGCCCTGGTGCTGATTGTGGTCGAAACGACGGACCTGCTGTTCGCGGTCGACTCCATCCCCGCGGTGCTGGCGGTCACACGCGAACCTTTCATCGTTTACACTTCGAACGTTCTTGCGATCATGGGACTGCGTTCGTTGTACTTCGCGCTGGCCGGCATGATCGAAGCGTTCCGGTTCTTGCACTACGCCTTGTCGCTGATCTTGATCTTTATCGGCGCGAAGATGCTGGCCTCGCACTATGTCGAGATCCCCGTCGGAGCTGCGCTGGGAACGGTGGTGGGAGTCTTGCTGATCTCGATTGTGGCGTCGCTCATGTATCCGAAGAGAAAATCAGCTGCCACATAGTGGAGATCTATGGTTGGCGGTATCTGCGGTAGCACGCCTTCAGTTTCATTGACAATTTATTTCTTCAGAGCCCCAAATCATTTCGACTTCAGGATCTCAACAATCCTTTCCTTGTCGTCGGTCCGAAGCCTGGACAAGTCTGAAGATCGACCTGGCATTCGGCGATGACAAGCTGAGAGTCCAGCCCACCAGGGCGAAAGAGCCTAGCCCCGCACGCAGCCGAAGGCCGAGTGGTGGGAAAGCACAAAAACTAATCTGAGTCCCGTAGGGAGGACGCCTGAGCTCTGCGATCAAACCTGCCGTGCCTACGGCACTCAGGCTTACAAATTACGCCTACCCGGCGCTGAAGCGCTGGGCTAAGCTCTTTCGTCCCACTACGTGGGACTCAGGTCATGCGGGCCATAGTTTCTTACTTGCCGGGGTTGGTGTCGGGCGAACCATTGTTGCATCACTTTGTAGGGTTGATCGGTTGCCAGTCAGAGTATTGAGAGGAGGCGACGAGCAAAACTGCCACAATTTCTCTACGCCCTATTGGAAGCGAATATTGTCGCCGGTCACCACGGAGTGTTTGCGGTACTTAACATCATTCTTCAGCGGATAGTCCAGCCTGTAGTGCGCTCCGCGGCTTTCTTCGCGAGCCAGTGCTGATCGCGCGATCAGCAATCCCGCCTCAACAATATTGATGGCCTCTTGCGCCCGGCGGTCGCCTGACTGTGGCGCTTGCGCCCGCAGCGCGCGCAATTCCGGTACGACTTGCTGCAATGCTTTTCCATCGCGAACCACTCCGACGCGCTGCCACATCAGCGACTGCACCTTCTTGATGAACTTCTCGGTCTCAGCCGACTGCCCATTGCTGTTGACCGCGGCCACCTTCGCAGTCGCAGCTGTCCCGCGCTTATCGCCGGCACGCAACTTCTCGCGCATGTTTTGTGCTGCCCGCGCTCCATACACCAAGCCTTCGAGCAGCGAGTTGCTGGCCAGCCGGTTTGCCCCATGCACTCCGGTGCAAGCGACTTCGCCGGCTGCGTAAAGGCCGGGCAGCGACGTCTGGCCATACAAATCCGTACGGACACCACCCATGGCATAATGCGCCGCGGGACGAATGGGCACTAACTCAGTGGCAATGTCGATGTTGTACTGCATGCAGGTTGAGTAAATCATCGGGAAACGTTGGCGGACGCGCTCGGCATTGAGGTGGGTGAGGTCGAGATAGACGGCAGCGTCCGGCCGCTTCACCAACTCCAGTTCGTGGGCGATGGCCCGCGCCACCACATCACGAGGCGCCAGTTCCGCCGACTCGTGATACTTGGGCATGAAGCGTTTAAGCTCGACATTTCGCAGGTAAGCTCCCTCACCGCGCAGGGCCTCCGACAACAGAAATCGAGGAGCGTTCTTCAGGAACAGCGCCGTGGGATGGAACTGCACAAACTCCATGTCGCTGATTTCAGCGCCCGCGCGATACGCCATCGCCACTCCATCGCCAGTGGCCACGGCGGGATTGGTGGAGTCGCTATAAACGTGGCCCAGCCCCCCGGTAGCCAGCAGCACCGCACAGGCGTGGATCTCATGTGTCTGTCCCGACTGGTCGAGGACGCGAACTCCAACCACACGGCCATCGTCGACCAGTAAGTCGGTAGTGAACTCGAACTCGCGAAAAGCGATGGGCGTGATGGCTGAGGCTTTCAGAAAAAGAGCTCGACCAATCTCGCGGCCCGTGGAGTCGCCATGCGCGTGCAGCACTCGATTGCGGCTATGTGCGCCCTCACGGGTGAAGGCAATCTTGGCGCCGGCGCGATCGAACTCCGTGCCCCATTCGATGAGTTCTTCGATACGATTCGGTCCTTCTTCGACCAGAATGCGCGCAGCCTCTTCGTTGACCAGCCCATCACCGGCCTTCAGCGTATCTTCCAGATGCAACCTGACCTCATCGTCGTCGCTGAGCGCGGCCGCGATGCCGCCTTGCGCGTATTGCGTATTCGACTCCGTGACCTCACGCTTGGCCAGGCACAAGACGCGACCCGCGGAGGCCAATTCCACCGATGCGCGCAGTCCGGCGATGCCTGCGCCTACCACGATGAAATCGGTTTCGGAAAGAAGAATCTGCATTACAGGGTTCATGGTAGCACGCACCTCTGACCCGGCAGCCGGTCTAGGAAGCCCTGCGAACAAATGCGGAATTAGGCAATCGCAACGTTGATGGCGGTTGGACTTGCCTCCATTTGGTAGCATCATGGGACTGTCTCCCTCGACTTGAGAGCTGACGCATGAGCCTATCCGCACTGTTGCAGTATGCCGCTTTTGTGCTTGTGGTGACGCTGCTGGTCAAGCCAGTGGGACGATACATGGCGCGCGTCTTCAGCGGCGAAAGAACGCTGCTCGATCCTTTCTTACGTCCGGCAGAGCGATTGATTTATCGCCTGACGGGAGTGCAACCGCAGTCGGAAATGACATGGCAACAGTATGCCGGAGCCTTCGTCATCTTCGGCATGGTGGGCACGCTGCTTCTTTACAGCATCCTGCGATTGCAGCAATTCTTCCCCTGGTTTTATGCCGCCTACATGACCACGACGATGACGCCTGACCTGGCGATGAACACGGCTGTGAGTTTCGCCACCACGACCACATGGCAAGCCTATGGCGGCGAAACGACCATGAGCTACTTCAGCCAGATTGTAGGCCTTACGGTACAGAATTTTCTGGCGGGCGCGGCCGGCCTGGCAGTGGGAGTCGCTTTCGTTCGCGGCATGGCGCGAGATCGCGCCAGCACTCTGGGCAACTTCTGGGTCGATCTGGTGCGCTCGATCCTGTGGGTGCTGTTGCCGCTGTCGATTGTGGGCGCGCTGCTGCTGGCGTGGCAAGGCGTGCCCATGAACTTTCATCCTTACACTCAGGCGACAACTCTCGACGGCGCGCGACAGAACATCGCGCAAGGACCTGTGGCGGCGTTGGAGATCATCAAGAATCTGGGCACGAACGGCGGCGGCTTCTTCAACGCCAACGGCGCTCATCCCTACGAGAACCCAACGCCGCTGGCGAACTTCGTCGAGATGCTGGCCATCGCGGTACTGCCGGCCGCCTTCACTCACACGTACGGATTGATGGTGGGCCGGCCACGTCATGGCTGGGTGTTGTATCAAGTCATGGTGTTTCTGTTTACCGCGGGACTGCTGATTTGCGGCTGGGCCGAGCAGCACGGCAATCCACTGCTGCCTCAAGCGCTCAACATCCAGGCCAGCGCTGCACAGGCCGGGGGCAACATGGAAGGCAAGGAAGTTCGCTTTGGTGTTACCACCTCGGTGTTGACGGCCGTAACGACCTCGAATGGCGCCACCGGTTCGTACAACTCCATGCACGACAGTTACACGCCCATCGGCGGAATGGTTCCGCTGATCAACATGCTGCTGGGCGAAATGATTTTCGGCGGCTTGGGGACGGGCATCTACAGCATCATTATGATCGCGCTGGTCGCGCTGTTTCTGGCCGGCCTGATGATCGGACGGACGCCTGCGTACTTGGGGAAGAAAGTGCGAGCGGCCGAAAGCAAGATGATCATGCTGTACATTCTGGCGGGGTCGATCTCGATCCTGCTATTCACGGCACTGGCGGTTCTGACCAAGGCCGGGCTCGCCGGGTTAGTAACCAACACCGGCACGCATGGCTTCACGGAAATTCTGTTTGCTTACGCGTCGGCCAATGCCAACAACGGCCAGAACTTCGCCGGTCTCAACGCCAACAGCGTGTTCTACAACCTGACCACGGCTATCACGATGATGGTCGGCCGCTTCGGTCTGGCGATCCCAGCGCTCTGCCTGGCAGGCCTGTTTGCCGCCCAGCAGCCAACGCCCGACAGCGCAGGCACGCTACCCACTCACTCCTGGTCGTTTGCCATCCTGCTGACCTTCACCGCGCTAATTGTTTCGGCGCTCAGCTACTTTCCCGCTCTGGCGCTAGGGCCACTGCTGGAACATCTGAGCATGGTGCGGTAGAAAGCTGTCTTGAGCAGATCGATCTCGTGCTGCTTCATCGCTGTTCCATTACACTAGAAACTTGACTCGCATTCCGGTCCAAACTCCGTCCCGTCGTTACGAAGTGCTGATTGAGCGCGGCTTGCTGCGCTCGGCCGGTGCGACCTTGCGCGACATGATTCCGCCGGGCGCGCGGGTCTTCGCCCTGACTGCGCCGCCGGTTCGCAAGCACTACGGAACCGTGCTGCGAAAAAGTTTTGCCAAGTCGGGACATCAGTTCGAGCTGCTGGTAATGCCCAACGGCGAGCGCTCGAAAACGCTGTCGGAACTGGGAAAGCTCGCAGCCAAGCTGATGCGCTACGGCGCCGACCGGCACTCGGTCCTTATCGCCCTCGGGGGCGGAGTGGTGGGCGACGTCGGCGCGTTCCTGGCGTCGATCTTCATGCGCGGCATACCTGTGGTGCAGATTCCGACCACGCTGCTGGCACAGGTGGATTCGGCGGTAGGCGGCAAGACGGGCGTGAATCTGAAAGCCGGCAAGAACCTGCTGGGAACGTTTCATCAGCCACTGGCCGTGCTGGCTGATCCCGATGTGCTGAAGACTTTGCCCGAGCGCGAGTATCGCTCTGGACTGTTTGAGGCGATGAAGTACGGCGTGATCCGCAACCCTGCGATCTTCGAGCTGATGGAATCGAACAGCAACGCTCTGCTGCGTCGGGATGGCGCGCTGCTGGAAACTTTAATTGCGGAATGCGTTCGCGTGAAGGCCGACGTGGTGGGGGCCGATGAGCGGGAGAGCGGCGAACGCCGCATTCTGAATTTCGGACACACTATCGGCCATGCACTGGAGGCGGAGACGAATTACACGCGCCTGCTGCACGGCGAAGCCGTGGGCTGGGGCATGATCGCCGCTGCCATGATCGGCGCGAGCATGCAAATTACCGATCCGCGAACGGCACAACGGATTTATGCGCTGGTGCTGGCCTACGGTCCGTTACCCAAGCTGCCGGTCGACAGCCGGAGCGTGATGAAGCGGCTGATGTCCGACAAGAAAACGGTCGGCGGCATTCCGCATTTTGTTTTGCCGACCGCCCTGGGCAAGGTCGAAATCGTCAACAACGTTCCTGCCCGCACCGCAATTCAGGCGATCAAAGCGATCAGGTATTTATCGAAAGCATAGCAACGCTCGTGCTCCAACAATCAATTGAGCAGATAGCTGGTGTGATGGAAGCGTCCCACAAGTCGAGTAGCCAAGTTCCAACACCTCAGGGGCTAAAGCCCAGTCATAAGTTGCTGTCTTTCGGCACGGCTGAAGCCGTGCCCCTTCAAAATCGCCTCATACCGAGTTTTTCAGCAACCTGTAAAGCCGTGTCCTTTCAAAACCGCTATCGTGAGATTTGCTTCCATGCCTGAGCAGAACAAACTGACGCCAGGCGAGCGCATTGTGGGTGCTGCCCCGGCGGGCGCTGGAGACGAAGCGGCGGCGGCTGACGCAGTACGCGACATGTTTACTTCGATCGCGCCGCGCTACGATCTGTTGAATCACGTGCTGTCGATGAACATCGACCGGGTGTGGTGGAACCGTACCGCGCGCGTGTTCTCCGAAGTGCTGTGCCGTCCCAATGCACAGACGCTTGATCTTTGCTGCGGCACCGGCGACATGACCTTCGCTTTGCACCGCCGCTTGAATGGCGCGCCGACGAAGCTGATTGGCGCAGACTTCTCGCATGCCATGCTGGTTCGCGCCGAACAAAAATCGGGCGAGCGAGAGATTCGCTGGGTCGAAGCGGATGCGCTCAATCTGCCTTTCGATTCCGGCCGGTTTCAGTTGGTAACTTCGGCCTTCGGATTCCGCAATCTAGCCAATTACGATCGCGGCCTGGCAGAAATCTATCGTGTGCTGGCGCCCGACGGCGAGGTGGGCATTCTCGACTTTGGCGAACCCAAGGGCATGATCGGCAAAGTCTATCGCCTGTACTTCCGACGCGTTCTGCCTGCCATTGGGACGATGATCTCAGGCGTGAGCGGCCCGTACGCGTATCTGCCGGCCTCGGTGCTGCGCTTCCC
>Ga0210398_10001574_pt1 | contig 23269 bp, 13 predicted proteins | sample IncBWC4OmetaG_FD_161047 | JGI IMG/M metagenome (GOLD analysis project Ga0210398, IMG submission 161047) | Forest soil microbial communities from Barre Woods Harvard Forest LTER site, Petersham, Massachusetts, United States - Inc-BW-C-4-O | ecosystem: Environmental > Terrestrial > Soil >...
GATGAAGGATGGGGTAATCGCCGATTTCAAGATTACCGAGAAGATGCTGAACTACTTCATCCAGAAGGCTCACAACCGCAAGATGATGGTGCATCCCCGGATAGTGATCGGCGTGCCTTCGGAGATCACGCAGGTGGAGAAGCGGGCAGTCGAGGACTCGGCCTATCGCGCCAAGGCGAGCGAGGTCTTTCTCGTGGAGCAGGCAATGGTCGCGGCCATCGGCGCCGGGCTTCCGATCACCGAGCCGAGCGGCAACATGGTGGTGGATATAGGCGGCGGGACGACGGATATTGCCGTAATTTCGCTTTCGGGCATCGTCTATTCGCGGTCGGTCAGGATGGCCGGCAACCAGATGGATGAAGCCATCATGAACTACCTTAAGCGGAAATATAACCTGCTGATCGGCGAGCGCACGGCGGAACAGATCAAGATCGAACTGGGGTCTGCTTATCCGTTGGACAAGCCGCTGACGATGGAGATCAAGGGTCGCAACCTGATTGAGGGCGTTCCGAAGACCATCACGATTGAAGACAGCGAAATCCGCGAGGCCCTGGGCGAGTCGATCTCAACAATCCTGAATGCGATTCGCGTGGCGCTGGAGCGGACGCCTCCGGAACTGAGTGCGGATATCAGCGATCGCGGCATCGTACTGACCGGCGGCGGGGCGCTGATCAAGAACCTTGACAAGCGCATTCGCGAAGAAACCGGGTTGCCGGTGTCGATTGCGGACGATCCCCTGGCCAGCGTGGTGCTGGGTACGGGCAAGATGTTGAGCGACTTCCGGCTGCTTCGGAAGATCAAGATCGACTAGGTATCGCGACCAGGTATCGAAGGTGGCACTCACATAAGCCGCGGCGCGTCAGCGCGGGTAACGGCGGCTTATAATATGGGTAACTTCCGCCCGGATCGCGGGTTAAGACTGTTTCGCGCCTCGCGGCGAGAATGAGCGAGGCGAGAATCGGCAAGTAGCGGGTGTTGGCATTTTCGGAATTACCGTGCCCCGTTCGAAGCGTACAAGGTCGCCGCTGCCTGATGGTCGCGTCGACTCTCAATCTACGGTTTCGGGTTACACCCATTCCGAAAATGCAGTGAGCATCGACGTCAGGCCCCATGGAATCATTCTTCAGCCGTTATAAGAACGCCCTGGTACTGATCGTGGTGCTGGTTGCCCAACTGCTTGCGCTTGCCGTGCAGGTGAAGCGCCCCGCGCCGGGAAGCCCCGATCAGGAAGGCGTCAGCCTTATCCGCTATGTCGTGGTGAGCGTGGTGACGCCACCGGAGCGCTGGATCCACAATGTCGGACGCGGGATTCGCGGCCTCTGGTATGGCTATATGGACCTGGTGCATGTGCGCCAGCAGGATGCCGTGCTGAAGACGGAAATCGAACGGCTGAGGCTGGAGCAGGCGAGCCTGGCCGAGGATGCAAAGCAGGGGCAGAGGCTCGAGCAGCTGCTCGACTTCAAAGAACATTACGTCTACAAGACGGTGCCCGCCCAGGTGATTGGTGCTTCGGGCACGGACCAGTCGCGGACGCTTTACATCGACAAGGGTGCGAAGGATGGGCTGGCTCCGGACATGCCGGTGGTGACAGCCGACGGCATCGTAGGCAAGCTGAAGGACGTCTTCGACCACAAGAGCCTGGTGCTGCTGGTGTCCGATCCGACAAGCGGTGTGGGTGTGATCCTCGAGACCACCCGTACGCGCGGGATTCTCAAAGGTGTGCCTTTCGGGCAGCTGCAGGTGATCAATGTTTCTCCGGATGGCCGCATCAAGGCGGGCGAGCGGATTGTGACCAGCGGCGGGGACCAGATTTTTCCACGCGGCATGCCAGTGGGGACAGTGGAGGGGGTCGAGCCCGATCCGGATCGAGATCCACTGATGGATGTATCGGTGCAGCCGGCAGCGAACCTGTCGAGCCTCGAAGAAGTGCTGGTCATTACCAAAGTCGGGGACGCCCTCTCGAAGCAGGCGCAGAAGGATCTCGCAGCCAGCGAGGCGGAGGGCGAGGAAGAAAAGAAGCGCGCTTCCGACGTGCTTTCGGAGCGGCTTCCGGGACGCCTGGATGCCAAGGCGCCGGCGGATACGAATCCCGATCCAAAGGTGGGTGAGACAGCCAGCGGAGCTCCTGCCGATGATGTTCGCCTGCTGACGCCTCCGAGGCCGCTGCGGCCGGATCAGTACAGTCCGGATGCGACGCCGCAGGCGGCGGAGATGACTCCCGGGCAGCGGCGCGCGCCACTGGTGCAGGGGACGGAAGATATCATTGCGCCTGCGCCAAAGAAGCCGGTAACGGCTTCATCGGCGACAGCAGAGAACGGGCTGAGTGGACACACGGCGGCGGTAAGCGGCGATAGCGCCAGCGGCGTAGCGAAGAGGACATTACCGGCGTCGGCAATGTCGTCGACTGCGACCGGCACGGCAAGGACGACGCCGTTGGCAACCGGTCCCAGACCGGCGACTGCGAACGCTGCAGGTGGTGGAAGCGCGACGGGTTCAGTCGCATCCAGTTCCACCCTAGCTAGCCCGAGGCCGGTGAGGTCGGCGACTGGGAGCATGTCGCCAGCCAGCGCGACTGGCTCCCCAACAGGTGGACCGAGTCGTCCGGTGACTTCAGCGACGGCAAAGACGGCTTATTCGTCGTCCGCGGGCGGGGCTGGCGGAACGGGCACGGTCGCGAGTACTCCAAAGACGAAGGTGATCGTGGACGGACCGATTAGCAGCCCGAGCGCTCGGCCGCGGGCGGTGGAGAATCCGGCGAGCGAGGGACAGGCCGCTGTACCGGCTAAGAAGAAGAACCCGGAGATTGTTCCGGATGATGGAAGCAGGCCGCCTTCGGCAGCCAGGCCCGCGGTCCCCAGGCCGAAACCGGCTGAGCCGACGACCCCTCCGAACGGGGGCCGGTAGCGATGGCGCTGATGGCATCAACACGGCGGGAGGCGGATGAGCGATCGTTCCCGCTGGCGATCTATGTGGTAGTTCCAGCGGCGGCGCTGATCCTGCAGTCGCTGATTTCACTGCACTTTCCACTGTTTGCGACGCTCGATCTGCCGCTGATCGTGGTCATTTATTTTGCGATGACGCGGCGGAGCCCGGCGATTTCAACGATCGGCGGCGCGGTGGTGGGCATCGCGCAGGATGCGCTGACTCGGCAGCCGCTGGGTGTATTCGGAATTGCCAAGGCGGTGATCGGGTATGTGGCCGGATCGCTGGGCGTGCGCATCGACACGGAAAATCACGGGATGCGGCTGCTCCTGACGTTTCTGTTTGTGCTGTTGCATAACGCCATCGACTGGGTGCTGCTGCGGCACATGCTGGCTGAGCCGATGGTGTGGAGCTGGGTGCGGGAGCCGTTGCGTGCGGGCGTGAATGCGCTGGTCGGCGTGGTGATCTTTGCGCTCCTGGACAAGGCCAAGTCGCGGGAGAGTTTTTAGAGCGGCGCCGGATGACATGGCGGCCGTTATGATCGGCGAAAGAAGCAGCAGACGATGGATATCGGACCCAGGGAAGAGAAATTACCGGCGATCAAGCTGACCATCTTTCAGTACCTCATCGTGGCTGTGATGGTGGTGCTGATCTTTGGCCTGTGGCGGTTGCAGGTGGTTGGCGCGCAGAACTACCGCGCCCAGGCGGAGGCGAATCGCATCCGCAAGGTTCCGATTCTCGCGCCGCGAGGGCAGCTCTTCGATCGCGACGGCCGCCTGCTGGTGGATAGCTATCCTTCGGTGTCGTGCTTCCTGGTTCGCGAGCAGGGTCATGACTACGAGGCCGACCTGCCGCTGATCGCGCGCGGCCTGCATATGACGGTCGACCAGATCCACGCGATTCTGAAGAAGTTCCGGGCGGCTCCGAAATACACGCCGCTGCCGCTGAAGCAGGACATCACTCCGGATGAGCAGGAGTTTATCGAGGCGCATCGCGACGAGATGCCCGAACTTGAAACAGTAGACGAGCAGCGCAGACTGTATCCGAAGGATGGGTTTGCCTCGCACCTGATCGGGTATGTGGGCGAGGTGAGCGAGGACATGCTGAATGATCCTCGCTATGCGATGTATGAGCCGGGCGATGTGGTGGGCAAGTCGGGCGTGGAGGAGTCGTATGACGCGATCCTGCGCGGGCAGGACGGGTCGCACGATGTGCTGGTCGACAGCCACGGACGCGAGGTGGGAAAGCTGGGCACCGAGCCGTCGAAGCCGGGTCAGAGTCTGAAGCTCACCATTGATCTCGATCTTCAGAGGACGGCGGAGAATGCATTTGGGGACCGCAACGGCGCGGTGATCGCGATGGATCCGCACACGGGCGAGATTCTGGCCATGCTGAGCCGGCCGACGTTTGACCCAAATCAATTTGCGGTGCGTATCGGACGGGACGAGTGGAACCGGCTGATCACCGACCCCAACCATCCGCTGCTGAACAAGACCATCCAGGCGCAGCTTGCGCCGGGTTCGACATTCAAGGTGATTATGTCGTTGGCCGGGCTGCAACAGGGTGTAGCGCAGGACCTGACAGTGAATTGCGGGGGCGGCGCGACATTCTACGGCCACTATTTTGCGTGTGATAAAAGGCACGGTCCGCTGAACGTGCAACAGGCGATATCGAAGTCGTGCGATACCTACTTCTATACGCTGGCAGTAAAGCTGGGGATCACGGCGATTGCGAAGTACGCGCACGAAGTCGGGCTCGGGCAGAGGACTGGCGTAGACCTGCCGGATGAAGTCTCCGGCGTGCTGCCGTCGGAAGAGTGGAAGATGAAGACCTTCCACGAGAAGTGGTATGCGGGCGAGACGGTTTCGGTGGGCATCGGACAGGGCGCGTTAGCGGTCACGCCCATTCAGCTGGCGCGCGCCCTGAGCGGCATCGCTTCGGGCGGTGTATTCAAGCGGCCGCACGTAGTTTTTCCGGACGAGCTTCCGGCGGATTACCGCAAGGCCATGGCCGATACCTTTCCTGGATCAGGCGATGTAACGGTTCCTATCGATCCTGATAACTGGGAGACAATCACCGACGGAATGGCAGGTGCGACCGATCCGCGGGCGGGTGGGACAGCGTTTGCGTCGCACCTTGAAAACATCGACTTTTCCGGGAAAACCGGTACGGCGCAGGTGGTGAGCCACAGCGCGGGGACCAATAAGGTATCGAGCGTGATTGCTGAGCGTCCGAATGCCTGGTTTGTCGGGATGGCGCCGCGTCGGAACCCCGATATCGTGGTCGCGGTGCTGTGGGAGCACGGGGGCTGGGGTTCGGGATCGGCGCATGTTGCGGCGCGGGTGATCGAGGCCTTCGTCAACAAACAGCGGCGGCTGAATCACAACTTGGCGACGGAGAAGGAAACGCCGGTTGAAGTGGGCGCGGTGTGGTCCGATCCGTCAGACCCTGATGGCATGGGCGGGAAGCCGCTGGTCGCGAAGGGTTCGCCGAAGAATCCCGAGTTCGACGCGATGCGCGCCGGGCACTTCTTTGTCGATGTGCCACCGGCCGCCAAGCAGGCGGATGCGCTGGCCGCGGTGGTTCGGTAACGATGCGGCGGTTTCTTTCCTTTCGCGATTTCGACTGGACCCTGCTCGGGTTCGTGATGATCCTGTCGATCATCAGCATCTTCGAGATTTATTCGGCGACGCTGCACACCAAGTTCGTCGGCTTCTATAAACAGCAGATCCTGTGGCTGCTGGGCGGGCTGATCGCGATGTTTATCCTGTCGCTGATTGATTACCACCGGCTGATCGATGCCATCCACTGGATATATGGCTTCTGTGTCGTGTCCCTGGTGGCGGTGCTGGTGGTGGGGACGAAGGTGCTGGGCGCGCGACGGTGGATCAAGCTGCCGGGCGGCATTCACTTTCAGCCATCAGAGTGGGTAAAGCTGGTCCTGATTGTCGCGGTCACCCGCTATTTCCTCGGTCTGGTCGGCAAACAGCTTACCTGGCCGGATATCTTCAAGGCGATGGCGCTGGTGGGCGTGCCGATGCTGCTGGTGTTGAAGCAGCCGGACCTGGGGACGGCGCTCACCTACTCCCCGATTCTGTTGGCCGGGTTGTTCCTGGGCGGGATCGACTGGAAAAAGGGGGCGATTCTTGTCCTGGCAGGGTTACTGCTGGTGACGGTGGCGTTTACCAGTGGGAAGATTCTCAAGCCTTATCAGAAGGCCAGGCTGACGAGCTTCATGAACCCGGATGCGGACCCCAAGGGCAGCGGCTACCAGATCAACCAGTCAAAGATTGCGGTGGGAGATGGCGGTGTTTTCGGGCGCGGCGCCACCAAGGGTACGCAGACCCAGGGGGATTTTCTGCCTATCCCATACACGGACTTCATCTTTGCGGCATTCGCCGAGGAACATGGGTTCATCGGCGCGGTGATAGTGCTGCTGATATACTTCTTAATATTGATGCGTTTGATTCAGAACGCACAGACAGCCGCAGACCTATCAGGTACTTTCTTGGTGATGGGCGTGGTGGCCGTGTTGATCTTTCAGATCGCGGTCAACGTCGGAATGGTCATAGGGCTGATGCCGGTCACCGGGATACCCCTCCCGCTTATGAGTTACGGGGGCTCCTCGGTGCTGTTCACGTTTCTGGCTCTGGGCATGGTGATGAATGTCCGCATGAGCCGCTTCGTCAACTGAATCCCCGGCGAGGATTTGAAGTTTTGTAAGGGCGTTCGCCTGAGGCGGACGAGAAGTTTAATTATCAACCGGCCGGGCAGATCACGCGGCCGGGCAGGATTCAGGCATGAAGGCGCACAGACGGGAAACGACCCCGCCGGGAACATTGGCAGCAGCGGTCACAAACTCTTTGCGCTCAGAAGCATCCCGTAAGACAGGTGGTTTTTTCAGTGAGCGTCCGCCGGGCCACCGGCGGGAATGCAGCTTACTTCTCACGCAAAGAATCTTCTTCGACACGGCTACGTCTTCGTCATTCCTGGGCCTCTCCGGCTCTCCGCTCTGATCTGTCTCGACCGTTGCCGCGCGGTGAAATTCGCGCAGCGAGAGAGGCAGCATGGCAAAGGAAATATGCATTTCGACCACGCCGCATGAGACGCGGCTTGCGATTCTTGAAAACGACGAGCTCACAGAGATTTACTACGAGCGCGAGAACGAATACACCCTAGCGGGGTCCATTTACAAAGGCAGAGTGACACGCGTGCTTCCGGGCATGCAGTCGGCGTTTGTCGACGTTGGCCTGGAGCGCGATGCGTTTCTGTACGTGACCGACTTTCTGGAGGAACAGGAAGACGGTGCGGATTTTGAGAGTGCGAGCGGAAGCGGCCAGAGGCCGCGCCGGGAAGGCGGCCGCGAGAATGGCCAATCCGGCAATGGGCGGGGACGCGAGCCAGAAGCTGCGGCTCAGGCTGAGGTGGCGGCAGAGCCCGGTGGCGCAGAGCCTTCGGACGATGAGGATTCGCCAAGCGGGACGAGACGCTGGCGGGGACGTCGTGGGCGCAGGCGGGGATTCCGTCCTCGGGGGCAGCATGAAGATTCACGCCCCGCGGATGCGGCGCGGGAGTCGATGGTTGAGCCAGGAACGATCCAGATAGAAAGCGAGTCGTTCGACGCCGAGCCGCAGGCACCCCGGGAGTTCCGTGCACCGGCTTCGGCGCAGAGCCAGCGCATTGTGCTGCCGGGCGAGTCCCTGTCGAAGTACGGCGGGGCGCCTGCAGAAAACAGGTCCGAGGCTTCGGTTCAGGCTGCGCCGGTGAAGACAAACTATGTGGCTCCGAAGCCGTCGACGCTGATTGAGTCGCCCATCGATTGGGACGGCGGCCTGTTGATGCCGGGTGAATCGCTTTCCAGGTATCGGGGCAAAGCTGAGATGCCGGCGACAGAGCCGGTGGTTGAGATTGTTGTGCCGGAGAGCGAAGTGGTGGAAAACCGTGAGCTCGAGGCAAGCCCGTCCCACGTATCCGAAGTGCAACTGGTGGCTGAGCTGCCCGAGGAAGCGGTAACGCCGCTGGTGGAACCAGTTCAGGAATTCACCCACGTTGAAACCGCCAGGCAGGATGTGATTGGGGTACCCGAGCTGCCTTCGGTTGCGCACGCCGCGCAGGAGAGGATCACTGCTAACGAGCCTGAGATGGCGCTGGCCGAGGTTGCTGAGGAACACATCCACGAAGAGATTCAGGAGGAGGTTCACGAGTTCGAGCCGGAGAGCGCGTCGGCTTCGCACAAGGTCGATCCAACGGCGCCGAGCGAGTTTCGTTTTTCGAGCGTGGCGGAAGAGGAATCGCCGCTACCCGAAACAGATCTTGCTGTGATCGCGCACGAGGTTCGTGAGGAAAGTCCGATCGAGGGGCACTCAGCGGCGGGAACGATCGACTACGCAGAGGAAGAGCATGATGTGCAGGCGACGGAGGTTGCCGATCAGCTCTTCGGTTTTGCTCCGGGCTCGGGTGTGCTCGAGGAAGAGGTGATCGACGAGGAAGAGTACGACTTTGAGCCAATTCATCGCCACGCCGATGAGCATGACAGCGAGGACCTCGAGGAAGAGACGCTGGACCATGCAGGAGAACTGGGAGAGATGGTGCGCGATTCGCATCTCAATCAGCGGCTGTCAAGTGAACCCGGTCTCGATGAGGCCGAGGAAGAGGATCTCGAAGCTGGTGAAGAAAACGGCGACGAGGACGAAGACGAAGAAGACGACGAAGAGGAAGGCTTCAAAGCGGACAAAGCCGTCGAGCAGGGGAGCGAGCCTGTGGCGGCGGTTGAACCGGCCAGGCCGCGGCGCGGTGGAGATCGCGGGGACCGCAAGGGTGGCCGTCGCGGAGACCGCCGTGGAGACCGGCGCGGAGGACATCCAGGCGCACGCAGGCATTCGGCGCAGACGATGGACCTGCCGATCATCAGCGACTTGCTGAAGCAGGGGCAGGAGATTCTAGTTCAGATTGCGAAGGAGCCCATCGCCAAGAAAGGCGCGCGCATAACAAGCCACATTGCGCTGCCGGGACGATTCCTGGTTTTCATGCCGACGGTGAATCACGTGGGCGTGTCGCGCAAGATTTCGTCCGATGAAGAGCGCCAGCGGCTGAAGCGGATTCTGATCAGCGAGCGCGGCGAAGCTTCGGGCGGGTTTATCGTGCGGACTGCGGCAGATGGAGCGAGCGAGGACGAACTGCGCGCGGATCTGCGCTTCCTGATCAGTTTGTGGAACGAGATCAAGCAGCGCGAGGAGGCGAGCAAGGCTCCGGCGCTCATCTATCACGACCTGAATCTTGTTGAGCGCGTGCTGCGCGACCAGGTGAGCGACAACTTCTCGGCCATCTGGGTGGACAACGAGATGGAGTATGAGAGGACGGTGCGCTTCCTGAACCGGTTCCAGCCTTCACTCGTGCGGCGCGTGAAGCTGTACACGAAGGAGACCCCGCTCTTTGAACAGTTCGGTATTCAGGACGAGATCACGAAGGCGCTGAAGTCGAAGGTGTGGCTGAAGTCGGGTGGATCGATCGTGATTAACCAGACAGAAGCGCTGGTGGCGATCGACATAAACACTGGCAAATACGTCGGCAAGACCGCGCGCCTGGAAGACACGATTCTGAAGACGAATCTCGATGCGATTCCAGAGATCGTCCGCCAGATCCGGCTGCGTGATCTTGGCGGCATCATTGTGATCGACTTTATCGACATGGACGAGCGCAAGAATCGCCACAAGGTGATGGCAGCGCTCGAAGAGGCGTTGAAGGCTGATCGCGCTCCTTCAAAGGTGCTACAGTTTAACGATTTCGGACTGGTGGCGATTACGCGCAAGCGCGTGAAGCAGTCGCTGGAGCGGACGCTGAGCACTCCCTGCCCGGTTTGCACCGGAACGGGGATGGTGAAGAGCCCGACGACGGTCGCGAACGAAATCTTTGTGGAGATGCGCAAGATGCAGCGGCATCTTGAAGGCGGCGATGTGATGCTGCGCGTGAATCCCGAGGTGGTGAAGGTGCTGAAGGCGAACAACGCGAAATGGCTGAACGAACTCGAAGAGATGAGCGGCAAAACGATTATCGTGAAGAGCGATGCGGCGCTGCCTCCGGAGCAGTTCGACATCCACTAACCAATCTCGAGTTGCACGGGAAGGGTCGGAACATTTGTTCCGGCCTTTACCGTCTGTAGACAAAAACAACTTCTGCCGAGTCTAAAACGTCAGAGTAGTGTTGGAAGCAAGAAAGGGAGGCACCCCACGCATCACTCCCAAAAATTCTTCTGTTGACTGAGGGAGTCCCCCAATGATGGAACACTGCTTTCTTTCGCGGTCGCTTGTGCGCCGCGTCGCCCTTGCCGCATCTCTGGTAACGCTGGCCGCCATTCCGTGTGCGGCTATCGCGCAGACCGCCGATGCTTCGGACGATGGTCACGAAGGTTCGAGTCCGGCAAACTATTCAAGCTCGCTCGAATGGAAGTCATATGTGAGGACAGATGACTCTCCCGGCGATGCTCTGCCCGGCTCGCCGCGCCCTTCGCCGCAATATGGGCAGTCGAACACCCGTTATCCTGAATACAACAGCCGCTGGAGCCGTGTGGCGATTGAAGCAGGTGTGGGATTCACCGCTCCGGTAGGAAACACAACGCACGGCTGGGAAACCTATGGATACAACATAAAGGCCGGTGCCGGATGGAACTTCACAAAGCGTCTTGGCGTGCTGTTGGAGTACCAGTGGAACCGCGATAAGATTCCGGGGTCGACGCTCACGCAATTGGCCATCGCTAGTGGCTCGAACGTGCCGTTTGGCGGCAATGTGAACACCTGGTCCTTTACTCTGGATCCCATCTTCTACCTTCCTGTCACCAAGAGGGCAGGAGCGTATGTGACGGGCGGCGGCGGTTTCTATCGTAAGGTGACAAACTTCACGGCGCCGGTGCTGTCAATCAGTTGCTATTACTACTGCTATGAAGGCTATTACCCGACTACCATTGCCCATTCCTCGAGCAACCAGGGTGGACTGAATATCCGCGCCGGCTTCTATTGGAAGGCGCTGGGTGAAGACAGCAATGCAAAGTTCTTCGCCGAAGCCGGGTATCTCTGGGTGGATTCACCGGTTGCCAGCAACTCGGATCCCTATGGCTCAGGCACCTCAAGCCTGGTTCCGGTGACATTCGGAATTCGCTTCTAAGGGCATTTTCGGAAGTCAGTGCCACTGCTGCTTCGTAATCAAGTCACCGCTCCCTGTTGGTCGCGTTGACTTTGCGAGTCGCGGTTTCAGATCACTGTATTTCCGAAAATGCTGTCGTTTCGGACGCTACGCGCTCCGTCGGGCGGCGGCATGGACAGTATTCATGCTGCCGCCCTCTTTCGTTCTGGCCCTCCCGCAGAGAAGGCTACTTTGATTCCTTCATGACCCTTTCGACCTCATCGGCATCCTTGGGCAGGGCGCAGGTGAGGCATTCGAGCTTGCCGTTGGGGTTGGCGTAGAAGACGTCCTCGATGCGCACGCCGATTTTTTCCTCAGGGATGTAGATGCCGGGCTCGATGGTGAAGACCATGCCGGGCTGGATGGGCCTGGAGTAGTCCCACGGATCGTGCACGTCGATGCCGACGGAGTGGCCGATACCGTGGATGAAGTACTTGCCGAGCGGCTCGCCGTGCAGGTCTTTGCCGTGTGCATTCATGTAATTCCAGGCGATGGTGTCGAGCGAGTCTGGATACTTGTGGCGCGGATCGTTGATGCGGGAGGTTCCGGCGACGAAGGCATCCATGGCGGCCTTCTGGGCTCCCTTGACGATGTCGTATATCTCACGCTGGCGTGGGGTGAAGTGCCCGTTGACCGGCACGGCGCGGGTGATGTCGGAGGCGTACATGGAGTATTCGCCGGCGGCGTCGACCACGACGATATCGCCGCTCTGCATGGTTTCCCTGTTGCTGGAGTAATGCAGGACGGTCGAGTTCTTGCCCGATCCGACGATGGGGGCATAGGACGGACGCTCGCAGCCGTTCTCCATCAGCTTCTCGATGATGATCCCCGCAATCGTGCCTTCGGTCGCGCCGGGGTGAACGCTGCGCATCATCGCGAGCTGGGCCTGGATGGATGCATCGGCGGCTTTGTGGAGGAGGGCGATTTCCCCGGGATCTTTGATGGCCCGAAGCTGGTTGGTGAGGTCTCGGACGTTGGCGAAGTTGAGCGGCTGGTCACGGCCAAGGGTGGTGGCTGTCCATGCGGCCAGGGATCTCGCCTGGGCGGCGTCGGGCTCGCTCCAAAGAGGAGGTAGAGGCGGCAGGGTATGCGTTGCCAGGTCATTGAGGAGCGCGGGCAGCTCATCCATGGACTTCACCTCGTCGACTCCCGCCTTGGCGGCTGCGCCCGGGGTGTCCGCGTCGAGCTTCTCCCCGGTGTAGAGCTCCATGCGCATGTTACGCGAGGGGAGGAAGAGGATTTCGCGGTAGGGCCGCGCGGGTCGCGAGCCTTCGGCGGGATTTGCAGCTTCGACAAGCAGCGCGGCGCCCGGCTCGTTCCATCCGGTGAGGTAGTAGAAGTCGGGATCCTGCCGGTAGGGCATGAAGTCGAGCTGGGGCTCCTCGGCGGCGAAGAGGACGGCGACTCCGCCGTTGAACTTTTCGGCAAGATTCACGCGGCGGGCGTGGTAGTCGGCGGCGGGCTGGCGTTCGAGAGCGAAAGCTTGAACTGCGAGGACGGCAAGACAAATGGGCGCCAAGGCGCGGAGGATCGATTTCATAAAGGGCAGTCTACTAGTTGGGTTCGAGGGTATCCCAATGATAAAGCGTCCGGTTGTGCGGTTGAGTATCAGAGAGCGGCGCTGGCCGCTTAAACTGGGGACGTCATGCTGAATCATCGCAAAATCGCGGTTGTGCTGCCGGCCTACAACGCGGCGAAGACGCTTCGCCGCACGATCGAGGAGATTCCCCGCGAGATTGTCGACGATGTGATTCTGACCGACGATGCGAGCCGGGACAACACCGTTGACCTGGCGCGCGAGCTGGGACTGACAACGATTCGTCACGCTGAGAATCGCGGGTACGGCGCGAACCAGAAGACATGTTATCGCACGGCGCTCGATCGCGGGGCGGATATTGTCGTGATGCTGCACCCGGATTATCAGTACACGCCGAAGCTGATTATCGCGATGGCGTCGATGATTGCTTACGATCAGTACGATTTTGTTCTCGGCTCGCGCATCCTGGGCAGAGGCGCGCTCAAAGGCGGTATGCCGTTCTATAAATACGTCTCAAACCGCGTGCTGACCTTCATCGAGAACCTGCTCATCGCGCAGCATGTCTCCGAGTACCACACGGGGTATCGCGCCTGGAGCAGGCAAGTGCTGGAGCAGCTTCCGCTGCGGGCGTGCTCCGACGATTTTGTATTCGACAACCAGATGCTGGTCCAGGCGATCTACTTCGGGTTTCGTGTGGGCGAGATTTCGTGTCCAACGAAGTATTTCGAAGAGGCATCGTCGATCAACTTCAGTCGCAGCGTGCGCTACGGGCTGGGGGTTCTCGATACGGCCTTGATGTACCGGCTGAAGCGGATGGGGCTGGCACGGCCGGCGTTTCTAGAGGACGACGCGGGCCAGCGGCTCCTGTCGGGCGAGTTCGAGGCGCCGGCTGCGGGCGCGCCCTGCTGAGTCACGCGACGTCAGCGGGACGCGGCAGGATTCTGGCAAGTCGCCATGGCGCGCAGCCCAAGGCGGCAATTGCGGCAAGCCAGACGGCGAAGGCGCAGCGCACAACCCAGGCCGGCGCGAATCCCGATCGCTTGAGCAGGAAAGGCAGGAAATTCCACGTGGTGATGTGGACGTAGTCCCACGGATCCTGCGTCATGGCGACGGTGTTCAGGCCCCATGCGCCCATTTTGCCCAGGGCGAACGCGAGGATGTTCTTGAAGCGCAGGGCAATCACGAAGGTAGGATGGCCGAAGGTCTCCATCTGGTAGATCTCGAGCGGTATCCAGAAGGCGAGAGACGCAGCCTGGATGATCGCGCTGACGGCGATGAGCGTGAAGCCGATGGTCCAGACGGGCTTTGCCAGCGCGCGTCGATGTCGCAGTAGCAGCGGGACGGCGAGCATCGCGACCAGCTCGACGGTGGTCGAGACGTAGCGGTCTCCCCAGGCGAAGTCGCCCGACCAGACAGTGTAGCGGCCGTAGAAGCAGATGTAAGCCAGCAATAACAGCAGCGTGGTAACGATGTAGGCGCGGACGACCGGGCTGAAGAGCTTCCAGGCGATGACGGCCAGAAGAATGAGGAGCACAATCAGCGGGTCGAAAAGAAAGATGGATTTCTCCGGAGCGAAAAGGGCTCCGAAGAAGCCAACATGCAGCGGCGTTTCGAAGGGATAGCTGGCGGGCAGCGAAGGGTCGCGCTGATGGGCCTCCTGCGCAACCACGGTGATATAGGTGTTGAAGAACGAACCGAAGCGATAGAACTGGTAGAGGCGGTCGAGCAGTCCGAAGAAGAGGAACATAGGGACTGCGGTTGCGAGATACGTTCGACAGCGACTCCAGAAGCCGCGACCACGCGAGCCCTCAAGCAACAGCACGAGCAGAATGAAGAGGCCGGCTGCGAGGAGATCGAGGCCGGTTGTGAGACGAGTGAGCAGGTTGAGTCCGAGTGCTGCAGAGCCGATGAACAGAGCCCGGCGGCTGCTGGTGCGCAGCCATTCGTACTGAAACGAAAATCCGGCGAGAGTGAGCAGAAAGATGTAGTTGTTCTCCATCATGTTCTGCGTGTAGTGAAGATGGGTCGTGCAGAACTCGAGGGCGAGGACGCCGACGATGGACTGCCTTTCATCGAAGCCCAGCTGGCGCAGGAATCGGAAACCGACAAGCGCCGTGAGCACGGCGACGAGGATGTTAGTGCTGTAGCTGACGATGATGTCGCGGATGCTGGGGTCGCTGTCGCCGTAGTTGGCGAAGATGGGAAGGCGTGCGATATATGTGCCGACGATGTCGGCGGGCAGCATGAGCAGGGATTGCCCGATGCCGTACCAGCTCTGCAGCTTTCCGCCGCGGCCGTGGACGCCGAACTCTGGATATTCCTTGGGGAAGACGGGCGGCTCGGAGGTCCACAGCGCATGCGTGGACTGGAGGCGGTGCATGGTGTCGGCGGTGCCCAGTTCGCCTGACTGAACAACGATGGCGAGGAGCGCGGTGATGAGAAGCAGGAGACAGAGTGGGCTGCTGAACCAGCGGCGAGACGTCATTCTTGATTGATCGTATCTGATGCGGCGCATCGTTTTTTTTGCGATGGCCGCAGTCAGGGTATGGCAACTGCTTCATTTCTTCACAGTATGTGTGCCTGTATCTGAGATGGTTGCTTCCTCCGAGTCGCCGATCAGCAGTTTGAGATACGCGTCGAGGTTGTAGCCCGCTTCGGTTGCAGCGTGGCAGACGCGAGAGATGGCTTTTTCAAGATTGCCGATCGCTTTCGATTCGCCGGCATTTTGCAAGGCGATCTCCATCAGGGCGGGCAGCTGAACCCAGGTCACCATCTCTTCGAAGAGCTCCTTGTTGAACCAGGCCTTGCCCTTCGATTCGTTCACGCCTGCGAGCCAGCGGACGTCGCCGTCAGACCAGAATTCCTTCGTCTCGATTGTTGCCGAAGGTGTGTCGGCCTGCCAGAGCAGGATACGAATGCGTGCGGCCATGCGCCATGCCTGTTCGTCCTCCATACCCATCGAAGAGAAGATGTCGCCGAGCGCCGCGCGCAGCTGGAGGTTGTCGAATACCGGGATTCTGATACCCTCGGCGGGCAGAGCACGCAGGACAACCCAGGCGAGCACCGGAGGCCAGGTGTGTTCGAGATGCGATCCGGGCTCGTCGTTGGGCAGAATGTATCGCACTGAATGCGGCCACGCTGTCGAAAACATGCGCTCCAGGCAAGGCAGCCGAAGGGCGGCGACGGTCAGGGTCTCGCATGCCTTCCAGTATGCGGCCGCAGGATCGCTCAGGGTTGGATGCTCCGAAGCAGAGCCTCCTGAGTCGGTGCGGATGCCGTTCCGCGACGCGGCGGCTCGCCGCATCAGCTCCTTGTCTTCGTCGGGGAGCATCTCCAGGGTTCTTTCACAGAAACGCTGGCAGTTCTCGATGAAGGGACGAAGCCGAAGGTCGACCTTGTCGAGGTGGACACATGGGTCGGCTATCTCGGAGGTCTGCTTTTCGACCGGTACGGTCGTGCGGGGCGGCCGGTCAGAGGTTGCCATAATCGTTGCCTCATCCTGCTCTTCTTCGTGCCGTTTGCGGACCGGTTCGCCGGCGATGGCAGCGAAGAGATGAACCTGCTTCGAATTGATGGCCTGGTGCAGGGCCTCATGCAGCGGCCGCAGGCGGAGCTTGGTGAGGGCTTCATCGACGCTGTGGACGCCCTGGCCATGCAGGGAGTCGCAAAGCCTGTCCCACGGCTGGTCGGCGGTGGCTCGCAGCTCGCGCCAGTGCAGGAGAACGATGTACTGATAACCGCGAAGATCGACGGTGAGGCCGTGGTGGTGAATGTCCGTCGCGCGACGCAGATACTCAAGGCCGCGCGCTATATCGCGGAAGGCAAGAATCAACGAGTCGTCATAAGGTATCGCGAGACCTTCGCTGAGGCTTCTCTGGCGCATATTGCCGCTGCCCTTGTCCATGTCAGCGACAGAGATGTGGATAGTGCCACGGGTGTTGCCGTATCGGTTGTTGTAGAGGATGAGAGCGCGCTGGTCGTGCAGGCGGTTGGAGTAGGCAAAGACGTTTTCGTCGACGGTGCCGTGGTCAGTCCAGAAGTCGTACATGACGAAGTTGGCGCTCTCGGCGAAGAGCGCGCGGCTTTTGAGCAGCGGCGCGATGTGAAACATGTGGCCGGCGATCAGGCCCCCGTTTGGATGTTCTTCCATGCGGGCGCGCTTGAACTCCATGCCGTAGCGCTCGGTGAAGCCTTCGATCTGGCCGTGGCCAAACATGGGCAGGCCGGGCAGAGTGGCGAGCATGGTGCAGACGCCGAAGTATTTGTCGCCGTCGCCGAACTGGTCGATGGCTGTGCGCTCGTCGGGATTGCTCATGAAGTTCACGTAGCGCTTGAGGATGTCCGGGTCGAACTCCAGGGTCTTTTTGAGATAGGAGCGGAACTTGGCGTTCTCTTCGTCTCTCAGCATGACCATGAAGGCGCTGTTGTAGACGCGATGCATGCCGAGGGTGCGGACGAAATAGCCCTCGAGCAGCCAGAAAGCCTCGGCGAGCAGCAGGGTTCCGGGAACTTCGGCGGCCACGCGGTCGACGACCTCGCGCCAGAACTCGTTGGGTACGAGGCGGTCGAATTCCTCCTGCGACATGGCGCTTTCTGCGCGCGATGGGATGGAGCCGCCGGCTCCGGGCAGCGGGAACCAGAGCCGCTGGATATGCCGCCGGGCGAGTACCATGGCGGCGTCGAAGCGGATGATGGGGAAGAGCCGCGCAACCTGCAGGATGGTCTGAATGACCTGCTCGCGGACATAGGCCTTGGAGTAGTCGAGCTGGGCGGTGTCGTTCCAGGCGAAGCTGGTGCCGTCGTTGCCGTGATAAATGTAGCGAGTGCTTCCATCGCGATGATTGCGCAGGCGGAAGGCGACGGCGGCATCGGTCTGGTCGTAGTAGTGATCTTCGATTTTGATTTCGACGCGGCTGTCGGGCGAGAGGTCGGGCCCGGTGAAGCTGTAGACAGGGAACGGGCTTTCTCCGCGGGAGATAAACCAGTCGGGATGCTCGATGACCCATGGGGAATCAATGCCCATGTGGTTGGGCACCATGTCGCTGGCGAGCCGTAGCCCGAAGCGGGAGGCGCGGTCGCGGAGGCTGGCGTAGCCTGAGTCTCCCCCGAGGTCTTCGGCGATGTGGTAATCCTTCAGCGAGTAAGCGGAGGCGACCGCATCGCCGTGTCCGCGCAGGCGCTTGATGGTGCGCGAGGCGATGCTTCGCTCCCACAGGCCGATCAGCCACAGCCCGGTGATGCCGCGGTCGGCGAGCAGGCGGAGCTCTTCATCGGGAATGTGTTCGAGGCGATGGATGTGACGTCCGTACTTCTTTGAAAGCTGCTCGAGCCACACGTAGGTGCTCTTGGCCATCAGGACTACGTTGGGCATCCAGGCCTGGTCGGCGCTGAAGGCTTCGTACTCGTGCAGGGGAGCCTGATAGTCGTGGGAATAGCGGCGGCCACCCGGCACGAAGTCCTCGTCGTAACCAACAAATTCATCACCGACAAAGCCTGCGCCACCCCAGCTCGGGGCGCCATGGCGGTGCCAGTCGGGGCCGGGAGGATGAAAGCGCAGCCAGATGGCTATCTCTTCCTCGCGAAGCACGTCAACGGCCAGCAAAAGCCGGCGCAGATCCTCCCCGAGGTACTTGCTCCATTTTTCGCGGATGTAATCGAGCTGGCCGGTGATGGAATCAGGCGAGGCGAGCATGGGTGCTCGCAGGGCGTCGAGCAGGCTACCTGCTTCGGGCGAGAGCGGCGGCCGCGTACCCAAGTAGTCGGGGAGCGCTGCGGTCACCTGCTTGTAAACGGTCCGCTGAGCAAGCTCTTTGTCTTCAAAGAGCTCGCGGAAGGGCGCAAAGGCGGGATTCGCGTTGGCAAGCCACAGCAGCATGAGCTCTTCCAGCGCGGCCTCGCGGTTCGACAGGCCGTCGGTGGTGCCTTTGAGCCATTCGGCAGCGGTGAGCTTGCCCTGATAGACGGCGACGTTTGGGAAGTGCTCGACAAATGTCAGGAGCAGGCGGTCAAGATTGGTGGGCTCGATCTTTTCTGAAAACCAGCGCAGCGCGTCGGCGAGCACCTGCGGGTCGATCTCCTGACGATAGCGGGCTGCGAGCGCGTGGTTGAGCTCATCGATCAGTCCCATGGCAAACAGGGCACCCGCATTGATGGTCCTGGCCGGGTCAGCGTCCGGACCACGAAGCTCATTCAGGCGGCTGGCCAGCTTCCGGCTGGCAGCTACATCGCCGAAAATGACGTTTCCGGTGTAGCTGAACAGCAGCCCATCCACATCCAGCTTCTCTCTCACCGTTCTGGAGATATGAAATTCCATGGGGAAATGCTCCGGTAAATCGGCTTTGTTATGCGTGCCCTCGCCTGATTTTTGTGATGCCGGGGACAGATGATGCTAGAGCACGAGAGGCATTTCTGGCTCATATAAATTTCTGGCGATTTGTTTGGTCAACGGTTGGCTCATTCGTGGCTTGAATCACTTTAGATGCCTGTGCTTTGAGCCGCGTCAGGTCGGTGACGGCGCTGTCGGAGGTGACAGGCGAGGCAGCAGGGAAGAGCGGGTTTCATCGTTACCATTGATAGTCTCCCCGGATGGCGGTCCGCAAGTCTCGGATGGAAGGTCTGAGCTCGAATCCCCTTTGAGACTTGCACTGCTAGAATTTTTGCGGAGCTATTCTTATCGGATTCCTTCCTATGCTGGTCCCCGCAGTCCTCATGCTGCTTTCTCTTCCGTTTTCCCTCGGGGACGTCCAAAAGCAGGCTTCTCTCCAACAGGCCGTTGCGCTGCGCAATGAAGGCAAGCTGAGCGAGGCGCGGGATGCCTTCGAACGGGCGCTGACCGCAGAGCCGGCGAATGCAGATGCGCAGGAAGGAGAAGTCGAGGTGAGCGAGCGCATGGCGCTCGATGCGCGGGGCGCAGGCAAGATGGATGAGGCTCTGAAGGATCTGCTGCGGGCGCAGAAATTTGCCCCGGAGAACCCGAGGCTGCTTTACGATCTGGGAATTCTCGAGGATGAAATGCGGCTATACATCGATGCCGACAAAACGCTCGCGCATCTCGAGCAGATTGTTCCCAATGATCCGAAGGTCGAGTACGCAGCGGCGAGGGTCAAGCTCGATCTGGGACAGCTGGATGCGGCCGAAGCGAAGATGCAGGCCTATCTGAAGGTCCATCCTGATGATGCTTCGGCGCACTATGGCCTGGGACGAGTTTATCGGCTAAAAGCCGAGTTTAATCAAGCGCGTGCGGAGTTTCAGCGGTCGATTGAACTCCGTCCGCAGCAGACCGAGGCCTACTATCAGATCGGTGATGTGGATCTGCAGCAAGGGGACTATGCGGATGCGCTGGCGAACTTCAGCAAGACGCTGAAGCGGAATCCGACACACGGGGGCGCGCTCGCCGGAATGGGGATCGCATATTTCAAGCAGAAGCAGTATGACAAAGCAGAAGAGGCTCTGGAAAAGGCGGTTAATGCTGCGCCCGACTATCAGCCGGGACATTACTATCTGGGGCTGACGCTGGCGCGGCTGGGAAAGAAGGAAGAATCGGAGCGGGAGCTTGCTCTGGCCACGAAGCTGGCGGATAAGGATAACCAGGAGTCAGGCAACAGGCTGCGGCTGAACGAGGCTCCGGCACCGCAGTGAATATAGCGGTAAAGAGTCCACCGGCTGATCAGTCTACTCGTTCCCAGGTTGAGTCGGGATTGTATTCCGTCATCGCAGCTGCGTCGTCGGTGGTTTGCGGCCCGAGGTCCTTCTCATAGACCTTGCCGTCCTGGTTAACGATGAAGGTCATGACGCCGGAGTTGCGGTATTGGGCCGGGTAGGCCACAAACGCGAAACCGCGGGCCAGCTTGCCGTCGACCATATAGTCGCGCGCGCCATCCTTAGCCGCAGGCCCTTGTTTGGTCAGGATGCGGAAGTAATAACCGTGAAACGGCGCCTGTTGGCCCTGCTGAAAGTTGTAACCTTTCCCCGCTGCCTCAACGATCTGCGGCCCAATCGGACTCGGGGCCTCGTTGTCACTTGTCTTCCAATACAATCCGTTGTGTTTGCCTTCGTTGCTCAGAAAATGTGAGGCGTAATGTTTGGTCTTGTCGCCATCGCGCGCTTCGGACGCATACTCGCGCTGCGCGTCAACCAGGCCGTGTAAGGTATCGATGGCATCATTCTCGTTGGTACCCACGCGACGATAGAGGATTTCTTTCTTGCCGGTCTCGGTGTCGAAATACCATGCGCCACTGCTGTTTTTGACAATGGGAATAGGAGTTGGCCAGTTCTCCGCGCCGATATAGAGAGTCACTGTCTGATCAGGCTCAACAACTACACGATGCATTTGATCGTAGCGGCGAATGAAGTCCGCTTTCATGTTCTTGTCGGCCACGTCGTCGCCGGTGTGAAGGATGTCGCTGGCATTGGATCCAAAGATGCTGTTGAGTGCCTGAGTGTCATCCGACTTGACCGCATTGTAGAGAGCCAGGACCGCGTCGCCGGGCGAGGCGAACGTCTTCTCATTTCCCTGCTGAGCAAGGCCTGGACGGGAAGCCAGCACAAGAATCAGGACGGCGGCATATGCAAGCGGGATAGACTGACGCGCGATAGACAGAGCGCGCGTCCCAAGCGGATTTCGGATTTGTTGAATAGGTTGCACGGGAGCCTTCTCCTGCATTCAGTCGAAACTGGTAACTGCGCGAGACTATCGCGGCCGGCCGCCTCCCTGGCGCGCCTGCCCCTGCCCCTGCGGTCGCGATTGCTGTTGTGGCCGTGAAGCGCCGCCGCCCCCGCGATTTGCTCCAGCGGTGGATGTCTGGGCGCGATTAGCGCCCCCCCCGGACGGCTGCTGCGGGCGATTTCCCTGCATGCTCTGTTGCCCGCGAGCACTGTTGGTGCGGGCGTTGCCACCCTGGCTGTAATTGCCAAAGGCGTTGCTGCTGGCTCCCCGATTCGGTTGCTGACCGTAGCCGCGTGCCGCGTCTCTTTGCTGCGGCTGGTTGGCGCCGCCCGGACGGTTCTGATTCTGGCCGGCACCGGGCCGGTTTTGCTGATTCGCTGCAGGACGGTTCTGCTGATTAAAGTTAGGCTGATTTCCGCGGCCGGGCTGTTGACCGTTGTTCTGGGCCAGGTTGCCACGGTTGTTCTGGAACTGGGGCTGATTGTCTTTCTGGTTGAATTTCGGGGTCGTAAAGTTGGAGTTGCGGGCATTACTGTCGAAGTTGTTAGCCCGGTAGTTATTGGCGTTGTTCCGATTGATGTTGTTGGTGTTGACGTTGTTTCGGTTGATGTTATTGGTGTTGATGTTGTTCCGGTTTATGTTGGCGTTGTTGATATTGTTGCGGTTGTAGTAGTTATTGCGGTTAACGAAGGTGTTGGAGTTAGAAACATAGACGTTGCGGTTATAGGTCACCGAAGAGTTATTCCAGCCGCATCCCCATGAGTTGTAACCCCAACCGCAGCATCCGTTGTTGTTGCTTATGGCCGCGCCAACCGCCATCCCAAGGCCGAAGGAGATCAAGCCGGTGGCAACCATGTCACCTGTCGAGTAACCGGGATACGCAGGTACAGGAGCTCCATACACGACGGTGGGATTGTAGGTCGGAACGTAGACAACCTCGGGCTCCGCCGGCTGGATGACGATGGTCTGCGGCGGAGGCTGAACCACAGTGACCTGGGGTGCACCCGAAGATGCTTCCGGCGGGGGTGCTGTCCCGGGGGCCTGGTTCTCGACGTTGACATTCTGCTGCGGAGTCGTCTTCAGGTTACCGGCCTGATAAGCGCGCTGACGCATTACCTGCACTGCATTCATCACACTTTGTGGAATGTTGAAGTAGGCATCGCCCAGAGCTGACGTCCAGGAGAGATTCGACGACATCTGGCTCAGAACATCGGGGAATTGCGTCAGGCCCTTCACGCTGTTGTCCCAGGATTGCTGGTTGACGGTCTCCATCAACTGCTGGCCCTTGAGGCTGGAGTTCTGCTGAAGCCACTGCTGGGCGGCGGTGATCTGGTCAGGGAAGGTAGAGCTTGCGAGAACCAGCGCGACCAGGTTATCGGGGAAGAGTGCGATCGGCGCCACAAGCTGATAGAGCTGATCCGGCGTGGGACTGGCATACGTAGTGGCGGGAGCCTGCCCCTGCGCTTGTTGCGATTGGGGCTGCTCCTTCTTGCAGCCGTCAAGTCCCAGGGTGCTGAAGATCAGGCTAACGCTGAGAAAAACGGCCAACGCCTGTTTCGGATTGAGCAGCGCAGCGAAGGCTGGCCGGCCGCTGAAAGAATCGGACGCTGGGGCGTGCATCTCCGACAGACGGGCAGTAGGCATGGGCGCGTCTCCACAAGCATAAGAGCCTGAAAGCTGCTGACTGTCAAGATCATTGATAGCTCGCTACGTGGTCGCTAAGTAGAGATTGCTATCCTCGCCCGGCTCTCGGCGCCGGAACCATTCGCAGCAGGAAGATCCTTGCAGATAAATGCGCGGCTGCCGCAAGATCCGGAGATCTGGTTCAGCGGTGCGACTCACGGCGCGTCATTGGCTAAGTGTTCGCGATACCAGTCAATGGTTTCACTGATGGCCTCTTTCATGCCGTAATGAGGCTGCCAGCCAAGACGTTCGCGGGCCTTGCTCGCGTCGAGATACTGCTCGCGGAT
>Ga0210398_10001577_pt1 | contig 23242 bp, 21 predicted proteins | sample IncBWC4OmetaG_FD_161047 | JGI IMG/M metagenome (GOLD analysis project Ga0210398, IMG submission 161047) | Forest soil microbial communities from Barre Woods Harvard Forest LTER site, Petersham, Massachusetts, United States - Inc-BW-C-4-O | ecosystem: Environmental > Terrestrial > Soil >...
CTCAACCCGCCGCGATCCGCCGGCGTTCCTGCCGGGCGATCAGCAAAAAGGCGAGCGCGACGAGTACGATCACGACCCCGAGGAACACCGTCGCCAGCGCATTGATCTCGGGCGTCACGCCGATCCGCACGCTCGAATAGACCGCCATCGGCAGGGTCGTCGCCGATGGCCCGGAGACAAAACTGGCGACGACAAGATCGTCGAGCGACAAGGTGAAGGCCAACAGCCAGCCCGACACCAGCGCCGGGCTGATCCCCGGCAAAGTCACCCGCCACAGCACCGACAGCGGCCGCGCCCCGAGGTCGAGCGCCGCCTCTTCGAGCGTGCGGTCGCACCCGGCGAGCTGGGCGCGCACCAGGACCGCGACAAAGCAGCTGCCGAAAGTCGCGTGCGCGATCGTCACCGTCATGATCCCGCGGCTTGGCCAGCCGAGCCACGATTGCAACGCCACGAACAGTAGGAGCAGCGACAGGCCGAGGATCACCTCGGGCACAACCAGTGGCGCCATCAGCATAAAGCTGAACACCAGCCGGCCGCGAAACCGCGTGAAGCGCTCGATCGCGAATCCGGCGCAGGTGCCGAGGACGAGCGCCAGGCTCGCCGCCAGCACGCCGATTTCGAGGCTGTTCAGCGCCGCGTCGCGGAACTTGCCGTCGGCGGCGAGCGCGCCATACCAGTGCAGCGACCAGCCGCCCCACACCGCGACGAGCCGCGAGGCGTTGAACGAATAGGCGACGAGCAGCGCGATCGGCAGATAGAGGAACGCAAAGCCCAGCGCCAGCGCCACGGCACGAAAAGTGGTGAGCCGCCGGCTCACGCTTTCTTCTCCGCGAAGCGCTGCGCCAAGAGCAGCGGCGCGGTCAGCATCACTACCATGACCATCGCGATCGCCGCCGCGGCGGGCCAATCGACATTGTCGAAGAATTCTTGCCACAGCACCTTGCCGACCATCAGCGTCCCCGGCCCGCCGAGAAGATCGGGAATCACGAACTCGCCAAGCGCCGGGATGAAGACGAGCAGCGCCCCGGCGACCATCCCCGGCAAGGATAGCGGCAGCACGATCGCGAAAAACACCTGCATCGGCCGCGCCCCAAGATCGGCGGCGGCCTCGACAAGGCTTTCGTCGAGTTGCGACAGGCTGCCGTAGAGCGGCAGGATCATGAACGGCAGATAGCCGTAGACGAGACCGAGCACGACGGAAAAATCATTGTAGATCAGCAGCACGGGGCTATCGATCAGGCCGAGCGCGGCGAGCGCGCGGTTCAGGAGCCCGGTCGGCTGCAGGATCGCGATCCACGCATAGACGCGGATCAATAGACTCGTCCAGAACGGCAGGATCACCAGAAACAGCAGCGGGTTGCGCCAGGCTTTCGGCGCGCGGGCGATCGCGAAGGCGATCGGATAGCCGACCAGCAGGCACAGCACCGTCGCGACGCCGGCAAAGCCGAGCGAGTTGCCATAGGCGCGCAGATCGCCCTGGGCAATCTCCTGGTAATTGGCGAGGCTCACCTGGCTTTCGAACCCGTTCGGGCCGTGGGTGAAGAGCGGCGTGTAAGGCGGGATCGTGTCGGCGCTCTGGCACAGGCTGATTGCCGCGACGACCGCGAGCGGCAACAGAAAGAAGATGAGGAGCCACAAGAACGGTGGCGCGATCAGCAGCCAGCGCTGCCATCCCCAGATGCCCGTCACGGCAGTCGCACCCTGCGTCCTTCGAGACGCGCCCCTCCGGGCCGCTCCTCAGGATGACGGCTTTTCTTATCGGCACAAAATTCCGTCATCCTGAGGAGGCTGCGAAGCAGCCGTCTCGAAGGACGCACCGGAGGCGTCATCGGCTCAGCACCACAGCGTCAGCCGGGTTCCAGCTCGCCCACACCGTCACGCCGCGTTCGAAGGCGGCGGCCGCGGCGCTCGACATTTGCGCCTTGAGCCCCAGCCCGGACGCGATCGTCAGATGCACGGTCGAGACGGCACCCTGGTAGTTGACCCCCTCGACCGTCGCGGTGACGGCGAACCCATCGGGACGCGCCATCGACAGACGCAGCTTCTCCGGCCGTACCGCCAGCGACGCGTCGCTGTCCACGGGTAGGTCGACCCCTTCCGGCAGCGGAAGCGGCTCACCAAGGCCTGGCACCTTAAGCGCCAGCGTGTTGAAGCCCGCCGCCAGCACGCCGTCGAACAAATTCACCGCGCCGACAAAATCAGCAACAAACCGCGAGCGCGGCCACTCGTAAATCTCCGCCGCGCGACCGATTTGCGCGATCCGGCCCTTATCCATCACCGCGATGCGCGAGGCCATGCCAAGCGCCTCTTCCTGATCGTGCGTGACAAACACAAAGCTGGTGCCGACCCGTTCCTGAATGCCGATCAGCTCGAGCCGGGTCTCCTCGCGCAGCTTGCGGTCCAGCGCCGCGAGCGGCTCGTCGAGCAATAGGAGCTTGGGCATCTTGGCGAGCGCGCGGGCGAGCGCGACACGCTGCTTTTGCCCGCCCGAGAGCTCGTGTGGGCGGCGCCGCGCGTAATCCGACATCTGCACCAGCGCCAGCATCTCGGCGACCCGCGCCTCACGGCGGCGGCGTTCCATGCCCTCCTGCTTTAGCCCGAAAGCGACATTGCCAGCGACGTCGAGATGCGGGAACAGCGCGTAGGACTGGAACATCATGTTGACCGGGCGGCGATAGGGCGGCACGTCGGTCACGTCGCTGCCGTCGATCGCGATGCGGCCACTGTCCGGAAGCTCGAACCCGGCGATGAGCCGCAACAGCGTGGTCTTGCCGCAACCCGACGGCCCGAGCAGCGCAAACAACTCGCCGTGCTCGACCGATAGCGACACCCGATCGACCGCGGTCACCGCCCCGAAAGTCTTGCTGACCTCGCTGATTTCGAGGAGCGGCACTTATCCGCCGGCCTTGACCCGGTTCCAGGCGAGCATGCGAGCGCGCTCATAGTCGCGCGACGCCGGCAGATCGACATAAAACAGCTTCTTGACCGCATCTGGCGGATAGATGCCGGGGTCGTCGCGGATCTCGGGTTTGACGAGCGCGGTCGCGGCAAGATTCGGATTGGGGTACGAGACCGCGTCGCTGATCGCAGCGATAACCTGCGGCCGCAGAATGTAATCGATGAATTTCAATGCGTTGTCGGGGTGCGGCGCGTCCTTGGGGATACCGAGCATGTCGATCGAGAATTGCGCACCCTCCTTGGGCACGCGAAAAGCGATCTTAACCCCGTTCTTTGCGTCATTGGCGCGGTTGCGCGCCTGGATCACGTCGCCCGAATAACCGAGCGCGATGCAGATGTCACCGTTGGCCAAGTCGTTGATGTATTGCGATGAATGGAATTTGCGCACATAGGGGCGGATGGTCTCGATCAGCGCGCTCGCCTTTTTCAGATCGTCCTGGTCGGTGCTTTTCGGGTCGAGGCCGAGATAGGCGAGCGCCGCCGGAAACACCTCCTGCGGCGTATCGAGCAGCGAAATGCCGCAGTCGGTGAGCCTCTTGGCGTTGGCGGGATCGAACAGCAGCGCCAGCGTGTCGCGCGGCCCGTCATTTCCCAGCGCTTTAGCCACCAGCGCCTCGTTGTAGCCGATGCCGGTGACGCTCCATAGATAGGGGACGCCGTATTGGTTGCCGGGGTCGGCCTCGGCGGCAAGCGCCAGCATCGCCGGGTCGAGGTTCTTCAGGTTCGGCAGCTTCGACTTGTCGACCGCGAGAAATGCGCCGGCCTTGATCTCGCGCGCCATGAACGGGCTCGCCGACGGCACCACCACATCATAGCCCGATTGGCCGGCAAGCAGCTTCGCCTCCAGCACCTCGTTGCCGTCATAGACGTCATAGGTGACGGCGATACCGGTTTCCTTGGTGAAATTGGGGATCGTGTCGGGCGCGATATAATCCGACCAGTTGTAGACGTGCAGTTCGGGCGTCTCGGCGGCGCGTGCGCCGCACGACGACGACGCCAGCAGCGCCGCCATCACCGCGAAAATGATCGCCTTTCCCCTCATCGTCGCCGGATAGACCAGCAGCATCAGCGCTTGTCAATCCGTGCGCGGCAACGGATGGTGCGGCCATGACGGTCTTCCATCTGCTGCGCCACGGCGAGCACAACGTACAGGGCAAAATCTGCGCCGGGCGCATGTCGGGCGTCGTGCTGTCGGACAAGGGCCGAGGCGAGGCCGAGGCCGCGGCGCGGCTTCTCGCCGATACCGGGGTCGCGGCGATTTATGCGAGCCCGATGGAACGCACCCGCGAAACCGCCGCGATCATCAGCGAGCGTCTCGGCGGCATTCCGGTGATGATCCGCGACGATCTCGCCGAACTCGATTTTGGCGAGTGGACCGGGCTAACCTTTGACGAGGTGCGCAAGGATCCGCGCTGGCCGGCATGGGCCACGCATCGCAGCCTTTCCTGCATCCCGGGCGGCGAGACCATGCGCGACGTCCAGCGCCGCGTGGTCGAAGCGGTCATGGAAATGCGCGCCGAGCACCCCGACGACCACATCGCTGTCGTCAGCCATGGCGACGTGATCCGCGCCGCATTGGTCTTCGCGCTGGGGATGCCGCTCGATTTCTACGCGCGGATCGAAGTCGCCACCGGCTCGCTCAGCACCGTGCGCATCGACGCGAGCGGCATCCGCGTCATCGCCATCAATCAGCGCTGATCAAGCCGTACTGGTCAGGCCGGCTCGGGTGCGAGCGCCGGGTCGATCCCGTGATCGACCGGGTAGGCATAGGGGCCGAGGCGACTCACCAGCGCAACTGCGACGACGAGCGCGACGGCGGAGCCGATCAGCGCCGGGGCGTAGGAGCCGGCTCGGTCGAACAGATAGCCGTCGAGAAACCGCCCGCACGAGCCGCCGAGCCCGAATGACATGAAGAAGTAGCCGTAAAGCTGGCCGAACGACCGCTGTCCCATATAACGGGAATTGAGAAACGCCAGCATGTCGGCCTCGGCGCCGAGACCAAAGCCGACCAAACACACGCCCAGCGCCGGCAGCAGCCCCGTGCCGCTCATCAACAGCGCAAACCCCGCGACCGGCGCCGCCCAGAATGCGCCCACCACATAAGGCGCGAAGATCCGGTCGACGAGATACCCGGTCACCAGTCGCCCGGCCATCGTCGCGCCGCCGAGCAGGCCGAAGGTCGCAGTCGCCGCCGCGGGCGATAAGCCGCGGTCGGTCAGCAAGGGCACGATGTGTCCCGAGAAGCCGAGCAGCGCAAGCGCGACCAGAAAGAACGTCCCGCAGAGCACCCAAAACTGCGCAGTGCGCACCGCCTCGGTCACCGAAAGCCCTGGCTGAACACCGAGGATGGCGCGGCGATGCTCACCGTCACCCGGCTGCGGTTCGCGAACGAACAGCGCCACCGCCGGGAAAGCGATCGCGAACATCAGCACGCCCAATCCGATGAACGCGCCGCGCCAGCCGACGCGCGTAATCAGCTCCTGCGCAATCTGCGGCACGATCATCGCGCCCAATCCGATACCGGCGATGGCGACGCCTAGCGCCAGCCCGCGACGCCGGTCAAACCAGGCGGAAATGGCCTTGGTGTAGCCGAGCGGGCACTGAATCTCCCCCGAAATCAGCGCCATCGAGTAGAACAACACAAAAACCGGTAGCGAAGCCGGGGTGAAGCCGAGCAGGCAGAGGCAGACCGCGAATACTGCGATACCGGGCAGCGCGATCTTCCGGATGCTCCAGCGATCCATCATCCACCCGATCACAGGCACCATGAGCGAGCTGAACAGTCCACCGAAGGCCAGGGCAAACGACGCCGTACCGCGGTCCCAGTGCATGTCGGCCATGATCGGCTTGAGAAAGACCCCGAAGGTATAACCGAGCACCGGCCCGTTGCAGACGAGGAGCCCGGTCACCGAGCCGAACACGACCCACCACGGGTTCTTAAAGTGCAACCGCATCCGATCCTCCCATTCGCGAGGGAGCATCGCCGGGTCGAGGGCGCATGGTCAACGCCTCAACACCGATGAGCGCCGCCCGGCCTTTCGTCCTACTTCGCGCTGGCTTGTCTGACCGCTTGCTCGATCAGGCTGTGCAGCGCCAACCGCTCGCCGGTCGGCATCGGTTCGCCGGAGCGGGCCAGCGTCAACGCGCCGTCCGGCGCAATGGCGATTGGCTGGTAGAAGCGCGAATTCGGGTGGGCGAAAAGCGCCTCACCGACCGCGAGGCGGACCGCAGCGACGTAGCGTTCGGTCTCCTCCGGTAGCGAGCACCTACGGCATAACGAGTCCTCATACCGGCCCGGCCCGGCGTTATATGCCGCCAGGAATCCCTCCGTCCCGTAACGGTCATAGAGCTCACGCAGATAGGCGCTGCCGGCGAGAATATTGTCACGCGCCACGTAAGGATCGTCGCCCAAGCCGTAGCGGTCGCTCAAATAGGCATAGGTGGCCGGCATCACCTGCATCAAGCCCATGGCGCCCTTGGGTGAAGTGACGTCGGTCTGCTCGTTGCTCTCAACCTGCATGACCGCGCGGATCCACGGCTCGGGCAGATCGAAGCGGCTGGACGCCTCGCTGATCAATGGCGCCAGCGCCGGATCACGCGGCTCGGCCTCGCTTGGCGTGACGTCGTACATCGCGGCGCGGTAAGCTGCCATACCCTCAGAAACAAGATGTTCCGCCGCGATAACGCCCTCGGCCAATGCCGGGCCCGGGGAGACGTTTGTCGGGAGGGTCTGGAACGTCGGCTCCGCAATGCGAGCAGGCTCGCTTGTCGCCACAATCACCGCAAAGATTTGCTCCGCCTTAGCGACCCATGCGGCATAAGCCGCGCGCGCATCCGGGTTATCGCCGGCGACGAAAAGCACAAGCGCGAGCAACCAACCGCTCATGCCGTCACCATTTCGAGGCTGACAAGCGCTTCTTCCGCCGCGCGCGTGCCAGTTTCGAAGGCGCCGTGCACGGTCGAGAAGAAATTGGGCGAGGTCGCCTCGCCGGCGAAGAAGAGGCGGTTGTCGACCGGTGCGGCGAGCACAATGCGGTCGTCGGCGTGACCCGGCCTGGCATAGGAGTAGGAGCCACGGGCAAATTCGTCGGCGCGCCAGGACGACGCGGCGAGCGGCGTCAGCTGCTTGCGGATCGCGCCGCCGCGCAACGTCGCCAGCTCATCGGTCGCGAACGCCGCCATCGCCGGCAGCCCGCCGTCGCGCTCCAGTCCCGCCGCGAACTCGCCACCAAAAAAACACTGGATGATCGGCCGACCGAACGGACGCGCCTGATAGTTCATCGTCTGCAACCGCGTCGTCGAGCCGACGAGGAAGATGTCGCCGGTCTCGTCTAGGTCGTCCATACGGCCGGTGAAGGAGAAGAAGAGCTTGTCAGCGAGGCCGAGCGGCAGCCCGTTTGCCGCGTCTAGCTTGGCGGGCAACACAGGATCAAAGACCACGGCCTCTTGTGCCAGGATATCGGTCGGCACAGTGACAATGACGCGCCGCGCGACGAGCCGGCCGCGCGCGCCATCGATGACGATATCGCGGCCGCGATGATCGATGCGTGACACCGGCGCGCCAAAGACGATCGGCAGCGACGCGGCCAAGGTCGTGAGCAGCGTGCCGTAGCCGCGTTCGACCCGCCAATTGACCCCGCTATCCTCGTAGCGGTCGTTGTCCTTGACCGAGAGTTTATCGAGCTCGACCGCATTGCCCCAGGTGCTCGTCGCGTTCATGAGCGTGTTCCACCGATCGCCCGGCGGCAGCGTCGTTGAGCACGCCCGGTCCTCGGGCTCCCGCGCGGCGCGATGGCGGGCAGCGAAATTGGCCTCGCGCGCGGCGATCCACGCCGCCTGCTCGGCCTCCGTCACACCGCTGTTCTTGAGCCGCGTCGTCCAGTCGGGTCGGCGATGATAGAGCGCGAAGCCCAGTCCCTCCGCGATCCCGGCCAGCACGTTGCGGTCGGCCGAATGCAGCCACTCGCCGCCGAGATCGAGCGGATAGCCGTTTTTGTCGACCGTCCAGGTACGTCCGCCGGCGCGCTCGCGTGCCTCGAGGACGATGACGGACACGCCCTTCGCCGCGGCGAGGCGCCGCCCGGCGGCGATCCCCGCCGAGCCGGCGCCGATTACCGCGACATCGACCTCGGAAGGAAACGAGCTCAGGGGCCCGTCGCCGGCTCGTTGTACTCGGTGTCGCTGACGTGGGTGCCCCAGGCGGTGCCCTCACCCTTTTCGCCCGCCTCCGACAGCGCCAGATGGGCGAAGAGCCGGTCGGGCGACGCGCCGTGCCAATGCTGCGTGTCGGGCGGGATGTTAACGACATCGCCCGGGTTGAGCACCTGCGGCTTCTCGCCCTTGAAGCAGATGCGGCCGACCCCCGACAGGCAATAGAGCGTCTGGCCGACCGGGTGGGCGTGCCAAGCGGTGCGCGCGCCAGGGGTGAAGGTCACCACCGACCCGCCCATGCGCGACGGCGCCTCGGTGACGACGACGGGATCCTGGAACACCACGCCGGTAAAGGTTTCGGCGGCGCCGCGGCGCGTCTGGCGCGATCCGGCGCGAACAACTCCGGCTTTGACGGGCATGGCTCTTTCCTCCTGCAAGAGGGCGGCATTACCGCCGCCCGAATATGACGCCACCAGCATAGGCGGGGCTTTGTGACCGATGCAATCCGGCTGGATGAGCGCCAGTGCGTCCTTCGAGGCTCCGCTTCGCGCCGCACCTCAGGATGAGGACTTTTCTTCACGCCACGCACAAAACCTTCCTCATCCTGAGGCGCCTTGCGCGGCAAGACCTCGAAGGACGCAAGGACATTGTTGCGGCCAACGTGCGAGGCGCGTAGGGAAAACCATGTCTTCGGCCCCCGCCTTTGACGATGCGTTTCGCGCCCGGCTGCACGAGCTTCTGGTGTGGCGGCGCGACGTGCGCCATTTCCGCCGCGACCCTCTGCCGGAAGGCGCGGTCGAGAGGCTCATCGAGACTGCCTGCCTCGCGCCCTCGGTGGGGCTCAGCCAGCCCTGGCGCTTTGTGCTGGTCGACGCGTCCGAGCGGCGCGCGGCCATCGCTGCCAATTTCGCCGAGTGCAACGCCGCCGCTCTCACCGCACAGGATGGCGACCGAGCCGGGCGCTATGCCCGGCTCAAGCTCGCCGGGCTCGACGCCGCGCCGTGCCATCTCGCGGTCTTCGCCGACACCGACACCGAGCAGGGCCACGGGCTCGGCCGCCTGACGATGCCCGAGATGGTGAAATATTCCGCCGTCGCCGCCGCGCACACGCTGTGGCTCGCGGCGCGCGCCGAGGGGATCGGCATGGGCTGGGTGTCGATCCTCGATCCGCAAGCGGTGCGCGTGATCCTCGACGTACCGGTGGCGTGGCGGCTGATCGGCTATTTCTGCCTCGGCTATCCGGCGGCGCAAGACGACGTGCCGCGCCTCGAGCGTGACGGCTGGGAGACACGCCGCATGACGGACGCGTTTATAGTGAGACGATGAGCAAAGTCGGCGAGATAAGGGTCGGGATCGGCGGCTGGGTGTTCCCGCCGTGGCGCGGCACGTTCTACCCGAAGGTGGTGAGACAGGCCGACGAGCTCAACTACGCCAGCCGCCACGTGACCGCGATCGAGATCAACGGCACGTTCTACCGGCTGCAAACGCCCGCCAGTTACAAGAAGTGGCATGACGAGGCGCCCGAGGATTTTGTCTTTTCGCTTAAGGGCTCGCGCTTCATCACCCACCGCAACGACCTCGCGACCGCCGGGCAATATGTCGAGCGGTTTTTCGCGAGCGGCATGGTCGAACTGGGGCCGAAGCTCGGGCCGATCCTCTGGCAGTTCATGCCGAGCCTCAAATTCGACGAGGCAAATGTCGCCGCGTTCCTCGAGGCGCTGCCCCGGACGCTCGGCAATCGCAAGCTGCGCCATGTGCTCGAGGTGCGCAGTTCGAGCTTCAAGGACCCAGCCTTCTACAAGCTGATGGAAAAGCACGAGGCGGCGATCGCCTGGGTCGAGGACGCGAAGGTGCCGCTGATCGAGACGGTGACAGCCGACTTTGTCTACACGCGGCTGCGGCAGTGCAGCGAGGACGAGCCGACCGGCTATTCGCCGGATGCGCTCGACAAGATCGCCGTGCGCTTCCGGGAGCACGCCAAGGCCGGGCGCGACTGTTTTGTCTATTTCATCAACGGCGCCAAGGTGCGCGCGCCACACGCGGCGATGGCGCTGATCAGGCGGCTTCGCGCCTAGAACCGCTCGGCGCGAAACGGCGCCGGATCGACGAAGGGCGCATCGCCGGTCATCATCTCCGCCATCAACCGCCCGGTGGTCGGGCCGAGCGTAAAGCCCTGATGCGCGTGGCCAAAGGCGCCCCAGAGGCCGGGCTCGGTCGGGATGCGGCCGATGATCGGCATCATGTCAGGGGTGCAGGGCCGCGTGCCCATCCATGCCTGCGGCTCGACGGCCTCGCCGAGCGGGAAGATTCGGCGGGCGATCGGCTCGGCGCGCCGCAATTGCACCGGGGTCGGCGCGGCAGAGCGGCGGGCGAATTCGGCACCGGTCGTGAGGCGAATGCCGGCGCGCATCGGCGCCAGCAGAAACCCGTTTGACGCGACCGGCCGAGTCAGCCCGGCATTGCCTTGCGGGGTGAAGTGCAGATGGTAGCCGCGCTTGCCAAAGAGCGGCGGCCGGTAGCCAAAACGCCGCGTCACCTCGCTCGACCAGATGCCCATCGCGACGACCACCTCGGCCGCCTCGACAATCGAGCCGTCTGCCGCCGTGACACGCCAGCCGGCGCCGCGGCGCTCGAGGCTTGTCGCATCGCCGATCGCGAATTGCCCGCCGAGCCGCTCGTAGAGCCGGAAATAGCTCATCGTCAGCGCGTGCGGATCGTTGACCGGGTAGGGATCGGTCCAGTGCAGCGCGCCGACAAAGCCGCCATTGAGGTGCGGCTCCATCTCGCTGAGCTGCGCGGCGGTGACGGCGGTGGAATTGACCCCGAATTCGCGCGCCCGCTCGGCCTTGGCGAGCTCGCTGTCCATCGTCGCCTGGTCGTTAAACGCGCGCAGAAACCCGACCGGGCGCAGCAGCTCGGTCGAACCGGCTTCCTCGGCGAGCGCCTTGTGCTCGGTGAGGCACGTCGCGATCAAGGTCGACCATTGCTCGGCGATTTGGGCGTAGCGACGCGGCTCCGAGTTGCGCCAGTACGCGAAGAGCGGCGCGGCGAGACCGGGCAGGCCGGAGAGATGGTAATAGGCGTCGATCGAGCGGTTTTTGGCGATGCGCCACAGCTCTGACAATTCGCGCGGAAACGGGTGTGGAAACACCGCCTCGCGCTGGACGAGGCCGCCATTGCCGTAGGAGGTCTCCTCGCCCGGGTTCCGCCGGTCGATGAGCACGACATCCTTGCCGCGCTTGCGCAAATGGACGGCGATCGACACGCCCACCATCCCGGCGCCCAGAACCACGACATCGGCTTGCATTAGGTTTGGCCTGCTCCGCCCGCGGAATTTCAATCCAAGCCGCTCAGGCCGGGTTTGTCCATGTTTGCGTCAGCCGCCCGCACCGACTGAGACGCCGCTATCTGCGCCCGGAAATGTGCCGACCCCGGCGCATTTCGCCTGTTATTGCTGGAAATTTACAGGCTGCCGATCCCTTCCTGAGCGGCGCGAGGCCACCCCCGCCCAGCGGGTCTAATCGAGGCCCGGAAGAGAACATATAAAGAACGATTTGTCAAGGCCGACGGCGCGAGCAATACCCTCACCCGTCTTCGGGCTATGCCCGAAGCCACCCTCTCCCGCGAGCGGGAGAGGGGATGTTTTATTCCGCTGCTTCGGCGCGCTTGTGGGGTTTAGGCCAGCGGGTGGCGACGAGGGGGAGCACCTCGTCGATCAAGCGGCGGGTTTGCGCCATGATGTCGTCGTCACCCTTGGCGGCCGGGCGCAGGATGAATTTCGAGACGCCGGCGGCGACGAACTCGCCGATCTTGTCGACGATCGCGGTGGCGTCGCCGATCGCGAAATAATCGGCCGGATCGCGCCCGGTGCGCTTGCGATAGGCGTCAAACAGTGGTTGCAGACCCGGCTCATCGGGCGAGCCAAAGCGGAACGGGATGCCGGCGCCGAAATGGTCGTCGTCGATGCTGCGGCCTTCCGCGGCGGCGGCCTTTTGAATAGCGGCGACAACGTGCTTCGACTGCTCGGGGGTCTCGGGGCCGGCTTGCCAGCCGGTGCCAAATTTCGCGGTGCGTTTGATGGCCGCCTCGGACGAGCCGCCGATCCACATCGGCAGATCGGGCTGCACCGGCTTTGGCAGGCATTGCGCGCCCGACAAATGATAATGCACGCCCTCGAAATCGACCTTGTCCTCGCTCCACAGGCGGCGGATCACCTCAAGCCCCTCATCGGTCTTGCGGCCGCGGGTCTTGGTGTCGAGGTTGAGGGTCGTCCACTCGGGGCCGAGCGGACTGCCGATGCCAAAGGCCGGCAGCAGGCGGCCATCGGAGAGGAAATCGATCGTCGCGCATTGCCGCGCGACGAGCACCGCATCGCGCATCGCCAGCGACAGCACGTTGACGCCGAATTTGAGCCGCCGCGTGCGCCCGGCGAGCGCCGCCATCACGCTCATGCATTCGAGAAACGGCGTCGGGCTGACGAGCCGGTCGGTCTGCCACAGCGAGTCGACACCGCCCGCCTCCAGCATGTCGACCCAGCGCCAATAGGCCTGCGCCCCGGAAAACGGGAACTCCATGATCCCCATGCCGACCGAGACCCGCTTCGCCATCGCGCTTCTCCCAAATTGCCGCGGCCACTATGGCGCGCCGGCAGCGAAACGCAAAGCAGCGGCGGATTACTCGCGCTCGCAGGTGGCGATCAGCATGCCCTTGGCGATGGCGAAAGCGTGGAGCGCATCCACCAGCTCGGTGCGGCCCGGCGCGACGGTTTCGAACAACGGCTGGGCCGACAGCGCGAAGACCTGGAACGCGTAGCTGTGCGGGCCGTGACCCGGTGGTGGATCGGGCGGCAGATAGCCGAGCCGCAGCAGCGAGTTGACGCCCATCGGCGGCGACAGGCCCGGTGTTTGCGCGGCCGGCATCGCGCCCTCTTCGAGGCTGCCGTCGACAGCGTCCAGGTTCCAGACGATCGCATGGACCAGCGGGTTCGGGGTCGGGCTGTCGGCGTCCTCGGCGATCAGCATGATCGCCTTCGCCGCCTCCGGCATGCCGCTCCATTCGAGCGGCGGCGACAACCCCTCGCCATCCTCGGTGAAGCGCTGCGGCAGCTCTTCGCCATCGGCAAAGGCCGGGCTGGTGACGGTGATGTCCTCCGGCACCTCGGCGAGCGCCTCGTCGTGGTACACGAGCTTTTCCGACCCGGCGCGGATCCCGCTCAGCGCGCGGCCGAGCCCAGCCGGTAGATTTTCCAACATGACATCCACCCTCAGCGTGTGTTGCTGGGCGAACGCCAGGGATCGCCGGACGATCCGCGCTTGATCGTCCGGCGCGCCTGTGGCCCGATCTCGGTAACGACAGGAGGGAGCGATGCGCGTCTTCACCACCGTGCCGCAGCACAATCTCCGTGAGGTGCCAGCGGCGGCGCGCGCCGCCGAGGCCGAGGGCCATGACGGCATCGTCACGATGGAAAACCAGCACGAGCCGTTTCTCGCGCTCGCGGTGGCCGGTGCGGCGACCGAGACGATCGAGCTGCACACGTCGGTGGCGATCGCTTTCGCGCGCACGCCGATGGCGGTCGCCGAGGTCGGCTGGGACCTTGCCGGCTCGACCGGCGGGCGGTTTGTCGTCGGGCTCGGCTCGCAGGTGCGGGCGCATAACGAACGGCGCTTCTCGGTCACCTGGACGCCGCCCGCGCCGCGCATGCGCGAATACGTTCAGGTGTTGCGCGCGATCTGGCGCTGCTGGGCGACCGGCGAAAAGCCGTCATACGAGGGCCAGCACTACCGCTTCACGTTGATGACGCCGAATTTCACCCCGCCGAAGATTTCGTGCCCGCCGCCGGCGATCACCATCGCCGCGGTGGGCCCGGCGATGCTGAAGGTCGCCGCCGAGGAATGCGACGGGGTCAAGCTGCACGGCTTCTGCACGCGTAAATATCTGACCGACGAGATCATGCCGCGCATCGAGGCTGGGCTTACCAAAGCCGGGCGCACCCGTGCGCAATACGAGATCGCCGGCGGCGGGTTTCTCGCCACGGGGCCCGACGACACCGCGGTCGCCGAGCGCTTCGAATGGGTGCGCCAGCGGGTCGCGTTTTATGGCTCGACCCCGGCCTACTACCCGGTGCTGGCGGTGCACGGGCTGGAGGATCTGGGCCTTAAATTGAACGCGATGGTGCGCCAGGGGAAATGGAGTGAGATGGCGAAGGAGGTGCCCGACGATGTCGCGCATCTCTTTGCCGCGGTTGGCCGCCACGATCAGATCGTCGGCGCGATCTCCGAGCGGTTTGGCGGGCTCGCCGACGCGCTGACCCTGCGCACCGATGGTGTCGGCGGCATGCCGGCCGATCTGGTGCAGGATATCCGCCGCATCCCGCACCACTACGCCGGGCTGCCGCGATAGAGGCGGGCTTCTATGGCTTAGGGGGCGAAGCGTCGCGCGCTCCGACATCGGCGCGTGCTTGCTTCAAGGCATCCTGGAGGAGTGCCATGTCGCCAGCGCTGAAGGCGTTTTGGACCTGCTTCAGCGTCGTCAGCTGCTCGGCCGCGTTGAGCGCCGTGAGCGCCCCGTCGAGATCGCCCTGCTGGTACCGCGAGACGCCGAGCTGGTAATCCGAGTAGAGCAGCCGGAGCTTGAATGACGTGTTTTGCGGATACCGGTCGCACAGCTCTTGGCGAAGCTCCCAACTCGCGGCGAAATGCCCGGCCGCATCGGCCGCCTTGCCCTGCGTCAGCTGCATGAGACCAAGGTCGTAATGGGCGACCGCCAGGTTGTTCGGCCAATCCGCGGTTTTCGGATCGTCGGCGACCAGCGTCTGCAAGACCTCGATAGCCGCCTCGAATGCGGTCTGCCCGCCGTCGAAATCCTTTTGCAGGACGAGCAGTTCACCAAGGCCGACATCGTCGATCGCCAAGTCGTCGCGCAGCTTCTCGTCATGCGGGTCGGCAGCATGCAGCTTGTCGAATTGCTGCTGCGAGGAGCGGTATTCGTCAATGGCGCCGGGGATATCGCCTTTCATCCGCAGCGCATTCGCCACATCGCGCCGGTTCACTCCGATATTGCGGTCCTCGAACGGCGCCTTGAGACCATGCTTGACGAGGTCCTCGCGTATCTGCAGCGCCTCGCGGAAGGCGGCAAGCGAATCGTCATAACGCCCCTGGTTGTTGGCCAGGTACCCCTCCTGCCCCTTAGCCCGCGCCAGTCCCTGTCGTGCCTTGACGAGGTTTTGCGCCGCCGCTTCGCGTTGCCGCTCGGCGAAGATGCCAAAGCCGATCGCCGCCAAGCCGAGCACCGCCACGGTCGCGGCGAAGATCTGGGTGCGGCGCAGCTGACGCCGGCTCAACATCCGCTCGCGGGCCACCGAAGCCTCGATAAACGCCGCAATGCCGGTGTCGAGATCGCCGCGCCGCGTCGTCAGCAGCTCGGCTCCCTCCGCCAAGCGCTTGCCGCGTGGCAGCAGCAGATCGACCGACCGCCCCTCGCTCTCCCACAGGTCGCGGTCCTGCTGCAGGCGCGTGCGGACGCGCAGGAATTCGCGGTCGGCCGCGATCAGGTCGCGCAAGCGTGGCCAATGGCGGATCAGCGCCTCGTGCGCCAGACGCAGCACCGGCCCGGCCGGCGTACCGGTGCTGACGATCAGTCGCGCCGCGACAAGGCTTTCGATGACGTGCTCGCGTTCCGGCGTGGTCGCGGCATCGACCCGCAACGCCGGGCGCACGCTTGCCTCGTCCTGGTCTTCGCGCAACGTGACCAGCTCACGCAGCACCGCCTCGACCGCGTCACCGGGCAGCGCGGCGCACACTTCCTCGGCGCGCTCGGCGATGGCCCCTTCGAGCCCGCCGAACGCGCGATAGGTGACGACGGTAAGCGTATCCGAACGGCTGTCGGCAATGTCGCGGCGATAAAGCTCGTCGAGCGCGAACGACAGCAGCGGCAACGCCGCGGGGTCCTGCGCCGCCGCCTCGGCGATGATCGCGTCGAGGCCGAGCCCGCTCGCCTCGTCGATCGCGTAGCGCAGACCGGCCGCGGCGGCGGGGCGCCGCACGATCTCGCCGATTTCCGCTGGGCGCGGTGGTGCCAGGCTGTATTGCCGCCCGGTCGCCAGCTCGCGCAGCCCCGGTGCGTCGTCGATGCGGTGGTAGAAATCGCTGCGCATGGTGAGGATCAGCCAGACCTGCCCGCTGCTGGCGAGCGCAGTGAGCAGCGCGACAAAACCGGCGCGCTCGCCGGTGTCGGTGAACGTGAACAACTCCTCGAGCTGATCGACCAGCAGCACCAGCCGCGGCGCGCCGGAAGCCGCGGATTGGTTGACATTCTGCGCCGCGCGCAGCCCGACCCCGACCGGCATGGCGCCTTGGGCCGGCGCGGTGCGCCATTGCTGCGCCAGCGCGGCAATGTCGATGCCAGTGTCGGGCAGCTCCGGCAGGCCTTGCTGGATCATCGCGCGCGCCAGCCGGTCGAATACGTCGCCGACCGCGCCGCCTGGCCGGAACAGCGCGCTGCGCCACAGCGAGACGCCGGTGACGACCCCGGGCACGGTCAGGGTCGGGATGACACCAGCGCGGATCAGCGACGACTTACCGCTGCCGCTCGCGCCCAGCACGACGAGGGCCGCCATCCCCGCCTCGGCCTGGCTGGCGAGAGCCTCAATGACTTCTTTTTCCGCCTGCTCGCGGCCGAAAAAGACGGCGGCGTGTTCCGCCTGGTAGGCCTCGAGCCCGCGAAAGGGCGAGCCGCCGGTCCAGGTGATCTCGCTCGCATCGCCGCGCACCGCCGCCGAGGGCAGACGTTGGCGCAGCAGCTGGCGTAGATGCTGTTCGAGCGCCGCCTCGAGCCCGTCGAGGTCGCGGAACGTGTTGAACGCCGCGGTGAAGCGGCCCTCGTCGCTGACAAAATGGCGGCTCCAGAAGCCCTGCAGCGCCCGCCATTGCTGGCGTGCGTTCTCGAGCTGGTCCTCGTGCTCGAAATCGGCTCGGCCCGGCGTCTCCTTGCGGTAGACCAGCAAATCGGGAACCCCGGCTGAGCGGCGATGCGCCAGCGCGTCCTCGAACTCCCACTCGGTGCCAGTGACCGGACGCCGCCCATCGATACCCTGATAGGGATCGGGCAGCGGCGTCCCCAACCGCGACCACAGGATGAGCACGACGATATCGGCGTCCGACGGGCGGACGATCGCATCCTGGAAACTGCCGGATGCCAGCATCGGCTCGTATTCCCAGAGCACGGCGCTGACATCGAAAAACCGCGCGAACTCGTGCGCCAGCCGGTTGATCACGATCGCGGTGCGGCGGCGTTCCTCGACGACGTCACCCGGCGATGAGATGAAAATACGGATACGGTCTGCCATCGACCGAAGCTGCCCCGCTATCGTTCCATGGTTAACAGGCCCGCGTGTGATAGCGCAGAACACGCGCGGCGGTCACCGGATTTGAGGCTGCCGCGCGGGCCTGGCTCGTGGGCTTAGCTCATGGGGGCGAAACCTGTATGCTGCGCGGCATCGCTTTTCGCGCTTTCTAAGGCTCAAGGCCGATGACCTACCCCACGCATTTGATCCCCACCACCGTCGTCGGTTCCTATCCGCAGCCCGATTGGCTGATCGACCGGGCCGCCTTGGAAAAGCACGGCGTGCCGCGCGTCCATGCGCACGAGATCTGGCGCGTCCCGCCCGAGCGGCTCAAGGAAGCGCAAGACGACGCGACAGTGCTCGCCATCAACGAGATGGAGCGCATCGGCATCGATATCGTTTCCGACGGCGAGATGCGGCGCGAAAGCTATTCGAACTATTTCTCGCTGGCGCTCGATGGCATCGATGCCGAGCAGGTCGGCTCCGTGGTCGGGGCCAACCGGCGAGCGACGCCGGTCGCCCGTGTGGTGAGCAAGATCCGCCGCAAGGGCAAGGTCGAGGTCGACGACGCGGCATTCCTCGTGCGCCACGCGACCCGCGCCACCAAGATCACGCTGCCGGGCCCGTTCACGATGTCGCAGCAGGTGCAGAACGAGTTCTACAAGGACGAGGCCGAGCTCGCGATGGATTACGCCGACGCGGTCAATGCCGAGCTCAAGGAGCTGAAGGCGACCGGTGTCGATGTCGTGCAACTCGACGAGCCGTGGGTGCGCGCCGCGCCCGACAAGGCCGCGCAGTATGGTGTCGCGGCGATTAATCGCGCGCTGCAGGGCATCGAGGGACCGACCGTCGTGCATATCTGTCTCGGCTACGGGCATCTCGTGCACAACAAGCCGAGCGGCTACGCGTTTCTGCCGCAACTCGCCGACTCGCTGGCGAGCCAGATATCGCTCGAAGCGGCACAGCCGCGGCTCGACCTCGGCGTTCTTCGAGAATTATCAAATAAATCGATCCTGCTCGGCGTGCTCAATCTCGGTTCGCCGGAGATCGAAACGGCAGACGCGGTCGCGGCAATGTTGCGCGCCGGGCTCGAGCACGTCGCCCCGGAACGGCTTATCGCCGCGCCCGATTGCGGCATGAAATACCTGCCGCGCGAACGCGCCGCGGGCAAGCTCAAGGCGATGGTCGAGGGTGCGGCGATCGTCCGCCGTGAGCTGACCGGATGACCCGCGCCGGCCTCGCCGCCGCGGTTCTCATCGCGCTCGCCGGACCCGGGCTTTTCGCCGGGCCGGCCCGGGCCGGCAATGTCGACATCCTCCTGGTGCTCGCCGCCGATGTCTCGCGCAGCATCGACGACGGCGAGTTCGAGCTGCAGCGCAAGGGCTATGCCGCCGCGCTTGCCGACCCGCGCGTGCTCAAGGCCATCGCCGAGGGGCCGCATCGCGCGATCGCGGTAACATTCATCGAATGGTCGGATACGCTCGACCAGCAGGTCGTCGTCGACTGGACGACGATCGGCAACGGCGAGGACGCGGCCGCGGTCGGCGCGGAAATCCTCAAGGCGCCGCGATCCTTCGCCAGCCGCACGTCGATCAGCGGCGCGATCTATTACGCGATGGGTCGGCTCTCCGCGACGAAGATCGCGACCGACAAGCGGATCATCGACATCTCGGGCGATGGAACAAACAATTCCGGGCCCGCTGTCGACGAGGCGCGCGACCAGGCCGTCGGTGCCGGCATTACGATCAACGGACTGGCGATCATCAACACCCAGGCCGGGCCCGGCTTCTTGATGCATACGCAGCCACCGGGCGGATTGCCGGAATACTTTAGGCAGAATGTGATCGGCGGCCCCGGCGCATTTTTGCTGCAGGTCGAGAATTTCGGGACGTTCGCCGAGGCCATGACCAGAAAGCTGGTGAGCGAGATCGCGACAGCGCCGGCGCCGACGCCGGGTCTCATCACGGCTTCGGCAGCATCGTCTCCAGCGCGTGCTGCACTTTCTCCACCGGAACGATGAAATCATTAAGGCCGGTGGCCCGTGCGGTGGTGACCGTACCGAAGACCTCCGCATAGGCGATTTGCCGTTGGCTGGCGATATCCCAATAGAACGGGTCGATGAAATCGGCGGGCGACAGCACCATCACCGCACAGGACGACGGGCAGAAGATGATGTTCGTCAGCGCCGCGCCCTTCACCCCAATCACCGCTTCGGCGCCAGCAAAGCGGGCCACCTGCTCGGCGAAGCTCATCGTCTCTGGCATAATGACCTCAAACCCGTAGCGCTGGCACAACGCCGCCAACTGGTCCTCGTTCTCGACGTTTCTAAAGGTCGACCCGCGGCGGGTGATAAACAGCCGCGAGCCCGTCGGCGACACGGCCGCGGCCGGCTGAAATCGCTGCCGCAGCATCTCCAGCCCAAGCGGCAGTTTGAACAGCGGCGGAACGTGCAGCGGCGTCACATAGAATAGCTGTTCGCACAGCAGCGCCTCATCGTCGCCGTGCAAGACCAGGGGTACGCCGGGCGCCAGCCGCTCGAAAATCGACGCGACGATCGCGCGCATCGCCGGCTGTTGGACGTCGCCGTGGATGATCCGGTAGCCGCGCGGCAACGGAAGCGACGGCAACAGCGCCAGGATCGTCGCGTTATCGACCAGCCAATGGCCGAAATTTTTGTACCACGGTCGCTTGAGCAATAGCGCCGGGCCTTCCACGCGCCGCGTCACGGGCTTCGCGAGACTGAGCCCGCCGTCTTTCATAACGAAGCCGTCGGGAACGAGCCCGTGGTTGACAAACTCCGCGACGCTTTCGTGGATCAGATGCGCGCCGGCAGTCAGTACCGCGCCCTGGCCGGCAATGACCGCAGCGTCGAGGCGCGCGACATATCGCGCCGGATAGTCATGCGACGCGTTGTCGAAGTAGCTGCGCAGCTGCTCTTGCAGCTCAGGTGCGACGGCGGCGAGATCAAGGAGCAGCGGAGCGCGCCGCTGGTATGAACCCGCCGGCGCAATCTCGGCGGCGATGCTGACGCGATCCGCCGAATGGTCGGCGTCGGCTAAGAGCGCGGAAAGCGGCTTGTCGGCGATCGGTCGATCCATCTGCAGCGCCCGTACCCAATGCTCGGGCCGCTAGCGCCACCCGGACCTGGCCTTATTCTATCCGATGATCGCGTGCCGCCACCCACCGCGACCGACCTGGGACGCCGAATGGGCATTTTCAACGAAAAATTACGCGCGCCTACACGCGCCGGAGGCAGAGCAATCGCAGGCTAACAGCAGGGAGATTCGCGACAGGCCAGCTTCAGGCCTCTATCTGTACAAACCCTGATAGGTCTTCGAGACGGGCGGCCTCGGCCTCGAGGTCTTCGGCGGTGCGGATGCGCGCGTCGCCGATCGCCGGGTTGCCGGTCCGCTCGGCATATTCCCGATACCACGACGCAAGCTCACGCAATCTTTCCGGCTGATGACCCAAGGTTTCCTCCGCCGCATTGGCTCGCGGCGAGGTTGGGCGAAACTGGTTAATTTGCCATGAAGCCGGACCTCCGGGTCAGGACAACCGGCCCCTCGCGTCGAAGGCGATCGAGACGCCCATGATCTTGTCGACGAATTTCCCGTCGGCGGCGAGTGGCACCATCAGGCTTTCGACGGTCGTAAACTCGGGGGCGCGGGTCCAGCGCGGCGCGCCGCGACGCCAAGTCGGCTGCCGCTGCTCGGCGACAAGGCGCAAGCGGTCGCGCGAGCGCGGGTCGCTGGCGCTCAGCGGGTGGACCTCGTCGAGCCATCGGCCGGTGACTTCCTGACCGAGCGAACGCACCACGGCGCTGCCGCACACGCGAAGGCGATAGCGCAGCGGGTCGCGGTGGATATCGAGCAGCCACAGCCGCGACAGCCAGGCGGCCATCTTTTCCGGCGCGATATGCTGCCGCCCCGGCAGGCCCCCCGGCGGCGCGGTGGACAGCCAGTAGTCGTAGCACTGCTGAACCAGCGGATGCCAAAAGCTACGATCGTCGGGGATGCGATGACCGGTCCATTCGCCGTAATCGGCGGCGGCCTCGGCCTTATCATCGATTACACTGTTAAATTGTAATTTAATCGCTTGATACGCCATGATGTTGAAATTCTGCGCCGCCAATTATTGGCAAATCCTTACCTAACGGGCGCCATGCTTGGCATTAATCACGATGCCGTGCACCCTGTCGCCGACAGGAGAATTCGCATGCCCAACGATGTCGCCATTACCGCCACCCACGAGGTCGAAATCCGCGATCTCGAATACCGCGGGAGCGACGATGGGCCGCTCCTCGCGCGGCTTTATAAACCCAAGGGAAGCGGCCCGTTTCCAGCGCTTATCGAGGTACATGGCGGAGCCTGGGCGTCGGGTGATCGGCTCAACAACGCGCCACTCGACGAAGCCCTCGCGAAGAGTGGGATCGTGGTGCTGGCGATCGACTTCCGGATGCCGCCAGAACATCGCTATCCGGCCTCGATCGCCGACATCCATTACGCGACGCGCTGGCTCAAGGCGCATGCGCGAGAATTCGGCAGCCGCGCCGATCTTGTCGCCGGACTGGGCACGTCGAGCGGCGCTCATCAACTTTTGGTGAGCGCGCTGAAGCCGAACGATCCGCGCTACGCGGCGCTGCCGCTCGCCGAGGCGTCGAACCTCGATGCGAGCCTGCCCTATCTCGTGCTGTGCTGGCCGATCGCCGACCCGCTGGCGCGCTACCGGATGGTCAAGGAAAAGGGCAATACGCGGCTCGTCGAGTCGCACGACGCCTATTGGAACTCCGAAGCGGAGATGGCCGAGGGCAACCCGCAGCGCATCGTCGACGCGGGCGAAGCGGCGAGCCTGCCGCCGGCGATCCTCTTGCAGGGCACCGCCGACGACAACGTCACCCCCGACATGGCCGACAAATTCACCGCCGCGTGGCGGGCCAAGGGCGGCGCGATCGAGCTGCACAAATTCGACGGCCAGCCGCACACCTTCGTGATGCGCGACCCGAGCTCGGATTCCGCGCGGCGCGCCTGCGAGTTGGCCAGGGATTTCGTGCTGTCAAAGGCCCGGGACTAGAGCGTCGTCCCATTAGGTTGAATCGCTCCCTCTTTGCCCCCTTGGCCGGGCTTGACCCGGCCATCCACGTCTTCTCCGCCGCCGCAAGCCGATAAAGACGTGGACCCCCGGGTCAAGCCCGGGGGAGGCGATTTGGGAAGCTGCTCGAGCCTAAGTGGATCGCGCTCTAAGAGAGGGGACGCGGCCTAGTCGAGCGGCGCGTTCAGATGCTCCTTCATGCTGAGGATCGCGATGGCGCTGAGCGCTCCGCCGGTCATGATGTAAAAGGCCGGCGCCAGCGGATTGCCGGTGAGATCGACGAGCCAGGTCGAGATGAGCGGCGCGAACCCGCCGAACAGCACCACCGCGAAGCCGTAGCTGACCGATAGCCCCGTGTAGCGCACCCGCGTCGGGAACATCTCGGCGAGGATCGACGGGATCGTGCCGGTGTAGAGCGCCTGAAACGTTGCGGCGATCGCCAGCGCGATCAGCAGCGAGCCGAAAGTGCCGCCGCGGATCGCGATCAGAAACAGCGGATAGTCGAACAGGAGGTTGAGCACGGCGCAGGCGAGGATCATCGGCCGCCGCCCGACGCGGTCCGACAGGAACCCGACCAGCGGCGTTAAGGTGACGATGATCAGACCCGACGCCACCGCACAGGAAAGCGCCGAGCCCGGCGGCAGCTTCATCGTGTTGATGGCGTAATTGACCAGGTAGATGACGAAGGTGAAATTTGCCATGCAG
>Ga0210398_10001578_pt1 | contig 23240 bp, 22 predicted proteins | sample IncBWC4OmetaG_FD_161047 | JGI IMG/M metagenome (GOLD analysis project Ga0210398, IMG submission 161047) | Forest soil microbial communities from Barre Woods Harvard Forest LTER site, Petersham, Massachusetts, United States - Inc-BW-C-4-O | ecosystem: Environmental > Terrestrial > Soil >...
CGGGTCGTCATAGGTGAGATCGACCTGCAGCGTCTTCTGGTCCACGCGATGAACGCGCTCGAGGATGCGCATCTCGGTGCTCTCCGGGTGGCCGACGCGATCGAGCCAGTTCTTGCCGTTGAGTCCAATCGTATCCACCACCAGAGTGTCGCCTTCCCAGTGGCCGACCGAGTGGCCGTTGTAGGACGGCTTGAGGTTGGGGGGATGCTTGCGCCCGTCGATGTAGATGTGCCGGACGATGTGATCGTACTCAAACACTTCGATCACTTCCGCCGGCGTCTGGATGATTTGCATGGGGAAAAGCTGGATGTAAATGTAAGGCATGCCCGGCGGCTGGCACTTGTACACCCGGTCGTTGGTCTCTTCGAGCTTCACGCCGTGCGGTCCCTGCGAGGGTCGCGCCGCGGCGTATCGCTCGTTCCCCCAGGGAGTCATGGGAGGCTCGTCCTTGCTGAAGGCCGCGAATTGATAGAGGCCGGACGAAGCATTCCAGACCCCGGAAAGATCGTGGCCCGGCTCGGGGACGTACGCGGCGCTCGCCGGCGCCTGAATTTGCGGCCGCTCGCGGCTTTGGGCCAGCAATGCAGGGCACAAGCTCAACACAGCCGCGAGCGCAGTCACCGTTGACGCCGCACGATTCCGCATCCCGGGATTCCTCCCCCAAGCTTTCTGGACCGCAACCTGTTTTTTTCGGATGAAAATATCGGACAACGCATCCTACATTTCCGCGCTTTCTGAAACAATACAATTGCTAAAAATGGCGGAGCAGCCGGCAGACGGCCGTTTCCGCGGATGCTCTCTCTTCCAGGCTGCTTCCACCGGTACTTTGAAACCGCGATCCGGAAAGCGTACGATGACGCTTGTTCGCTCCTCGGCTTTTGTTAGCAATGACTCCAGGGGATGGCATGGAATTTAGTTTTCGCGGCTCGGTTCCGAACACGTTGCGCGCAGGCATTCGCCGCCTTCTCCCCGCCCTCTTCCAACATCACGTTTTGAAGATGCCGGTACTGCAAACCGAACGCATCTCGCTGCGCCCCTTTGAACCGCAAGACTTGGAAGCGATTGCCGCGTGGGAAGAAATCGCCGGTGCGCCGGATCCTGGCGCCGCCGCGAAGGAGTTCCTGGACTTTTGCTTTCGCGAATACCGCGAGCGAGGCATCGGCCCCTGGGCGATTCAACGGAAGGATACTGAGGTGATCGCAGGCAATTGCGGCTTCCCTGAAATCAATTTCAAAGCGCGGCGCGGGGAGGTCAATTGCTATATCGCTCCGGGCCACCGCAGGCATGGCCTGGCCACGGACGCATTGCTCGCGCTCTTCACGGTCGGGTTCGAGCAATTTGAATTCACGCGAATCCAAGCCATATGCGACGAGGACAATTTGAATTCGCAGGGTTTGGCGGAAAAAGCGGGGATGAAATTTGAGGGATATCTGGAAAACGCGGCTTCCGCAAAAACGGGGACGACAAAAAAGCTTTATTGGATTGTGAAGCAGGACTTCGCCACAAAAAGCGATTGCACCGTCAAGGTTTCGCTCAAACTTGCGGCGCGATCAGATTCCCGAACAGAAGAGTGAGCGCACCCCGGTCAACGCACAGCCAGCATGCCAACTCGAGCCCAGCCGTTATACAATGCGGCGCAAATCGCAGGCCCAACTGTTATCTGCTAACGAGAGCGAGGTCCCATATGAAGCGCACCGTGATTCGATTGTTCCTGGTGGCCGCGGCCGCGGCACTGCTTTTCTCCGCGCCGGCGGGCAGCGGAGCACAGACGTCCGCGCACAAGGCGCAGGCGCCGCGCACGCTTCGGCTCTACATATTTGACTGCGGCGTTCTACACAACTCGGACATGGGCCGCTTCAATTTGACGCCCCAGGACGTCACCACCACGGACATGTCCATGGATTGCTTTCTGATCGCGCATCCCAAGGGGAACCTGATCTGGGACACGGGCGCGGTTCCCGACGACTCCTGGACTCCTACCGGCAAGATGATCACGCAGCACATCACGCTTGCAGATGGGACGAAGCGCGACGCGGACGTGGATAAGACCCTGCGCGCGCAGCTGGCGGAAATCGGCTACGCGCCCTCCGACATCAACTACCTGGCGCTCTCGCACTATCACTACGACCACACCGCCAACGCCAACGAATTTGCGGGCGCCACGTGGCTGGTGCGGCAAAACGAGCGCGACGCCATGTTCGGCGGAAAATATTCCGGGTCGCTGCAGCCCTCCACGTTTTCAGCCCTGCAGAAGAGCAAGACCATCATCATCAAGACGGATGACTACGACGTGTTCGGCGACGGCACCGTCATCATCAAGTCCGCCCCGGGCCACACGCAGGGGCATCAGGTTTTGTATTTGAAGCTGGCCAAGATCGGCGGCGTGGTGCTTTCCGGCGACCTCTATCACTATCCGGCGGAGATCACTCTAAAGCGCGTGCCCACGTTCGAGTTCAGCCAGGACCAGACGCGCGCCAGCCGCGTGGCCATCGACGAATTCCTAAAGAAAAGCGGAGCGCAGCTGTGGATCCAGCATGACTTCGTGGGCAACGCCAAGCTGAAAAAATCGCCGCAGTTCTACGAGTAGAATGCAGGTTCTTGGTCACCGAGAAACCCTGCTGAATCGAGCGACTGGACTCGGGCATCCAAAAGGCAGGGAGATGCAGTCATGAATCCCCTCAAGAAGATCGAAGACGAGGTTTCCGCGTGGCCGGGCGTCACGGTTCACGCGCATCGTTTTGGCGGACGTGAGTTTCGGTTCGGCAGAGCCGAGATCGGGCACGTGCACGTTGGCGGAACCGTGGACATTCCGCTGCCCCGGCCGGTTCACGACGCGCTGCTGTCCAAACGGCTGGCTCAGCAGCACCGCTGGGTGCCGGATTCTGGATGGGTCACGTTTTTCGCGCGCTCCGAGGAAGATTGCGCGCGGGCGCTGTGGCTGATGCGGATTTCCTACGTGCGTTACGCGCTGAAAGAGACCGCTGACCCTCGCGGCTTCTTTGAACATGAGAGTCAATCGCTCGGTCTCGGTCCCGAGTTGAAAGCCCTCCTCGAACGATTCCTGCCTCGCGAAGCGGCACACGCTGAAAGCGCGAAACTCGCGCGCGTGTGACCGACTACTTGGTCGTGGGTGGAACAGCCGCAGCCGCTTGAATCGTGGATTGCTGGCTGACCGCCAGTTGCCAGCGGCCGTCGCGCAGCGTCCACACGCGGACGTTGTAGTAGGGCTTGCCGCCGCGATGCGGCACGTGGTGGGAGATCATCACCGCGGCGTTGTCTCCAAAGTCGTAAATCTCCATTGCGGTGATTGGGTCGCCGGGCGCACCCGCTCCCGCCGCCTGTGCTTTCTGGGCGATCACCACGCGCTCGGCTTTGTTGCGCATCCCGGTGTTGTTGATGATCAGGAACTCGTCGGCGATGTGCATGGGCCAGTCCACCGCGTCGGGATGCCATTCTTCCACCTTGGTTTTTTGCCAATCGGCGACGATGGCCTTGTCCATAGCCGTCTTGGGCGTGTAGGGCAAGGTGCGGCAGGGGTTGTCGCAATCGCCCTGGCCGGCGCCGGTTTCGATGCCTCCGCGCTGCCCGCCCTGTGCGGAGGTCGGCGTATCCAATTCCAAAAATTCCCGCCAGCCCGCGGGGCGCTTCACCCACACGCGCACGAAGCGGGCGCCGTGGTGCGAACCCAGAACCGTCTCGAGCTGGGTGTAAAAATGGGTCTGCACCTCGTCCTCGCCCTGGTTGTCTGTCGCATACGCAGACAGCCCGTCCAGCACTTCCGCTTTCTTCATCGACTTGCCGTCGCCGTCGGTCCACACAAAATCCGCGTCCAGTAGTTTGCCCACCGCTGCTTTGTCGGACTTGCCTAGGGCGGACAGCAACGCGTGATCGGCCTGCACCGCTTCCTGCCCTGCGTCATCGGCGGCGGCGATGCGTCCGAGAACGCCGACCGACAAGCCAACACCGCAAACAACTCCAACAATCAGCACCCGCACGAATGCGCTTCTCATTTGTCCCCCTCAAGTGGCTTACTCGACGCGAATTCTAGACCTGAGCAATCGACGCGGGAACCGCTTTCCAGGTTGCAGGCGGGCGCAAGGCTGGCAGGCGGCGCCCAAACGTGAGAGAATGGCCACGCGCGGCAGTGGCGGAACTGGCAGACGCACCAGCTTGAGGGGCTGGCGGTAGCAATACCGTGGAGGTTCGAGTCCTCTCTGCCGCACCAAAATCCCAATCAAAAATTTTGTGGTAGCCGCTCACCTTCGGGTGCGCGTCTGTGCCAGCCTGTCCGACAATCCTGCGCACGGAGTGGGGCGCATCGGCTCTTGGGTTTGTGGGCTGACGCTTACTTGGATGGCGCCGGCGCAGCCGGTGCAGGTGCAGGAACCGCAGGAGCCGGCGCGGGCATCGGGGTCACGGGAGCAGGCGCCGCAGGAGGCGGTACCGCCGGAGCAGACTTGGACGTCTTCGAGAACTGTTGCAGGATGGAGCTTCCCGCTGACGCCTCGGTATTGTTGACATGCATCGTCAAAGCCATGGAGGTAAGCATGAACATGATGGCGCACCAGGTGGTGGCCTTGGAAAGGAACGTCGCCGCCCCGCGCGGGCCGAAGGCCGTCTGGCTGCCCGCTCCGCCGAAGGCGCCGGCGAGGTCCGCCGCTTCGCCGCTTTGCAACATGATCACAGCGATCAGCAGGGCGCAGATAACGATGTGCAGGGTGACCAGGACAAAGTAGACCTTCCAGCCGATCCACAGCAGGCCCAGGCCCACCGCCAGCGAGATCGCCCATTTCACTTCTCTTGGCATTGCGATTCCCTTGCTTTCCCTTCAAAACTTTACGATGGAGGCGAAGGCCTCGGCATTCAGACTCGCGCCGCCGACCAGCGCTCCGTCAATTTCCACCTGGGCCATCAATCCCTTGATGTTGTCGGGCTTGACGCTGCCGCCGTAGAGGATTCTCAGCCCCGCGGCCCGTTCCGGAGTGAACGCCGCCGCCGCCAGTCCCCGCAAGAACCGGTGCACCTCGGCGGCCATTTCGGGGGTCGCCGTGCGGCCCGTGCCAATCGCCCAGACCGGTTCGTATGCAAGGATGATACGCGAGAACTCCGCACCGGTCAACGCGGCCAGGCCGCCGTGGAACTGGCGTTCGAGAACCTCTTCGGTCTTGCCGGCTTCGCGCTGGGCGAGCAGTTCGCCGACGCAAAGGATCGGCGTCAGCCCCACAGCCAGCGCCGCCTTGATCTTTCTATTGGCGCTTTCGTCCGTCTCGCCGAAGAATTGCCGCCGCTCGGAATGGGCGATGATCACGGCGCGGCACCCCACCTCGACCAGCATGGCGGCGGAAACTTCGCCGGTGAAGGCGCCTTCCGGCTCGCCATGCATGTCCTGGGCGGAGATGGAAATTGCCGTTCCCTGAACCGCGTCCACTGCGGCGGCCAACGCGGTGAACGGGGGCGCGACGATGATGTCGCAGTGAATGCAGCCCTGGACCAGGGGCGCCAGCGCCGCAAAATACGCGCGCGCCTCCGCCTGCGTTTTGTACATCTTCCAGTTTCCCGCGATCACCGGCCGCCGCATGTCGTCTCTTTGTGCCTTCGCTTGGTTCTTGCTGCGCTGCCCCAGGTTTCAGACTTCAGATTTGAAATTCGAAAGTGAATTTGCAATTTCAAATCTCAAATTTGAAATTCCGAACTTCAAAATTCAGCGCTTGTCGGTCAGCGCTTCGACGCCGGGCAATTTTCGGCCGGCCAGAAATTCGAGCGACGCGCCTCCGCCCGTCGAAATGTGCGAAACCTTGTCCGCCAGCCCGGCGGCGTGAATCGCGGCGACGGAGTCTCCTCCGCCGACGATCGAGGTGGCGCCCGCGGCGGTTGCGGCCGCGACGGCGTGCGCTATCGCCAGCGTGCCCTGGGCAAATACCGGCATCTCGAACACGCCCATCGGTCCGTTCCACACAATCGTCTTGGCGCGCGCCAGTTCCGCGGAATATCGCGCCACGGTGTCCGGTCCGATGTCCAGGCCCATCCAGCCATCCGGCGTGGAGGCGACGCTCGTCGTTTGCGTTTCCGTATCCGGCCGGAATTGCGCGCCGAGGACGTGGTCGGTGGGCAGGAGCAGGGGGAAATTTCGCTGCTTGGCTTCGGCGAGCAGCTTGCGTGCAAGGTCCACTTTGTCCGCTTCCACCAGGGAGTTTCCGACCGGCACCCCCTGCGACTTCAAAAACGTGTAGGCCATGCCGCCGCCGATGAGCATAGCATCGGCCACGCGCATCAGGTTTTCCACCACTTCGATTTTGTCGGAAACTTTGGCGCCGCCCAGCACGGCGATAAACGGCCGCTCGGGATTCGATAGCGCCTTCCCCAGATACGCCAGCTCGCGCTCCATCAGCAGACCCGCCACGGCCTGCTTGACGAAACGCGTGATCCCCACCACCGAAGCGTGCGCGCGGTGGGCCGAGCCGAAGGCGTCGCACACGAAAAGCCCGTCGCACAGCGCCGCCAGCTGGCGCGAGAAGCCCTCGTCGTTGGCTTCTTCCCCAGCGTGGTAGCGAACGTTTTCGAGCAGCAGCACGCCGCAGTTCGCGAGCGCGCGGCTCTTGGCCTCGGCGTCCGCGCCGACGCAGTCTGCCGCAAACTCCACACCCGCGCCGAGCATCTCGGCCAGCTTCGCCGCCACCGGCTTCAAACTGTATTTGGGATCGGGTTTTCCTTTGGGACGCCCGAGGTGCGAGGCAAGGACCAGCTTTGCCCCGCCCTTGCGCGCAAAGTCAATGGTCGGAAGCGTTTCGCGGATGCGGGTGTCGTCGGCCACGCACCCGCCTTCGAGCGGAACGTTGAAATCCACGCGCATGAACACGCGTTTGCCGTTCATTTCCAAGTCGCGAATCGATAGTTTGCTCATGACGGAAAGCGAGGCGCGTCAGGCAGGCCGGCGGCCCTACATCTTGGCCGCCAAGAAGTTGATCAAATCGCGGCAGCGGCTCGAATAGCCCCATTCGTTGTCGTACCACGCCAGTACCTTCGCGCAATTCGCGCCCACGGTGCGCGTATAGCCGGCGTCAACAATCGAGGAGTGCGGATTGCCGCGAAAGTCGATGGAGACGAGTTCTTCTTCCGTGTATTCCAGAATGTTCTTCATGGGCCCATCGGCGGCGCTCTTCAGCGCGGCATTCACCGAGCTCACCGACACCGGCTTCTCGGTAAAGACGGTGAGGTCCACCACGCTGACGTTCGGAGTAGGGACGCGGATGGAGTAGCCGTCCATTTTTCCCTTCAGCGCCGGGATGACCAAATGCAGCGCCTTGGCCGCGCCGGTCGAAGTGGGAATCATGGAGAGCGCCGCGGCGCGCGCCCGCCGCAGATCCTTGTGCGGCAGGTCCAGCAGCTTCTGGTCGTTGGTGTAGGAGTGGATGGTGGTCATCGTGCCGCAGTTGATTCCAAACGTGTCTTGAATAACCTTGGCGACCGGAGCGAGACAGTTGGTGGTGCAGGAAGCGTTGGAAATGATGTGATGCTTGGCGGGATCGTACATTTTGTCGTTCACGCCCAGCACGATGGTGATGTCCTCGCCCGTTGCGGGCGCTGAGATGATCACTTTTCTCACCGTGCCGCGGTTGTGCTTGGCGGCATCCGGGGCGTTGGTGAACAGGCCGGTGGATTCGATCACGATCTCCGCGCCCACCGACGGCCAGTCGATTTCCGCCGGGTCTTTGGCTTTGAAGACGCGAAAGCTCTTGCCGTCGACAGCGATGGAATTCTCGGTGTGCGTCACGGTCTGGTGCAGGTTGCCGAGGACGGAATCGTACTTCAGCAAATGGGCAAGAGTCTTCGAGTCAGTGATGTCATTGACGGCCACGATTTCGATGTCCGGATGCCCCAGCGAGGCGCGCATGATGTTCCGCCCGATGCGCCCGAAACCGTTGATTCCCACTTTGATCGGCATGAATCCTCCGGAAAAACAAACGCGCAACTACAACTGAATTCCCATCAGGTACATCGAGATGCGCACAAAACAACTGAGACTGCATTCCAATTTTCGGTAATTTTTGATGCCAGGTCTCGTGCCATGTGTGGTGAATGACCGCCGAAATCGAAGTTCGCCCAAGTCGAGGCTTGCAAGTATTCCATCCTGCCTACCGACGCTGCTCACTCGAAACGCAATTTACAGATGCTAGGGTGGCATGGAGGAAAAGTCAAACCGGATCGTCCCAGGGGTGTTCCAAAAATGTGATTGCCTTCATCACTTTTGGGCGGCCGTTTGCAAAATTCCCTGCAGAGCCCAGCTAAAACCGAATCGGTAGATTACTGAGGGTATTGATGAACTTCCGTTACTTTGTCGCCCTCGAAACTCACGAAAATCGTTTTGGCGGGCGGCGTGCCGTAAATCCAGTCTTCAATTTCGGCCCCGTCGGCTCCCTTTTCGCGGACTTTGCGGTCCGGACGGCCCAGCGCGGCCAGCACCATGTCGTGGTCCATACCCACAACCGGCCTCTTGTCTTGAATGGCCTGCTGAATTTCGGGAGGCAGGCTCTCGGCCCACTGCACCGCCGCGGAATGGCGCTTGGAGAAATCGAGCACGCTAGACAGATAATGCTCCAGCTCCTCGGCGCTCATTTCCGGCAGGGGCTTGTCAAAATCCAGGTACAGGGTCGCGCCGGGCTCGGCGTTCACCGGGGTGTTCTGCGTGGTGCTCACCGAGGGCCCGACCCCGCCGACTTCCAGGTGGATGCGGTCACGCAGTCGTGTCTTGCCGCGGCCGCCGCCGTTGATGTCCAAGATGATTTGCTTCTCTTTGAATTGCAGGTCCGAGATTTGCGCGTGGTCACCCGGATTGATGGAGGTGCCGGCGGAGGCCACGGCCATGCGCAGGGCATTCTCGTTGAACGGAGCGCCGACTTTTATGTGAAATCCCTTTTTCCCTGAGGGAATAGCGCGCACCACCTGCACCAGCTCGCCATCGATGTAGCGGACCAGCGACAGGCGGGACTCCGGCTGCAAGGTCCCGGGCTTCCCTTTCGCCGGCTTGCTGGCATTGTCCTGCGAATCGCTCTTCGGCGGCTGCCCTTGACCGGCGCTTGGCGCTGGTCCTTGCGATGCCGGCGGATTCTCAGGCGCGGGGAAGGTTGCTAGTTGGCTGGCGGGGGTCGTGCGAAGCACTCCCGACGAATCCGCGCTCAAGAGGAGCGCCGCCGTCGCCAGCATGGGGGCCACTCGATGCATATGGAACCTTTCGACACATTTTAGCACCAAACGCCCCGCGCGGCGTGTCAACGATTCGTCACGGCGGCGTCATCCGGCTTGCAGTGAAACTCCGCCACGATCGATTTGTGCCGACAGCACTTTCGCGCCCGCCGCTACAACAGCCGCCTCGACGCGCGCACGTGCCTCCGGGGCAATCACCAGCGTGACGCAGCCGCCGCCTCCCGCGCCGCAGACTTTTCCGGCCAGGGCGCCGTGGCGGCGCGTGGACGAAATCACGCGGTCGATCAACGGAGTGGAAATCGAGCGCAGATTGCGGCGGCGGAAGTCCCACTCTTCGCGCACCAGGCGGCCCACTTCCTTCCACTGCCCTTGCTGCAGTGCGGTACGCACGGCCTGAGCGATCAGCGAAATTTTTTCCAGATTCTGCGACACGCGCCGGTCCCCCTCGATGTGCCGCTTGAACACTTCCCAATTGTTGATGCCATGCTGCCGCGGCTTGCCGGTGTAGCAAAGGACGAGCCGCCGCTCAAGTTCGTCCAGGTCGCAACCGAGAGCCTCTCGCTGCTCGCCGCCCGGGCCGAGCGCGATCGCCGCCGCGCCGCCGAATGCCGGAGGATAGTGGTCCTGCGTTCCGGTGGGCACGCGAATGACGATGGCTTCAACGTCGCGGCTGATGTGGATCCAGTCTTCGCGCCGCAGGCCGGCGCCGGTCAGGCGGTCCAGTGCGGCGCAGATGGCCACAGCCATCGCGGAGGAGCCGCCGATCCCAGCCCCGGCTGGTGCTTGGGAATCCGTGGTGAGCGTGAAGCCGCAGGCGGGCTGGAAATACCGCACCAGATGCGCGAGCAAAGGAAGTTTGTAGCGGCGCGCGCGGGCGAGCGCCTCGAAGGAAGCAAACGACTCCTTGCGCTTGGTGTCGCGCGACGCGAGAACGATGCGCGCAGAAGACTCCGGGGTCGTCTCAATCACGCACGAGGCATAGCGGGTGATGGCGCAATTCACGGTCACCGCCCCTTCATGGAACAAGTAGAGCGGCCAGATGTCCAGCGTTCCCCCGGCCAAATCGATACGCGTCGGGGCCCTCGCTTCGATTCTCACTTTGACTTGCTTCCTTCCTGCCGCTAGCCTCAAGCTTCGCACGGATCAGCGAGTTCCGCGCGAATGATAGCAGATGAATCCGGAGACCCATTCCAAAACGGAGCAGCGTGATTCCGTACTTGCACGGTTCATGCTGGGCTTCGAGGGCAGTTCCCTTCCCGGTGAGCTTGCAAAGTATCTCGCTCACGGTCTGGCGGGCGTGGTCATTTACAAGCGCAATTTTTCCAGCGCCGAGCATTTGCTGGAGATCACTGGGGCCATCCGTAAAGCGGCGGGCCGACCGGTGCTCATCGGGATCGATCAGGAAGGCGGAACGCGCTTTACGCTTGAGAAACCGTTCACCCAGTGGCCGTCCGCGGCCGAATTGGGCGGGCTGGGCGACGTGGCGCTGGTGGAGCGCGTGGCGCGCGCGATGGGCACCGAGCTCCGCGCCGTGGGATGCAATGTGGATTTCGCGCCGATGCTGGACCTGCACGTGAATCCGCAAAGCCCGGTCACCAGGGACCGCAGCTTCGGCGCCGATCCTCACCTCGTGGCCACGATGGGGGTCGCGTTTGACCGCGGATTGCGCTCCGCGGGCACGCTCTCCTGCGCCAAGCATTTTCCGGGGCATGGCGACGCCGCCGTCGATCCACACCTCGATCTGCCGGTATTCGGCGGAAGCATGGAGCGCCTGGAGTCCACGGAACTGGTGCCCTTTGCCGCCGCGGTAGCCGCGGGCGCGCCGCTGGTGATGACCGCGCACATCCTGCTGCCGCAAATCGACCGCGAAAATCCCGCGTCCCTCTCGCGCACAATGCTGGACGGCGTGTTGCGGCGGCGCTTGCAATTTGGCGGTGTGATACTGGCCGATGACCTCGGCATGGGCGCCATCGCCAAGCGCTACGGCCCGGGAGAAGCCGTGGTGCAAACGCTGCGCGCCGGGACGGACATCGCCATGCTGTGCCACGACTGGTCCGCGGCAACGCCGGCCATTTCGGCCGTCAGGAAAGCGAAGGAAGAAGGTCGCTTGGACGAGAACAAGTGGCACGCATCGCTATATCGCATCGAGCGCGCCTGCGCTCAGGCAGAAGCGCCACGGCAGACGCCGCCGATCAGCATCCTCGGATGCGCGGAATTTCAAGAATTGGCGGCGGGGATTCGTGCGCGCCTGCGCTGAAGGTTACTCGGAAGAAGTGGCCGCTCGCGCCGATCGCGGAGCGGCGCCGGTCTCTGCACTCTTTTTTGCTTCCACGCGCTCGTGCGCCAGCAGCGGCTCGAAGCAGCGCCGGCAGCGCGGTTCGTACATGCCGGCGGCGCCCACTACGATTAAATCCTCCGAGGCGACGAGGCGCTGCGTATTCACGGCGGGATTGCCGCACTGCACGCAGATGGCCAGCAGCTTGATGATCTCCTCGGCCACAGCCAACAGGCGCGGCATCGGCTCAAACGGCCGGCCCAGGTAGTCCGTGTCCAGGCCGGTAACGATCACGCGCTTGCCGGCGTCGGCCATGCGCACGCACGTGTCGACGAGCCCTTCCCCGAGGAACTGGCCTTCGTCGATCCCCACGACTTCGGTGCGCGGCAGGACTTTTTCAAATACCTCCGCCGCGTTGCTGACGGTCTCCGACGGCAGCTCCAGCCCGGAATGCGAAACGATATCTTTTTGCGCGTAGCGCTGGTCGATCACCGGCTTGAAGATCTGCACGCGCTGCCGGGCGATCTCGGCGCGCTTCAGGCGCCGGATCAGTTCTTCACTCTTACCGGAAAACATCGGACCGACGATCACTTCGATCCAGCCCATGTTCCCTTTGACGATGTCCACGAATCGGTTCTCCTCGCTGAACGCTGCCGCAGAGTAGCATATCGGGAAGCGACCGCGCCAAACAACATCGGCTCTGCGACTGGCCCAACCGCAGAAACGAACGCCTAGACGCGCCACAGCGGCGTTTGTTTTTCTTTTCCGTAGCGCTCCAGCAGAAATTTTTTCAGCTCCTCGACGCTGGCAAACACCCGGTCGGCGCAAGCCAGCACCCACCCGCTGATTTCTGCGAGAGGCATGTCCGTCACCAGGTACACCGGAATGCCGCGGCGATGGGCAAAGGTCAGCTCAGCGGAAGTTCCGCCGGAAGCGAGCGCTGCCGCATCGCCGTTCACGCAGCAGATGACGTAGTCGGCCTTATTCTCGACAATATCCAAATCGTATTGAATGATCTTGCGCACCACCCGGCGAAATCGTTCCGTGTCGGTCTCCTTCCAGTCGCGGAAGTTCCCGATCTCCTCGTCGCTCAGGTTTTTCTTTTCGTCTTCGGCGGGATCGTAAACGCGGTGGCCCAGGTCATTGTGCAGGAACGGAGTAAGCTTCCGGCGCCACAGCTTGCCGCGGTCCGGCGCGAACTCAATCGGGCCACACAGGTATGCCAGCATCGCGGTTCGGTAAGGGCCAGTTTGTGAAGGAATGGAGCGGCCGATGGGACTCGAACCCACGCCTGGACCTTGGCAAGGTCCCGTACTACCCCTATACTACGGCCGCCCAGATCAACGAAACTCTAACATGCCGCTGATTCAGCGACAAGAGACTCCGAGGATTTACAAATCCCCGAACACACCCGTCAGGCTCAGCCCGCCCTCTAAGGCGTCTGTTGCCAAACCTGAGACAGTTGAATCAGCCGACTTGCAATACCCGTGCGGTCTTTACGACGGGCGACTTCCGCTGCCGTTCCGCAAACTTGGAAGCCTTCTCCCGGTCCGTGTACACCCGAGCGAACCGTTCCCCGTCTTTGTAAAACACCGTGACCTGCCAGTGCTTGTGCTTCCGCCGGCGATCTTTCCCAAGCTTGGTTCGTTTCCGTGCGGTTTTGGGTTTGGGCATTAGAGGAATATCTCAATGGGCGCTACGTGCGCGCAAGTGCCCACTATATCAATACTTTGCATAGAATGGAATTACACTTTAATAGCACGCTCGTTGTGGCGACGGAAGGCAAGTTAGAGGCAACGGTGACGGTTCGATGTTAGCTCTCTCCTGTCGACGGAATCAAATTCGCTGCTGCAGCTCGTCTTGCAGTTCGTGCTGGCGGGACGAGGTCAGCTTGGCGCCGTTCTGGGTGACGTAAAAAACGTCCGTGGCAGAGCCGCCCTCCGTATCGATCAAGCCCACTTCAATGTTGAAGTCATGCTGGGCGAACGTCGAGCTAATGTCATACAGGAGGCCCGGACGGTCGAGGGTGACAATTTCCACCACGGTGCTGTGCGAGGAGCACTCGTTGTCCAGGTGGATGCGCGTGTCCACGCTCACTTTGGGCGCGAGCTTTTCCCGCTGAAATTTTCGTTTCATCAGCGCCGCTACATCCAATTCGCCGGAGATGGCGGCCAGCAATTGCTGCTTCAAGCGCAGGATTTCCGTCGGATTGTGATCGAGCGTCTGGAAACGGTCGGAGAAGCGCAGCGTATCCAGCACGATGCCGTTGTGGTTGGCGCAGGCGTCGGCCTTCAAGATGTTCATGCCCCAGGAAGAAATCGTGCCCACCACCTTGGTAAACAGGAACGGGCGGTCCTTGGTGATCAGGACCAACTCGTAGTATTGGTCGCGCTTGGTGATACTGATTTCCGCCGGGGAATGCCCCAGGCGTCGGTACATCCGGTAATGCGCGGAGATTTCCGTGGAGGAATGCGTCAGCAGGTAGCGGCGCGGAAAGCCGTCCAGGAAACTCCGGAATCGCTCCGCCTCGACGGCGTCCTCTCCCGTGGGAACCAGGCGCTCCAGTTGGCTGGCGTCTTCTCCCGCCAGGTACATGCGCTGGTCGTCCACCGAGCGATTCAGATAGTTTTCCGTGGCCGCGTAGAGCTGCCAGAGCATTTCCGCCTTCCAGGAAGTCAGCGCTTCGGGATTGACGGCCTTGATATCCGCGTAGGTGAACAGCGTGAGCATCTTGAGGTGCTCGATGGTACCGACGGCGCGGGCAAAATCGTGCACCGCTTCGGGATCGAAAATGTCGCGGCGCAAAAGCGTGGCGGACATGCGCAGGTGGTTGGCGATCAGGAAGGTCACCGTCTCGCGGCCGAAAGTGTCCAGGTGCAGGCGCTCGAAGACGCCGCTCACCGCTTCGAGGCTACCTTCCACGTGACTCTCGTTGGGCATGCCCTTGCCGACGTCGTGAAACAGCAGCGACAAATACAGCAGTTCGGGGTGCTCGAGCGATGCCAGAATGTCGCGATAGCGCCGGTCCAGGTCGCCCTTTCTCCACGCCAGTCCGTGCAGGGTCTCGATGGTCACCAGGGAATGCTCGTCGACGGTGTAGCGATGGTAGTAGTCGCGGATCACCAGCGAGTCGATAGCCTTGAATTCCTTGAACAGCAAATCGAGCAAGCCCACGCGATGCATCGCCCGCAGCGCAGAAGCCGCATCCGGCAGGACCAGAATTTTGCGGAAGTACTCCCACAAATCAGGGCTCGCGGAATTCCACTTCCGGATGCGCGGCAGGGCGGCTTCCACTGCGTTTTCCGTTTCCGCGGACAGCCTCAAATCGTGCTGCGCAACCAGCTCAAACAGCCGGAACATCACTCTCGCGTCTTCCACGGAATCGGCTTTCCGCAAAGAGATGCGCCCGTCCACCACTTTGAACTCCGCGCTCGATAGCGGAGAGCGCCGCGGATCCAGCCAGCGCTTCCAAAACGAGCGCGCGCGCGGAACTTCGTCAAACAAAACGGTCAGGCGGTCGATGGCGCGCGCCTGGCGAAAGTAGACGCGCATCCAGTCGTTGGCAGACGCGGCCTTTCCTCCCTGCAGGCCGATGCCACGCGCCGCCGCCTCAGACTGCAGCTCGTAGGTCAGCACGTTGAGGTCGCGCCCCTGGCGGTAGTGCAGGAAACATCGCACCGCATCGAGAAAATCGATGGCCTTCACGGCGTCGGCGCGCAGCGGCAGCGGCAACAAGGAGGCCGCGTCCTTCCATTCGCGGGAACGCTTCATCTCCGCGATCTGCGCCAGCCAGCAGGCCACTTGGTAGTCGCGCAGGCCGCCCGGGCCGTCTTTGATATTCGGCTCGATATGAAAAATGGTCCGCCCGTATTTCTGGTGCCGCGCCCGGGCCAGGCCGGTGAGTTCCCGCATGAGAGCGTCCGACTCGCGATTCACCATCCCCGGCAGGACGCGGGTGCGCAGGCGCTCGAAGAGCTTTTCATCGCCGCAAATATAGCGGCAGTCCAGAAGCGAAATATTGAATTCGATGTTGTTGCGGTAGAGCTTGCCGCATTCGGCGAGCGTGCGCGTGGTGGGGCTCACGCGCAGGTGCAGGTCCCACAGCGACTGGCTCAGCGGGGCGATGGCCTTGCTGCTAAGAAATTCCTCGCGGCCTTCGCGGGCGTAGAGAAACAGAAGGTCGATGTCCGAGTAGGGAAACAATCCCCGCCGGCCGTAACCGCCCATGGCGGCGACGCAAAACTCGTCGATGGGGCCGCCCGACGAGGTGACTTCGTTCCACAGCTCGATGACGATGGAATCGATCAGCGCGGTACGATCGCGGATGGCCGCTTTGCCGTCCCCGGTCTCTTCAAAGCTTTTCTGAATCCGGGCGGATTCCTCCGCGTACAATTCCTGCAAGCTGGAAGTGCGATTTTCGAGCTTCATATCCGACGTACGAGGCCCCAGCCTGCGGTGCAGCGATGGGCAGCAGGCTTGCCAAAAAGGCCGGCTCTAAATGACTCGCGCCCGAGAGATTCCGGGCCATGTAGCGCCCGCCTTTCTTTTCAGGCGGGCACTGCCGCGTCGCCCGGATGCCCGCCTGAAAAGAAAGGCGGGCGCTACAGCGCGGAAACTCCGCGCTCCTGATTCCGGATGCGGATCGCCTGGTCCACCTTGGAGACAAAAATTTTCCCGTCTCCGATTTTCCCCGTGGACGCGCTCTGCAGAATGGCGTCGATGGCCGCGTCCACCAGATTGTCCGGGATGACGATTTCAATCTTGATTTTGGGAAGCAGGTCCACCGTGTATTCGCGGCCGCGGTACACTTCGGTGTGCCCTTTTTGCCGGCCATGGCCGCGCACATCGGAAATGGTCATGCCCCCAATGCCTAGCTCCGTAAGGACCTCTTTGACCGCCTCGAACCGGGACGGCTGAACGATCGCTTCAAGCTTCGTCATCATGTCTTCTTGTCCTCAGAGTCCAACGGCAGATTCGATTCCCTGCTGCGTCCTGGCAGCGCCCTACACTATAGGGCCATTGTACCCGTTTATTCTACTGTGTGAATCCGCCGGGTTAACCGTCTGGGACCTTCGACGCCTTGAAACGATGGGGAATGCAGCGCTGTGACCGGCCCGGCGCCGCCACGGGCAAAAACAGTTACGGGAGAGACGCCCCCGCTGAAGCGCCTCTCCCGCTTTTGGTACATACCCGAAGTTCTTAGAACATGAAGCCGGCTTCGATCACGCCGCGTGTCTGGTTGGTGTTGGTTCCTCCGATTCCAAATCCAAATTCCCCGGGACCAGGGACGAAATTAGTAAGGTGAACGACGGAGACGTCTCCACGAAGGAAGAAGGCGTCCTTCACCCAAGTCGGCGTCACGGTGAATGCAAACGCGCCGGTTCCGGAACCATACCCCAGCAAGTTCGCTTCACCGGTCGTGAGGCTTCCGCTCGACTTGATGTATTCCGGCCGCACGGCCAGCGAGAACCCGTGCTTGAGGGCGTAATTGACGAGTACCGCGCCGCCGTTCGTGTGCGCGCCGGTGGGGCTCAATCCGAAGGAACTGTACACGGAATCCGATTTTACGACCGTGTACTGGTAGTACGGACTGATGATCAACGAACCTTTCGTGTAGGTATAGATCAGGTTGTAGACCTGCTCGTTGTTCTGATACGCAGGGGTCACGGGGAAGGAGTTGGCGGAGCCTATCCTCACGTAGGTGTTTCCCGCGTTTCCTGCGCCTACAAAAGTGATTGTATTCGCGGCATTCACCGCATAGGCCAGGGACCCCGACAGCGTCGTGTAGCGGTCCGAGTAAAAATTATCGTTCCAGCTGAATGCCAGCGTAACCTTCTTGTAAACCTCGTTCAGCTGGATGCCGCGGCTGACGGCCTGCTCCTGGTTCCAGAGAAGACCGCGCTCGATGTTCATGTTCTCGAAGGTGAACGTATACTCGTCCCCGACCAGCGTCGGCAATGCCCCTATCTCGATGTTGAAATTGCCCTTCACCAACTTTACATAGCCAACGGGGAACGGGCCGAACAGTCCCGTCGTCGACGGGCCGGTCTTGGCGAACGGCACTCCGAGCACTGGTACGTTGTAAGCGCCACCTTGCAGATAGAACTGAAACACGCCGGTGGTCTTTTGAATGAAGATCTGCGCGTTGCTGACGTCCACGTGCCCTTCGTCTCCGTGGAACACGGGATTGTTCTCAAACTGAGCGATACCGCTCAGAATGCCGGTTATTTCAATTTTCCCGAACGGACCCGCGGGAAGCTCGTGAGGTATTCCCGTTGCCAAAGGACCAGACATCGAGGGGGTCGGCAGCGGCATCGGAGCCGCGGGAGCCTGCGCCGCAGGTGCGGCAGCCGGAGCGCTGGCAGGCGCCGCACCCTGGTCCTGAGGCGGCGCGATCGGGGCAGAGCTTACATCCGGGACCGCCGCCGGGTCTTCAGGACTGACCGCAGTCTCGGAGCTTGTTGATACCGCAGCACTTGTAACAGGGCTATCGCTTGTGGCCGCCCCCGTCGCCGATCGCCCGGCCGCTTGGCTCGTCGGAGCCCCCGTTCCTACTAACCCAAGCGCTAACAGACCTAAGCACACCCCAAAAGTCTTCGTCATGGAATAAACGACTCCTTTTCCGCTGGTAGGCCCATGTGCCCCAGGCCCCGACCAGCGCCGGAACTTTATCTTTTGTTAACCTGGAGCGTCCAATTCATACTTTCTTTCCTAGCAATCACACTTGTGGGGTGGACATCGCGAATCGTCGCCATTCGAAAAACGAATGGCAAACTCCGGCGAGGGAACCCGCGTTTGACTCCAGGAGGGGAGGAGGCTGTAGTCAGTTCAAAAATCAGCCTGCACTCGGAAGGGGGTGGCGGAAATCTCAGCGAGACAGCCGCCATTTTGAGTGCCGGGGAGCACTCTAAGCGTTGGTTTGAAGCTTCGGCAACTGTGCGGAAGGACAGATTCTCGCTGCAAAAAGCGCAGCTCGCGCAGCGAGCCATTTCGCAACACTGACCGCGCCAAGCCAGACAGATCGAAATTCACTCACGCGCTGGCGGAGTGCGCCGGCTTGAACTTTTGAACCTGCGTCCCCAATTTGTGATTGGCGATGAGAGAAACGAAATGCTGGAGGGCGGTTCACGCGTTGCGGTAAGATTCGCTGTAACCTTTAGCCGACGGCGGCATCTTTCCGGGAGGGTGAACGGAGCGGTCGGAGGGGCCAACTTCAAATTCGCGCAGTTCGGCGGCGAGAAAAAAACAAGAGCCCACACCCCCGCGTCCGGCCAAGTAAGCGCGTGTCGCCAAGCACGGCCATTGTGATTTCCAACTCTTGGGAGAAACCCTTCTATGAAGCGCGTTCCGGTCAAGTGGATTGTTGTGGGGGCGATCGCGTTCCTGATCCTTATTCAGGCCATTCAACCGAGCCGAACGAATCCTGCCGTGGTGCCTTCGCGCAGCCTGGAGGCGCATGTCGAGGTCCCGGCGCAAGTGCAGGCGGTGCTCAAGCGCTCCTGCTACGACTGCCACTCCAGCTCCACGGTCTGGCCCTGGTACAGTCACGTCGCACCGGTCTCCTGGTATGTGGTTCATGACGTGAATACCGGCAGAGGTCACGTCAATTTTCAGAATTGGGAAGCGCAGATCAACGAGCAGGAAGGCAAGGAGCATTTGGGGCTGATCTGCAAGCTGGTCCGCCAAGGCCAGATGCCGCCCGCCGATTACCGCTTCATGCACGAGGGAACGAACGTCACGCCAGAGGAAACGGCTACGATTTGCGCCTGGTCGCAGAAAGTCGGCACGCCGGAAGATTCCGACTCCGACAAGGACAAAGACAAGAAGGACTAGCAGAAGCAACGCACGTGGAAGCGAAGTTCGCCTGCCGGCTACTCGAACAGCAGTACTGCGATTCGATAATTGGAAAATCCGGTCCGGGCATCGCTGGGACAGGCGCCCACGACCGCGGAATGGTACTTGGCGGTTTGAATCCGTTTTTCCAGCAGGTCCGGCAGCGTTTCGAGATCGGGCGTGGCGTAATGCAGGACGAAAGAGGGGACATGGCTGCCGACATAGCCGTTGTCCAACAGGCACGAGCGCCGCGCGTCGCCGGTGTAGTCCAAAAGGTGAAGGCCGCGCGCGCGCAGCTTTGCGTTCACGATTCCTTCCTGCTCTTCCAGCGATAGTTTCCCGATCTCCAGTGAAAAATCCTCCACCGCAAATAGGACTCCGTTACCTTCGACTACGGCAACGCCGAGGGAATCCAGTTGCGGGTCGAGCAGGTTCGCGCGGTGCGGCGGCGAGTTCATCCATTCCCGGTGAATCACCTGCGCGCTGGGGCCCTCGGCGATATTTTCGGCGAGCGAGCTGAAGCGCGCGCCCGCCTGCGTGGCGCGATCGGCCATGCTTGGCTCGCCGGGAAGCTGGTGCGAAAGAGTATTCTGCGCCGCCATGCGCTGCGCATGCTGTCGCGCGGCGGCGGCCAGCGCGGGGCTCCATTTCAAGGGCCCAAGGCCGCGCGCGGCGCGCTCGTGGTTCGCGGACGCAAAGAGCGCCTGGGCTGGGCCATCCGCCTGCGCGCCTGCGCGAAGCGCGCAAACGGCCTGGGCAGCGAGGCAAAGCATCGCCAACAGGAGCAGACGTTTTCCAGATGGCCTCATCTTTTGTCCATCCAACGGGAACTCCCAGGCAAATTGTACTTCGCTTTGAAAGCCGGCGCAGCGAATCCTCTGCCCCGCGAAACGGGAACGGCATCATGATTCCGGAAGTGATCAACGCTCGTGCCGGAGAAATCTTTTGGGTATGATGGAAAGCTTTGGAGAGGCCATGGAACCGGCTCTGGTGGACCTGCGAAACGTGCGCGTGGTGCGCGGCGACAACGTCGCCCTGGACGACTTCAGCCTGCGCATCAACGCCGGCGAACACGTAGCCATTCTGGGACCGAACGGTTGCGGGAAATCCACACTCATCAAGACGATTACGCGCGAGTGCTATCCGGTGATCCGCGAGGGCTCCTCCATGACCATACTGGGCCAGTCGCGCTGGAACATTTTCGAGCTGCGCTCGGTCCTGGGCATCGTCTCCAACGATCTGATGCAGGACGTCACCGGCGAAACCAGTGGGCGCGAGGTAGTTCTGTCGGGCTTCTTCAGCAGCACGCGCATCTTTGACCACCAGACGGTCGAGCCGGAGCAGCGCTGGCGCGCCGACGCGGTGCTCGAGCGAGTCGGAATTCCGCATCTTGCCGACCGGGCTGTGGCGGAGATGTCTTCGGGCGAAGCCAAGCGCGTCCTGATTGCGCGGGCGCTGGTCCACGATCCGCAAACGCTCTTATTCGACGAGCCCAGCAACAGCCTGGACGTCTTCGCGCAGCACGGCCTGCGCGAAACCATGCGCCAACTGGCGCAGTCTGGTATTGGAATCGTTCTGGTGACCCACCACCTCTCCGATGTGATCCCGGAGATCGATCGCGTGGTCTTGATGACCAAGGGGAAAATTCAAGCCGACGGGCGCAAACAGGATCTATTGAACCCGGGGGAGATTTCGCGGTTGTTCGAAATCCCGGTCGATATTACGCGCCGGGACGGCTACTACCACTTGTGGTGAGAACTTCCAGCCGCTAGAAAAAACTACCTCCGGGCAGCCCTTCCCGAAGCCTAACGCGAGCGCGGGCGCGCACTTATCGCACTTTTCGTTGTGGCACGCTTCTTGCACCTCTACATCTATCCAGCCCCAACTGAGCTTTGAGGTGCACCATGAACAAGGCCCTGCTTTACGCCGCGGGCGCGCTCCTGATGTTCGCCGCGACGCCCAGGAACGCTCTCGCAACGGCCGCTCCAGCCGCGCTACGGCAGCAAACGGAGCAAAAAACCAAAATGTTTTCAGGAACGGTGGTGAAGAGCGGCGACCATTTCATTCTAAGCGACGCCGCCAACAAGCTCTCCTACGTGCTCGACGACGCACAGAAGGCCAGCCAGTACGAAGGCAAAAAAGTCAAAGTGACGGGAACGGTGGACGTGGCCGGCAACACCATCCACGTCCAGACCATTGAAGAAATCGCCTGAGCCTTTGTTCCAGGCGGAGTGGGACTACACAGAGTAGGAGATGTTGTCGTCGGAAGCGATGGTGGCCGCGCCATTGCCGGTCGCCGCGCCGTTTCCGGCGGCGGTTGCCGCCGAGACGGACGGCACCGCCTCGGTTCTGATTCCTCGCCGCATGCCGACGATACCCGTGCGCACCATTTCCAGGATGCCGAACGGGCGCAGCACCTTCAGCAAACGATCGATCTTTTCCTCGCTGCCGGTCATCTCGATGGTCAGCGAGTCGATGTCAAAATCGACGATGCGAGCGCGGAACTCATGCACGATTTCCAGGATCGGAGAACGGTCCGTTTGCGACGCCGGAACCTTCACGATGACCAAATCACGGCAAATGGACGGCTTCCCAGTGATGTTCTCGACCAGCAGCACATTCACCAGTTTGTAGAGGTTGGCCTCCACGCGCAGCGCCTGGTCACGGTCGGCATCGACCACGATGGTCATGCGCGAGACTTCCGGCCGCTCCGTGCGCCCAACAGTAAGGGAATCGATGTTGAACGCGCGGCGGCGGAACAGCGAGGCCACACGCGTCAGCACGCCCGGCTTATTTTCGACGTAAACAACAAATGTGTTCATCATGGCTTTCTCACGCGTCCGTCGCCGTCTCGATCAGCGGATTGGGGCGGCGAATCATCTCGTGCAGCGAGGCCCCCGCGGCCACCATGGGATACACCGAGTCCTCTTTCTCCACCTGGAAATCGATGAGGATCGGTCCGTTGTATTGCCGGGCCATTTCCACCGTGGGTACCACCTGCGAGCGCTGCGTCACGGCCACCGATCGGATCCCGAAAGCGTCCCCGAGCTTCACGAAGTTGGGACTGAGGATCGGAGAGGCCTCGTAGTTGCGGTCGTAGAAGAATTCCTGCCACTGGCGAATCATTCCCAGGTAGCCGTTGTTGATGATGGCGATGTTGACCTTCAGTTTCTCCTGCACCATGGTCGCTAGCTCGGCCATAGTCATCTGGAAACCGCCGTCGCCACAAACAACCCACACGTCGGCTTCGGGCCGCGCGGCCTTCACACCGATCGCCGCGGGCAGCGCAAAGCCCATGGTGCCGAGCCCGCCGGAAGTGATCAGCGTGCGCGGCTTCTCATGCTTGTAGTACTGCGCTTCCCACATCTGGTGCTGGCCCACGTCAGTGACAATCACGGTGTCGCTGCCGCGCGTCTCACGCCATAGGTCGTTGATGACGTGCGCGGCATAGAGGTGCCCGTTGTCGGGCAGGTTCTGAATATCGCGCACCGCGGAATCGCCCTTTAGCCGGTCAACATAAGTGAGCCATTCGGGGCGTTCCTGCGACTTCAGATGCGGCAGCAGTTCGCGCAGGACGGCTTTCAAATCGCCGATCAGCGCCACGTCCACCTTCACGTTCTTGTTGACCTCAGCGCGGTCGATCTCAATGTGGATCTTCTTGGCGTTCGGCGCGTAAGTCTTCAGGTTGCCCGTGACGCGATCGTCAAAGCGCATCCCGAAGGCCAGCAGCAGATCGGCTTCCTGGATCGTGGTGTTCAGCCACGCTTCACCGTGCATGCCCATCATTCCGAGGTTGAGCGAATGCGACGCGGGAAAGCCTCCCAGGCCAAGCAGCGTCATTCCCACCGGAATATTGGACTTCTCGACAAACGCGCGCACTTCATCCATCGCACCGGACAGAATAATGCCGTGCCCGGCCAGGATCACCGGC
>Ga0210398_10001579_pt1 | contig 23238 bp, 17 predicted proteins | sample IncBWC4OmetaG_FD_161047 | JGI IMG/M metagenome (GOLD analysis project Ga0210398, IMG submission 161047) | Forest soil microbial communities from Barre Woods Harvard Forest LTER site, Petersham, Massachusetts, United States - Inc-BW-C-4-O | ecosystem: Environmental > Terrestrial > Soil >...
AGGTCAAGGCCGAGACTAAGAGTCCGAAATACGGTCTTTATGCGCTTTTTGCCTACACCTACTCCCACACGTATGACAACGGTTTGTCCGACGGCCTCGGCTCGGAGTTAAGCGCGCCCTATTTCCCGCTGCCTAACTGGCAAAATCTCGACTGGTCCCTCTCGCAGATCAATCTTAATAACAGCTTCACCGGCAGCGTCCTCTATAATCTGCCCTTCGGCAAGGGTAAAACCTTTGGGGACCGCTGGAACTCTGCAACGAACTCCGTGCTGGGCAACTGGCAGGTCACGCTCATCGAAAGAATCTCTTCCGGGTTTCCCGTTCCGCTCATCGACAGCAACAACCAGTCGGGCGTCGCCTTCAATACCGGCGGCGACGATTATGATTACAATCGGCCCAACCGGGTCTCCGGGTGCAACCCCTATTCCGCCAATCACGGCCAGCACCAGTTCATCAACGCGTCCTGCTTTGTGGCTCCGCCGGCCGGCGAGCTGGGCAATGCCCCGCGCGTCCCGGTCACCGGACCGGATTTTGTGAACACCGACTTCTCGGCCATCAAGGATTTCGCTCTGCCATGGCACGAAGCCGGCCTCAACTTCCGCGCCGAGTTCTTCAACCTCTTCAACCACCCCGAATTCGGCATGCCGATCAACGACATCAACGCGCCAGGATTCGGCGCGGTAAACTCAACCGTGAATAACCCGCGCCTCGTCCAGTTAGCCCTGAAACTGACCTTCTGAAACTGCAATCACTGGAGTGGATCGGTAAAGGGATGCAATGGGCTGAGCAGGCACGCCTGTTCAGCAAGACACGATGGTTGAACTCAGGATCTGACCAATGCGCGTCGGGAAACTGCACCCGCAATGCCCGACCGTCAGAAGTTGATATGCCCGGCAAACTGGAAATCCCGCGGCGAATTCGCAATACCGGAGACAGTGCCGAAAGAAGTTGAGCCTTGGGACCAGCTTACGTTCGGGCTGGCAAACGTGACGTGGTTTGTGGTGTTTAGGCAATCCGCCTCAAAAACGAAGGCCAGGCCTTCGTGAATGGAGAAAGTCCGGCGCAAGCCGCTGTCGATATCCCATGTGCCGGGATTGTTCAGGTTGAGAGGCTTGGTCCGAGGTGCATTTCCAATAAGATATTGCGGCGATCCGCAGGATCCGGTCGGGGTGCAGCCGGGGGCGCTGGATACGTCAAGAGGAGTCGCAAAGGCGTTCGGATCGATGTACTGCACATGTCCCAGGCTGGCGGCCTGATATCCGTTAGGACCTTTGCCAAAGCTCCCGTTGAGGCGAGCGTTCTTATGCGTAAAGTCCGGCGATGAGGTATTGAGGTCCGGCATGCATTGACCAATCGAACCTGTACAGCCGGATGTTATGACGGCCATGGGGGTGCCGGATGCGTAGGTATAGATGCCGGAGAGCTGCCAGCCCCCGGCCAGCCAACGCACCATCCGCGAATCGTTCCCGATGTGCCCTTTCCCGAACGGAAGCTGGTAGACACCGAAGGCGTGGAGCGTTTGCGGCAGGGAAATTACCGTCCACGAGCGGTCCATGCGGTCGGCTTGCCAATTCTGTGTACCGTGGGAAATGGCCGCTGCCGGAATGGCGAAGCCGCTGCGGAAGGTTCCATCATCGCCGATGTTCTTTGCGTAGGTGTAATTGACATTGAAAGTAAGCCCCTGGGCAAGGCGCTGCTCCAGGGTGATCTGCAGCGAGTTATAACTGAAGTTCTCTACGTTACCCCAGGTATCGTTGACACCGCTGTACTGCGGAAATGCGACCAGCATCTGGCCAATGGTGGCGGAGCTGCTGACCGCAGCAGCCTGGGTGAAATACGGGGGCGCCGTAATGTCAGGGAACTTCGACTGGAGAATGGCGACGTTGGCGGGCGTTGCCGCGGAGATCAGGAGCGGCTTCGTTCCCGTACTGTCGAGAACTGGCCCAAGAGCTGCCAGGTAGGTGGGATTCAACTCATTGGTCCAGTATCCACGTGGATTGGCACTGGCTCCGGAGGGCAGAGCACCGGAATCCACCATGAAATGGCTTTCATTGCCAACATAATTCACGGCCGCAGTCATATTGTGCGTTATACCGCGCTCCACACCGAAGTTATACATACTGAGTTCTGGGGCTCGGCCGGAGTAATAAGGATCGGCATAGGACACGGTGCTGGCACTCATGAGTTTTCCTGTCGCGGGATTTACATAAAAGCCGGTGTTCAGGGTCTGGGCGGCCGCGTTGGGCGTAGGAGCCGAGGGATAGGTGAAGCCCGGCCCGAAGAGCGAAGTGTTGGCAAGACCGATGGAGGTGAAGTAGGAGCTGTTGTTCAGATAGAAGGACGGTCCTGCGCCCGCGCCAGTCGTAACCTCAGTCGGAGCAATGGCACTGACGTTGAAGCCGGTCTGGCCGGTGCCGTTGTAGGCACCCCCGCGACCACCTACACCGCCCGCCTGCGTGAATACCAAGGCGTAGCCGGCACGAACTACCGTTTTGTCATTGATAGAATAGGCCAGCCCAACGCGGGGCCCCCAGTTTTTCCACCAGGTTTTCACCGGCGTAGAGCATTCGCAACTCACTCCGGCTCCTCCATAGTTACCCGCAAACTGTAACTCCCCAGGCGTACCGGTAATTGCATTGGTGAGGTTGGGATTCAGGAACGTCCAACGATTCAGGGCTTCGTGGAAGGGCGGCAGATAGTCCCAGCGCAGGCCCAAATCAAGAGTTAGATTGCGCGCGAGCTTGTAGCTGTCCTGAGCATATGGAGAAATGGCGTGATATCGGCCGCCCAGTTCGCTGACGGGTTGCAGGCCGATGGAGGGCGTTCCCCCGACGGCGCCCAGCAGATAGCTGGCGTAGGAGTAACCTGTCGTGCTTGAGTTGAGTGCATTCGAGCTGGCTGCGTAGTCCGCCGTTGAGTTGGCATTGAAGGGCAGTTGCAGAACGCCGGTGTAGGTGGCAGGGTTGGCGTTGTTGATCTCCTGCCACTGGTAGGTGAGGCCGAAGGTCATGGAATGCTTTCCCTTCACCCACTGCAGGTTGTCAGTGACGGCGTAATTGTTGGGAATCGTAATCTGCGTGGCGACGGAGCCGCTATAGCTGGTCCAGTTGCTCTGTACATTGCCGAACCGCGTTGTTGTACCGAAGCTTTCTTCAGGAAATTCCACGGCGGACTGAGCGCCGTTCGGCGGCAGGTTAGTGATGCCCATCGCGCCCGCCTCCCATGCGCTCACATTCTGCGTAGCATTGTGGATGTTCTGGAAGAAGCGGGTGTAGGAGTACTTGACCTGATTGATGAGATTGGGTGTGATCGTGAAAGTGTCGCCGACGATGTAGTCTTTAGGAAAAATATTGGCCAAATCGCCGCCCACATAGGGGCCCGGAATATAGGGCGTCGAGTAATTATTGAGGTAATTGACCGCGCCCATCGCGCCAACACTGGAGATCCGGTTACGGGAGCTCAGGTCGTAATCAACGCGCCAGTCGACGACGTGATTGTCATAGCCGCTGGGGACGCCACCAAGGTAATTGTTGACAATGACGCTGCTGTCACTCGGGGCGGGCAGGAACGACTGCATCTTCTGCGTGATGGGGGAAATCTCATCGGAGGGAATGACATTGTTGGTTGCAACACCGTTCTTCATTCCCTGAAACGGCGCGCGCGTGCAAACATTGCCGGCACAGGAGTTAGTGGTGGGATCGTAGATGATGGCCGGATTGTTCGCCCCGGTTCCAGTTTGTCCCGAACCGGCGTTGCCGTTCAGCTCGGTAAAGTCCCCGGTACGCATCAGCGTGGTGGGGATGGTAAACAGTGAGTAGTTGGCACCCTTGCGTTCGTCGTATTTGTCATAAGCAACAAAAAAGAAAAGCTTGTTTCCTGTGTGGGGAACCTTACCGCCTAAAGTAGCCGATAGCTCATTCTGATGTTCCGCGGGTTTGGGTGCCGGAATGGTCTGGCCCTGAGCGTTCTTGGTTGTGGCTGCCTTCGCAGTGAAGGACCATGCGTCGAAGACGGTGTTACGGAAGAAGTCAGAGACCTGGCCGTGGTACTGTAAACCGCCGGATTTCACCGTGAAGTTTTCCGCGCCCGCGCCCATGTATTCCGCCGGCGGCGTGCTGGTCAGCACCTGAAACTGATCGACGGCATCAAGATCGACGTCCTGCGATACCAGTCGATTGTCACCCTGCTGGCTGATCGTTTCCGCGGGCATTCCATCCAGATACAGTTGGCCAAGATAGTTTCCGGTTCCACCGATGACGGGAAGGCGCGTTCCGCCCTGCGTGCCGGGAGTAAGAACGCCGAAAGCTGTGGGATCGCGCTGCGCGTTATTCATCTGCAGAGGCAGATTGGAATAGGTCTGATTTTCAATCGTCATGCCCAGTGTCGCGTCGGCCGTGTCGAGCACCGGCGGCGCCGCGGTAACGGTGACGGTTTGACTTGCGGAACCAACTTTGAGAACTGGATTGAAGGACCGAATCTGCAAAGCATCGACGACCACATTGTCCTGCACCAGCGCCTCGAAGCCCTTGGCCGTCACCTGAATGGTGTAATTGCCGGGCTGCAGAGGGGCGATGCTGAAAAAACCCGCGGAGGACGAAGTGCGCACGGTGGCGACATTCGTCGCTTTGTTGGTCGCGCTCACGGTCGCATTCGGAACGACCGCTCCACTTGCATCGGTAACAGTGCCCTCCAGTGAGCCGTCACCGGCAGTCTGGGCCCAAAGGAGTGGAGCAAGGGAGAGCACAAAGCATGCGAGGATGGCACACGAAAAGCGGCGGAGACACTCCCGCCGAATGGAGTGGATTGCACGATGCATACTGCCTCCGATAACAACAAACGCTGGGGAGCGTATCAATTTCTTCAACGGCGAGAAAGTAACGGACGCGCAGAAGGTTTGTCAATAGGGGATGTGTTTCAATGTAGGAAACGGAGACGCCATCTCCCGCCACCCCCAGAGGATCCGCAGCGCGCGGACCCCCGTAGTCGCAAACGCGAAATCGCAGCGTTGTCGACCTGTGACCGGAGTTGCGTTTTGGCCAGTGCTGCTTAACGAACAGGAGATGTGAGATGCGTATGGGTAACCAACAGAGGGGCGCCGTTTTGATCGTGCTCGCCGTTTGTCTGCTCTTTCCAACGATCGGGCGCGGGCAAAGGCCAGCGTCCACTGTGGCGCCGAACGCCACCGGTTCTGATCCCTCATGGCAGCCCGGGCAGGAACCTCCGACGTCGTGGGTCGATCCCGCTACCGGTCACCGCGTGGTGCGACTGACTAGGGAACCGGATTCTGCGAGCTTTTACTTCAACGTAAATGCGTACACGCCGGACGGCAGGGAAATGATCTATACGACGCCAGACGGCATCTCCGTCATCGATCTCACTAGCTGGAAGACGCGGTCCGTGGTGCAGGGCCACGTGCGCACGATTGTGGTGGGACACAAGACGCCAAGTGTCTTTTACGTCAAGCGGGAGGACAATGCTCTCTACGTCACGAATGTGGATACGGGTGTGACGCGCAAGCTGGCGACTATGCCTCCGCGGGGCTCGGTTGCATCTGTCAATGCGGACGAGACGCTGGCCGCGGGAACCTACATCGAAGGCAACGCCGGGCAGGATTACAACCAGCCTCCGCCGGAAGCGCGCAGCCAGGACCAACGCGGAGGATCGCAGCAGGCGCAAAACATGCTGCAACCACTGAACAAGGGACAGATGATGGAGCAGCGGCTGGCGGCAAGGCTGCCGCTGGTGCTGTTCGTCATCGATCTGCGTACGGGTAAGCTGCGTTCGCTGCTCCACAGCAGGGACTGGGTGAATCATCTGCTGTTTTCACCGACAGATCCGAACCTGCTGATGTACTGCCATGAGGGTCCCTGGCAGAAGGTCGACCGCATCTGGACGATCCATACGGACGGTACGCACAACATGCTCATCCACAAGCGAACGATGTTCATGGAAATCGCGGGGCATGAGTTCTGGGCGCCCGACGGCAAAACCCTTTGGTACGACTGGCAGACTCCGAAGGGTGAAGATTTCTGGCTCGCCGGCTACAACGTCGAAACCGGCAAGCGCACGGCGTATCACATGCAGCGCAATGAGTGGTCGATCCATTTCAATGTCACGCGCGATGGGTCACTTTTCTGCGGCGACGGCGGCGATCCCGGCCAGGTGGCGAAGGCGCCTGACGGCGAGTGGATCGAGCTCTTTCATCCGCAACTGATCAGGGGCGACGGCATCAACGAGCCTGGCTTCTGGCAGCCAGGGGTCTTCCGCTCCGAGCATCTGGTGAATATGTCCTCGCATAACTACCGCCTCGAGCCCAACGTCAGCTTCACTCCGGACATGAAGTGGGTGATCTTTCGTTCCAACATGTTCGGGCCGACGTACGTATTCGCCGTTGAGGTCGCAAAGGCCGGTTCAAATGTAGCGTCCGCACCATGAGCGCAACTCGACTGCACGGTGCGGGATCGATGGACAAGTGAGGAGATTGCATGCCGAAACCGTGCGTTCTTTTCGCAGCGCTGGCGCTGCTGACGTGCATGCCGGCAGCGTTTGCCAGAGATTTTCACGTAAGGAATTTTGGAGCCAGGGGCGACGGAACGACGCTGGATACCAAAGCGATCCAGGCGGCCATCGATGCGGCAGCCAATGCCGGGGCCGGCCGAGTGGTGCTGACCCCGGGAACCTACCGCAGCGGGTCGATCTTCGTGAAGTCTCATACGACACTCGACATCGAGCCGGGCGCAACAATTATCGGCTCTGAAGATCTCGCCGACTATCCCATGATGCCGACGCGGGTGGCCGGCATCGAAATGAGCTGGCCCGCTGCGCTCGTGAATGTCTACGAGCAGAACGATGCGAAGATCGTCGGAGGCGGCACCATCGACGGAGACGGCAAGGTCTGGTGGGATCGCTACTGGGCGCTGCGTCGACAATACGAGCCGAAGGGCCTGCGCTGGGCGGCCGACTACGACGCGCGCAGGCCGCGACTGATCCAGATCTACCGGTCCCGCAACGTTACGCTCGCCGGGCCGTTGCTGACGCGTTCCGGTTTCTGGACCGTGCACATCTGCTATTCCGAGGTCGTTCACGTCAACGGAATCGTCATCCGCAACAATGTCGGTGGACGCGGACCGAGCACTGATGGCATCGACATCGACTCATCGAGGCGCGTGCTGGTGGAGCACGCCGACATCTCAGTGAACGATGACGCGCTGTGCCTCAAGGCGGGCCGCGATGCGGACGGCCTGCGCGTGAATCGTCCCGATGAAGACATCGTCATCCGCGATTCGACCGTGCGCGACGGCGCCGCAGCCATCACCATCGGCAGTGAAACCTCCGGAGGCTTTCGCAATGTGGATGTTGACAACATCCGCGCCTTCGGGAACGTGCCCTCCGGCGTGCTGTTCAAATCTGCCCACACGCGCGGCGGCTGGACCGACAACATCCGCATCCATGGCCTGCGCCTCACAGACGTGGCGATCCCGGTTCACGTTGAGATGAACTGGAATCCCAGTTACAGCTACCCCACCATCCCTCCCGGGTTGACAAACACCCCGCCGTATTACACGGTGCTGGCGACGCCGGTACCTTCCACTGAGGGTCTGCCGCATTTTCGCAATGTGCATATCAGCGACCTGACGGCGACCGGTGCGAAGGTGGCCTTCGAAGTGAGTGCCACGCCCGAGGCGCCCCTGGAGGGTTTCGTGTTCGATCGCATCTCCATCGCAGCGCAGAAAGCCGGGAAGATCGCGGATGCGCGGAACTTTTCACTCACGCGTGTTTCCATTCGCACGGTCGACAACAGCCGACTGGCGTTCACGGATAGCCGCGGCCTCGATTTGAAGGACGATTCCGGTATTACGCCTGCACCGCAGCCATAAGGACGTGCGCGCACCGCTCAGCGAATGCGGCGCAGTTCGGCGAAGCCTCGATCAAGATCGAAACGACGCAATTTCTAAACTTTTTGAGGGTATTTGGCTCCTCAGGTAGGACTCGAACCTACAACCCTTCGGTTAACAGCCGAATGCTCTGCCATTGAGCTACTGAGGAGTGAGTGCGCTACTTCTCTCTCTCGATTATATCAAAGGCGCTGCCGGTCCTAAGCTGCCTCTTGTGGGTTACGCTGGATACCGGAGGAGGATGCCATGCTGAAGACTGCTGCCCGCCTTTCGCGGGTGCCGCGAGCCGAGGCCACGCCGGCCGTAGCGGAGATTTACGACCGCTATATGCGGGCACGCGGCAGCGTGCCCAATATGTTCCGTACCATGGCGCACCGGCCGGAGATTTTCCAGACGATGATCGCGCACTTTGAAGCGATCCTGAACACTGGCACCCTGCCCCTGCGGCTCAAGGAACTGGTGATCGTGCGCACCTCGCAGCTCAATCGCTGCGAATACTGCCTGGGATCCCACACGCAGATCGCGCTGCGGCTGGGATGGTCACGCGAACAGTTGGAGAACCTGGCGCACTTCGCCGATCGCAGGGATTTTTCCCGCGCCGAGAAGGCCGCGCTGCGGCTGGCCGAGCAAATGACGCTCGATGCGAATCATATTCCTGATGAAGATTTCGAGGCTCTGCGGGAGCATTTCGACGAGGGCGAGATCGTCGAACTGATGGCGGCTATCGGTCTGTTCAACTACTTCAACCGCTTCAACAACGCACTGCAGATCGAGCCGACCAAGCCGGGCGAGGGCGCGGAGTAATCCAAAGGCTCAGTAGAAGAGGATCGCTACGCGATAGGTGGTGAAGTCTGCCTGGCTCGGCTGCGGCGCACAGGCGCCGACCGCAGCTTTCTTGTAGTCTCCGCCTCGAATCTGCTGGGCCACCTGGCTCGGTAACTGACTCAGGTCCGGCGTAGCGAATCGCACAATCGACCGCGCATTCGTCCCCTGCGGCGCCCCACGCTCCATCGAGCACGCCTGCTCTGCGGGCCCGGCCGGAGCTGAAGCATCAACATTCTGGGCTCGCAGCAGTTCCCTGACGCGCCTCTCCACCTGTTCCCGGCTGAGCGCCTCGGAAAACTCCGCGAAGTCCTCAACGGCGTACAGGTAGCCGCCCTGCCTGACCACAGCGACCCCCAGTGCATCCATTTTGGGGTCCATGATATTTGTGCGGTGCGGGAGCGAGTGCATCCACCCGTTTTCGATGGATTCCGGGCTCGGCGCCATAGCGATGTTCTCGGCAATGGCGCGGAAATGCGCCCCCGCCGACGCCGCCCTCTCCATCAGCTCTGGCTCTCCGGGATACTGATGCGAGAGCGTCCGCTGCTGTGTCATGCGGACGGCATGCGCCTGCGCAGCAGCGGCCAGCGCGTCATCCCAGCGCAGCGGCTGCAGGCCCTGTTGCTGACGATCCTGATTGGTGAGGTCGAAGATGCGGCGTGCATCGTCCTGCGCCTGCGCGTGAACACAACTGGGGACCAGAAGCGCCGCGCAAAGGAGTCCGCGTATTGCGATTGCTGTTTTCATAGGCTCCTGATTCGCTCCAGCCAGCTATCGACAAGATTAACGAGAAAAATCCTCGGGCAGGTCGTGCCTCCAGTCGAGAAGGGCCTCTTCAAGAGTGTATTGCGGCTTGTATCCGAGCTCCCGCAGGCCTCTCGGGTCAATGGACGTGGAGCGAAACACTTTGCGCACCCGTACCGGGCTGATCGGCTGGCGGATCCCGAAAATGGTCGCAACGGCGTGAATCGGGTAGGAAACACCGACCAGCAGCGGTCGCGGCAGATTCAGCGGCGGCCTGCGAATTCCTGCTACTTTCCGAATTGCGGCGACGTAAGTTTCCAGCGCCGGGGGAGGATCCATGGAGAAGTTCAGCAGCGTGACGCTGGCGCCGGTTGCATTTTGATGATCGACTCCGAACCGGGCGACGCGACACAATTCCTTCACATAGCCACCCGCTTTGCGCGTCTGGCGGTTTCCCATGTAAACGAAGTATCCCTTCACGACGCTGCGGATCAGTCGGGTCATATTGCCACCCTCTCCGGGACCGAAGACAACACCAGGGCGAAGGATGAGCAACTTCCGGCAGCGGCAGCCAGCCTGCCAGCCGATATGCATTTTCTCGGCGGCCAGTTTGGAGCTGCCGTAAGGAGAATCAGGAACCGGCAGCGATGACTCGTCTTTCAGTTCCTCGGAAGGACCGTACGGAGCGATGCTGCTGGTGAAAATGATCCGCTCGCAACCCATGGCGGAAGCCCATGCGCAGACGTTCTCCGCGCCTTTCAGGTTGGTCTCGAAATATTCGTGGGGCTGATGGCCTGGCTCGCGATGAACCGCGGCGAGATTAAAGATGAGATCGGCTTTCGGCAACAGAGAGTCCGGAATCCCTTGCCGGACATCCCACTGCACAAATGCAGCGCGGCCCGATTGCAGTTCTTTCTGGAGCGGCGCCGTCCAGGGCTCAATGCGAGGCGGCTTCAGATCGACGAGGACGACTCTCTCCGCCAGCCCTTCTCGCAGCCAGTACATGGCCATGTGGGTGCCGATAAACCCTGTGCCCCCAAACAGCACGACAGTCCCGGTGTTGACGCGGCTCAGGCTGAATGCTTCCACGCTTGATTCCGTTCATTATCCCCGTTTACCAGCGCCAGGTCGCCGGCGTCGGTCTCCAGCGTCTCCGGCGAGGCCTGAAACACGGCGAGAAACCGGTTTGCAATTGCGTCGATAGAGAAATGCCGTTCGGCATAGCTGCGGGCATTGGTCGCGCACTGAGCGCACAGCGGCCGGTCGGAGAGAAACCGCTCGGCTGCCGCAAGAATGCCCGAGGAACGGTCGGGAGAAACCACCAGACCCGCCTCCGCCTCCTCCACCACGCGCGCGGCCTCGTTGGCCTCAGGAGCAGCCACGATCAAAGCGCGACCGGCGCAAAGATAGGACAGCGTCTTCGAAGGCACGGCGAAGGTCTTTGCCTCTGAATCGAGCAGGGTGATCAGCACATCGGCCGATCCCATCACTTCGGAAAGCCTCTCATAGGGCTGGAACGGCAGGACAGTCAGGAATTCCGGCTTGACCGCATGGGCTCTCTGCCTGAGCCAGTCGGCTCCCGCACCGCCTGCGATGACCATGAGCCGCGCGTCTCCGCGGGCTTCCAGACGCTTCGCCAGATCCAGCAGCAATTCGGGACAGTGCTTCATGCCGAGGGTGCCCGAGTACATGAAGCAGAATGTATCGGCGACTCCGTTTTCGCGGGCCCACGCGTTATCGCGAGGCGCTGGCACGACCTCATCCAATGGCGCCCAGTTCCGAATGACCGCGAGCTTCGATTCAGGAATGCCCCAGTTTCTGACGAAGTCGGCAAATCCAGGAGCGATACAGACAATGGCGTCCGACTGGTGCAGGAGCCTTTTCTCCAACTGCTCGAAGCGCCATCCTGCAAGGGGTTCGAGAAACCTGAGCTTCCGGCGCAGCACAAATCGAACCGCCGTCGAGTAGACATCCTGCAGCCAGAAAATAAACCGCGCACTTTGTTGGCGCGTCGCCTGCAGCAGGATTTTCTGCGCATCCAGCGGCATGTTCGCGGAGATGACCACGTCAGGCCGGAATCTTTCCACTCGCGTAGCGACTGCGCGCCCATACTCCAGATCGGACTGACGCCGGGTCAACAGGGAATGCTTGGAAAACGCGCGCTGTATATGGACTCCCTCGATCGTCAGACCGGGGGAATCGTCCGGACGCAGCCGCGTTTCGCCCTTGGGAGTGGAGTCGTTGTCGGCAAAGTAGACGTGATAGACCGGATGGCCCATTTTCGCCAGCTTCCGGCTCAGCTCCATCTGAAAGGGGTGCCCGCAAAACTCATTCACGAAAATGCGCATACGGTATCGGCTACGAAACTTGTTTCCGAGGATCGCGAACCTGGACCCGCTGGCCATCCGCGATCGTCATGCGGCTAGCGGTTGGCTCCGACCAGCATCTGGCTTTCGATCCATTCATAGGTCTTCGCCATCCCGTCTCTCAGGCGGATCGAGGGTTCCCATCCCAGCTTCTCGAGGATCTTCGTGTTGTCGCTGTTTCTTCCGTTCACGCCCTTCGGTGCGTCCAGCTTGTAATGGCGCTTCAGCTTGACTCCGGCTATCTCTTCGACAATGTCCACCAGCTGATTGATCGTCACCAGCTCACTCGACCCGAGGTTAATCGGCTCGTCGATTTCGCTCTCGGTGATGGCCAGGGTGCCTTTCGTGCAGTCGTCAATGTACATGAAGCTGCGCGTCTGCTTGCCATCGCCCCAAATTTCGATGTCGTGCTTGCCCGATGATTTCGCCTCGATCACTTTGCGGCAGATCGCAGCCGGAGCCTTTTCCCGTCCGCCCGCGTACGTTCCGTGGGGTCCGTACACGTTGTGATACCGGGCCACGCGGCACACCAGGCCGAAATCCTCTTCGAAATGACGGCACATCCGTTCGCTGAAGAGTTTCTCCCACCCGTAGCCGTCTTCCGGCAGAGCTGGATACGCGTCCTCCTCTTTGAGAGGAATGACGTTCTCATCTTTCTGCTTGTCGCCGTTGTAGACGCAGGCAGAGGACGCATAGAAAAAGCGCTCCACACCGGATTCGCGGGCCGCCATCAGCATGTGTGTATTGGTCAGCACGCTGAGCATGCAAAGAGCCTTGTTGTTCTCGATGAAGCCCATCCCGCCCATGTCCGCCGCCAGCTGAAAGATCCCCTTCACGCCCTTGGCGGCCTGAGAGCAGTTGTCCTTTTCCTTCAGATCCAGAACCACGTTTTCGACGTCCGGCGAGACCTGATACCACTGGTCCAGCGGCTTCGCGTCGACCGCGCGAACGACATTCACGCCGCGGGCACGAAGATACTTCACCAGATGGCCACCGATAAACCCGCCTGCCCCGCAGACGGCGACTTTCTCACCTTTGAGGTTCATAGAAATTCATCACTCCGTGTATGACGGCGGCACATGCCGCGCAAAAATCACTGTGAAAGTCCGGAGAACCCTGGAGAATCGGACCATCACCGGTCAACTGTCAAGCAAAGTGTCATAGGCCTTGTCTCTGAGCGCACGCAGACTGTCAGAATCGCGGCAGAATTGGGGCGCATGTCAATACAATGATTTTATTCGACGTGTTTCCGAATTGATATAGCCTGGAAGGGCGCGTTCTCAGCTTTGTCAGGCCGGAACATGGCAAACCGTCATGCTATTGTCAGCCGAACCCGCAAATCCATCCCCACGGATTGATCTGCTCCGATGCGGGTCATGGGCGCAGCGATCGTTCCGACGCCAACCCCTGGCATGGATTGGCGTCGTCCTGATGCTCTTCTTCGTCAGCCTGGCACTATTCGCCCCTCTCCTGTCTCCTTATAACCCCTCCAGTCTCGACCTCGCCCATCGCCTGGCCCCGCCCAGCGCGGCACACTGGCTGGGTACTGACGAACTGGGGCGCGACATTCTCTCCCGCGTGATCTGGGGAGCGCGCCTGTCGCTCACCGTGGCCATTTCGGTGGTTGGCCTCTCCTTCCTGCTCGGCCTCATCTTCGGCGGCATCGCCGGCTATTACGGCCGATGGATCGACGTCTCGATCAATACGTTCCTGATGAATGCCTTTCTGGCGCTGCCGGGCATTTTGCTGGCGATTGCCTTCGTCGCCTTTCTCGGCCCGGGGCTCCTGAACCTGATTCTGGCGTTGTCCATCGGCGGCTGGGTCGGCTACGCACGCCTGGTGCGGGCGCAGGTGCTTGCCGTTCGCGAGCGGGAGTTCGTCGAAGCCGCGCGCGCGGTCGGTGCCAGCGATTTCCGGATCTTTACCCGGCACATCCTGCCGAATATCCTCCAGCCGCTGATCGTCCAGGCAGCGATCGGCATGGCGGGTGCCGTTCTGGCCGAGGCAACCATGAGCTTTCTGGGCCTCGGCGTCCCGCCGCCTGCGGCCAGCTGGGGCTCCATGCTCAATGACGCGCGCCCTTTTCTCTTCGAAGCGCCGCATCTGGTCGTCTTCCCCGCAATTGCCGTGATGCTGTGCGTACTGTCGTTCAATTTTCTGGGCGATGCCTTGCGGGATTACCTCGATCCGCGAACACGGATTGCTGTGGGACTCTGATTGAGTCTCCGGGTGGTTGGCAAACTGGGCTAATCCTGGCTTCGATCGCGCTCCCGACCGCCGATCACCGAATGCGGATCGTGTAGGTGTCTGCTTCATTCCTCCCGCAACAGCACCAGCGGATCGAGCGACAGCGCTCGTTGCGCCGGGATCCACGTAGCCACCAGCCCAAGCCATGCCATGGCGACGACGACCCCGGCCAATACCACCGGATCGCGCGGCGTGGCCTGATAGACGATGTGGGCCAGCACCCGGCTCGCCAGGATGCCCAGAATCAGACCGACCAGGGAGCCCAGTGCCAGCAATTGCAGAGCGCGTCCCAAAGCCGCGTGCAGCACTTCCCTTCTGCCTGCGCCCAGGGCGATACGAATGCCCAGTTCACGCAGCCGTTTGCTCACCGAGTAAGCCGCCATGCCGAAGATCCCCGTGATGGAGAGCACCGCTCCCATCATGCCGAGCACACCCAGCGCCATGGTGGCCATACGCGAGGGAAACAGAACCACCGTGAGGAAGTTATTCCACGTATCCACCTGCGCGGGCAATCCTGCGTCCAGGGCGCGCAGCCCGTTCCTGATGGCCGTTGTGAGTTGTTGGGGATCGCGCACCGACCGCACCACGAGGAAGGACAGCGCCGAAGGCGATTGCAGGAAGGGGAGAAACATCGCCGGCGCGCGGTCTTCCGCCAGGCTCAAATACTTGCCGTCTTCCACGACGCCGACCACCTGGACGCGCCTTCCATCCTGCAGCCGGTAATATCCGCCGATTGCGCTCTTCACCGATCCGAGTACCGTCGTGGCAAATTCCCGATTTACCACTGCAACCGCAGGGGCACCCTGGTCGTTGTCGTGCCAGCTGAAATCTCGCCCCGCCAGCAGGATTGTGTCGGCCGCGTCGAAGTATCCGGGAGATACTTCATACCTGAACGGGTTGGAAGCGGCGTTCGATGGCCTCAGGTCAGTGGCTTCTTCCCTGAACACTCTCTCCCTGCTGCCCGCCGCATCGATCAGAGGAGCGTAGTTATTGACCAAACCCACTTTCTGCACGCCGGGCACGGCTTGCATCGCGGCGATCATGCGCTTCTGCATGGCGGGCAGCTGGTCGGCACCATAACCGGCCATGGCGAGGTTGGTGCTGACCAGCATCGCATGGCGCGGCTCAAAACCGAAGTTGGCGTGGAGAGAGCGGACAAGGCCACGAACGGCCACCATCGAAGAGGTGACCAGCACGCCACACATGGCAATCTGCAGCACGAGCAACACGTCGCGCAGGGTCACATGCCGGCCCACGCGGGCGCTCGACCCAGCTTTGACGATCTCGTAGGGATCGGAGCGAAGCACCTGGCGCACGGGAACGATTCCGAACAGGAGTCCGCTCACCAACGCCAGCAGCAGAGCCACGACATAGAGTCCGTTATCGGGGCTCACGGGTAAATGAATAGGGACGCCGGTCATAGGCTCCCAGGTGCTCAGCCTGTGCAACAGCGGCACGCTGCCCAGCACACCCAGAGCGCCTCCGGCCACCGAGAAGAGGATGGCCTCGGTAAACAGTCCGCGCAGGATGCGATTGCGGCTCGATCCCAGCGCCAGGCGCAGAGCCATTTCCCGCGAGCGGTCGGCCGCGCGGGCCGCGAACAGACTCCCGAGGTTCGCGCAGGCCGCCAGCAGAATCAGACCGGCCAACAGCATCAATCCCGTCACAAACGCGCGGACCGGACCCCCAAAGGAAGTCAGGCCTGTTCGTCCGAGGATCACCTTCTGCTGCTCAAATCCTTTGGAATAGGTCCTCTCGAGCCAGGTCCCCACCGCCTCGGCATCGGCCGTGGCCTGGGCGGGGGTCACTCCCGGCTTCAGGTGCCCGAAGACCTCAAAAATCGCATGGAAATTTCCGCGCTCGGTGATCGAGCTTCCGCCGATCTGCTGCTCGTTGACGATGGGGACGAAGAAATCGACAGACAGAAACAACAACGTCCCGCCGAAACCCGGCGGTGCGACACCGATGATCGTGAATGGGTGCTTGTCGATCTGCACGGTTCGGCCGATGACGCCGCGGTCGGCCTGAAAATGGCTATGCCAGTAGGCGTAGCTCAGCACCAGCCAGGGAGCGCTGTTGGGGCCGTGCTCGTCGGAGGCGTGGAAAAAGCGGCCAAGATACGGGTGCAGCCCGAGCACGTCGAAGTAGTTGCCCGTGGCAGCAAAGCCGGTCGCGCTGGCGGGGTCGTTTCCTTTATCCAGTCCGACGAAGGCAAAATTAAATGCGGCGAGATCGTCGAAACTCCGGTTGCGCTGGCGGAGATCGACATAGTTGGGATAGGACTGGAATCCCGGATCGGCGCCATATTCGGTCCCCCACAGGTTCCTGGCGTGCGGCACATTGAGCGGGCGCAGGATCAGGCCTTCCATCAGCCCGAACACCACAGCGTTGGCGCCAATCGCCAGCGCCAGGGTGCCAATGGCGGCCACAGTGAAACCCGGAGACTTGCGCAGGACGCGGAGAGCGAAGCGCACATCGGCGGCAAGGGTCTCCATGAAATTCGCGCCGAGCGCCTCGTGGCTCTGCTCTCTCCATTTCTCGTAGCCGCCGAACTCGATGCGCGCGCGACGTTCTGCCTCGGCCCGGCTCAGGCCGGAACGCTCCAGATCGTCGGCACGGAGTTGCAGGTGCCCGCGGAGCTCTTCGTCCATTTCGTCCGCGGTTGCGCTGGAACGAAACAGTTTTGCAGTGACGGAACGAAACCATGCGAGCAAACGCATTTCATCCCTCCTCAGCCTGCGCCGCCAGCGCGGACGACATGGCCGCAGCCAAACGGTTCCACCCTTCGGTCTCTTCGCGGAAGCGCTTGCGCCCCGCAGCGGTCAGCTCATAAAACTTGGCCCGGCGATTGTTCTCCGACGTCCCCCAGCTGGGCTTGAGCAGTCCCTGGCGCACCAGCCGAAACAGCGCGGGGTACAGCGCTCCCTGCTCGATCAGCAGCGCCGAACCGGAAATTTGGCCGATGCGCAACAGAATCCCATACCCGTGCAGTGGCCCCAGCGAGACCGCCTTCAGGATGAGGAGGTCGAGCGTGCCGGGAAGAATCTGGGCCTGATCCGCCATGGGTCCTCCTAAAACAATTAGGAGAGTACATTGGTACTCCTAAGCTGTCAAGGAGAACGTCGCGGAGAGGTGGACGGGGGTACCGGCTCGATTGAAAATGGCCATGATGCGGATTGGCGCGATCTCCGATACTCACGGACTGTTGCGGCCGGAGGCCGTGACGGCCCTGGCTGGTGTCGATCACATCCTCCACGCCGGCGACGTTGGGGATGCGCGAATTCTGGACGCGCTGCGAGCGATCGCGCCGGTGACCGCGATTCGCGGCAATATCGACACGAGTGGACCGTGCGCGGCGTTGCCTGCGACCGAGCTCGTCGAGCTGGGTGGAACGGTGTTTTATCTGCTTCACGACGTCAAACAACTCGACCTCGACCCTGCGTCGGCGAGCATTAGCGTGGTGCTGAGCGGCCACTCGCACAAACCGCTCATCGAGCATCGTCGCGGCGTGCTGTTTCTGAATCCTGGCAGCGCCGGTCCACGGCGATTCTCGTTGCCGATAGCATTGGCGATGGTGACGCTGGGCAATGGAGCGCCACGAGCCGAGGTGATCGACCTGCTGGGCTAGTAGGCCCAGCTGCAGTCGCGCGTAAAGTCGGTGGTGTCGGAGCGCTTCCACGCCGCTCCGCTCTTCTCCACCACGAAAATCCCGCCGGTTCCGCAGAATCCACCGCAGTTTTTGATCACCGAGACCAGCGCGTGGGTGTGGCTGCGATCGAAACCCGGCACACCAAGGAATCGAATGTGGCGAACCTGTTTATACGGTGCGCATCGGGCTGAAGCCGTGTCATGGGATTGAAGGCACGCCTGCGCCTGGGCCGTGTCACTGGGCGAGAGCAGCGTGGATCCCTGAGCAATGGAGAATTTCTGCTCCCAAAGATGGCTCTGCTGATTGGCGGCCGTGAAGGCTTCGGCCATCTCGTGCTGGCCGGGCGTGGTTGGTTTGAGGCAGCTGCCGCCGACCTGCGGGATGTCGGTGCGGGATGCAGCAGCGAAGACGAGAGGTTCGTCGCTCGGGGCCTGGTAGAGAGCGGAGTAGACCTCGTAAGCTTCGGCCGGAGCCGCTCCGCCACCCGGCTGGTTGAGCGGGCTGGTAGCGGAGAGATCGGGAATCGGCGGCGCGGAGGGCGCATGGGGACGATGGCGCGGAACCAGGCGCACGAGAATGATGGCCACGGCGATAGCAACCAGGACCAGGCGCAATCCCAAACGCGATGAAAGACGCATGCAGGCTCCTGATGCGGATTGTAGAACCTCGCGGGAAAGCCCTCTGCGCCGATAAGGGATGGAGGAGCCTCTGATCAGGAGCAGATGAATGGCGGCATTGGCGGTTGTGGAACAGGAGATCGTGCGTCTGGAAGGGTATCTGGACCGCGCGATGGAAGAGGTTTTCGGCAAGATGATGGGGCTGCACTGCAGCCAGGCGGGCGAGGCGGATGCGGGGGAAGGCGAGACGGTCGCGGCGCTGATCGGACTGGCAGGCGGGCTGGCGGGCACGCTGGTTTTGCAGAGCAGCAGAGCGGGATCGATGCGGATATGCGGCAGTCTGACCGGCATGGAGTCGACCGAGGTGGATGAGACGGTGCGCGATGCGATAGGCGAAGTGGCCAACATGGTTGCGGGTGCGTGGAAAGGCTACGACCCGGAACTGGCGTCGCGGTGTTTACTGTCGACGCCCACGGTGATCGTGGGCAGCCGGTATGAGTTATTCAGCCGGCGGGCGCTGATCCGGATCGATCGCGCTTACCGGTTCGGGGAGCACCTCTGCGCGATTACGATCTGCTGCCAGCGAAACGGGTGAGGGCCGGCATGGATCAGGAGCCGCTGTAGTAGCCATCGCGCGTTTGCACGAACAGCTTCCTGTCGTTGGGCGTGGTCAGGTCGATTTTGTGAAAGCCTTCGGCTGCGGTGGTCGTGTCGGGCGTATAGCCGAGACGATATTGGGACCGGAGTTCTTCGGCGATCTGCGTGTAAATAGCGGCGAAGGTTTGTTTGCCGGAGACTTCGAACATGCGGCCGCCGGTCTGGCCGGTGATCTGCTCGAGGACTTTTTTGCCGTCGACGTGACTTTCGCCGCCGCGCTGGCCGCCGCCTCCGGGAAAGCCGCCACGACCCCCGAAACCTCCGCCGTGGCCGCCGTAACTGTGTTGCTCGCCCTTGAAGTAGATGGCGTAGACGACGGTCTCGGCGCGCTGGGCTGCGGCGACGGCGCTGGCGAGGGTCTCCTGGCTACCGCGATCTTCACCGTCAGTGAGAACCACCAGAGCTTTACGGCCCTGCTGCTTCTTCATCAGGTCTTCGGAGGCGAGGAAGATGGCGTCATATAGGGTGGTGCCGCCGCCAAAATGGCGGCCGCCCCCGCGATGGCCGTAGCCGCCGGAGTTATTGCCGTTCTGGTCGTTGCGCTCGTCGGGTGGTGTGGTGCCGACCTGGTTGAGCGCCTCGCGGAGTTTGGGGCGCGAGCTGGTGAGCGCCTGCAGCAGTTCGGCCTCGTGCGCGAACTGGATGAGAAAGGCCTGGTCGGGCGTGCGGCCGGCGGGCGCGTTCATCATCTGGTCGAGGAAGGCCTCGCTGGCGGTGCGCTCGTCTTCGAGCGCGCTGCGAACCGAGCCGCTGGTGTCGACGAGCAGGCCGAGGGTTAGCGGCAGGTCGTTGTCCTTGTCGAAGTAGCGGATGGTCTGCGGATGGCCGTCGACGGAGAGCGCGAAGTCGGCTTTGGTGAGGTTCTGGACGAGGGCGCCCTTTTTGTCGCGGACGATCACGGGCAGGTTGACGAGCTGCGCGTTGACCGTAATCGTGGTCGCGGCGGTGGCTGGGGCCGTTGGCTGGGCGGTTGCGGTCTGCTGGGCACGCAGAGGAAGACCGGTGGCGAGGATGGAAGCGCAGAGCGCGCCGAGCCCGGCTGCTTTGGGAAGACGCATGCCGTATAGACGGGTTTTGGCGGACTGAGTTAGGCACTCCACCCCACCCCCCTCCCCCCCTGTTTTTCCCGGTGACTTGTTTTGAGGGACCTGGCTCTGTTGGCGAGTTCGACAACGGCCAGATGACTGGGAACAGGTCAGATGCGTCGTGCGCGTCAGTGATTCATTCGCACGCGCGCGTGATTCATTCATGCATGTGAGGAGGGTAGATGATGGAGGCCGTGTCAGTTGGGAGACGCTTGTCTTTGACTCATTCGTGGGTGCGAATGACGGGTTCGCGCTTGTGAGTGAATCAATGGCGCGAGTGATTGATGCATTGGCGCGTGCGAGGACAGAGCGCAGAAGGCAGGGGACCGGGCACAGAACTGCGCGCCGTTCCCGATTTGCGATGGTGGTCATCGGTCCTCCTGCTGGGAGAGAAAAAGTCCGCCTGCGGCGGATCCAAAGGAAAAGGCCACCCGTTGGAGGCGGCCTTTTTTCTTTCTTACTCCCTATTATTAGAATACCAAGCCCGGTGAGAAATCACGCCAAATATTATTGGGTTGGTTGGCGTGGAAGTGCTGTGGAATGAGGCGTCATTACTTTGGATTTTGGCGTTGGGTCTTGACAATTTTTCGAGATATCCGGAGTTAGTCAGGAAAGGTGCGTGGCGGTGGGGTTGCGCGTACTTTTGTTAGGAGCAGGACTCGGGAGCTGAAACGTCCGGATTGCCGGTGATACATCCAGAACCGCGATTTCCGGGGGGTCAAAGCACGGTCGCCAGTTTTGCTACCACCGCATCGCCATAATCAACATCATTCTCCGAAAACTGCGCCTTCTTGGACACAGGATTGAAATTCAGAAAGACCTCACTCTCATCATCTCCATCGCCGATAAAAATCTTCATCGCAGTCCAGTTCCCCGCGGGCTGTGTATTCGTAGCGGTGCAGTAGAATGGCGGCGTCACCACAAAGCGACCCCGTTCATGCCTTCTTCCAAGTTGCTGCTTACTGCCCTGGCCCTGATTGTTCCTTCTGTCTGCACGCTCACGTTTGCTGCAAACCCTGCCCCTGCCAAAGCCGCCGCGTCGAGTGCGCTGATGGATGCGATGACGGCCGAGCTGCATCGGGCGATGGGGGCTTTGGGCAAGCCTTCCGACGCCAGTCAGCAGCCCGCTTATTTCATCTCGTACGACGCGCACGATGTGACGCGTCTGAGCATCGTCGCGCAGCAGGGCGCGATCCTGGGGATGAATCAGAGCCACACGCGGACCGCGGACATCACGGTGCGGGTGGGGGACTTTGCGATGGATAACACGCACGGCACGCATCGGCCGAGCGCGCTGCACTCGGTGGAGCTGCCGCTGGGGGACGATCGTGCGGCGATTGCGCGGGCGCTGTGGTGGGGGACCAATTCCTGCTACGGAACCGCGCTGCAGACCTGGCTGCGGGTGAAATCGGAGACGGCGGTGCAGGCGAAAGAGGAGGACACGTCGGCGGATTTCTCGCATCAGGAGCCGGTTGATGCGGATGAGCCCGCGGTGGCTGCGCCGGCGCTGGACAGCACGGCGTGGCAGGGGCGGGTGCGAGCGCTCTCCGCGGTGTTTCGCAGCCACCCGCAGATCGTGACGAACATGGTAGTGTTCCAGGTTTCGACGGAGAACAACACCTTTGTGTCGTCGGAGGGGTCGCGGCTGGAGTATCCGCATCAATTAGTGCGCATTCTGGTGCTGGCCACGGCGCGGGCCGAGGATGGGATGGATGTGGCGCTGGCGCGGACCTTCGAGAGCCGCACGGAGCATGACCTGCCGGCTTTTCCGGAGATTGAAAAGCAGGTGCAGCTGCTGGCGACGCAGCTGGACGCGCTGCGCACCGCTCCGGCGGCGGAGCCTTACAACGGGCCGGTCCTGCTCTCGGGGCGCGCGGCGGCGGTGTTCTTTCACGAAGTGCTGGGACACCGGCTGGAGGGCCAGCGGCAACGCGGTAATCAGGAAGGCGAGACGTTCACGAAGGATGTGGGGAAGGCGATCCTTCCGGATTTTCTTTCGGTGGCGGACGATCCGACGCAGGCGATGTTTGCGGGGACGTATCTGAGCGGCTATTACCGGTACGACGACGAAGGGCAGCCGGCGCAGAAGGTGGACCTGATCGACAAGGGCGTGCTGGAGACGTTTCTGATGTCGCGGATGCCGATTGCGAAGTTCGATGCGTCGAATGGGCACGGGCGGGCGCAGATGGGGCGGATGCCGACGGGGCGGCAGGGGAATCTGTTTGTGGTCTCGACCAAAACGGCGCCGGACAAGAAGCTGCGGGCGATGCTGATCGATGAGGTGAAGAAGGAAAACAAGCCGTACGGTTTGTACTTCGAGGACATCGCGTCGGGGTTCACGCTGACGCAGCGGGTGATGCCGCAGGCCTTCGAGGTGATTCCGCAACTGGTGTATCGGGTGTATGCGGACGGGCGGCCGGACGAGCTGGTGCGCGGGGTGCAGATTGTGGGAACGCCGCAGGCGTCGTTGACCCGGATTGAGGTGACCGGCGATAAGCCGGATGTGTTTAACGGGGAGTGCGGAGCGGAGTCGGGCAGCGTGCCGGTGTCCGCGATTGCGCCGGCGATGCTGTTCAGCGAAATGGAGACGCAGAAGGCGGCGCAGGGACAGACGCGGCCTCCGATCTTACCTTCGCCGCTGGCGGATGCCGCACCGGAGGGCCAATGATGCTGTGGTCTGGATGGAAGATGTGGGGCGTGGTGCTGGCGGCTGGGGCGATACTGGCGTTGCCGGGAGCCGGCGTTTTTGCGCAGCAGGCGAGCACGCGCGCGGATGCGGAGAAGGATCCGGTGCTGAAGGCCATGCTGGTGGAACTGGATCGCAACCAGAAGCGGCTGGAGCTGGCGGGATCGGCGAAGCCGTACTTTATTGAGTTTCGGATCGACGACGTGGTGGAGTACAGCGCGCGGGCGTCGTTTGGGGCGCTGACGCACGAGAACGAGGGGCACACGCGGGTGGCGCGGGTGCGGGTGCGCGTGGGGGATTACAAGTTCGACAATTCGCACGCGAAGGTGGAGAACCAGATGGCTGCGGCGCTGCAGCGGCTGGGACTGGGCGGCGATGGGATGATGGCCATCGAAGTGATCGACGATGATCCGGTAGGGCTGCGCTATGGGCTTTGGACGGCGGCGGACATGGCGTACAAACAAGCGCTC
>Ga0210398_10001583_pt1 | contig 23212 bp, 18 predicted proteins | sample IncBWC4OmetaG_FD_161047 | JGI IMG/M metagenome (GOLD analysis project Ga0210398, IMG submission 161047) | Forest soil microbial communities from Barre Woods Harvard Forest LTER site, Petersham, Massachusetts, United States - Inc-BW-C-4-O | ecosystem: Environmental > Terrestrial > Soil >...
CACGGCAGCTGCGGCACGGCTTGCCGGCGAACTGGCGGCTGCCGGTGTGTCGCACGGCGACAGGGTGTTGTGCCGCATCGGCAACGACGAGCGGTTCCTGGCGGTGCTGGCGGCCGGCTGGTCGCTCGGGGCGGCCGTCATCGCGATGCATCCCGGCGTACCGCAGCATGACGCACACCGCGTGGCGACCTCGATGGATGCCCGCGTGTCGGTGGTGGATCCGGGCGAGGCGGACGACCTGCGCCAGCTCGGACTGACCGTGGTGCCATTCGCCCGGTTGACCCACGAGGGCGTGGACAGGGCGCAGGCGCTGGCCGTACCCGATGTCGCCGGCGATGAGCCCGCCTTGGTTCTGCTCACCTCGGGTTCCACGGGTGCGCCGAAAGGCGTTGTGCTGACTCATGACAACGCGTGGTCGAACCTTCGCGCGACGGTTTCGGCGTTCCGCTCCAATACCGATCCCAGCCCGTTGCCGACGGTGGCCAAACCGCCGAACCTGATTGCCAACCCCCTGTCCCACACCGCGGGCGTGGTGCGCCTGCTCTTCGCGCTGTATGTCGGACGCGACGTGGTGTTACTGCGGAAGTTCGGCGGCGCGCTGGCCAAGCGACTGGTGGACCAGTTCGGCATCGACAATCTCACCCTTAATCCGGCCATGCTGCGGATGCTGCTGGACGAGGTGCCCGCCGGGCAGAAGCTGGGCGCGGTGCGCTACGTGTCGTCGGGCACCGCGCCGCTGACGCCCGCGCTGCGCGAGGAGTTCGAGTCGCGGTTCGGTGTGCCGGTATTGCAGGCCTATGGCCAGACCGAGGCGTTCGGCGGCATCGCGATCGAAAGCGTGCGCGATGTGCTGGCCGGCCGGCGCAGAGCCGGCTCCGTCGGACGGGCGCTGCCCGGCGTCGAGATCCGCATCGTCGACGAGGACGGGGTCGACAGGCCGGGCGGCTCGGACGGCGAAATCTGGGTTCGATCCCGCTCGGCGACCGTCGGCTACCTCAATGCCGACGAGACGACACCGTTGGGCTCCGACGGCTGGTTGCGCACGGGTGACCGGGGCTATCTCGACGGCGACGGCTACCTCTACATAACCGGTCGGGTCAAGAACATCATCATCTGCGGCGGATTCAACATCGCCCCCGAAGAGGTCGAGGCGGTACTCGAAGACGACCCCCGTGTGGTGGAGGCCGTGGTCATCTCGCGCCCAGATGAGCGACTGGGAGAGGTCCCAGTCGCGGTGGTCGAGTCGACGGCGACGCCGGAGGCCCTGCTCGAGTCGGCGCGGTCGCGCCTGGTCTCCTACAAGCGCCCCCGTGCCCTGTTCACCGTTTCATCGCTGCCCAGGGTTCCTAACGGCAAGATCGATCGCGCCGCGGTGGCCCGGCTGGTGACGCAGTTGGAAGGCTCCGACAGCTAGCGGCTACTTAGGCGCATGCATAGCGGCGTCAGGTGCGCCCGTGTGCGAGCCTGGCCTGGGCTTCACGCCGCACGATCTTGCCAATGTCATTTCTGGGTAGCTCGTCCCAGACGACGATCCGCTCCGGCGTCTTGGACCCACGCAGCCGCTCACGCACATACGCGATCAGCTCGAGCGGTGTGGCTGTCGCATTCGGGTGAAGGACGACGGCACTCTCGATGCGGTATCCCCACTCGTCGTCGGGGACGCCGACCACAACGGCGTCGGCGACGGCCGCATGGCGTAGCAGGACCGCTTCGATTTCGGCCGGGGCGATGTTTTCGCCGCCGCGAATGATGGTGTCGTCAGCGCGTCCAACGACGAACAGGTAGTCGTCGCGGTCGAGGTAGCCCGTGTCGCGGGTGTCGAAGTATCCATCAGGGTCAAGCGTTGAGCCGATTCCGGCGTATTCACCGGAGATCTGCGCCCCGCGAACCCAGATCCGTCCAGCCCGGCCGTGCGGCAGCGGATTGCCGTCGTCATCGCGAATCTGAAGGTGCACACCGGGAAGCACGTGACCGGCGGAGTGCAGCCGGGCCCGCACGATGTCGTCGTCGCTGGCAGTGGCGGCGCGGTGGTCCTCGGGACTGAGCACGGCGATCGTCGAGCTCGTCTCGGTCAGGCCGTAGGCGTTGACGAAGTCCACCTCCGGCCAGGCCCGCAGGGCGCGCTCGATGACCTGCGGGGGCATCGCGGCGCCACCGTAGGCGACAGTGCGCAGCGTGGGCACCTGCAGGTCTTCGTCGTCTGCGTCGACGATGCGGGCCAGCATGGTGGGCACGACCAATGCATTGGTGATGCGTTCGCGCCGTGCGAGGGCCAACCATTGGGCACCGCTGAACTGCTCCAGGATCACCGACCGGCGGCCCGCGTAAAGGTTGGTGACGGCGTTCGCCACCGCCGCGATGTGATACGGCGGCACGCTGATCAAGGCGGCGTCTTCGGGACCGGCCGACGCGAATTCGACTGTGTCGAAAACGTAACTGAGCAGGTTGGCGTGCCGGATGACCACGCCCTTGGGTGCCGACGTGGTGCCGCTGGTATATATCAGCACCGCCGGACGGTCGTCGTCGGGCGCGTCCGTGGCGGCCGCGGGCTCATCGAGGGCGGCACTCCAGGTCGTCATGGAAAACGTCTCGATGCCTTCGGCGGCAACCCGTTCACAGTGTTCGTCGTCGGCGACGGCCACCGCGTTGGGATGGTGGGCAATCAACTGCCGTAGTTGCTCGTCCCCGAGTCGGTAGTTCAGTGGGATGAGCGGGACCCCTGCCCGGGCGGCGGCGAACAAGCTGGCCGGAAAGAGAGGGCTATTGACGCCGAGGTAGATCAACCCGTCGGCAGCCCTATCACGCAATATGCGCGATCCGGCGAGACTGCGCCGGCGGAGGCGCTCGGCTGTCATTCCTCCGTCACGAAAGCCCAGCACGATGCGGTCGCCGAAACCATCGGCGGCCATGTCAAGGAGTAGGGAGAGGTTCATCGATTGTCTGACTTACTTGTCTGGCGGACGGCTATTCAGTCATATTAGGTTAATTAGTTATCTAATGCAACGGCGTTGGCATCGGAGCCGGCACCGCGGATGGCACCGCCTGGCGCTATGTCGCAGCGGCATCCCGAGCGCGGACCATGATGTCGATATGTCCGTGCTGCACGACTTCGTCATGCTGGTTGAGGAGCTCGAAATAGCGCTCGACGACGCCACGGTCGCCGCGGCTTGTCCGCCTGACGTTGGTGATCGTGAGACGGAAGCGGACGGTGTCGCCGATGAACAGCGGTGCACGAAACTGCCAGTCGCGAATGCCCAGCATCGCGATGGCCGTACCGCTGAACAGCCCGGTTCGGTCCAACAGTCCGGTCAAGATCGCCAAGCCGAGAAGGCCATAGACGACGCGCTTCCCGTAGACGGTGCTGCGAGCGAACTCGACGTCGGTGTGGATGGGATTGAAATCGCCACTGAGCCCGGCGAACCCGACGACGTCGGTCTCGGTGATGGTGCGTCCGGCGCTCAAGAAGCTGTCACCGGCACTGAGCTCTTCGAGGTACTTCGCCTGCATTGTCTTCCTTACGGTGGTGTGCGACGGCCGGGCGCCAGGCCTCGCGGCCGCTGGCGGGCCGAGCGGGATTGCCGATCGCAGTCGTTGGCTTTAAAGCGATAGTTTAGACATCGAATAATCGGAGCACCAAGCCGTGACTTGCGGGTGTGGTCGAGCACACGACGTGTCGGAGGCCGAGATAACGATGTATGATACTTCTATTTATAGGGAGAGGATGGGCGATGACGAGCGTGACGACACCCGAGGCGGCCTCGGAGCAGCCCGAGTTCGGCAAGCTGACACCAGCTGGCCTTGAGGCATTCCGCGGCAAGATCGGGGTCGACTGGCCCTACGACCGTTGGACCACCTGGAATGAAGCTGCGACGCGCGACGGGATCCGTCACTACGCCAACGGCTTCGGCGACGACAACCCGCTGTGGTGCGATCCCGATTACGCCGCGCAAACCCGATGGAATGGCATCATCGCCCCGCCGGGATTCCTTGAGGGAGCGGGTCTGACGCCCAAAGTGACAACGCCGCGTGAAGTGCGCGCCCGCGGTCGTGGCGCGCTGTCCGGCGTCCACATGTTCTGGGCGGGCGACCACATTCGCTATTTCCGTCCGGTCCGCGAAGGTGAGCGCATCTGGGTCCGCCGTTTCTACACCGACATCAAGGAAAAAGAGCGCTCGCGGTTCGGTGGAAAATCGGCCGTGTCTGTGCGCCGACGCGTGTACTGGAATGACGCCGGCGATCTCATCGCTATCTGGGACGCCGACTTTGTCCACACCGAGCGTGCCACGGCGGCCGAGCGTAACACCGACAACAAGCCGTTGGTGCAACACCACTACACGGCCGCGGAGCTGGACGAGGTGGACGAGCACTACGCCATGGAGTCGATTCGCGGCGGTGAGAAGCGCTACGTCGAGGACGTCGAGCCGGGTGAGACGTTCACGCCGCGGTTCCGTGGTCCGTTGGTGACGGGCGACGTGATTGCCTGGCTGCAAGGCAACGGCCGCCACGAGATTTTCCCATACCGGCTGAACTGGAAGAACCGGCAGCGGATGGGCGGCTTCTACTCCCGCAATGAATTCGGCGCGTGGGATTCGGCCATGCGCGTTCACTGGGACGATGCCTTCGCACGATCGGTCGGCGCGCGCCGGGCCTACGACTACGGGATGCTGCGCAACGCGTGGCTGATGCACGCGGTAACCGATTGGATGGGCGACGATGCCATCATCGTGGCCGTCGACGACCGGGTGACGGGGTTCAACACATTGGGGGATTTGACCAAGATCACCGGCGAGGTGTCGTCGGTCGATGAGTCCAGCGGTTACCCGGAGGTCCTCTGCTCGGTAGCGTGCCACAATCAGCTCGACGAACGGACGGCGTACGGCACGTTGCGGGTGCGCCTGCCCTCGCGGACTAGGGGCTTGCCGTCCTATCCCGATCCGCCGGCCGATCACGGCTTGCTGCCTGGTATGCCCACGCCGGAGGAAGGCCCCTGGGCTCGCTAGGGAACGTGCCGCAGGCTGGCGATTGCGTGCGTGAGATCGCCTCTCTTGCAGTCCTGTTCGGCTACGCTGTTCCGCGTCACTCCGGTGCTTCGAGAGCAGAGTCGAGGTCCAGCCGCGCCGCCAGCTGCGCATGAATGTCGGATAGGTGGTCGCGCCAGTGCTCTAGCGCGGCGTGCACCGCGCCGGCTGAAACCAGTTCAGCCAGCTTCGCGTGGGCCTCGGCGGATCCGTGCGTCAGCCCGATGTCGCCGCTGCGACTCGCGCTGGCCAGGCGCCGCACATGGCCTCGAATGAGGTAGTGGAGCAGCGTGCAGTACTGGGCAAGGACCGGATTTCCGGCGAGCTCGACGAGCCGGACATGAAACTGATCGGCCGCCTTCGTGGCGGCGGTGCCGTCCTCGGCGGCGCGCTGCTCGTCAACCAGCGCGGAGAGTTTCTTGATCGCATCGGCGTCGCGGGAACGGGCCAGTTGGGCCACCGCGGCAGGCTCGATCATCAGCCGGGCGGTCAGCACGTCGCCGAGCGTGGTCTTGCGATGCCGCAGCAGATCACTGAGATAGCGGGTGGCCAATTTCGTCGCGGGCCGAAGAACCGTTGTGCCACCGCGAGATCCGCGCTGCACCGTGATCAGGTGCTCGGTTTCCAGGATGCGAAATGCCTGCCGCAGTGTCGGGCGCGACACTCCGAACCGCTTGATCATCTCGGGCTCCGACGGCAGTAGGTCACCCTCGGTCAACTCGCCGAGGACGATCTGCTTGCGGATCTGGGCAGCTACCAGCGAAGCGGCGTTGGAGGAGGGCTCCTCCGCGTCGGTGACCAACTCAGACAAGGTCCTACCTCTGCGCTCTCGCCGTCTAGCCTTCGGCACCCATGCGTGCGGTTGAGGTCAATTTATCACCGATTCATTGATGGAATCACGGTTGGCGCGCGGGCCAAGGGACGTCGAGCAACCCGCAAGCTGTGGCGTCAGCCGGCGTGCCCATATCGCCGGAGGTTCGCCGGATGCTATTATATCGTTTATTTATAGAGCGAATATATTGGCTGTGTCTTCGGGAGCACGAGTGATTGCTACGTCCGCCGCCGGCGAGCAGGACGACCTGCGCGCGACCGCGCGAGCGTTCTTCGCCAAACACTCCGACGAGCCGGCGGTCCGTTCGGCGATGATGACCACCGACGGCTACGACCCAGATCTGTGGCGGCTGATGGCCGACCAGCTCGGTTTGCAGGCCCTGCTGATTCCCTCCGTATACGGCGGCGCCGACTTCCGATTCGTTGATGTGCAGGTCGTCGTCGAGGAGATGGGCCGGGCGCTGGTCTGCGCCCCGTATCTCTCGTCTGCTGTCCTGGTGGTCCACGCCCTGCTCGCAAGTGGCGATGCGGACCGCTGTGCCGAGCTGCTTCCCGGGATCGCCGATGGAACCCGCATCGCCGCGCTGGCTTTCACCGACGCCGGCGGCTGTTGGGAAGCAACGACTGGCGAAGTACATGCGCACCATGGCCGGCACGGGTGGACGCTGACGGGTCGTCGGCGGTTCGTCCTTGACGGTGCGGTCGCCGACACGATCTTGGTCGCCGCCATCACGCCGGCGGGCCCGTCGTTGTTCGCGGTGGACAACGCCGCCGCCGGGTTCCACGCAACGCCGTTGGCTACCGTCGATATGACCCGCCGGCAAGCCGATTTGACCTTCGATGACGCCGACGCGTTCCTGATCGGGGAGGCCGGCGCTGCCGACGACTACCTGGGCCGGGCGTTCGATGCCGGTCTGGCAGCGCTGGCCGCCGAGCAGGTGGGCGGCGCACGTCGGGTGCTGGAAATGAGCGTGGAGTACGCCAAGATCCGCCATCAGTTCGGTCGTCCGATCGGATCGTTTCAGGCCATCAAGCACAAGTGCGCGGACATGCTGATGCAGGTGGAGTGTGCCGCGACCGCGGCGCACGCGGTCGGTGAGGCCATCGACGAGGACTCCGCCGAGACCACCACACTGGCCAGCCTGGCGAAGGCATACTGCTCGGAGGCGTACTGCGGTGTGGCGGCCGAGAACATTCAGGTTCACGGTGGGATCGGGTTCACCTGGGAGCATGCGGCGCACTTGTACTTCCGCCGTGCCAAGTGCAGCCAGATGCTGTTCGGAAACGCGGCATTCCACCGCCAACGACTGCTGAAGGAACTCGGATTGTGAGCACACCGGCCGAGCTGGCCACCACCTTTCGCGACGCGGCGCTCGCGGCTTTGCCGAGTGCGTCGGCCTACATTGAGGGCCGGTGGGTAGTCGGCAGCGGTCAGCGATACACACACCTCGATCCAGTCAGCGGTGAGCCGCTGCGCACCTGGACGCTGGCTGGGCCGAGTGAGATCGACAGAGCCGCCGAGACGGCCTCGCGCGCGCAGACTCAATGGGCGGCGCTGTCCCCCGCGGAGCGGCGGGACAAGCTGCTGGCGCTGGCCGACACGATGGTGTCGGACGCCGACACGCTGGCCTCGATGGTGTCGCTGGAGATGGGCATGCCGCTGAGGATGTCGCGGGCGGGGGTGCGCGCCGCCGTCGAATGGTTTCGTCACTACGCCGGTCATGCCGACAAGATTGACGGTGTGGTGCCCTCCGTCGGGCCGACTCGCGCGGCGCTGGATTACACCCGCTACGCACCCTATGGCGTGGTCGCCGCGATCATCCCGTGGAATGGACCCGTTGTCGCCCTGGCGCTCAAGGTCGCTCCAGCCCTGGCCGCCGGCAATGCCGTGGTTGTCAAACCCTCGGAATTCGCGCCGTTCTCCAGCCTGTACTTCGCGTCGTTGGTCACCGCCGCCGGATTGCCCGCCGGCGTCGTGAACGTGACGGCTGGTGGTCCCGACGTGGGAGCGCGGCTGTGCGCCCAGCCAGATATCAAACTGATCTCCTTTACCGGAGGTGCCGCGGCGGGACGGGAGGTCTCCCAAGCCGCATCGGTGCGCCATCTACCGACCATCCTCGAATTGGGCGGCAAATCAGCTTCACTGGTGTTCCCCGACGTCGACATCGACAAGGTTGCCAAACTATCCGCGTTTATGGGCATCGCCCAAAACAGCGGTCAGGGTTGCTTCCTGCCGACAAGACTGCTGGTGCACCGTTCCGTGTATGACCGCGTGCTCGACGGCGTCGTCGCCGAGGCCAAACGGTTTCGGCTGGGTGATCCTTTCGATCCGGCGACCACCATGGGCCCGGTCGTCAACGCCGGTGCCCGCGAACGCATATTGGGCATGATCGACGCGGCGCGTCGCCGGGGGGACGGCCGCCTGGCATACGGCGGGGCATCGGCGACCGGTGACCTCGCCGGCGGAAATTTTATTCAGCCAACCATTTTCGCTGAGGTGGACCCGGAAAGCCCGCTCGCGCAGGACGAAGTGTTCGGCCCGGTTCTGAGCGTGATGGCATTCGACGACGAATCGGAGGCGGTGAGCATTGCCAATAACAGCCGGTACGGTTTGGCTGGTTACGTGTGGACGCTGGATCTCGGGCGCGCGCACCGCGTCGCCGAGGCATTAGACGCTGGCTATATCTCTGTCAACGGCATGGCTGCCTTACCGCCCGCGGCGCCCTTCTCGGGGTGGAAGGAAAGCGGACACGGTGTCGAGGGTGGTCGCCATGGCCTGCATGAGTATCTGCGTATCAAGAACGTTCACGTCCAATGGTGACCAATCCGCAACGCCCGCCGTCCGATCGAGCCTAGGCCGTTCGAACCGACCGAAGGATTTCCGATGACCCCTTCCTACAAGACCGCGTATGAAACCGTGCTCTTCGATGTCGCCGACCACATCGCCACCATCACGTTGAACCGGCCAGAGGTAATGAACTGCTTCAACCAGCAGATGCTCGACGAGTTCAGCGAGATATGGCGGATTTGCCGCCATGAAGACGACATCCACGCCGTCGTTCTGCGTGCCGCGGGCGACCGCGCGTTCTCCACAGGGGTCGATCGCAAGCAGGGCCGTTTCCGCCATCCGAACCCGTTGTCCGAAGACGATCCCGGATTCTGGTTGGGCGCCAAGCAGAACCGAGTGTGGAAGCCTTTGATCTTGGCGATCCATGGTCTGTTCGCCGGCGGAGCCTTCTACTGGCTCAACGAATGTGATGTCGCGATCTGCTCCGAGGACGCCACGTTCTTCGACCCACACACCACCTACGGGATGGCGTCGGCGCTCGAACCGGCGGCACTGCTGCGGCGCATTCCGTTCGGCGAGGTGATGCGCATTGCGCTGTTCGGCAACGAGGAAAGGCTCAGCGCCGCAAGAGCATTGAGCATCGGCTTGGTCACTGAGGTGATACCCCGTGAGCAGCTGTGGGACCGGGCACACACACTTGCCGCACGGTTGGCCGACAAACCGCCGCTGGCGGTGCAGGGCACCGTGAAGGCCGTATGGGATTCGCTGTCGATGACTATCGAGGCGTGCCGCTCGGTTCCATTGATGTACACGCAGCTCATCAACGAAAAGACCAAGCTGGGGTTCGCGCCGGGCACTGAACGTACATGGGAAATCCGTTGATTCACAAGCGCCGAGCCGTTCGGTATCGGGGCCGGGGGTAGGGTTATGCAGCCCGATGAGTTCACCCGGATGCGTCTGAGCGCGGAGCTGGGCGTCGCGACTATTACGCTGAATCGCCCCGAACGACGAAACGCCTGGGGCGGCCACACCGCCGTGGAGTATCGGTGGGCATTGCACTGGTGTCATGTCGACCCCGAGGTGCGGGCCGTGGTCGTCACGGGAGAAAACGACTTCTGCGTCGGCGCCGACTCGGCGGCGCTAGATGACATCGGGGACGGTGGCGGTGTCTATGAGGTCGATCGGGTGGATCTGCCCGATTTTCCGGCTGAAACGCCACAACACCTGCGCCGCAACCACTTCTATCCTCTGGCGATTTCCGTTCCGGTTATTGCGGCGATCTCCGGTGCTTGCGCGGGCGCCGGCTTCGTGGTTGCCAGTTACGCCGATATACGGTTTGCTGACCGGCACGCCAAGGTGGCAACTGCGTTCGCCGCGCTCGGGTTACCGGCGGAGTACGGGCTGGGATGGTTGCTGCCACGCATCGTCGGGTTGCCGAACGCTGCCCAGCTGTTGTATTCACCGCGTCCGATCACCGCCGCACGCGCCGCGGATCTCGGCTGGGTGCAGCAGGTCTGTGAGCCCGGCGAGGTGGTCGCGGACGCCGTGGCGTACGCGCGAGGATTGGCCACCGGAAGTTCTGCCGAGTCGCTGCGGATGATGAAGCGGCAGGTGTTCATCGATTCGGCACTCGGTTTCGACGACGCTTATCGTGCCTCGGTGCAAGACATGAACACCGCGCTGGGGTCGGCCGATTTCCGCAAGGGCGTGCGGGCGCTGCGCACGAAAACACCGCCTGATTTTCTGGCCGCCGGCCCGCCGGCGCACGAGGCGTAGCGGGTTGGCTTGCAACCGATCTGCGTGTCCCGCAGTTTGCAAATCTTCGGATACAGAACCGACTGATAATATAACGAATGATCTTGGTACAAGCGTGAGATAGGGGAGACCATGGCGAATGTGGTGCGCGCCGTACAGCTTCCGAAGATGGCAAACATCGTCGCAGCCGATCTTCGGGAGCAGATCATCGAAGGTGTGCTCAAGGAGGGGGACCCGCTGCCACCGGAGGACCAACTCATGGAACACGCTCGCGTCGCCCGTACCACGGTGCGCGAGGCGTTGCGGATCCTGGAATCCGAGGGTCTGTTGGTCGTTCGGCGCGGAGCGCGTGGGGGAGCGCGTATACGCACTCCCAGCGTGAGCAACGTTGCTCGGTATATCGGCCTGGTGTTGCAGTGTGAGGGCGCCACCCTCCGGGATGTCTACGATGCTCGGCTGATGCTCGAAGCGCCGGCGGCGGGGTTGTTGGCGCGCGCTGATGACCGCGGCGACATCGTGGCCGCTCTGCGGGAAGCCTTGGCCGATGAGGAAGCGGTGCTGGACAACCCCGCCGAATTGTCGCGCGCGTACGGGCGCTTTCATCAACTGCTGGTTCAGCTATCCGGATCGCAGACCTTTGAGGTGCTCACCGGGGTATCGAACCGCATTATCCAGGCCCAAGCCGACCGGTACATGAGTTCGCGTGGCTCGCAGCCTGAACGCAAGCGGGCCACCGATGCGGCTCACCGCGCGCATGAGCGCTTGGTCGACCTCATCGCCGCCGGTGCAACCCAGGATGCCGAGGAACTATGGCGCAAGCACCTCGCCGCGGGCGACGTTGAGTTGCTCGCCGATCCAGAGGTCAACAGCGTTCTTGATCTGCTGGACTGACTGAGGCCAGTTCCGCGATCCCATCCGAACGTGGACGACGCCTACGGCTGCGCGTAATCGACCGTCGCGGATTTTTCCAAAGTGTGCTAATGCGAGCTATCATAGAACGAATAATCTTTGGTGCCGTGGGATGGGTGACATGTGAGTAACGAACTGCGACGCCGGCTACGGGAGTTTGTGGCCGCTAACCCGCCACCGGATCTGCGCGGAGTCGGCAAGCCGGAGCGAATAGCCGGCCAACGGGCATGGGCGGCGACGATGTACGTCAACGGACTTGCTGGTCCAGCGTGGCCACGCGAGTACGGGGGGATGGCGCTGACGTTCGCTGACCAAGTCGCTTACTATGACGAACTTGCCACGCTGTCGGTGCCGCCGCATCCTGGTAACGGTCCCCTCATCGCGGGCCCCACTCTACTGAAGTTCGGTACCGAAGAGCAGAAGCACCGGTATTTACCGGCGATGCTGCGTGGCGATGAGGTTTGGGCTCAAGGCTTTTCGGAGTCTGAGGCTGGCTCGGATCTGCAATCGCTGGCCACGACTGCAGTCCGCGACGGCGACTGCTACGTGGTGCGTGGTGCCAAACTATGGAGCAGCTACGCCGATCTCGCCGACATGATGTTCGCGCTGGTGCGCACCGGGTCGCGCAATTCCGGCCGAGATGGCATCAGCTATCTGCTTATCGACCTGCGTGCCGACGGAGTCGCGGTGCACCCGGTGCGCGACATGAGCGGGCACGCGCGGTTCTGCGAGGTTGTGTTCGACGACGTCCGGGTGCCCGTGGCCAACCGCGTGGGCGCGGAGAACGGCGGCTGGCCGTTGGCGCGCACTACTCTGGGCAACGAACGGGCCGCCCGGTCGTTGAGTCAGGCGAGTGCCTACCGACGCCGGTTGGACTCGCTGACCAGACTGTTGAACAGTCGGCACGCACTTGACGACCCACTCGCCCGAGACAGGTTTGCGCAGTGTGTCATTCACGTCCGGATCTTGTACCTGCAGGCCGTCCGCGCGATCGCCCTCCATGACTCCAATTCCGGTCCGTCCGCGTCCGTCGCGCGCCTGTATTTCAGTCTGCTGGAACAGGAGTTCCACGAGCTTGCCATCGATCTCCTCGGCCCCGACGCGCTGATCGCGAGCGGGCCGGCCGCTGTCGAGAACGGCCGCTGGCTCACCGGTTTCCTCCACTCGCGTGGAGCAACCATCGGTGCCGGCACCGCCGAAATACAGCGCAACACCATTGCCGAACAGCTGCTCGGGCTGCCCCGCGACGAATCTGTGTTGTGAAGTCCAGCGATCGAGTTGCGAGCTTCATGGTCTGCCCACGATGGATTCAACGAGCCATTGTCCTCGTGGACAAAGACATTCACCGACCCGCGGCTGTGCGCCGCGGTTGTCGACCCGTTGACGTTTGCCGGGCAGATCACCGAAACCGGCAGCAGCTCCTACCGACTCGCCCACTTCCGCAAGGCCTGCCCGGCGGGCTAGAGACCGGCGCGTTCTGGTCGCCCAGAGCTCGGGCCTTCTACCGTTGGGAAGCTGGCTAGGGGCTTGGGAGCGATCGCGGTAGCCCGAACGATGGAAGCACGCTGTTGTCGAAGCGGGTCATGGCGCTTATCCGGTCGCCGGTGAGGGTGAGGACGTAGAGGCCGGTTCCGTGGCGGATGCCGGTTGGGGCGCGCAGGTAGGCTCCGAACGCCGGTTGACCGTTGGCTCGTGTTGGGATGAGGTCGAACCTGCGACCTGCACGGAAGATGCTGGCGCAGAAGCGGGCCACGACGTCTCGGCCCTGGTATTCGAAGGGCATCGGCGGCATCGACACGAAGACGTCGTCGGTCAGAAGGATGACCAGCGCGTCGAGATCGGCGGATTCCCACGCGCTAACAAATTTCGCCACGATCGCATCCTCTGGGGGTGAATCGGCGGCAGGCGGCGGTTCGCGGTCGTCGGTGGTGAGCCGTCGGTGCTGCAGGCCGGCGCGCGCCCGTTTGAGGGCGCTTTTGACCGACTCGACGGTCGAGTCCAGCATGTCGGCCACCTCGTTGGCGTGGAATCCGAGGACGTCGCGCAGGATGAGCACGGCGAGCTGGCGAGGTGGGAGGATCTGAAGGGCGGTCACAAAGGCCAGGGAGATGGCTTCGGTCTGCTCGTAGCGGGCCTCCGGGCCGAGGGGCGCATCGATGGCACCCTCAAGCAGGGCGTCGGGAAATGGCTCGAGCCATACGACTTCGCCGAGCCGCGTCGGCTCGGGCGGTTCAACATTACGCACGTCCCACTGCTTGGCCGGGCGTCGGCTGGCCGACCGGCGCGCGTTGAGGCACCGGTTGGTGGCAATTCGGTAGAGCCACGTGCGCAGCGAGGCGCGCCCCTCGAACCCTCGGAAGCCTTGCCAGGCAGCCAGCAGCGTATCTTGCAGGGCGTCTTCAGCGTCTTGGAACGATCCCAGCATCCGGTAGCAGTGCACCTGCAGCTCGCGACGGTACGGCTCGGTCAGTTTCCGGAACGCCTCGCCGTCTCCGGCCCGCGCCCGGGACATCAGGTCGCCACCTACCACCCCTCGCATCACCTTCTTCCCGCACCTTGTTGCGCTTCCATCCTGTATAGACACGCACCAAGGACAAACGGGGCGGTTGGGGGCCGCCACTTTCTTGATGCCGCGGTGTCTCCATCAGTGGTAGCTACGAAACGCCGATCAAGGAGAACCGATGGGAAAGATCATCATCAGCGAAAACGTCTCGCTCGACGGAGTCGTGCAGGACCCGACCGGTGAGGAGGGCTTCGGGCGCGGCGGTTGGTTCCTCGAGGTAGGGCACGAGGATCGCGAAGCGTGGGCGAAGCTCGAGCTCGACGAGGCACTGGGCGCCAAGGCCCTGCTGCTTGGCCGGCAGAGCGACGAGTGGTTCGCCGCGCGGTGGCTATGCCGCAGTGGCGAGTGGGCGGACAGGCTGAACAGCCTGCCCAAGTATGTCGTGTCCTCGACCCTCCAAGAGCCCAAGTGGAGCAATTCGACGGTCCTCAGGGGCGAGGTGGTGAACGAGATCTCGAAGCTGAAGCAGGAGTTAGACGGCGACATCGTCGTGTATGCCAGCGCCCAGCTCGTACACACGCTGATGGAACACGACATCGTCGACGAACTGCGGCTGACCGTGTATCCGGTCGTCCTCGGGGCCGGCGAGCGCCTCTTCGGCGAGACCAGCGACAAGAAACCCATGCGCCTCATCGACACCCGTACCGTCGGTGATGGCCTCGCCTTATTGACCTACCAACCCGTCCGAGACGCCTAGACCGCTGCGTCGACGACGGCCAGCGAGAGCCCCCTATGCCTCACCCGCTCGGCGCGGGTTTTCCCCGGCGCGGGCGCGCGCAAGCCAACGTTAAGGTTCACTGCCACTACGGACCGACAGCATGGAGCCATTGATATCAGCCCGCGCGGTGAGATCGTGGTGGTCTTAGCTGACGTCCAGCAGCGCCTGGCCGTGCGACGACAGCCCTGCGTCCTCGAGGCCGGTGAACGCACGCTCTAATGCGTCGGTGACGATATGGGGGTCAGGGATCTGGCGCGGGCAGGTGAGCACGCTGAAGTTCAAGCGATCGGCATAGCTCCACACCGTGATGTTTAATGCCATCCCGATATCCAGCGGGCCGACCGAGTAGACGTTGGTGATCGGGTAACCACCCAAGCTCAGGCGCGTCGATGAGCCGCGGACGTTGGAAACCACGACATTCATCATCGGCGGTAACTTGGCCAGCAATTTTGATCCCGCATTTAGCCGCGCCAGCCTGGCAAACAGGCTCGGCGGGATGTACTCCAGCCACTCATCCAGCAGTTCGGGCCCCAGCAGCTCGCGGGCAGTGCGGGCGATACGCACACCGTCATGAATGTGCTGCAGCCGCTGTCGACGATCGGGGAGCTCAACCGGTAACGCGGTGAACAGCAGCCCGACAGAATTGCCGAACAATCGCTCACGACGCAGACCGCTGTCAGCGGGCACGTTGGCGATCAGAGGCAGTGACGGCGTCTCGTGACGCTCCAGCAGGATCTGACGCAGGGCCTCGGTCACCACAGCCAGCACGATGTCGTTGATGGTGTAGGCGGTGCCGCGCCGCAATGCCTGCACGGCCGACAGGGGCGTCGACGTGGTGGCAAATCGACGTCGTGCGTCGATGGTCCCGTTGGTGAAGGCTCGCGGGCCCGACCACGGCCGCGCCCGCCAAGCCCGGTGCTCGCGCCAATAGCGGGCGGCCGCACGATGTCCACGCCAGGTCTTGGCCAGCAGCCCGGGCAGACCGCGGGCCTTGCGCGGGTGGGCTTGCAGCGCGGACAGTATCAATCTGCGCCGCGACGGCGGCGGCGCCGGGCACCAGGGTTGAGGCGAGCTGGCGGACAGGGCGGAGGAGACCGCGTCGGTCACGTTCAGCAGCTGATTGGCCGCCGCGCCGCCGTCGGCCATCGCGTGATGGATCTTTGCGACCGCGGCGACCTGCCCGTTGGCCAGACCTTCGACTAGATGCACCTCCCATAGCGGCCGGTCGCGGCGCAGCGGTGTTTCAGCGATCCTGCCGATGCAGTCGTGTAGCTGTTGCGGACCGCCCGGCGCATCGGCGGTCACCCGAAACACGTGGCGGGTGATATCGAACGCCGGGTCCTCCGCCCACACCGGATGATGAAGCGCCAGCGGTGTTTGCTGCAGCCGCCACCGAAACGACGGCAGGAGATGTAGCCGCTCGGCCAGTATCCGGGTGAACTTCTCCGCTGAGTATGGGATCGGGGACGCGGCGGTATCCAGGACGGCGATCTTGAGCGTATGCATGTGATTGGTCGGGGTCTCGTTGTACCAGAGGTAGCTGTCGACGCCCTGCAGTCGCCGCATCATCATGTAACCCAACCTATTAAATCGAGCAATCGTATAGCGATATAATACGGTAGTGCGGTCGGTGCTGAATACCCGTGTACAGGTGAGTTAGCTCATAGCACCGTGCCGGCGGTCTCATGAGGCGCTTGCCAAGGCCTTCGCCCACTGCAGATCCGGCTTCCCGCTGGGAAGCCGCTGTAGCAGGTCGACGACGATCACCTCTTGTGGCAGTTTGTAGCCGGCCAGCCGAGGCCGTGCGTGCTGGCGGATGTCGTCCAGCGTCGGGACGGCGCCACCGCAGCCTTGCACAATCGCCACCACACGCTCTCCCCACCGCGGATCTGGTTTGCCGACCACCAGGACGTCGACAATGCCCGGATGCTCGATGAGAACCTGCTCGACCTCGTCGGGGAACACCTTTTCGCCACCGGTGTTGATCGAACTGCTGCCCCGACCGCACAACGTGACGGTGCCGTCGCTCTCGAGGACGGCGAAGTCCCCGGTCAAAACCCATCGCCGACCGTCGATCTCGACGAAGGTGCGTTTGGTCTTGGCTTCATCGTTGTAGTAGCCCAGTGGCACATGGCCGCAGCGAGCCAGCATTCCGGCGGTGGTGCTACCCGGTGGGAGCGGGCGTAGGTCCTCGCCGAGCACCGCGATCGTCGCATCGATGGGGAAGCGACCATGGTGTTGCTGGCCGGCCACCGACAGGTTGCGGCCCAGTACGCCGGTCTCCGAGGAGCCGAGGCCGTCAAGTATGGCGACGTGCGGCAGCGCGGCGTTGATGCTTTCCTTGGTCGACGGTGAGATCCTGGCGCCTCCCGAACCAATTGCCCACAGCGTTGGTAGGGGGAACGGATCGCGCTGGTATGCGTCGATCAGCGGGCGCGCCATCGCGTCGCCTACCAGGCCGATTAAATTCACCCCGTGCTGCGCGACTAGCTGCCATGTCTTAGCGGGGTCGAAGCTGCCTGGCGGAGCCAGAATCGTTGTCCCGCCGCATATCGCCATTGCCAGCACCGCCCAGTGGCCGGTGACGTGCATCAGCGGCGCCAAGCTCAGCTGGACCAGCGGGGGCCCCGATAAAACCCGTTCTACGAGCTGTTGCGGGTCGCTGACCGGTCCGAGCCGACCCGTGATATCGCCCCCATTGAACGCCGCGAAGAACAGGTCCTCATGGCGCCACATCACCGCTTTGGGCAGGCCGGTCGTGCCACCGGTACAGCTGACATATAAGTCGTCCGAGCTTCGACCAGAAAACGACCGCTGCGGCGGTTGGGCAGCCAAAGCGGTTTCGAAATCGACGATGTCAGCGGGCAGCGCGGCGGTGCTGCCGTCGTCCACCGCTATCAGATGGCGCACCGCGGTCAGCTTTCGAGCCACTGGGATCACCGCCGGGGCCAGTGCGCGGTGGAACACCACCGCAGTCAGGTCGGTGTAGCGGTAGAGGTGTTCGAGCTCGTTCTCGACGTAGCGGTAGTTGATATTGACCGGGACAGCGCGGATCTTGAACGCCGCCAGCATGGCCTCGACGTATTCGGTGCCGTTGTAGAGGTGCAGACCGACCATGTCGCCCGGGCCCACGCCGCAGGCCAGCAGATGGCCCGCTAGCTGGTTGGCGCGCTGATCCAGCTGGCTAAACGTCAGCTCCCGGTTTTCTGCGATGACGGCCATCCGGTCGGGGACCGCCTCCGCCGTGCGTTCGATCAGCTCGGAGAGGTTGTAAGTGCCCGACACTGCGACTCCCTTCAGCTGGGCGTCTGGAGCCCTAGCCAACCATAACCTAATTAGGTAACTTAGTCATCGATTTATCATCAATCGAATTATCGGGAGGTCGTGGTGGAGCGCTTGAGTGCCATCGACGCTGCGCTGATCCACGGCGAGATGCCGGAGTGGCATGGGCACGTCACCTCGCTGCTGGTCCTGGATCCCACATCGATGCCGAGCGCATATCGGTTCGAGTTGTTTCGCGCCGCGCTGGCAGCCCGGCTGGCCGGCGTGGCGCGGTTTGGCCAGCGCGTCGGGGCGGCGCCCTGGGGAGTTGACCGGCCGGTATGGATCGACGACGGTGGGTTTGATGCCGAACATCACATCAAGCGGCTGGTGTTACCCAATGCCGGCTCCATCGAGCACCTGTTCCGCGCCGCCGGTGAGGTTGCCGGACGCCAGCTGGAGCACGACCGGCCGCTGTGGGAGTGCTACGTGGTGGAGACGCGCCGGGGGCGGTTAAGAGCTCTGATCATGAAAAACCATCACGCATTGTTCGACGGGGTCGGCGGCCTGGAATCGATGCAGGCGATGTTCGATATGTCTGCGGCGACTGCGAGCGCACACGGCGAGCCGGTGTCGGCGCGGCCGCCCCGCGTCCGGTCCGCCAGGCCCAACGCCGTCGACATGCTGCTGCGCTCGGCGGTGCGTGGCCTGGTCGTGCAACCGGCAGAATCGGTCAAAGTTGCCCGCCAACTCATCCGCCAGGCGCTGCCGGTCGGTCGAGCAGTCCTGAGCGGCGATCGGCCGGTCCTCGGCTTGAACGCGCCACGCAATCCCTTCCCTGGGTGGATCAGCCGGGAACGGACCGTGTCGGGCGCCCAGTTGTCGATGCAGCAGATGAAGGCCGTCCGCCATCAGGCGGATATCAAGCTCAACGAGGTGCTGCTGGCCGTGGTCGGGGGCGCCTTGCGCCGTTATCTAGTGGCTCGTCAGGGAGTCAGCGGCCCGTCGCTGGTGGCCAACGTCGCAGTGTCGACACGCGCGGCTGACGAAAAGGTCGACAGCAGCAATAAATTCAGCGTTATGTTCGCGACCCTGGGAACAGCAATCAGCGATCCCCTGGTGCGGCTGTCGGCGATTCATGACAGCAGTGTGAAAGCCAAGCTGCTCACCGAAGCGCTGCAGAACCGAAGCGATACCAGTGTGGCCGCCGCGGGTCCGCCGATCCTGGTCAGCGGGTTGGCGCGGCTCTGTCGCGCGGCGGGGCTACACCGGCGGATCAGCCTGATCGGAAACATCGGGGTATCCAACGTCCCCGGGCCTCCTGTTCAGCTTTTTGTCGGCGGTGCCGCGGTGAGCGCCATGTTCGTCTTTGGTCCGTTGATGCTGAACTCTGTCGTCAATTTCACCGCGGTCAGCAATGGTGACCACCTTGATGTCGGGGTGGCCAGTTCGCCTGGCGTGATACCCGACATCGATGAGCTCGCCCGGCTTTTGCAGCCGGCACTTGACGAGCTGACCGAAAGCCTTGGGTGCCGCTAGTGCGGAAGATCACCCGGGGGCCCTACCCGTGAGCGCGCAGTTCGATCGCCCCCGACCACTGCCCGAAGCGCTGATAGCAGGGTGGGAAGCCAGCGGTGCGTGGTCGCGGTTGACCGTGTCAGAAGCGATCCGTCAGCCGTCGCGGGCTGCAGGGTTGGCCTGCGCGGTCGACACCCAGCACTACAGCTTCGCCATGTTGGCGCAGTGGTCGGCAGGTGTGTGCGCCACGCTGCACGGATGGGGCGTGCGTCCCGGCGACCGGGTCCTGATACAGCTGCCTAACGGCGCAGAGTTGATCACCGCAATCCTGGCCAGTTGGCATCTGGGCGCCGTCGCCGTGCCGGTGCTGCCTCTTCTCCGTGAACCGGAACTTGCGGCGGTCGCGCAGCAGACGCAGCCAACAGCGGTCATCGCCGGCCCCGGGTCGAGCAAACGGGTGCCAACCGCCGAGATCGACAGCGCACTCGCTGCCGCGTCAGTCAGGCCGCTGATCCGGTTGGGCGTCGCACATCGCACCGCGGGCTGGATGCCCTTTCCTGTTAGCGGCTCCGCGCAGGAACAGTCTCCGCAGCCGCACCCGGGATTCGCCAATGCCGACGCGTGCGCGTTGATTCTGTTTACTTCGGGAACGACCGCCCAACCCAAAGGGGTGCGCCACGATTCACGATCGTTGCTGGCCGAGGTGAACAGTTACCGACGCAGCGCCGAGCTCACCACCGGCGACGTCATCTTCAATCCGGCGCCAATCGCTCACGTCGGCGCCTTGGTGATCAGCGTGCTGGTGCCGTGGTGCGTGGGTGCGCCGGTGGTACTGCTGTCTAAGTGGGATTCCCAGCGCGCCCGCGAGGCGATCACCCGGGAACGGGTGACCTTCGCTGTCGGTGCGCCGTATTTTCTCAACGAGCTTGTGGCGCTGTATGAGTCGTCCGACTTCTGCGGCCACCGCCTATCGAAGTTTCAGACGGGCGCGGCGCCAACCGGCTCAGCCTTGCTGGCCCGCGCTGACCGCGTCGGAATCGCCGCTTGGCGAGCATGGGGAATGACCGAGGCGCCGACGATATCGTATGCGACCGCAGGTGACCCCCTCGACCGGCGAGCTAACTTCGACGGCCGTGTTGAGCCGGAATCACAAGTCGTCGCTGTCGACGAGGCCGGCGTGGCGCTGCCCGCCGGCCGCGAGGGCCACCTGTTGCTGCGTAGCCCCAAGCAGATGATGGGATATGTGCGCGACGTCGACGCGACGAGACATCCTGGTGGCTGGCTGGCCACTGGCGACGTGGGCATGGTGGATTGCGATGGATGGGTGAGAATCACCGGCCGGATCAAAGACATCATCAATCGCGGCGGCGAGAAGTTTTCGGCCCGCGAGATCGAAAACGCGCTCTGCGATCATCCGGCCATCGAGGCTGCCGCGGTCCTGGGTGTCCCCGAACAGCGCTTGGGCGAGCAAGTGGTGGCCTACGTGACCACGCGCCCTGGGCAGTGTTATCCGGGACTCTCGGCGATCATCGATTACCTGCAGCGGCGCCGCATGGCACCGCAGAAATACCCCGTGGCCATCACCGTGCTCGAAGCCTTACCGATGACAGCCACCGGCAAGGTGCACAAGCATGCGCTGGCCCAACTGTGGGAGAACAGCCAGCTCACCGCCCGATAACCTCGGCGCCGACTGGCATCGGTGTGCGACCGTGGGGACGCATTGAGACCGATTTTTGATCTTTTGACCGGAGCCCAATACGACGATATCATATCGTAAATGGACACCGGGAGTTTGGGCATGCGCGTGAAACGAATGACCGCTAGCAAAAACCAACCGCGTCGGGTTACCGTGTCAGCCGCCAACGGCAAACGCCACGGTGACCGCGAGGCACCGTTGGGTGGGGGTGTCGCTGGGGGAAACCAGACGGCGCATAGCGGAAGCGGCATGACGGTGAACGAACTCCGATTTGACGGCCGCGTCGCTGTGGTCACCGGGGCCGGACGCGGTGTCGGGCGTCAGTACGTCCAGCTCTTGGCGCAGCGCGGCGCCGCAGTCGTAGTCAACGATTTCGGTGTGGCGCCCGATGGTTCGGGTCCATCGGCGGCCCCGGCCGAGCAGCTTGCCGCTGAGATTGCCGACGCCGGAGGTTCGGCGGTCGCCGATACCCATTCGGTGGCCGACAAGGCTGGGGCCGAGGCGGTTATCGGGCGCGCGCTCGAGGAGTTCGGTCGCATCGATGTCTTAATCCACAACGCCGGCATCGTCGATGGAACATTCGAGCAACTGGCTGCCGTCAACCTCAGCGCTGCGTTCTGGCTAACCGAGGCGGCATGGGGGCACATGCAGGCGCAGCGGTACGGCCGCATTCTGCTAACGACTTCCAGCGCCGGACTATTCGGCGCTTCGAACGGGGGGACCTACGGGCCGATCCAGTCCTATGGTGCGACGAAGATGGGCGCGTTCGGGTTGGGGCGATGCCTGGCTGTGCGTGGGCGCTCGTACGACATCCGGGTGAATATGGTCTCACCACATGCCTATACGCGATTGGCTGCGGGGCTCCCACCTACTCCGCAGGCAAAGTTCATGGAGACGTACTCCAAACCCGAGTTGGTGGCCCCGGGCAGCGTATTCCTCGTCCACGAGACATGCCCGGTGAGCGGGGAAGCGTTCGCGGTGGGCGCGGGGCGGATGGCTCGGATCTTTGTCGGAGAGACCGTCGGCTACGTGGACAGTGAGCTCACGGTGGAGAAGGTTGCGCAGAACTTCGCCCAGGTATGCGACGAGGCCGGCTATCACGTACCGGAGGATATGAGCGCGATCGTCGACATCTACCGGCGTGCGGTGGGGGCTGACTAGGCCACGGTCGGCGACCAGAACGTCAGCACAAACAACTCGCCGGCGGTGCGGCTGTTCTCGATCGACACCTGACGCGCCTTCTCCCGGTCGCCCTTGGTGAAGGCGTCGATGAGTTCGACTTGCCAGCTTCTCGCCAAATCCCGCCACCCCGGCACTTCAAGGGAGAAATCGGGGAAGTAGTGCAGCGTGTTTCGCAAAAGCACATTGAGCGTGGGCGACGCGGCCACCGAGTTGATCGCCGCGTGGAACCGCCGGTTCACTTCGGTCGAAAGTTCGTGCTCGCCGGCCTTTTGGGCAGCGATGTAGTTCTTGTGCTCCTGGCGCAACGTGCCGATAAGCTCGTCGGATTTCTCATCCCACGCCCGCGCAGCCAGCTCGCCGGCCAGGACACCGTGAACCCAGTACACGTCGCGGATGCCGCGCCCGGTTACGGCGGAGACCTCGAACGACCGACTGGCCGACGCGGTGATCAAGCCTTCGGCGCCGAGGCGCAGCAGCGCTTCACGGATGGGCATCGTGCTGACGCCCAGCATTTCGGCTAGATCGGCCTGCGTGACCCGCGTTCCCGGCGCGAGTTCACGTGAGAGGATCATGCTGCGCAATTTTTCGCTTACTTGGTCGGTCATCGACTTGTGGGCGATCGGTGCGCTGATCGTGTGTTTCGGCTTTCCGGCCATTGCGACATTTTACATTCTATCGCGGACCAGGTCAGATTCCCGCGGGCGATTCGCGCACCTATTGCGCCTCAGCACCGCTCGGCCCTCAAGCGGTGACCGGATGTGAACTTAGGCGATATGATATCGTCAGTTTGATGACGTCTCCGGTCGATCTGACACGGACGGCTGATTGAGGAAAGTGCGGTGATCGTCGATGGATGACATGGCCCATACTCCGTCCGGCATCCCGCTGGAGCCCGTGTACGGGCCGGGGGAGCGTGGTAACGAGCCGCCGCCACCGGGCACCTATCCGTTCACTCGGGGTAATTTCGCGTCCG
>Ga0210398_10001584_pt1 | contig 23204 bp, 12 predicted proteins | sample IncBWC4OmetaG_FD_161047 | JGI IMG/M metagenome (GOLD analysis project Ga0210398, IMG submission 161047) | Forest soil microbial communities from Barre Woods Harvard Forest LTER site, Petersham, Massachusetts, United States - Inc-BW-C-4-O | ecosystem: Environmental > Terrestrial > Soil >...
TCCGTTGGATTCCGGCGGACTTCAGGTAAGCGCTGTCGACGGTCCGCAACTGTTCCCGCTCGCCGGTCTCAACCGTGACCAGGGCGTTCTCGCCTTCGAATCGCACCAGCCGTCCCGCCCAGCGTTTCATCTGTTCGGCTTCCTGGTCGACTTTGACAAAAATGTCGTGCATGCACTCGGTAAGGCTGCGGACCACCTTATACTCCGTCGTCAACTCATCCCAGCATCCGGGAATGATCTCCATGAGCGTGGTTTTCGCGGCCTTCGCCTCGTCGCTCTTCACTTTGGCTTTGATTGCTTCACTAATGAGATTCATGACGGACTTGTAATCCTTGGATCTCGTGAGATGGGCAAACCCGGCCTTTTTGTAAATCTCTACCAGCTTTAGGGCGTCGTGCATGTTCCATCGCGTGGCGGTCGCGATACAGGCCAGCGCCGGCACGCTGGTCAGCTGCAACGTGCCTCCCCTGCCGACCGATATCCTCATTCCAGGGTCCAGCTTCCGGCGCATCTCTTGCCGATACTTTTGAAGCGCCGCCTTACCCGAACCGGAGGACGTAAGCGCATCGTCAAGGGTGGTAGCGGAGAGGAAGGGAATTTCGCAATAGCAGCTCATCGCAGCCTCAGTCATTATTGTTCCACATGGAGAAACTCCACATGGATAATATACACCTGGGTGCCACCGCTGTCAACTAGCAGATTGCCAGGCGAAGATAAGGCGCGGTTTCTCAATGTCCATTCAAGTCACATTTTCTTGGGCCGCGCGGAGAGAAGCCTTTGGTGCTCCCCTGCACTGACGGCCACGCTATCGGATGGCAGCCGCTTTTGGGGGATTACAGAAGCTGACCGCAGCGTCACAACTTTCCTCTTACCCATCGAATACAGACCTCCACCCTCCCCCGATGTTCCACTAGACGAATAAAAGGCGAAGGATGTAGGATTGATCGTGGACAATGGCAGCAAACACGTGCTGGCAATCGTTGCTGGCATTGTGATTGGAGTCCTCGGCCGATGAGCTTGCGCAGGTAACACCAGGACGATAGGATAACTTGCTTCCCCGGAAAGAGACTTACCTGCGTGATAACAAAAGATGATCTGGCCACAACCACAATTAGACATGTGATTTTCCACGATGTTCCAGACAAGGTTGACGGCGGCGGAAATGAACCCTTACTTTCGGACATTGAAACAACAGTAGACGCGAGTCAAAGAGACCACCTAAGTACCAAGCTGACCCGCGTCCTCAATTCAACTAAGGCGTTTGGGGTGCAATTCACGCCCAACACCGCGTCTCCTGTTCCGGCACAGGTTCGGCAACTAACAGCTGGCAACCATAACCGACAAAGGTTTATTGACGGTTCGCGGGAACTCGCCAACTACCTTTTCGAGCAGCATACGAAGGCCACCTCGCCGGGTCTTCTCTGCGTCATCAATGCGGTGGCGTCGGGTAGTCCCGCAATTGTTTTGATGAAGCTGGAGAGAGAACGCGGAGCGCAATTGGCTCTGAGTGGCCGAGTGGGGCAACAGACATTCGCCATGTCCGTCCTGAATGATCTTGTGTTGACCGATGGCACGCGCTTATTCAAGACCGCTATGTTCGTTCGCTCCGGAAACGGCGATGACGATTTTAGGGGGTCTGCTTGTGAAGGACAGTCCAGCGTTTTTTCGTCCGATGCTATCGCGAAGTTCTGGATGCGATTCCTAGGCTGTAGCTTCTTGATTGTCCCGCGTGTGGCAACGGAGAGATTCTTCAAGTCAACGCTGGATTTCATCAGTGATGTGATCACGGAGCCTACGATCAAAGCGGAGATCTACGAGCACCTTCAGTCGCAGATGAAATCGAACGCAAGGACATTCGCACCGCAGACCTTCATTCAAGACTATGTGCCCGAGGATTATCAACAGCTGTACCGTGACCATCTTGAAAGCGAGAGGATTCCGCTCGCCCAATTTCGGAAGGACGTTTGCGACATTGAGAAAAGCCTTGAACGGAAACTCTTCAAAACCAGAAGGGGTGGCATGATCTCCGTCCCCAGCGATGCCGAGGATATCATCGAGATACGTGAGGAAGACATTTTGGTGAAAGATCAAGTCGCGAAGGTCAAGTGATCGAGGTTGAGACAGCACGGCAACGATGGACGAAGGAGCGTCCCCACTATGAGGCCTTCGGAGAACTCGTGGCGCAACGGCTGCGAGACTCCCTGAAGCCAGTTGGTGTATGGTTTCAAGTCGACGCCCGCGCCAAGACGATCGACAGTCTGGTGAAGAAGCTGCTTACCAAGCATCAACACACGTTCGAGACTCTGCCTGACAAAGTTGGTGCCCGCGTCACCATCCGGTACCGCGCCGATACCGTTTACAAGAATGAAGAGATGATTACGCAGCTGGACCCTGACATAAAGCGTCGAGTCTCGCTGATGGCGGGACAGGTAGAAGTAGCCGATAGAGAGTTTGATCGTCTCAACATGGATTTGGCCGCCACATCCACGGCTCGACTGCTGCAAGTGCTGGAACGGCACTACTACACTTTGGCATCTCAGTTGCCCAATCGAGAACTGTCGGTCGAGGTGCTTGATTCGCTGATGCCGGTGGTTCCCAAGGGCGACATCGGCGCGTTCACGAGTAGCTTAAATGACTTCTTGGCGGCGAAGCATGGGGTACTTGAGAAGGTCTATGAAAAGGCTCGAGAATTGGGCGAGAACGATACGCCAGCCTTCCTCTTCCAACCTGAGGTCTTGTTGATCTACAACCTCCTCGACTCAGCCCGCGACAAGATGCGGAAGGTCTGGAATGAGAACTATCCCGACCGCGAACTCGAACGTATCGCGAATGTGTTTGGAGTTTCGTTTGACTGAGCTGTCATGCTAATCGCAATCGGCACAGTCGCAGCAGTGCTGACGCTCGTATGGGCGATGTATACGTACTACAAGCCTCGTCCCCAGCAAACGGAAGCGCCAATCGTCTTGCAAATGGAGAGCCGCCGCCTTAGCCAGTCGGTTCCGGCCAATGTGGTGAACGACTCAGTGGTGTTCTTGGACTGGATCCAAAAGAATCACAACGCCTACATCCACAGCTACCCTTCGTTCGTGTCGATTCGTCCCTATCTGACCGTCCTGGAGCAGGACGGATTCGTCAGCAAATCCGATGTCTCGAACATGCAAGGGGAAGTCTTTGAACTTACTGCTGAGGGGCAGAAGGCACTGATCACGGCTGGTCTGCGACTCGTGTAGGGATGGCTAGTGGCGATCAACTGACCAATTGACCCGAGTCGCGTTACACCTTCATACAATCTTTCTCGGTAACTTTTATTTAGTGCGCTCGACGCGGTATACCTGCCGGTACGCCCAGCTCACAAGCTTCTACCCAGCCTGCGCCCTTCACGAGTTTTGAGCTCACCAAGCTCACTCACACTGAAGGTGATTGAATGGCGATGACTGATCGGCCGTTAATGTCAAAATAAAGTGGCGCCAGTCTTAGAATTCGGCACACAGAGGGCACACAGCCTACTAGTTAAAGGTGAGCTTTTATGCGATCCTTCCGCATCGAACGACTGATGGGCCGTCAGTCCTGACGAACCCGTCGAGGAGACAGGCAATGACCAAGCATTGATGTTCTGCTGGGAAGACTGAGGCGAGGTCTTGCGGGTAGATCGTATTGCAATTCTCGATGGAAACCCCAGGGAAATTCAGAAAAACATGACCGTCTACACTTTCGACACCATCGATGTAGACGGAAAACCAGAACCGCAGTTTAAGTGCTTGAAAAGATTGGTCGGGGAGAGAGGATTTGAACCTCCGACCCCCTGGTCCCGAACCAGATTCCGGCAGTTGTTGAACTTTACTGAATTCTGTAGTTCGCAAGTGTTTGGTCTTGAATGAGTTGCCGTCAAACGCCCGATCTCCGTTGAGCCTGATTGATCCAGGGTGCTTCGACCGCTACAGAATCGTCTACAGTCAGTGATTCCCCTTATTCGCACTGGTCACGAAACGAGAGAGGCCGGCTTGCCGGTCGTGTGAGGCGGGAGGCGGGGGAGATGTGGAAGCGCTTCTCTCGCGTAAGATCAAGGTCGGCTTGGCTGATCGGTGTATATATTTCTCGTTCAACTACTGGCCTTCTATCGACGAAAGACTGACCTCGTTACGAAATCCGAACAAGATCGCGCGCGGATAAGAATTCATTTGACTGGGTAGACCGCCGTTTATAGAATCCGCTCTCCTTGTCGGCCCGGCTGATCCCCCATTTCCCGGACGCCATTGGAGTCGAGCTTGCGGTGCTCGGCGAATTCCAGGGACAACGTGCTCGGCGTTGGTCCCAACGGGGCGGCAGGTTCTAAGAACCCAGGGAGTCTCGTTGTTCATAGGAGTGCTGTTGCACTAAAGGTAGATCCCTATCGCGAAATCATCGGACGATGAGGAGCAGCCTGTATGACATCTGGCCCGAACCCTCTGCACTTTCTTTCTTCCCGTTTTTCAACTTTTATCTCGGGATTTTCCTGGAAGCGTTTCAGCGCCGACATTGTTGACCTGATGCACAAGTGCGTCGCCGTGTTGCTGGTGTACGCCACGGTTGCCGCGACCATGCCGGTGCGCGCGGTTGAAGCTCTTGGAAGCACTGCGGGGCCGGCGTTGGCTTCGTCCGCAATGACAATGACGAAGACAACTCCGACCATCACGTGGGCCACCCCCGCGGCGATTACCTACGGAACGGCACTGAGCAGCAAGCAACTGGATGCAACGGCGAGCGTGGCGGGCACGTTCGCCTACACCCCCGCGGCGGGGACGGTTCTGGCGGCCGGAACGCAGAAATTATCGGTGACCTTTACGCCGACCAACACGACGCAATACAACACGGCCACGGATACGGTCTCGCTGACAGTGAACAAGGCGACGCCGGTCATCACGTGGGCCACTCCCGCGGCGATTAACTACGGCACGGCACTGAGCGCGACGCAGTTGGATGCGACAGCGAACGTAGCGGGCACGTTCGTCTACTCGCCCGCGGCGGGGACGGTGCTGGCGCCCGGAACGCAGAAATTGTCGGTGACCTTTACACCGACCAACACGACGGATTACTGCACGGCCGCGGCCACGGTCTCGCTGACGGTGAACAAAGCGACGCCGGTCATCACTTGGGCCACGCCGGCGGCGATAACGTACGGAACGGCCCTGAGTGCGACGCAGCTGGATGCAACGGCGAACGTAGCGGGCAAGTTTGTCTACTCGCCCGCGGCAGGGACGGTGCTGGCGCCCGGAACGCAGAAGTTGTCGGTGACTTTTACACCGACCAACACGACGGATTATTGCACGGCCGCGGCCACGGTTTCGCTGACGGTGAACAAGGCGACGCCGGTCATCACCTGGGCCACGCCCGCGGCGATTACCTACGGCACGGCGCTGAGTGCGACGCAGCTGGATGCGACGGCGAGCGTGGCGGGAACGTTCGTCTACACGCCCCCGTCAGGCACAGTGCTGGCGGCGGGAACGCAGACGCTTTCGGTGACGTTTACGCCGACCAACACGACCGACTACGCCTCGGCCACGGCCACGGTTGCGCTGACAGTGAAGGGTGCGATACCGGTCATCACGTGGGCGGCGCCCGCGGCGATCACATACGGCACGGCGTTGAGTGCGACGCAGTTGGATGCGACGGCGAGCGTGGCCGGCACGTTCGTCTACACGCCCGCTTCGGGCACAGTGCTGGCGGCGGGAACGCAGACGCTGTCGGTGACGTTTACGCCGACCAACACGACTGGTTACAGCCCGGCCACGGCCACGGTCTCGCTGACCGTCAACAAGGCGTCTCAGACGATCAGCTTCACACCGCCGGTCTCGCCGGTGACTGTGGGAGTCTCGCCCATCACGCTGACGGCGACCGCCAGTTCCGGACTACCGGTTACATTCAGCGTCGTCTCCGGGCCGGGAACGGTGAGCGGTAGCACGCTGACAATCACAGGTGTGGGCACGGTGGTGGTGGCCGCGAATCAGGCGGGCAACACCAACTATGCGGCAGCGCCACAGGTGACGCAAAGTGTTGTGGTCAACTATTCAACGCCGATCGCGAATGCGGGCGCTCCACAGACGGTCTACGTTGGAACGACTGTGCAACTGAATGGTACCGGCTCATCGGATCCCGCCGGATTGCCACTGACCTATTTATGGTCATTCGTATCGGTGCCTGCGGGCAGCACTGCAGCGTTAAGCAGTACAACGGCGGCAGAGCCGACTTTTGTTGCCGACAAAGCGGGAACTTACAATGTCCAACTCATCGTCAATAACGGACACAACAATAGCACGCCGTCAACGGTAACCATCACCAGCCAGAACCAACCCCCGGTCGCAAACGCCGGACCACCGCAGACGGTTTACCAGGGACAAACCGTGCAGTTGAACGGCACAGGCTCTTACGATCCAGCCGGGCTGCCGATCACCTATCAGTGGTCGTTTGTTTCCCTTCCTTCCGGCAGCGGTGCAACCCTGAGTGGCGCCACCACTCCATTGCCGACGTTCCTCGCGGATAAAACCGGCAACTACGTCGTGCAGTTGATCGTAAATAATGGCGTCTTCAGCAGCTCACCTTCGACGGTCACCATCACAACCCAGAACTCACCCCCAGTTGCCAACGCCGGCCCGAATCAGTCGGTGAATGTGCAATCCACGGTGCAGTTGAGTGGCAGCGGCTCGACCGACATCAATGGAGATCCGCTGACCTATACATGGTCTTTCGTCTCGATTCCCAGCAAGAGCAAAGCCGTGCTCACGAACCCGAACAGCGTGAACCCGACTTTCATAGTCGACGTGAGCGGCAACTACGTCGTGCAGTTGATTGTCAACGATGGCTACGCGAACAGTGTTCCGGCCACAGTGACGATCAGCACAATCTACACACCGCCGGTCGCGAACGCAGGGCCGAACCAGACCATTACGGTAACCGGCCTGGTGCAATTGAATGGCAGCGGATCGACCGATGTGAACGGCAACCCACTCACCTACTCGTGGTCCTCCCTGAGCCTGCCGCAAGGCAGCACTGCGACGTTGTCGAATCCAAACGCAGTCAATCCGACCTTCGTCGCGGATGTGCTCGGCACCTATGTCTTCCAATTAGTCGTGAACGACGGCGTGCAGAACAGCACCCCCGCCACGGTCACGATCACGAGCAGTGACGTTCCGCCGGTGGCCAATCCTGGATCAGCGCAAATGGCGACTATCGGCTCAATTGTCAATTTGAATGGCAGTGCGTCGACTGACTCCGACCATCAGCAACTAACGTATCAGTGGTCCATGCTCAGCAAGCCGCCAAACAGCAGCGCTACGCTTTCGGACGCCACTTCGGCCACGCCCTACTTCACGCCCGACGAATCCGGCAACTATGTGGTGCAGTTGATCGTGAATGATGGCTATCTGAACAGCACTCCGGCGACGGTGGTCATCTCCACGACGTACATTCCTCCCGTTGCCAATGCCGGGCCGAATCAGACGGTCAATGCAGGCTCGACGGTCCAGTTGTCCGGTACGGCCTCCACCGATACCAACGGTAATCCGCTGGCGTATAGCTGGGCGATTTTGTCTCAGCCGAGCGGGGGAAGCGCAACGCTATCGAACGCGACGATCGTCAATCCGACTTTCGTGGCGAACCTGGTTGGCACGTATGTCGTGCAGCTCATCGTCAACGACGGAACCTCCAGCAGCGCGCCGGTCACGACGACCATCATCGCCAACGCGCAGCCGCCGGTGGTGAATGCAGGGCAGAACCAAACCATTACGCTGCCCGTGAATTCCGTGACTTTGAGCGGAAGCGCGACCGACAACGGCGTACCACTTACTTTCACCTGGAGCGTCGTCAGCGGGCCGGGGACGGTTACTTTCAGTAATCCCAGCAGCGCCGTGACCACCGCGACCTTCGGGTCGGCCGGAACCTATGTCTTGCAATTGACCGCGAGCAACTCACAAAACTCCGCCAGCGGGACTACCACGGTCACCGTGAATCCGCAGGCCTACGTACCGCCGGTGGTGAATGCAGGGCCAAACCAGACCATCACACTGCCTGCAAGTGCGGTGACGCTGAATGGAAGCGCCAGCGACAATGGCGCGCCCATGACCATAGTCTGGACCGTGATCAGCGGGCCGGGAACAGTCATCTTCAGCAGCCCGAATTCATTAACAACTCAGGCGACCTTCCCTTCGACTCCGGGAACCTATGTGCTGCAACTGAGCGCCAGCAACCCGCAATACACCAGCACCGCACAGGTCACCATTACGGTGAACCAGGCTTCGATCCAGACCCCGGTGGTCAACGCCGGACCTAACCAGACAATCACGTTGCCTACCAATACTGTGACCCTGAATGGAAGCGCAACCGACAACGGCGTTCCGATGACGGTAGCTTGGAGCGTGGTCAGCGGGCCTACGACGGTCACCTTCAGCAGCCCAAGCACAGCGGTCACGCAAGCCACCTTTACTGCTCCCGGCGCTTACGTGTTGCAGTTGAGCGCGAGCAACATGCAATACACGGCAACCTCGCAAACTGCGGTGTACGTATATACCCAGGATAACGGCCAGAATCAAGCGCCTTACGTGAATGCCGGACCTAACCAGACGATCAGTTTGCCGGCGGCGGCTCAGTTGAATGGCCTTGCAGTGGATGACGGCCTGCCGAACGGAACCCTGACGATATCGTGGAGCGTGGTCAGTGGACCAGGTACGGTCACGTTTGCCAGTGCCTCGTCGCCAGTTACCACGGCTAGTTTCAGCATGGCGGGAACTTACGTATTGCAACTCGCGGCAGACGATTCGCAATATCTCAGCACATCGAACGTCACCATCACGGTCGGCAAAATGTATGGCCATGGCGGCTACAAGGGCACTGACTTCTGGCTGACGTTCCCGGCGAACTATGACGACGGAGCCACCGTGTGTTGCGGATCCGTATTTCAACCTCAATTGCTGATTACATCCGATGTGAATAATTCCGGCACGGTCACCATTCCGGGCGTGAGCTTCTCTTCAAATTTCACAGTGTCAGCCGGCCAGGGCACATCCGTGCAGATTCCGACTGGCGCGGTGCTCTCCACCAACGACGTGGTTGAGAACTATGGAATTCACGTAACGTCGGCGAGTGCAATAACAGTGGTTGGGTTCAGCTACTACACAGCTTCGACGGATGGATATCTTGCGCTACCCACACCAATCTTGGGGACCAGCTACATTGTCATGGCTTATCCGTATGCCTACTACGGGAGCGAACTGGCAATTGTTGCGGCCCAGGATGGCACCACTGTCTCCATCACGCCGAGTGTCACGGTGCTGGGCCGGGCCGCCGGACAGCCCTACAACATCATTCTCAATCGGGGGCGCACCTACGAACTGATTTCGACTGGCGGCCAGGACGACCTGACCGGAACGATCATCACTTCCGACAAGCCCATTGCCCTGTGGGGAGGAAATCAGGCGGCGGCGGTTCCCGACGCTACCTGGAGATATTTGAATCACATTGTCGAAGAGCTTCTTCCCACCGATCTTTGGGGAGAAAACTTCCTGGTTGAACCCTACGCCAATCAGCCCAACGGCGACATCGTTCGCGTTCAGGCCGCTCAGAACGGAACCAACGTCTCCATCAACGGCTCCCCGGTAGCCACGCTCAATCAGGGGCAGTTCTACGAGGAATTTGAGACCGCGCCGGTTTCGATCAGCGCATCCGCTCCCGTTCAGGTAGCGCAATTTGAAACCGGGGAAGAGTATCAGACGCACACTCCCTTTGGCGGGCCTCCCTACGGAACCTTCCTCGGGGATCCGTCAATGACGCTGGTTTCCGCTTACGAACAGTTTGCTGGACATTACACGGTTCTGATTCCCAGCACCGGGTTCCCCTCGAACTATGTGAATGTGGTCGCTCCCACATCCTCCCTCTCGGGCCTGTTGATAGACGGAGCGCCCGTATCAGCGACCTTTACGCCGATACCTGGCAGCTTGTATTCAGGCGCGCAGGTTCCGGTTTCAACCGGCGTCCATTATTTCGACGGCACGGCGCCTTTCGGCGTCACCGTAACCGGTTTTGCAGCCTATGACTCCTACAGCTATCAGGCTGGCCTGGCCTTCGATGCGGCGCGGGCAGGAACGACAATCGTCCTAACACCAACCGCGGTGACGCAACAAACCGGAACCCAGATATGCGTCACCGCCAGCCTGCTCGACGCGTATGGCAACCCACCAGGCGGCATCGGCGTGGGATTCACGGTGACTGGCGCGAATGTTTCCAACCAGTCGGTAGACTCTAACGTCTCCGGCCAGTCACAGTATTGCTACATCGGCACGATTTCCGGTACGGACACGATCCTGGCATCGATCGGAGGCCCAACCGCAACCGGAAGCGTTACCTGGAGCACGAATGCTCCCAATCGCGCCCCGTTCGTCTATCCCGGAAGCGACCAGGTTATAACCTTGCCCAGTTCCGCCAATCTGTTGGGGGTAGTCAGCGATGACGGGCTGCCATTGGCAGCCACCTTAACGACGACATGGTCGCAAGTGAGCGGACCGGGAACGGTGAGCTTCGCCAATGCCGGCCAGCCTGTGACGACAGCTATGTTCAGCGCAGCGGGCACCTATGATTTGCGCTTAACTGCGAATGACTCGCAGTTAAGCTCCTACGCCGACCTATCCATAACGGTGAACCCGGCGCCACAAGTGACCGCGCCCGTGGTAAATCCGGGGCCAGATCAAACCGTGACGTTGCCGTTGCTCGCCACGTTAAATGGCATTGTCACAGATAACGTGCTTCCGCCCAATGGCAAGCTCATCGCGCAGTGGGCCGAAGTCAGTGGACCAGCGAATGCCAGCCCGGTAGTCTTCGCCAATCCCTCCAGCGCCTACACTATGGCAACCTTCAGTCAGGCGGGAACGTATGTGCTAAGCCTCACTGGCGACAATTCGCAGTTACAGACGACTGCGCAGATCACGATCACGGTTCTGCCAGCCGTTGTGCCGCCAGCTGTGATTTGTCCCAACGGCGGATCATTCACCGCGCAGTTCCCCACAAACACGATTACTCTGAATTGCACGGTCTCAGACAGCAGCCTGCCGCAAGGGGGCACTCTGACTCAGCAGTGGAGTCAGTCCAGCGGTCCTGCCGTGGTGAGCTTCGCTACTCCAAGCCAGGCCACCACCGTGGCGACATTCCCGGTGGCGGGCAGCTACACGCTTTATCTCACCGCCGACAACACTCTGCTGACGACCGCGCAAGAGGTGTTTGTCACGGTTTCTCCAGCCAATACGCCGCCGGTGGTGAACATTACGAATTCGTATCAGACCATCACACTGCCAACGAACACCGCCACGCTCAGCGCGACGGTGACCGATAACAGTCCGCAAGGCGACGGCACTCTCACGCAACTATGGACTCAGACTTACGGGCCTGCAGCCACGATCAGCACACCCACGGCGACCAGCACGCAAATAACCTTCACGACAGTGGGACAATACAACTTCCAGCTTGCCGCAACCTATGCTCAATACACCACGACCGCCGGAGCCACAGTGGTTGTCAACCCGGCTCCTGTAGCCCCGACGGTTTATGCCGGTCCCAACCAGGCAATTTCTCTTCCAACGAATATCGTCACGTTGAACGGGACGATCGGCAATCCAGGTGTGCCCACGAACGCGACCGTCACCACCGCCTGGAGCGAACTGAGCGGTCCGACGGCTGTAACTTTCAGCAGTCCTTCCAGCCTGTCGACGCAAGCTACGTTCACCACCGCCGGTACGTACGTTCTGCAGCTTGCCGGAACCAACACCGGCCTCACCAGCACGTCCACCCTGACGGTCACGGTATATGCCGCGCCGCAAAATCTGCCGCCCGTCGTCAGTGCGGGACCTAATTTCACCGTCTCGGCAGGTACGACCACCTATATCGTCGGAAGCGCCACCGATCCGGCAGGACTTCCATTAACCCTTGTCTGGAGCCAGTTGAGCGGCCCAGCGCCGACGACCATCTACTATCCGAACTCCACCTTCACATACGTTTCTTTCCCGGTGGTTGGGACCTACGTTCTGCAGTTGTCAGCCAGCGACCCGAACCTCACCAGCGCGGCAACCGTCACGGCGACGGTTACGCCTGCGTTATACCAGCCCCCGTCAGTTTCCGCCGGTGGATATCAGACCATCACGCTCCCAACCAACACGTTGACATTGAACGGCTACGCTTCCTCCTCCACCGGCACAGTTGTCGTGGCCTGGTCCGAAGTGAGTGGTCCGGCGATGGTCACATTCTCCAACCCGAATCAAGTAGTCACGCAGGCGACTTTCCCGGTGGCGGGATCTTATCAACTGCAACTCGCGGCCAGCGCCAATCAATTGATCAGCATTTCGAACACGTACATCACGGTCAATCCGGCAGACTCCGGGCCGTCCATCTCCTTCAGTTCGAGTAACGTCAACTCGCTCACGCTGCCCAATGCGACGACTACGCTGGCGGCGAATATCACCCTCAACGCCGGAAGCTCGCTGAGCCTCACCTGGAGTGAGTACGACGGCCCCGGGCCCGTCACCTTCAGCAGTCCCACCTCCACCGTCACCGATGCCACGTTCACAGTCGCCGGGAACTATTACTTACAGCTCGCCGCCAGCGATGGGACTATCACCAATACTTCATCCCTCACGATTTATGTAAAGCCGGCCCCAGTTGGTGGACCGCCGGTAGTTTCGCTAAACACGCCGCAGGACGGCCAGCAGGTCAGTGGCCCACTCGCCATAACAGGGGTGGCATTTGCTCAAACCGAAAACCAAGGCGGGCAAATTCCTGTCTGGACCCTCGCCTACAGCCTGAACACGCAGGATGGCGCGTCCACGCAAAATTGGATCACCCTCACGCAGAGCAACTTCTTCACGCAAGCTCCCCAAACTCTGGCAACGCTCGATCCCACTGTCTTGCTGAACGGCACTTACTCGCTGCAACTCACCGCGACCGACAGCTACGGTCAAACGAGTTCCACCTCGACCTCGTTCGTGGTCAGCAAGAACGCAAAGCCAGGTGACTTCACACTGGCGTTCAACGATCTAACGGTTCCGGTTGCCGGCCTGCCTATCGCCGTGACCCGCAGCTATGACAGCCGCGATCACGGCTTCCACGACTTTGGGCCGAGTTGGTCGCTGAGCCTGAATAACATCCGCATCGAAAAGAACCGCAACCTTGGCAAGAATTGGGTGATGAATGGCACCTCGGGCGGCCTGTTCGGCAGCTACTGCGTGCAGAGTGCGGCCAATGTTATCGTCACCGTCTCGTTCCCCGGTGGCGCGCAATACTTGTTCCAAGCGGCAGCTACTCCAGCATGTTCCGAGATCGTTCCTCCGCAGTCGGCCACGATTGGGTTCACCGAACTACCAGGAGGCAGTCCGGGAACCGCCAGCGCTACTCTCGTTCCCGCCGATGGCGGCCAGGTGCTCTTCGACAACTCCGGCTCCAATTTCAATCTGGTCGATTACGACGGAAACCCCTACAACCCCACGCAGTTCATTCTGACCACGAGTGACGGTCACAGCTACACCATCGATCAGACCCTTGGTGTGAGCTTCATGTCTGACGCCAACGGTAACTCTCTGACCATTGGCTCCAGCGGTATTGTCAGCTCAACTGGCAAGAGCATCACCTTCACCCGGGATTCCCTGAACCGCATCACCAAGATTACCGATCCCAACGGCAACACGCTGCAATACAACTACACCAGCAACAATCCCAGCGCCATGCTCGAGCAGTTCATCGATGCATCCGGAAACACCACAACGTTCAATTATTTCTCTCTGGGATCTTTCGGAGGCGGCATTCCCGAACTGAACAGCATAACCAATGCTCAAGGCGTTACGGTCGCCGCCGCGCAATATGACAGCGCGGGTCATATGACGCAGTTGACCGACGCCAACGGCAAGACCACGGCGTTCAATATCAACGAAAACACCCAGACCGAGACCGTCACCGACCCCCTGGGCAATGCGACCACATATACCTACGATGCCGACGGGAACATTCTCACCGAGGCCGATGCCCTCGGCAACACCACTACCAACACTTTCGACTCCGACGACAACAAGCTGACCGTGACCGATCCGCTCGGCCATACCACGACTTACACCTACGACGCTTCCGACAACCGCCTCACCCAGACCGATCCTCTGGGCAACACTACCAGTTACACCTACAACCAGCGCGGACAAGCGCTGACCGTCGCTGATCCGCTGGGGCATACGACAACCAATGTTTATGATGCGAACGGAAACCTGACCTCCTCAACAGACGCCAACGGCAAGACCACATCGACTGTTTACTCGTCGAACGGGCTGCCCACATCTCTGACGGACGCCAACGGCAACACCACGCAGCTCCAATACGACGGCTCCGGCAACCTGACGCAGCAGACCGATGCGCTGGGCAACATCAGGACCTACACCTACGACGCCAACAACAACAGGCTGAGCCAGACCGTCACCCGCACCGTCAACGGCCAATCGCAGACGCTGACCACCGGCTACCAGTACGACGGCAGCAACCGGCTCATCCGGACCACGTATCCCGACGGCTCGACCACGCAGACGCAGTACAACTCCATCGGCAAGCAGAGCGCGACCATCGATCAACTAGGCCACCAAACCAGCTACGCCTATGACTCCGCAGGACGCCTTATCACGACCACGTATCCCGACAACACCACGGAAAGCACAACCTACGACGCCAACGGCAACCGCCTCACCTCCACCGACCGCGCCGGCCACACCACCAGCTACGCCTACGATGCCGATAATCGCCTGAGCAAAACCACCTACGCCGACAACAGTTTCACCCAAAGCAACTATGACACCACCGGACGCGTCAGTTCGACCATCGATGCCGACAACAACACCACCAGCTACAGCTATGACAACGCTGGACGCCGCACCTCGCTGACTGACGCCCTCAGCCACGTCACAAACTTTACCTACGACAACAGCGGAAACCAGATCGCCGTAAAAGATGCGCGAGGGAACATCACGCAGTATCAATACGACGCGCTGAATCGGAAGATCGCGGTCGTGTATCCCGATCAGACGACCTCGACTACTTCATACGACAACCTGAGCCGGGTCATCTCCAGGACCGATCAGGCAGGCAAGGTCACGGCTTACGGCTACGACGCCCTCGGCCGCCTCACCTCGGCCACGCAAGATGCAGTCACCGGAGGTCTGAACCTTGTCACCACCTACGGCTACGACCAGATAGGCAACCGCATTTCGCAGACCGACGCCAACAATCACACCACCACCTACGCCTACGACCAACTCGGACGCCGCGTCGGCCGCACCCTGCCTGCGGGACAATCCGAGAGCTATACCTACGACGCCGCCGGAAATCTGAAAACGAAGGTCGACTTCAACGGCAAGACTACCACCTACGCCTACGACACTTCGAACCGCCTGCTCTCGAAGACACCGGACCCGAGCTTTAGCTCTCCAGGCGTGAGCTTCATCTACACATCGAACGGCCTGCGGCAGACCATGTTGGACGTGTCCGGCACCACAACCTACGGCTACGACACGCGCAACCGCCTAACCTCGAAGCAAACGCCGTTCGGAACTCTCTCGTACACATACGATGCGGCGGGCAACCTGCTCACGTTGAAGTCATCGAATAGTGGAGGCGCGTCCGACACCTACACATACGATCAATTGAACCGATTGAGCACGGTGACCGATCCCTCGGGTGGGACGACGTATGCTTACGATGCCGTTGGCAACCTGCAGAACTTCGTTTATCCCAACGCAGTGACGCACGCTTATTCCTACGACACACTGAACCGGCTGACGCAGATGGGAGCGTCAGCGAACGGGGCAGCGATCTCAAATTATGCCTACACGCTGGGCCTGGCAGGCAATCGTCTGGCGGTAGCGGAACTCAGCGGCAGAAACGTGGCGTATGGCTACGACTCGCTCTACCGCTTGACGAGTGAGATGGTCAGCGCCGATCCCGACAACAACAACGGCGCGGCCAGCTACACCTACGACAGCGTCGGCAACCGTAAGACGCTCAACACTACGATTCCGCCTGCCGGCGGCAATATCTACACCTACGATGCCGACGACCGGCTGGGCTCCGATCAGTACGATCCCGACGGCAACACGATCAATTCGTTCGGCACTGCAAACACCTATGACTTCGAGAATCATCTGGTTACGCATGGCGGAGTGACGATCGTCTACGACGGCGACGGCAACCGCGTGAGTGAGACAGTCGGCGGAGTGACTACGAATTATCTGGTCGACACCAAGAATCCGACCGGCTATCCGCAGGTCGTGGATGAATTGCAGAGTGGGTCAGTCACTCGAACGTACTCGTACGGCCTGGAACGAATCAGCGAGAAACAAAGCATCAGCGGAACGTCCACCGTCAGCTTCTACGGCTATGACGGCCACGGCAACGTACGCCAGTTGACGAATTCGACGGGCGCCGTCACCGACACGTACGACTACGACGCGTTCGGCAATCTAATCAACTCCACCGGTTCCACGCAGAATAACTATCTGTTCGCGGGAGAGGAGTATGATCCGGCGCTAAGTCTCTACTACAACCGCGCACGGTACTTGAACACGACGACAGGTCGATTCTGGAGTATGGACTCGTATGAGGGGAACCCACGCGATCCACTGTCGCTCCACAAATATTTGTACACAGCAGACAACCCGGTCAATCACTTTGATCGCTCAGGCCACGAGATTGATCTTGTTGATGTGTCTCTAGCCACGTCAATCTCGACTACCCTAGCCGGGAGCAGTAATATTCTCTTGGCAGGAGTTATGTCAGCCCTTTTCAAAGGGCTTCCCAGTGCCATTGGTTTCGGTTTCTTTTACGCGCCCACCCCTTATAGCGGAGGCTTTGGCAGCACGCTAAGCGCAGGACCAATCGGAGGCCTGGAGATTGTTTTCATCCCCGGAGAGGAAATGTGGGAACTCTATGCGTGGGGCTCGCCGTTAGAAGGCACATACTCACTACCTGCCCCAATGGGACCTGGGGAGGGAGAATTGGGCCTTTTTGGGGCCTGGTATTGGAACGTCACTGGCGAATCCAATTTCACCGGCATAGCCGGTCTTGCGCTGGCCGGGAATTTCTATGGCATCGAGCAATCGGGATCCTCAACAGCCCTACTCTTCGGTATCAGTGACGATGAAGATCCCGCGCTCTTTGGTATCGGTACTTATTCGCGCAAAATTGCGAGTGGAACGATGTCAGAGGAGGCGATGATCACAGCAGCTCTTGGGGAGGAAAGCCTTATTACCATCGGTTCGCTTGTCAATTATTCCGAGAGTGGATTGGCAACGAACGGGCTGGGTGGACTGGCGGCACTTATCATCAATAACGTAGCCGTCGGGACGTGGATAGATCATACGTGGGGTCAACCGTGATAGCCCATCAAAGCGAGCGCGTGGCCGACTCACGCTCGATTTTGGCTCGATTGGTGTGCGGCCTGATGGATACGACATGGGCAACTCGTCGACGTTCGGGAGGCTGGCCCAACCTTTCGTAGTTTTGGTCTGTGGATGTCCCGCTCTTGCCGCTCCGGTTTTTTAGCGACAGGGTGGGAGTTCAGCGACGTTATTCGAAGAGATGCAGAGAGGGAGGAAGAATGCAATGAAACAGCCATCGGGAAGATTCATGATGTGCGTCCTGGTGTTCACAATGGGCCTGATTGGGGATAGGTCAGGCGCGTTTGCTCAGGCCAATCCGGCACAAGCTCCAACCCAGACTCAAACCAGCAAGCCGGGCCAAACACCCAAGACGGCGAGCGCGACTCAACGTAGCGCAGCTTCCAATACAACGAAAGCGATCACGAATTCGCAGACACCTGCAAAACCTGCGGCCGCGCCAGCGACTGCGAATTCGTCGAACCCTCCGTCCGCTGCAGGCTTGATCGCCCCCCCGGGCTGGACGCCTCCGGCACAAACTCAGGCGGCTACAGGGCAGAAGACAGCGGCCATGCCGACGAAGAAAACCGTTTCGGCTGCAAGCAGGCCGGCAACAAAGCAGAAGGACAAGGCAGGAAACGCCGACTCTCATTAGCGCTCAAAACATCTGCGGCTGTAACTGTCAGTGCAAAGTAAGCGTTCGACCAACCCACTGGGGCGGGCGCCGGATCGAGGTACATCCCGATTTTGATACGCATACGAGTGCCTGGTGAGTACTCTGGAGCGGAGTGATCTACCTGGCAGATGGAGTCACCAAGCGCAAGGGGTTACTACCGCTCGTAAACTAATCTGTCTCCCGGCAATCGGCTTGTGCGAAGTTTCACGAGATCGGTCTTGATAAACCTGCGTAGCACCAGCGCCTGATTTGTCCGTTCTATCGCTGTGGACGATTTTGTAGACGGTCTCGCGCTTTTCGCCGGGCCAGAACTTCAGCGTTGATGCGGGCCGGCGCACTAGAGCACCTGGTGCAAATCCATGTGGGTTGGATTTGCACGCCCACGCTTTAGTGGAATGTGTAAGTTACTGATTCCATGAGTCAAGCAAGTCAAGGAAGCGAAGTAAACAAAGAGTTGCTAGCACAAATTAGCACGGAAATCTCGCCCCGTGTTTCTTATACGCAGCCTCCGCTGAGGCGAGCCGCGCAAACAGATCCATCCTAATCCGCTCCGCGCTCCAGGTTCGGGGGTAAGGGATGGTGAAGCGAAAATCCGGGTACTCGCGCACCACGCGGAAATCCGCGAATGTCGCGATTATCTCCACGACATCCGACCAGTAGGTGTTCTGCGTTCCGGTTAGACACATAGCATCGTCTTTTACGTTCATCAGCTTCACAGCTTCCGCATGATCTCTAGTCTTTCGGTACATATTGTCCACCTCTCCGGCGACAATGCACCGAAAAGTTGATTCCGGTCAAGGAAGCAGGAGTTAACTAGCTGGGTTCCACGCCCGCCGTATCTCAACACCATCTTGGTTTGATTCCCAAGGCACGGAGGCCCGCCCGGTCACAGGCCGGACAAGGCAAGTTCGGACGATCTACGCACTCATGCGCTGGATAAATCACATGAAAAGTGCGTGTCATCAATTCAAGAATTGCGTGAGGATCTGAGACTTCGACGAATTTATCTCCATAACGCCCTCTCGTATCCGGTCCACGATAGAGCCACTTTCCTCTATGGCGATAGACTGATACGCCATCGCCAAGGGGGACGGGAGATTTTTGGGAGCCAAGATCGGGGGAAACACTTCTTTTTGTGCGCCGCATGTTAGTAACCACTCATATGATTACTTCTAGTCCCGCCGGGATGTGCGAGCAAGAGCGGACTAATGTTACGAAAGGGAGTTGTACTTCTGCGGCGAGTGAGGGTCCACGCCCGCGCTTGGCCGCACGCTTCAAGAGCAAATCTCCGGGGTCCCCAATGCTCCAGCGTGTCCCCACCCATGCAGCGAATGCGCCGCGGTCATAGAGGAACGCGAAGTCCTTCGTGTGCTCCGCGAATGCATCAGCAAGCGGGCCTTGGGCGAGATAGGGCAGCTCGGGCGTGCTCATGCGGCATCCTTGGGAATGTTCGGGCAATGAACCGGGGAACCCACTAACTCCGCGTCTTCAAGTCTGTGCGGCCGGTCGCGCGCCCTTCCATTGAGATCTTATCGTTACGACTACTACGCCTCAATACGTTTAACTGTTATTATCCGTAACGGAGGGAAATCGTGATAAAGGAGGTCAGGACTGACCCTTTCATTTTTCGGGGGAGGGTAAGTGGTGCCGGGTAAGAGTGGGTGAAGGGGGCGGACGGCAAGCCGCGGCTTGTCCCGCGTGTTGTGCCGGGTGCGGGCTTTCACACCCGCGAGCCGCAACCGGGTCTGTTTCGTGAGTTTGCGAAAATGCCACCCAAACGGGATGCGATACAGGCGTTTGCGGCGCAGTACGGCGATCTCTTCAGCCGTTACGACCCGATGCAAAGCGCGGTGCGAGATGATGGCACCGTTTCGTTCGGCGCGTCATTAGGCGCATGGACGCGGGAAATCGGAGACATGTGCGTCCTCGTTGAACTGTGGGAACAGATCCAACACAAGCAAGTTGCCGCCCTGAAAAAGGTAATCAAGTGGGCTGGCAATAAAAAGGTGGGCTACTCCATAAAGACGCCAAGACGCGAGCGGAGCGTGACATTAGCGCACGTCGACATTCCAGAAACCGGCTTGAGTCGTTTTAGCCCAAAGGACGTGGTATTGCCTGCCCGCTGTGCTCTCCGGCTAGAGATTAACTTGCGATTAGCTGAGCATCCAACGGTCCCGCAATTAGCGTGGACACCGGACACTCCAAGTGAATCGGGCGGCCGTAATCAGCGAATCGTCTTCACGCCTCCGCATCTGCTCGCCGCCCTGTGGCTTTGGTTCGCCCGAGCTGTGACCAGTCAATTTCAACTGACGGAGTGCAAAGCGTGTGGTAAGTATTTCCAGGTGGGGCCGGGCGGACGGCGGGCCGATGCGACTACTTGCAGTAACGCGTGCAGACAACGGAAAAAGAGAAACTACTCCGTAGGCTGAAGGCCTATGGACAGTGGTCTCCACAATCGAGGTAGGCGGCAAGAAGAAGCCTCTGGGATATTTTGATGGCGAGCCCACGCATCCCGAATCTACAACGATGCGGCCCGAGACCTGTTCGGGGAATTCGCTTGTCTGAACGATGTTCCGTTGCGTAGGCCGCCCATTAGGGTCGGGCTTGAGCAGATCGCTGTTGCCTGATCCGGGCGTCTGCTCGGAAAACGGATATGGTTCCTTAGCTGCTTTCAATCAGGGAACGCGGCGGAAGACCAGGGACCTATGTAATTTGCCCGGCCTGCTTCGCCGGAAATATCGTTATCTGCGCAGCCCCGATACGAGGGAGACCTTTCATGCGCACCACCGCGCCTACGCGGATGTCTCTTCAGTTCGCGGCCACTCTTGTGGCCTGTGCAATCTTTTGCCTCGCGACCACTGTCTCGGCGCAGCAGCCTGCTGCCAAGATGCAGAACTACACAGAGGTTACTGATGGATCGGCTGCCGCAGGGCTTGATATCTATCGCTGGCTGCAGTCTGGCGGCAAAGAAGTACTGACAGAAGGCTACAACGCTCACGCCGTGGCCGTTTCGGGCGATGGGGAGGTGGCAGTCATCTCTCGTCAAACATCATCGAAAGGGAACGATTGGCAAATATTTATTTGGTCAAAAGCTGGTGGGCTCGTGCATATCGCCGATGTCCCGTCTAAACATAACGGCTTCCATTTTTTGGTCTCTGGCGACGACTCTTCGGTGATATGGGTTGATGCAGTGAGAAGCAAGAAGTTTGGCACTCCATCTCGTCTTTTGCGTTGGAGCAAGGCCGGAGGACTGAAAGATCTGGCCGTGATGGCAGGTGCCTTTTGGCCTAAAGGGGTCTCGTCCGATGGATCGGTGATCGTGGGGACAGCAGAGGACACTCGCTCTTACCACGGCTTTCGCTGGACCCAGCAAGGCGGGTTGCAGGAGTTCTCATCGATAGATGACCCCCTTGGTATCTCCGCCGATGGCACGGTGATCCTTGGCATCAAGGGCGATCACGTAATCCGCTGGACCCAGCAGGGTGGAGCGCAAGACTTGGGCACGCTAAGAACAGACGGAATAGCTGCGAACCCCAAATGGACAGTCACTCCCCACCCTTTTGGAGCATCCGTCAATGGAACGGTGATCGTAGGTTGGCTGTCGACTTGGCCAGAGATCAACCAAATTATTCCGGGCGATCGCGCGTTTCTCTGGACGCAAGCTGATGGGTTACAAGATCTGGGCACTTTGCGTGGCAAATCAGCCCACTTAAACAGTATCTCCCCCGATGGGGCCGTCGTCGTCGGTGATTATGTAGACACCAGTGGCTCCACCGTCCAGTTTGTCTCGCCGGTGGCTGATCTGGTCGCTCCAATGCTGGCGAAAAAGCAAGCCAAGCTGAAGGAGGCGCAGGCGTGCAACCAGGCCCAAGCCGCTGCACAGGAAGCGGAAAATGCCAAGAACGCTGCCATCGAGGCCGACCAGCAGGCCCGCTATGACAGGGTGGTGAACACAGGCCGTCCGATACAGATCTACTCCCTCGCAGGCGACTTGCAAGACGAAGGCCGACCCGACCTCGCGGCCAACCTCTACCAGCTCTTGATTGATAAGTACCCGGATGACCCCTACGCCGCCAAAGCGGTGGATATGAAAGACGCGGCCCGAGCCGCCGCCGCGCAACAACAAGCTCAGGATGCTGTGGCGCAACCAGCCACAGCCAACGCCCCCTCGCCGCAGGCTGTCGAGGCTTGCCTTCAGCAATGCAGCTCAACTCTGAATTCCTGCAAGAGCGACGCGCAGAACCAGCACGCCAACGCCGTAGCGAAGGGCCTGGTTGGACTGCTTTCCAAGAATTCCGCGTCCGTCAGCGGCGCAGCCTCAGACGTGCAGGATGCTGATAGCGCTCAGAGTGCCTGTGAGGACGCCTATAACACTTGCTCAACAGCCTGCCAATAGACACGCATGTCCCAAGGGGCAGGTGGATGTACCGATTTTGCAACAGCCAGAGTACGTTCACTCCGAGTAGCCGTCCTCCCCATCGTCATCTTCCTCATCGCCGTCGCGTTCTTCTTCGTCCTCCTCTTCTTCTGGCTCGTCTCGAAGGAGGATATCGGCGGCTACTGAGCGATCAGCGGGCCCAGACAGGTGCTGCTCAAGTTCATCCTTCGTTCGGCATTCCATTTGTTCCTCCTCAACAAACACACAAGCCCGCTTGTCCCCGACTGGATTGGCGGGCATGTTCTATACGGAAAACGGATTCTTACTTGGCCGCCCTCTTTACCTTCGCCCATCTCTGACGCTGCGCTTCTGCGATCCGCGCTCGGCATCAGCGTGTCTCCTTCCAGTCACCCTGCTTCCAGCAGTCCCGCATCTTGCGCTGCATCCGGTAATTCAGAATCACCTCCGGTGCGCAAACCACAACGGCGACAGTGAACATAGACCAGAACATCGCGAGAATGTGGGCGGCGATCCAGTTCAGCATTTAGGATTCCTTAGGCACGGGCACGGGTGGCAAGAAAAGCGGACGATAGTAACGGTGCATGCAGGAATGACATCGGACGACTTGAAGGAAGAAGAAGCAGCACACTTCATCTCGCCAAGTCTTGGGTTGGGACGCGTATATATCAGCTCCGCCGCAATAAGGGCACTTCCGCAATCCAATCCGACGCATAACAAA
>Ga0210398_10001585_pt1 | contig 23197 bp, 27 predicted proteins | sample IncBWC4OmetaG_FD_161047 | JGI IMG/M metagenome (GOLD analysis project Ga0210398, IMG submission 161047) | Forest soil microbial communities from Barre Woods Harvard Forest LTER site, Petersham, Massachusetts, United States - Inc-BW-C-4-O | ecosystem: Environmental > Terrestrial > Soil >...
TCGACGCCTCCTTAGTGAAAAAAGGGGGGTGGGTCATCATCCCGGAATGGTGGGTCAACATAAATCAGAACAGTGGGTCAACATGGATCAGAATCTACACTCAACTTAAATGTTTGATTCAATTGTTGGCAGAGTCTACCACCAAATTTGTTGTTTATTTTGTATGGTAAAACACCGACTTTTTGTATTCGGGTCGGTTAAATAGTACAAAATGAGAGGGCATTAGTTGTCCATCCAAAATTAATCGGAGGTTTACGGTTCTAACAAATTTGCAGGTCAACCTACTCCCCGCTTTTTCTTCTGTAATTCGCGAAAGGCTCTGGCAAGCTACCTTGGAGCTACCGCAGTTCATCCTTCAACCCATCTTTCCTTGATATACTTTGAATCTCGGTTATTAAATGCAGGCATCGTCCCCTCTAAAATATCTACTGCTGTGTTATTGATTCTTAGATTTTCAATCGAACCCGTGTAAAATGTCACTTTGTTTTTATTTTCCTTTTCAATATTCATATGAATAATTTGCTCAGCATCACAGACAATTGCCAAATTCGGATTATGCGTGACAATAATCAATTGTCTTTTTTCCTTAACTTGTTTAATAAAGTGTACTAAAATATGATAGACGCTTTCGTTATCCAAATTCTCTTCCGGCTGATCTATCAACAGAGGAATATCATCCATATCCAGTATCAAATAGAAAATCAGCAATAGCGCCCCTCGCTCCCCAGGTGATAGTTCAATCAATGATTTATTGCCCAAATTAAGGTTATAGATTGGTTGAATATAATCGAAATGAAATATGAAGTCATACAATTGGTAAAGCTGAAATGCTCCCTTAAGCAATGTGCGTGTTTCGACCAAAGGTTTATTAATATTTCTCAGGTCGAATTTCAAGGCTTCCATTAAGTCATTGGAAAATTGAATAAAACCTTCCTTTGAATCAAAGTGCGACTTATCCAGCAGATCGGACATGCGTTTGTACCCTTCCTCTTTTCCGCTAAAACTTCCAACTCTCAATTGGTTGATATATGTAAAAAAGCTGTCGAGAAAGGAGTTATGTTCAAGGGTGACATTAATCCTAACATCATATCGCTCCTTAAGCTCCTTAAAATCATTTATAAAATCCGAAACCGGGCTAAACAATTCCGATCTGACAACAATCAACTCTTGTTTCTTGTCAAACAATTCACCAATATAACTATTCCTCAAAGCGTAAAGCCCTTCCAATTCTACTGGTAATCTTTTGTCAATATAATCCAAATTGTCAGTCCAATAGGACAATGAGCCCTCATCGTTTACACTACCTAAAATAAATTTCATTTTCCTTTCCCACTCCTTAAGGTCATCTAAATATTTTTGTTGTTCCCTGGCTGGCCGGTCAAGCAGCTCCTGAAGGCTCTTTAATTGGGTGGCAAGATCATTCCTGATAAATACAATGCCCTGGGTATTATTCTCGTTTAGCACCTCGTTAAAAAGTGCAATGTTCGCATCAATACTGGTTTTCAGCCCCTCGATTGGGCTCATGTTAACGGAAAACCTAAATATCTCTTCGATTTTTAGTCCACGTTTTGCGATTAGCCTTGTCCAATCGTTGGCAGGTTCAAGAACTTTCTCAAGTTGCAACTTCAAATTTGACAAATATTGAAGAATTTGCTTAATCTCTTCCTGGTCGATGGCAGCGGTTGCCAACATGCCTCTTATCCTTACGATTTCACCCTCAGAATCTGTAATACGCTTCCTGAGATCAGCAATTTTATCATTTACCCCGCTATCAATGGAATTTGGATCGACCGGGGGTTGCAAAGGCTTATTTCTATCCAGCGCTTCCAACTCCCCTTTTTTAAGTGAAATAGCATTTACGATTTGAATGCGGTAATTGTCCGAAGACTTATCTTCAGCTTCAATTATACTTAGATTAATTTTTGAAATCTTTGCCTTAATTATTTCTAAGTCAGACGTAACAAGGCCCGACTTATAATTGATCAGTTCATCCAGAGAACTCTTTCCTAATCTTTTTTCGCTTGGTGTATGGGCAAAAATTATTTGTTTGATTTCTCTTTCAAAATCCTCACTTTCAACACTTGTGCAAAGTTTTTCTAAAAAATTTTGAGGGATATACCTAACCCTTTCAGGCGACTTTTTGTCGGGATTCTCGTTCAACCTTTTCTTGACAGACACCCCATCCATCCAAACAATTTGAGCTTCAAATTTCTCGGACAAATTGACGGGCTTAACCTTTCGAAACTTGGTTTGAGTTAAAAAAGAAAAATTGGACGGGTCTTGATGTGTATTTCCACATAGACTTAATATATCAGTAATCGCGCTCTTACCTGCCCCCTTATTTCCAATTATCGCAACCAAGCTATAGTTGAGAGGAACTGCAAAATTTGAAAACCAAATGTCGTCAACTTGTGCGCCCGCCACTTTGTTAATTGCCAAAGAATCGATAAACTTAGTAGGATTATTCCTAATTCTTTCTAACAGCACAGGTTCATCTCCTATGAAAACTCGATCCCGCTCAATCAATATTTGCCTCATTCCCTGAAAGCCACAATCGGCTTTTACCCAGGTATAATTGCCCTTATCATCTGACACCCCGATATCTTTCAAAGCTCTGCTATCGGAGGAAATACTAAACAAAGGGCTTGATTTAAATAAGTCAGGTTTACCCTTAATGTACTCACAAACTTTGTTAGCTCCTGCCTTCGATTTACACTGCATGAAAGTAACAAGCTTGTGATTATACATATCAGCCAAATGCGTTCGATCTGTTCTACCTCTTTCTTGAAATAATCCGTTATCCGAATTACAGTGCGGGAAAAGGTAAATTCCATTTTGATCTTCAATATTCTTTACTACATCAAGAACTGACTTAGCCGAAACCGCCAATACGCCATCTTTTTTAGCAGCGGTTATTCCAATCGAGTCAAGGAAACTATTAATGCCATCTGAAAAATTTGACTTCTGAAAAGGCGGCTTTTCGAAATACACTAGCATATGAACTCCCGATGCATTAATTTCCACACCACATACAGACTTACAAGGATTCTTCTTGCTGTACTCAAAAATAAAATCAATCAGTTTTCCACCTGAATAATTATGATCTGTGAATCCAATTAACCCTAAATTCGGTCTAAAAACTTCTAAAAACGAGAATAGTATCCTAGCATAGTTATTATATCGTTCTTCAACTGGAAGTTGGCTATCAAAAACATAACTCTTCGAATCAAATTTGATGGCATTCTCCTCACCGCCCACTTTTCCAGTTAATTTTGCCCATTCGGAAGGGAATTCTTTTTTCAATTCCTCGCTGTAAACTGATAATTCTTCATATCTGTCGTCCAGAATTGTTTGAACCTGGAAATCCCAAGTCCGCCAGACGGAACCTCTCTCTATTGTGGACATATAAGTTTAGTAGATTTATTCTTGCCAAAATCTTGGGAAAAGCTATTCAAAATCATCTACGGAAAAAAGAGTGAAATAACCCAATTTTAAGACTGCATTTTAGTTATTGAAAATCAATATCTTATATTGATTGCAGGATCGAATACAGATTTGCTCAGAAGTGTATGAACTGAACATTCTAATTTGTAGTTCACTTTAAAAGAAAAACCGACGCAATTGCGCCGGCCTGCTACTAGACTTGAGCCATTAATCAACCATATCAACTATGCGAAATCAAGCTTTCTTTTGGGTGGATTATACCGTCATTTGTCCAATTTCCCAAGATATACTACCTCCATCACACATTCCATCTCTTTAAAAAGGCGGATAATATGTTTGCGCTCGTCGCTATCGAAATCATCATGGGTTAATGCAGCTCCGAGGAGTCTCCATAGCCAGTACCGAAGCTCATAGAGTGGATAGTCCTTCTTAAATCTAATTATGACTGCTTCAAGGTTGCAGTCCTTCGGTAGGGCAATAAATCCGTCGAAAGCAGTATTTTGGCAATATTTGAGCATAAAATGGCCTTTTCATGTGATTAAAGACAATTAAGAGCGCGGCAAACCGCAATTATTCATCAGGGTATTTCTGCCGAACGGATAGAATATTAAACAGACTCTCCATGTCTGTATAAAACCTTTTATCCAAGCAGGTATGCATCCCCATTTCGACATTATCTTGGATATAGGCAAGTATCATTGCGGTTATACCTTCCTTGAAATGCTCCGCATTGATACTTTCCAGGTAGTCAAGAATTTCGTTTTGATCTTCAGGTGCCAGTTGCATTTTTTCAGGATTTGTAGATGACAATAGGATGAATGTTTAATATCAGTTAATTTAAATTGTATCGGTTAGCCTCTTCAACCTCTACAATTTCAAATTTGAAAATCCCCTCTTTACAAGTCACCTCACTGCCATACCAGAGGTGGTGATAACCCAATTGGTTAAGCAAAAATTGAACAGCGGCAGTCGCTTTAATAATAGCTGACGCATAAACATAAAGAATAGCCCCTTTTCCAATCTCATTTTCCCACGAAATGGGAATTGTTTCGTTATTAATAATAATGGCGGCATCCATGAGCTTAATGATTTATTTATCTTAAAATTGAATTACTTAAAGGCAAGCCATAAGTTCTAATTGGGTGTGAAACTCATCAGATGGGAGTTTTGAGGTGAATATTCATTTCCTTGATCAACATATCGATGGCAATATTTGCTAACGTTGCGAGCTTATTCTGAATGGTAAGCGCCATGAAATGAAGTTTGTCCAGATCCGGGGTTGGCGCCGAACTGGCTGGGACTCCCTTCTTGGGTTTTGCTGCCATATTCATTTCGGAAAGGACCTTAGTATGCCAAGCGTTCATAATAACGACGCACAATTTCGCTACATCGACCGCTGCGTCGTTAATAGCGCTTACTATTTCCGATACTTCTTTGTAATTACTTTTTGCGGGGGTCGATACGGGTATTGCGCGTTCAGGATTGGGCACCTTATTCGGAGAATTGAGTTTTTCTTGCAACTGCGAAGCTGCCTCCAGAAGACATATCAACTTGTCATTATAGCGCACCAAATTAGACCGCCCTTTGGGATCGCTAAAGGCAGCGTCTTCGGAAGTGAGGCAAACCTTCTGTATGTCATCCTGAATTTTTCGTAACTCACTAAGACGATAATTAGCAAAAAAATCCTTGATGGTCAAATTGGGATCGCTTATCTGCTCCTTGGGCAAACAAATAAGCTGATCGTAAATTTTAGGATAATCGGCAAAGCGGGACATAAGAAAGGAAGTGGTAAAATAAAATGACGTGGGTTAGTTCTTACCGTCTCCGCGGGCTGCAACACCCTGAACTCGAATAAGAACGCCCACGCCATGACGTGAGCGATTTACCTTATTTTCTCGAGTTCTTATGAAGTTGCAGTTTCGGAGAACGAGAATAAAGCAAACGCGCTTAATATTTTAGAAGCCGCAATTTATGGGTTATGATGTATTGTGGTACATTTTATTGTATCTCATTTATTGAGAAAGTCACCTGCTGTATAGATCAATTAATCAAATGTATAGAATAAATATACAAATTCCAATTTATTAATTGGCTCTGCTGTAATTCTTTAATTTTCAGGTGCTTTCTCAGGAAATATAAAGAAATGACAAAACTTGGAACTTATCTGGCAGCAAAAAGTGTAAATAAATCGGAAATATCTCGTAAGACTGGCCTCAGCAAGGCGAGGATTAACAGTCTTTCCATGAACAATAGGAGCTTCTTGCGTGCCGAAGAACTCGTTTTAATTGCCTTGGCAATCGATGTGGAACCTTCTGAAATGCAGAAAGAGCTTTATGGCCATCTGAAATTGAAAAAGTAAGATTCTCTTTTGGGCGTTCGCAATAATGCAGCGTCACAATTTCAAATCATGCAATACTCTCTTATAAGTCCCACCAAAATAACAAGACGAAAGGAAGGCCCATTTCAAGGTGCATTCGAGGTCGCAATTCAATATCAATATCCTTTAGTTGAACACGGGATAGAAATTAGGAAGCCAATTAATACTTTATACAAATCAACGCCAATAGGAAAATATCAAGCAGAAATAAAAAATGTTTCGCCGTTGACAAAAGAAGTGGCAGAAACTTATCTGAAATTTCAATCTATCATCGGGCATTGTATTACAAATGGAGAAGACATAAATAATCAGCTTAGAGACCTTTTACTTTGTACTAAAGAATTAAATCGCGCCAGTGAAGATATTTTAAAAATGGACTTCATGGGTTTGCGAGACGTATTTAGAGATTTTTTGAATAGATATACAGATATACATAGTGAGTCGAATTTCAATTCCAAACAACAAAGGAAAGCCTTGACTAAAATTATGTTTTCCTTTATCACAGACCGAAACATTTATACTCATGGCGTCTTACGTATCCAAAGACCTGAAGAGGTCTTCGTGATAGATTATATTGAAAATAAAAAAGAAAAAGCTCGCGTTGAGGTGACGCTTCGGGTTTTAGAATCATTCCTTCAAATATCAGATTTGATAAAGAACCTGTTGAACGAGATTGCCACTTTCTATCGCAATACAAAAAGCAAAGCATAATCTTATAATTTAGGCCAAATAAGATTACAATGTCCAATCGCTAACATGCAGTTTGATGCACTGCCGGGCTGACAGAATAATAATGGGCTTTTGTTATGACGTAGCCGTCCGCATGGGAGAAAGGTAAGTCAGGTTTTAGTGGGTTTTGGCCGTTTTAGGTCGAAAGCGTCACACCTTGGTTATTATCCCATATTTGAGATATTTACTTCTATCAAATCCATTTTATATATTTGACTCGATAAACATATTGCGATAGCTGGTCCTGTCTTCAAAAACGACCAATTTTCAAACGCACATGGGCGCTTGGTCTTGCCTTGAAGACGGCAGGCTCAGTCCCACGCTTTTTTATTCCTCCTAGCCTTACGGGACTACGGCTTATTTATACATATACCGTGAAAAGGATAGTCAAATACGCACCGGCTGTTTTATTCCTTTTGTTAGTCGCTGCCGCCTCTGCAACGTGCATGGCTATTCCTGCCCAATTCGCATTTGATAAATTCAGATCGATTAACTACCCAGATCAGCCGGTAAGCCATACGGCTATGAGTTTTTCCATATGGGCAATGGCCCTTTTTATCGCCGGCTATGGAGGCTTTTATATTGTGTCAAAAACAAGAATAGCCGCAATCTCTTATGATCTTTTTGTTACGCTCGGGTTATTGGTGCAAGTAATATTCGGAGTATTTCTATTTGTTTCAATGGTCGATGGGAATAGCCGAAACCTGGGATTGAATATGATCATGCTCATTGTTCTGGTTGCTCCATTTGCTATTTCAAAACTGTACGACTTGGCTAAATAATCTCTTTATGAAAAAGATAGCTTTGACGGTTTTTATTCTGGGCGTCATCACACTATGCGCCTTCCTCACCCCCATTTCTCGGGGTGGGACGACTCAGCGGGGCTATTATATAGCCGAGTCAAGGGTTGAATATTCAAACATTTTCAATACAGATGGCCCCATAAGCGTAGGCCGGTTCTTCTTATTTCTAGTGGTTTGGGCTACCATTTGTTATTCGGTTGCAATGCTTGCTGGAGAATTTAGAAAACCATCCAACCCTGCCCCTTAAATCATTTTATGAAAAATCTAATATTTCTATTTCTTTTATTCTTTGCGCTCGCAGGGCAGGCTCAAATCTATAAGTTCCGGGCTGTACAGTTCAATTGCACCCGCTATCAGAACCAGCCAATGGAACCACCCGAAACCAAGAATTTGAAGGATATGCCAGTGGAGTTTGACATGGATAGCTCGATCCTATATATTCATTCCCCGAATATCCAAGTATTCCACCTGGACAAGAAACCGTTTGCGGGAGGAGAGAAAGACAGTATAGTCAACTACAAATTCAATGCTACCGACATACATGGTGTTAAATGTATTGTTACTCACGAAATCTATGAAAGCGAAAAAGGCGCCCCATCTGGCTTCGTTTTGGCTGGAATACCCTGACAAAACATATATGTATTATGTTGAAAAAGGTTAATTTGTTTTAAATTGGTATTTCGATTTACAGCATCCTTAATCCTTGAACCATGAAGTTTTTATTTGTTGCTACTTTGTGCCTATCCAGCCTTCTGTGTTATTCTCAGGTTAGAAAATTAAAAGCATTTCAAGAATCATATTGCTTCAATTGCCAACCGCCAACTGCTTCATATCTATGGAATCAAATAAATATGCTTGTAACGGTTGACACAAAAACAGGTAAAATAAAAGTATACAGCGATCCGGAGGCCACGTATGATATAGTCAAAGTGTATGATGATAGCGTAAGTGCCAGTGGGGATAAATCGCTGATATATGACGTAATAAATGATGATGGGGATAAAATAAAACTGTTAATCACATTTTTTCACTCAAAAGATATTGACAATTTCGCATTGCTCTCTTTGAGATATAAAAACCTGACGAACGTTTATTACCGTTTAAAATTAGAAATGTAGAAACAAACTTATGTTATGTAAATTTGAAATACCTTATGCTTTTTACCAACAATAAATCTGTCAAATGGCAGCCTCTGCCTTGTAAATGAATGCCCATCTTGAAGATACAAAATGCCCTTCAGTTCATTGCCTGTCTATTTTCGGCCCGCCTTTAAAGCTTCTCGAACCTTTTTCAATTCCGATGACTCTTCATTTAGTCTCTTTATAACGAATCTAAGAATGGTATCAATTGCTTCTGCAAATTCAAAGCATTCATCTTCGGTAAACTCATGTATTCCTCCTGAGAGCTGCTTATACAAAAACTTAACAGGATTGTCATCGACTTCCTTAAAAGAACCCGGAAGATAATCTCCAATCGCGGAAATGAGCTTTTCCATTTGATGGTCCTTCTCATAATTGATGAGAAGATCATTAATTTTCTCGCTTTCAGCCCTCTCAATTTTGCTTAAATCACCGACAATTCGAAGTATTTCGTTTTGGACAATACGCCTTAAATATGCATAAGCTCCCATCCCATAATTTTGTGATTTGCATATCAGCGCCTTTTTATAGTGTTCTTTATCTTCATCGGTTAAATATTTGAATAACTCAGGGTCCGGGGATATCTCATATGCAGGAAACTGTCCAACTTTAGCAAAGTAGATGTTGCCATCAGATTTACTAAAAATATGGACTAAAAAGTGCATTTTGAATTTATTGCAATACTGGCAACATGCTGAATAATATTGAAAGTAATTGTACTGGCTTTCTTGCTCATCCATGTAGTCGAAAAGTGCACGGGTATTTGGATCTTGTCCGTTTTTTTCAAATACTTCAGAAATGAAATGATGAGGTTCCGAACGTAATTTAAATGTTTGGCGACCATCTGTTGGACAGATACCAGAAAATGTGAGATCTTGAAGACCCATTGGAATGGCTATAGGCGGAGGGTTGTCCTGACAATGAATAGGCAACTTCTTATATAAAGGCCATCCCTCAAACAATTGTGATAATTGTTGATAATCGACATTTTTGGTGCTATTTGAATTCTTTGGCATAGTAGCTATTTTATTGATCAGGCGAGGCGTCAAGAAAAGGCTCGAAGGAGTTAGCCAGAATTATTATAATCTTGCCTCAGCCCCCAAAAATCGTTTCAAATCATCAGGGCTAGGTTCAAGTTGTGCTCTGCTTAAATGCCTTTCTGCAATTTCCAGTTTATAAAACTCATCGACTAAGGTTTCAAATTCTTCAAAAATGGTAGGATCATTATTTTGGATTCGGCGCTCCTCAAAAATATAATCCTTTGTTGCGCTCCACCAACGGATGGCGTAGAATGAAAAGCCGGACCAAGCCATTTCAGGATCAAGGTAACCCCGCTGGAAAAAAGTTCCAACGGATTCATAAAAGTTCATTACTGCTTCTTGTATGTTTTCGTGAGTTTCGTTATTTAGTAATTGCTCTGCAAGTTTCTTTCGTTCGGCTATCATTGCCGAGGAATCAAATTTTTCTTCGTAGATGATTTGCAACCTAACTTTTGAATCTTTTCGGCTCACAATAATCTGGCGATTTAGAAAAATCCAAGTAACACCTACAAGCGCCCAGGAGGCAATTGCGGTAAGTGCAATCCAACTTATTTCCGACATATAGCCCAGTTAATGTTAAACAAAACACTAATTTAAAAAAACTCTTTCATTTCATAACAATAATAACAACTGTCCAGCCACTATAATTTCCCTTTACCAGCGAACTATTCGCTTTTGGAATATGCACTGTCCATCAATCGCCTTCCGGCTTTTCCTTCATGTCCATAAAGGTAAAACCATGCCCTTTTGATACGGTCGTTTTCTAGTTCCTTCTGCCAGACCTCCTTTTGGTTATCACTCCAATGGACGGAGAAATCATAAAGGCAGCCTATTAAAAGCATCAGGACCAGGGATAGAAACCAACGCCCGAAAACGATCTTGTAAAACAGTTTTGCGTCCTGTTCCGGGAATAGCAAAATTTGAATTTTCCTAATTATGGGATGCGGTTTGGATCCGACTATCAATTTCATATCGGTTACCCCTTTATTTATAATTTCCCGGATAGGCCCCGTGTCGGCGGCAACAATAACCGGCTTGGGCTTATCTATTTTTCCCTTCAATTCCTGGATCGTGCCAGCCTGGTTGTTGAGGGTGGTTATCAGGTCAATTATCGCTTTAGTATTGTTGGCCTGCTCTTGCGCAAGTTCCTCTAAAACCGTCAAAACCATCGCCTTTTCCGGATCATTTAGTTTTTCCTTGGTTTCCATATTTTTTAATTTTTATCGGCTATTGTTATAAGGATGGCCTTTTTTTCTTCTTTTTCTTTTTGTATTCTTCTGTCAATTCATAGGGTACTCCACCGCCCATTTGCGGTACAGGTTCTAATAATTTGGAAATAAGTGCAGCAATAAATTGGGTCTTCGTTCCTGCCGACAGGGGGACAGGATTCAGGGTTAACCTCCGGCTGGGAGTTGTGGAGCTACTGCCTGCGCCTGGCTGCTGGCCGGCTGAACTTTCCTTTTGGCTCAAAGCCAGCACTTGTTTAAGGGCCAGTATTTTTTCGATTTTCATAAGGGAAAAGCCGACTTCGCTGCCTTTTATCTTTACCTTCTTGTCGTCAATGAAGGAAATCCCTCGGCCTTTTATGACCTTATAGCCCAATCCCGTCATTTTCTTTTCAAACTCTGAAAACTGGTCTACCTCCCTTAAGACCCGCTGGATATCTTTTCTTAGCCGGTCCCTTCTTATGTCGTGGCGGGGCAATAGCCGATCTTCGGGAGAAAGGAAAGCGCGGGGGCTTAGGATCTGCTGAAGGTTATATTGCTTTTCCAACCTTCGGCAAAGGGTGGCCATCCTTTTATAACTATTGCCATCTTTGGCCACTTTCCCATCAAACCCAACCCGATTGGCGACAATATGGATGTGCTGCTGTTGGGTATCTTTATGCAGGATGCAGATATATTGGTGATCCGCAACATCGAATTCTTTGGCCGCTTCCCGGCCTATTTCAATAAATTGTTGCCGGGTAAGGCTATCCCCCGGAGCCAAGCGAAAGGAAAGGTGCAGGACGGGTTTTTCGACCCATTTGCTGAGTTTTTGCACGTCCCGGAATTGCTCAGCCAGTTCGAATTTATCGCCGAAACATTTGTTGTATTCCAGCACCTCTGCCCGGTCTTTGTGTTGCAGGTTGTCTATCCGGGTAAGCTGTCCTTTCATGGCTTCGGTCAATTCCATCTTATCTTCCAGGCAATAACTGATGCAATGAAAAAAAGATGCGCCTTTGGTTACCTTGCCGATCATTGTAAATAGGATTTGATTTGGGGCGCCAGGCACTTCAATTCCACGGCTAGTACTTTCAGCTCGGCCCGTTCCAAGGCGTTCAATTCATCAAAGCCATTTCGCTTTTTGGCGATCTGGTTAATGTTCGCCGCCGCGTGATTTATGGTCCCGAGATGCGCTAAAACTTCTTTCGGCAGGGCTTTATCATGCCGCTCAATTTTACCGGTCATGGCGATTTCCCGGAGGTATTCGGATACCGAAAGACCGGCGCTTTTGGCCCTGGATAAAATGATTTTGCGTTCAACAAGGCTGCATTTGACGGCCAGTAGTTGGTCTTTCTTGATGGCCTTTTTGGGGCGGCCTCCTTTATTTCTGGTTGTTGTTTTCTGCTCCTCCATATCTCTCTCCTCTTATTTTTTGAATGCGATAGCATGAAAAAAATGGGGTCCCCGAATGCGTAGCATGAGGGGCCAGCGTTTCGGTATAACCGAAACATAGCTGGCTACCCGAACCTCAAAACCCCCTCCCTACCCTCTGGCTTTCCTTTAGGCGGTGGGATCGGGAGACCCCGGTTCTACTTCATCATTGGGGGCTTTCCTTCCCGGCGTTTTTGCGCTTCCGCCCTGCGTCCGGTTTTTCCGGATCATTGGTCTGCGTCTTGGTGGTATCCTGGCCGAAAATTTTCGAGTCAACTTGCCCGTAGCGGCGAAGTCCTGCCTTCAAATCCATCCACAACTGAATGTTGAAATCCGCCAAGTCCATGAGTTCATCCACTGTTAGCCGGTGCGGATTGGATAGTCCGGCGGGAGTTTTACTTTCTTGCTGTTCCTCCACCAGGGACAAAATGTTCGGGGCGTACCCTTCGCCAATCTCAAGGGATTTGTTGATCGCAACGCTGTTTCCATAGAGTTTGATTTGCTTCCCACTGCTGAGTTGCAGGGTTCTTCTTTTTAAATCTGCCATAATTGTAAGATTATAGTTGTTAGGAAAAATTGTGTCATTACTAAATTGACCGGCCTTTTCTCAGACTTTGGGTTAGTCTGGGCTGCTGCTGGAATTCATACATAAGCCATTCATTCAGGTCTTTTCGTCCCTGATAGAAATCGCTCCGGTCAATGTACTTGTCCGGGTTCCATGCCAGGGCCTTTTGGGTGAAGCCCCTACCGGCAGTATCTCCATCCAAAAGCAGATTTATCCGTCCGTATTGCTCTATCAAGGGGCGGCTTTTTTCCAGAAAAGCGAGGGAATTAAGAACAAGGAAATTGGTTAAGGGAGCTAAGTTGTGCCGGTTAAGCGTTTGATAGGACAGGTAATTAAAGAAGCCTTCAAATACTGCGATATCATCGGCGTGGTTGTCGAAAAAGGAAATGTCCTTGGGGGAGCTGCTGCCCTTAAACTGTTCGCTCCTGAGCTCGTATCCGCCGGATCGGTTGGGAAAACCAATAGCGGTTTGTCGGTTGCCGTACAAAGAGAATTCGACCTCCGGGCAGGATCTCGCCGCAATTTCCGGTGGGATGCTCCGCTTAAGGAGGTAGTCGATCAAGGGTCTGGCTGTCAGGGGGCGGGTGTCCAAAAGCACGATCTTCCCTCCGGGAGGCCCTTCCTTTTCACCCGCACCCCCCAACCCGGAAGCCATTGGCGGTTGAAAAGAAAAAGACGGTCCGCCCGGGTATTGGGAAAGTCGCTCCAACAAATCCGGAATAGTACAACGATGGTAAAGCGTCCCGAAGTCAATCAGATCGCCACCCTGCCCTATCCCATGATCATACCATAGATTAGATTTCCGGTTTACCTTGAAGGAAGGCGTTTTTTCATCTCGCATCGGCGATCGGTACCAGTAGTCCTGATTCCTAACTTTTGTCGGAAAATGCCCCAGCGAAGCCAGGTAGTCCACCAGATCGATTTTTTTTGCTTCGTCACAATTGATTTTTCGCATGATCTCTGCGTTGTAGTGAGGAAATGAGATAGCTGGAATAGAAAAGCGACCCACAAATCAATGGTTATTAAACCGTTAGATTCGCAAGTCGCTTTAAATCAAAAAGAAAGTGGTTCGAGAATTGTATCGTAAGGCCCGCTGAGTGATATTTTTAATCAATATTTTATAATGCCTCCTACAATATACTCTTCACTTTCAACGACAACAACGCCACCTCTCCTTCCACACGCCGCACCCGCACCCTTACCTTCGGCCCAATCTTCCGCATAAGCCCCTGATAAACCTGCATATCCTGCCCCGCATCCCCATTCACCTCCAGCACTACATCCCCATCCCGAAAACCTGCCTCCTCGCCGGGCGAATCCTTCATCACATCCGTCACCAGGATCTTTCCCCCTATCAGGGCGATCGTCACCCCGCTATAGCTATAGTCGAACGGCTGATTGAACGACCCGTTCGGCATCAGGTAGATCTCCGACTTGGAATAGTTCAAAATGAGGTTGAACCGCCGCAAAAGATCATTCCCGATCAACCCGCCCAGCTGCGGATAGTTGGTCACGTCGTAAGAATCGTCAAAGACATAGGTCGGTATTTGGTGGAACCGGAAGGGCCCGATCGAAAAACTCTTCAGCGTCGTCAACTGCATCTCCTTCTTTCCACCCAACCCCGCACCCTCGGTCCTGACCGGCCGTTTCTTCTTGGGGCCGAACACCGCGCTGTCAGCAGTGAACTCCGAAGAGAAAAGCAGACAAAGCCCCGCCCCCGTATCGAAATAAAACCGCGAGTTGATGTCCCGGGCGTCATTCAGCCGCCCCTCCGCCATTGGCAACCCCACCAGCTGCGGACGCAACAGATACCCTCCCTTAGGATATTTCACCGGCCCCTTGGAATAGATATCGATCCGGGAGCTATCATAATCGACCCGTACCAGGTACCGCGAAAAGAAAGTATACCCCAATATCCCATCGATCTGTTCTCCATACACACTCGTCAGGACATCATAATTGTTGACCTGCATCGTTATGCTGTCCATTGTAACCGTCCCGACCTGCAGCTGTATCCCATCCAACAATTTCTCCTGGCGCATCCCTGCGATCCCCCGGATATAGGAAGAGCTGGGATGCGGAACCAGCCTTAACCGTTTCGCCGTCATTGAATCCAATGAGATCCCACCGCACCCCGTATCGAAAATGAAATTCAGCGAATCGGGAAAATCGCCCAGCCGTATCTTCCCTATAATTATGCCGCCTATCAGTACGCGGAACTGGATACTTCCGAGGAACCGGTCAGTCGACAAATTCGGCGCTCGGTCGCTATATCCATTCTGCGTTAAGGCGTATTTATCCTGGGCAACGGCCGGGCGAATATTCCACACAAAAAAGAACAATATTCCGCTGAAGAAAAGGCGCATTGGTGTCTTTTATTTTCCCGAAGTAGGAAAATTTATCCCAGGTCCGAAGAAACACTCGTACGATGCAATTTTTCCGTCTTTCAATTTAAAATAATCGCAGTTCCGAATGAATTTTCCGGCTGTCGATTGACCATTGTTGATTATAAAGACAGCATCTCCGTTCATGATCAGTTGTTGTACTTCAATGTTTTTGAACTTACCCGCATTGGGCCAGCACCTTTCCTTAACGGCATTTATTTTGATATGATCGTCAAGCGGGCTGGAGAAAGTGAATCCGTCAGCGAGAATTTGCGTCATCAAATTCCAATCCCTTTTCTCCCAGGCGGTATACCATGCCTTGATAATTTTTCCGTTTGGCGTATTTTCGAGCCCGGCAGTCTGGCCCGTAATAGTCTGGGCAAATCCTGCCTGGCTTGACAGGATAACCCCTGCCAAAAGAACTTTGCAAAAAAGCTTAGTCAATTTCATAATTTATTGTTTTAACACGTTCAAAATACTTTCGGATGGTCTTCTCGAGAATGGGCAGCTTATTAAAATAGGGGTTCCGGTGAAGTTCCATCAGGATGCGATAGGCTTTGTCGCTTTCGCGATTGTATTGTAGTGCCACTGCATAATTTATCTCGGCAAACGGGCTAGGGTAGACTTTTAAGAGCACATCATAATATTTGCAGATGGCTTCCCAATCAGTATCTTCAAATTTCCGTGCAGAGCAGTGTACATGGGCGATTGCGGCTTCAAGGTGGTAGGGTGAAAAGATAGAATCTTCTGATTCGGATAATAAAAAGCCGGCAAGCTGTATTAATGATTGGTCCCAGCGCGATCGGTCCTGGTACTCCAACTCAATGGCATTACCTCGCGCGTCGAAGCGGGCATCGAACCGGGCGACATTAAAAAGCATGAGTGCCTGCAGCGCTTTGGTTTCCGGGTTGCACAACGGACTGTCAAACAAAAATTTATTGAGCATAAGCGCATCTTCGCACATGATTTTTCCCTGGCTTATTTTGTCGCCTGATTGCTTGTAGCCTTCATTAAATATGAGGTAGATTGTCTTATGCATGACCGAAAGCCGTTCGACGGAATATCCATAAAGCCTGTTAGGAGAAATCAATGACTCGTTTTTTATTTTTTGCCTTGCACGGTACAGCATTTTTTCAATAGCATCCGGTTCTACCCCAAACTGCAGGGCAATATTGTCAACCTTGAGATTGGCGACATATTTAAGGGCCAACACTATCTGTGTTTTTGGCGTCAAATTCGGATGACAGCAAGCCATCAGCATCCGCAATTGTGCATCTTTGAAACCATCCTCGGAAATCTCGTCCGCCGCGACCGATACATTTTTAGCCAGGGATAAATGTCCGGTCTTAGATTTTTTTTTAAGCAGATTGATGGATTTGTTTTCGCAGGTCTGATAAAGCCACCCGGAAGGATTCTCGGGAACGCCCGTCTTTGGCCAGTGTAATGCAGCCGCCGTAAAAGCTTCCTGCACAATATCCTCTGCCAAATCAATGGGCAAGTGCCGGAAACGCTGTAAGATCAGCGAGATTAGCTGACCGAATCTTTCTTTATAAAGAATTTCAATACCCTTCTCAAATTCATTCATTATTCACACTATATATGGTGGCAATCGGGCGGACTTCCCTCACAGCCAAGCCGCTTTGCACCAGCGGGCAGGCCTGGGCGATGGCGGCAGCCTGTTCAATATTTTCTGCCCAGATAATTTCATACCCCGAAATCCCTTCGCGGGCCTCAATAAAGGGGCCATCAGAAAGAATTTGGTCCTTGCTTACATATCTGCCTTTTGTCAGCAGGGGTTCCCCCCTGATATAGTTGCCGGTTTCGATTAAGGAATCAACCCATCTGAGCATCATGGGTATGTTGGCAAATCGCTCTTCATCGGTCAGTTTGCTCATCTTAGCCAAATCCTCCCTAATAATCAATATAAATTTTTCCATGATTGGACTGGTAATTTTCTATTTTAAAGCTGACTGTAAACTGGCCCCGTAGAATAAGACAACATTCCCGCAAAAAACCGGACATGGGACAAAAATTAAATTTTTATACCAATGATCCCATTCTGCATAAAATTACCGAACACTTTCTAAATCAAAGTGTTGTATTTATGCGATTTTTAGCTTTGAATTATTCTTAAGATGCCTGGTCCTGAGTTTACTCAAAAACTCGGGCGATATGCCGAGGTAAGATGCGATATAATGTTGCGGCACACGCTGGGGAATGGCGGGGTATCGATTTAAAAATTCAAGATATTTTTCTATGGCGGTATGTGTGATGGTTTTAAACAACCGGTTTTGAACTGCTGAAAGATGACGTTGTATCATCAATCTGAACATCCTTTCCAGCTTGGGTACTTCTGCCAGGAGCTCCTCTTTTGATTGCCGCGAAAGCATTAAAAGCTCGCAATCTTCCAATGTTTCAATATACATATTGCTTACTTTCTGATCCTGGAAGCTGGTAATATCGCTAACCCACCAATCTTCAACAGCAAACTGAAGTGTCACCTCTGCCCCATGACCGTCAATATAATATTCGCGTATGCACCCCTTGATCACATAAGCTTCAAAATTACAAATATTGCCAGCCCGTAATAACATCGTTCTCTTGGGTATTACCTTGTACTCTAATATGGAATTGAAATATTCCAATTCCCGCGGCGATAGGTTAACACACTTTAAAACGTATGCATTTATATTTTGAAACATGGGTTTTCTAATTTCTTGTCCTGGTTCAATGGATCGGCGCAACAATCATCCTTAAATTTACTTTATAATTAATAAAATGGAAAACCCAAAACTGGTGGCAATCATCAGTAAAATGTTTGCCGAAATTGAAAGGCTTATACCGGTATATATGCAAAATGCTGAGGATAAAGCCATTGCCGGTGGAAACGTAGCTATTTGCATCATTGATGAAAATGGGATGGTTCATGGCAGAATGTTCGGAACGAATAAACCCCGCCTAAGGCAATCCTACAAAATCGCCTGGACAAAGGCAAGCCAGGTTTGGCTAACCGGCGTTAAAACGGGGGAATATGAAAAAATGGTTTTCAACCAGCTGGTGGAAGAAAACGGCAACGGCATCGAAGCCCCTGATTTAATTGGTTGGCAAGGCGGCCAGCCACTTACATTACCCGATGGGTCAAAGCTTTCAATTGGCTTCAGCGGCTTCAGGGGTGTGGTTGATTTGGAGATTGTCGTAAAGGCACTTGATAAGGCTCTGAATATTATCTAATTATTAATACATTCACCTTCATCTTTACGAATATGACCTATACACCCAATCCCACCCGTTACAAAGAAATGCCCTATCGCCGTTGCGGCAAAAGCGGCTTAATGCTGCCGGCTGTTTCGCTGGGTCTATGGCATAATTTCGGGGCTATTGATAATCTGGAAAACGCCCGCTCGATTTTAAAGCTGGCTTTTGACAGCGGTATAACACATTTTGATTTAGCTAACAACTATGGTCCACCGCCCGGCTCAGCTGAAGAAACCTTCGGCAAAATTTTTAAGGATGACTTCTCAGGCTACCGTGATGAGTTGATTATTTCTACCAAAGCAGGTTGGGGAATGTGGGATGGGCCCTATGGCAATTGGGGATCAAAAAAATACCTGATAGCCAGTTTGGATCAAAGCCTGAAACGGATGGGCCTGGATTATGTAGACATATTTTATCACCACCGCCCTGATCCCGAAACACCGCTGGAAGAAACAATGGGCGCCCTTGACCTTATAGTACGCCAGGGAAAAGCTTTATACGTGGGTATATCAAGCTATAGCGCAGCTGAAACCGAGGCCGCCGTTAAGGTGTTGAGCCGGCTTGGTACCCCTTGCCTGATCCACCAGCCAAAATATTCAATGTTTGACCGCTGGATAGAAGGCGGTTTGCTGGACGTGCTGGGCGATAGGGGCATCGGCTGTATCCCGTTTTCGCCATTGGCGCAGGGCCTCTTAACCGACAAATATTTGAAAGGTATCCCCAGCGGCTCAAGAGCTGCAAGCCATAGGGGGAACGGTGCGATAGAGGAGAATGCAATTACCCCTGAAAAAATTGCCAAAGTAACCAGGCTCAATGAACTCGCCCTTAAACGCGGGCAAGACCTGGCTCAAATGGCGCTTTCGTGGATTTTAAAGGATAACCGCATTACTTCTGTACTGATCGGTGTAAGTAAACCTGAACAGGTTACAGATTCTCTTAAATGTCTCGACAATATTTCATTTTCAGCCGATGAACTCAATGCGATAAACAGTATTTTAGGATAATGGCAACTCATTATGAAAAACATCCTGCTCATTATAGCGGCTTTTACCTTTGCCAGCAACAGTTCGTTTGGTCAACGATATACCGGCAAACCATTTAAGGATTCTTTGCACCAAGACATTCAAACTATACCCGGCAGATTGCAATGTGCATTATATGACGTCGGAGGAGAGGGTATAGCCTATCATGACACCGATAGTGTTAATCAGGGTAGCGGGAAACTAAACCCTGCCGACGGCACTTATTTAAATGAATTTCGAATGAAGGAAGGCGTTGATATATCGTACACAAAATTCCGGGACCCGCCTATAGACAACAATGCCTATAATTTGGTTATGCCATCAAAAGATCAACTTTATGTCGGTTGGACCTCCCCGGGCGAGTGGATAAAATACACCGTTTTGGTGAGGGAGACGGGAACATACACACTTGGCATGATGTACACCGCCAGTCAGGGCGGGAAGATATCGATTTCAATAAATGATATTGATGCAACAGGCCCCGTTGAAATGCCATCGACTTATGTAAAAGATGATTCTGTACATTGGCGGCAATGGCACCATTGGAACTATTTGAAAGATTTTGCCAAGATGAAATTGGATAAGGGTATTCAAATGATAACTCTATCCACAAGAGAAACAGGCCAAATGAACTATAGCTATATTGACTTTACACTGGATAGAAGTATTCCTCTTTCGATACAGGTTCCTTTAAGAAGCAGGCTGATTTGGCATACCTATGCCAGAGGTGTACAGGTATATGTTTGTACACAGGACCCGAAAGACAGCGCTAACTATGTTTGGAAATTTAAAGAGCCACGCGCTAATTTATATGCCGATAGCAGCTACCATCAACTTGTCGGGCACCACTATTTCGATTCAGGTGAGAATCCGACTTGGGAGACTGCTGATGGTTCGAAAGTCAGCGGGACAAAAGTACAGCAGGCCAACTCACCCGACAGCGCTTCCATTCCATGGTTGCTGCTGCACGCTACTGTAACCGGCGGAAGCGGTACATTGACGCATGCGGCTTTTATCCAGAGAATCCGCACCAAGGGCGGTAAGGCCCCGGCTACAGCTGGCAGGCCGAACAAAGGGCAATCCCTGGAAGTGCGTTATACTGCCGAGTACCTTTTCTACAGTGAAAAATAGTAGTCTTTCCACGTCTACTCCGATCGCAAACCCTCCACCGGATTGGCCATGGACGCTCTGACCACCTGGAAACTCACTGTAAGGAAGGCGACGACAACAATAGCTGCTCCGGTCAATGCAAAGACCCACCAATCGATATGGATTCTGTAGGCATAAGCCTGGAGCCACTTATTCATTAAATACCAGCCCACAGGCGCAGCAATAAGAAATGCGAGCCCGACCAATTGCAGAAAATCCTTCGAAAGCAAGCCGATCAGCGACGGGAAGGACGCCCCAAGGGTTTTTCGAATGCTGATCTCCTTCGTGCGGTTGACCGCGGCCAGCGCAGCCAGGCCAAGCAAGCCAAGACAGGCCAGGAAGATAGAAATGCCGCTGGCCCAATTCACCACATGGCTTAACCGGGTTTCGGCGGTATAAAAACGGTCGAGATCCTCATCGAGGAAATTATATTTCAGCGGATAGTCGGGGACGATCTTTTTCCATGCGGCTTGCAGGCCGGCCAGGACGTTTGACGGGTCTCCGGGCCTTACCCGTATGAACAACCGGTGTGGAATGCCTGAGGGCAGTTCATTGTATACCTGCGGCGCAACCTGGAAGTGCAAGCTCTCGAAATTGATGTCTTTCGCCACGCCGATGACGGTAACATTGCTGAGGCGGCCGAAATAGTCTTTCAGTTGCCGGCCTATCGCACCATGGGGTGTCCAGCCCAGAACGTTCATCATGGCCTCATTTATGATCACGGAAGAGCTGGTGTCGGTTGCGAGCGCCGGATCGAAATTTCTCCCTGCAAGCAACTGAATACCCAGGACGGGTACATAGTCCGGATCCACCGTATAGGTATACGAAGTGATCGTTTTTCCATCGTAATCCCATCCGTTTGCACCTAACCCTTCCATTTCTCCCAATCCGTTATCCGCACTTGCAATCCCCATGATCGCCGGATCAGCCGAAAGCGTCTGCTTGAGCAGCGGGAATATTTTTTTTGTATCAGGCACCGATAAGGCCTCAACAACAATTACGTTCTCTTTATTGAACCCCAGATACCTGGATTGAATGTAGTGCAGCTGCCGGACGATAAGAACCGAACAAACAATCAGGCAGGAGGAAAGGGAAAATTGCAGGGTAACCAGCACTTTGGTAAACAGATTTCCCCCACCCAGCTTTATTTTCTTATTCAATGCGGCAATTGGTCGGAAGCGCGCCATCAACAGCGCGGGATAGCTCCCCGACAAGAGCCCTACGACCAGGATCAACAAAACAATAAACCTCGCCAACTGCGGGAGCTGCGCCGCCGAAAAGGCCAGCTTTTTCCCCCATAACTGGTTGAAAAAAGGCAGGAGCAGATCGGCCAGTAACAACCCGGCAGCGACCGGGATCACGGTGAGCAGGATAGATTCCGATAAGAATTGAAGCCGCAAAGCGTTTCTGGTGCCGCCGATCACTTTCCGGATCCCGACTTCTTTCGCCCGGTGCGCTGACCGGCCGATGGTCAGCGTAGTAAAATTGATGCACGCGATCAGCAACAGCCCTCCCGCAATGCCTAATAAGATCCAGATCGTCCCGGGATCGACCGGCGTGACTTTCATGAACGAAAACCGCGTGTCCGTATGGATATTCCGGATGGGCTCAAGGCCGTACCACATGGCGGGACCCGGCCCTTTCCAACCTCCTTTTCTTGCATTTGCTTCTTCGCCGGGATAAAGTTTGGCCCTGAAAGCAGCCAGAAGCGACGGGTCGGACGGCAGTCTGCTACCGGGCTTCAATTGTAAGAAAGTAAGGTAAGGGCGGGCCCCATACCAATCATCAACGCTATTCCTTCCGTAGGTGGTGGTAGCATAGAATTCATAACTGCAGAGGATATTGAATGGAAGGGAGGTTTTGGCCGGCGGGTTTTCAGCGACTGCCGTTACGACGAATGGCTCGAACTTGTCCTCCACTTTTACCTGGAGGGTTTGTCCGATCACATCGATCTTGCCGAAGATCCGTCGAGCGGCATCCACGGTCAAAACCACACTGTTGATGTTCTTCAGCGCGGTCGCCGGATCGCCGGATCTTAGCGGAAAGGAGAAAACGGAAAAGAAGGAAGGATCAGCCCAGGCGATGTTTTCCCGCCGTCCTTCGTCACCCACTTTCATAAAGAATTCATATTGCTGGATGAACCGGACATAATTCTGGACGTCGGGGAATTCTCGTTTCATCGCCGGCGCCAGCGGCATCGGTGTAAACCACGTTCCTTTCGTATCAAAAAACGAACTTCCCTTGGCCGTTTCGTCCCATCGATATACCCGGTAGATATTATCCGCATTCTTATGGAAGCCGTCATAGCCGAATTCGCTTACCGCATAAAGCACGAACAGGCTGAAACAGGAGATTCCAACCGACAAGCCGAACAGGCTGATAAAGGAAAGCGCTTTTTGGTTGGCTAGATTCCGCCACGCGATCCTGAGATAGCTTTTGAACATATATTGACAAAGTTTTGGGTCACTGGTTAACGATATAGCACGAAGTTAATAAAATCTATTGCCCGTACAGCGACATCTAACGCTATACCCCAACTGTATCATAACCGTACACCACCTGTACGGAATTGAACATAATGCTACCCCGTCCCCGCCCCCACCCTCCCGCCGGTACACATTTGCCAACCGGCACAGGTTTTGTCGCCTTCCAAC
>Ga0210398_10001586_pt1 | contig 23192 bp, 30 predicted proteins | sample IncBWC4OmetaG_FD_161047 | JGI IMG/M metagenome (GOLD analysis project Ga0210398, IMG submission 161047) | Forest soil microbial communities from Barre Woods Harvard Forest LTER site, Petersham, Massachusetts, United States - Inc-BW-C-4-O | ecosystem: Environmental > Terrestrial > Soil >...
GGCTTGCGGCGTTTGCGGATTGACATCCGAGCATCGTCATCTCCCCACTTGGTGCGCTTACGATTACAAAGAGCGAAGCATTTGGATCGCGAACGATTGCCCCCCAGAAGCAGGCTGCGCATAGATGGTCTTAGCCGGACGATCGTCGCTGTTCACATGACCCCTAACAGCGAGCCGGCAAAAAGAGCCAAGCATTCGCGCCAGGGCTAGGCTCCCATCACAAGAGAGAAACCGCCCGTGCTGACGCGCGTGTGTCAGAGAGGTGGAGGTTCACCACGTCAGCAAAGCGGATTGAACAAGATTTATCTGAGTCGTGACTACGCACGCAGAAAAAAGCGCAGGGCGACCGGCCGAAGTGAGATGAAGCATGATCGTTATCGCCACTCTCATGTTTTTGCGCGCGCAAGTCAGCGATCTCCGCAGGGGTTCCCTTACGATATGCTCCAACGTTCCATTTCGTTGGGAAACTGCCGCCCCGGTGTGGCGTTGTGCACTACGGAACGGATGATTGGCGGGGATGTGGGGGTATGGAAGGTCGACGGCTTCGCGAATTTGCATTTCAATGTTTCGTCGCCGCTCGGGATGCGCGCGAACCCATAATACGAGACGACTATTTGGCCCTTGCCGAGCGCCTGGTGCGAAGGTCAAACGAAAAAGACGGGCTGGTTCCGCCCGACGCGGTGCGGATCCCAAAATGCAAGCCCAGCTGGGAACCATAGCGCGGGGCATCCCAAGATCGGGGCCTTTTTCATGGCCGATAAAAGTTCCCAAGTTCGCGATGATTAAGCGCGATTGAAAACTGCACGACAGCATATTCCGGTTCCATAGGCCGCCGATTCCGCGCCGCTAAGCTCTCGGAAACTTATTTGAGCAATGCTTTCGGCGCCGGATCAAGTTCCGCGTACCGGCTGTGCCCAGAACTAAAGCCCCGGCGGTTCCTACTCACAGCGCCGGGGCTTTTTGTTCGCGTAGTTTTATGTGTGTAGATGAGCTCCCGTGATGAACGAGATCAAAAGACAACGCGACAACGCTGCAAGATGTCTGCGCATGGCTAAAAGCGCTCAGAACAAAGAAGAAAAGCAAAGCTGGCTCGCACTGGCCGAAAGTTGGCTGACCACGGTGCAATTGCGATCGACGGCGGAAAACAATTTCCAAGTCACAGAAGATGAAAAAGCAAAAGCTTTACAATGGGCCTCTCAGTAGATGCCCGCTTACGTCTCGGACGGGAAACCGTGCTGAACTTGCGGAGTTCCCTTATGGCAAGAAAGACACTCACATTCTTTGAAGTGCGCAAGAGCCTCATCGAACAGACCGCTAAAGTGGTCGGAGCCAACGCGCGTTTTGTCGAAGCCGGCCTCGAAATCCGGAAAAGAAAGGGCAAACCAAATTGGGATGCCAATATCGGCATCGCCGCAACGACAGTGCTCTCGGCATCCGCTCAAGCACTCGATAAGATTCAGAACGAATACGACATCGAATGGTGATACTGGCCCGTTAGCAGCGCCGCTCGGCTGGATTCGCACAGATGCGACTCGCAATGATATGTTTGGGACGCTCATCCGAGCCCCACAGCTCGGTTAGGAAGTGGCCGGCAGGAATCCCAATCGTCTGTCGGCCACGCTAAAGTTGCCGCCCGCCCCTCTCTCGACATATTTCTAAACTTTCTTACCTCCGTCGGTCGGGGGATTCGACGGCATGTACCAGTCATTGACGCCGCGCAGCTTTGGCGCGGATGAGAGACCTTTGTGTCCGAATTGCAAACGGCGAATGTCTCTGACGAGGCGTAGCCCGGATATCGATCACAATCACGAACGCCAATCCTTTGCTTGTCGAACCTGCGAGCATGAGATCGAACGCGTCGTGGACATCGATGGGAATCCGCTAACGATAGCCGGTTCGCTTTCCTAGGGGGCCGGCATCATCAAAGATTGTGGGGCGGGGTAACGATATTTCGTTGCCCCGGCGGCGGGACCCGGGAGTGGCGCGCATGACTCTCCCGGGTCCCATTCGCATTTCGTGGGGTCGGCAGCGCCGGCGCAAAAGCCCGCCAAGGGAGGAACCTTAACCCCGGCGGGTTCAGTTTATAGCTTCAAAGGAACTTTCAAACTGCGCCGTGACGTGCTGTCCGAAAGCGCGCGTACCCTCAATGCGATCGCCCGTGCTGTCAACGCGAACGCTCGAACGAAATGACAAGCTTTTATCAGCAATAAATAACTCACGCGAACAGACGGCGCTGTTAGATCGCCGATAGCGCGCGGCGCGGCGGCTCGTTTCGGTTGCTCTTGTTGCTCTTAACCTTCAACCGCATGTACTGTTTCATCAATTGGCGCGCTTCGCGCACAGAAAGAAACTCGCCGAAATAAAGCCTCACGCCGTTTGGCCAGGTTACCCTAACGGTCCAATATCCGTTTCTCTCGACGGCCATCAGTCGGGCGTGGCTCATCCCGTCAATATGGGCTGATTCGAGATCGACAGGCGCGAGCAAATAAAAAGAGCCGGCGGCATCTTGTGCGGAACTCCGGTCGGGGCGCCTTTCTGATTAGTTCAGCATCACACTTTCAGGTACGCTGCACGCCGCCGGCTGCCCTCGTCCCTAACGTGAGCGGCGCCCTGGCACGCCCCGGCCGCCCGGTGACACAACCAGCCAAGCTCCTGGCGCGTCGGGGCATCCAGTCCTTGAATGCGAAAAATGTGACCTACGGGTCACAGCAGAAGACGTCGCCGATGTTTTGGAAGCGGCCGCCCTCTAGGCGAAAACACCTTGGTTCCCTGCCCGTTCGCCAGACATTCGCCGCTCGTTCAGGGTTCGCCACAAATTTTTGTTGTACAACCGCTGCAAAATGTTTGGTGCGGCTTCACTTTTTTACGGGGGAGTTACGCGCCGAGAAAAACAGCCAGAGCGATGCCGCGACGACGACGAGCGATGCAATCTGAAGCAAGCCCATGATGGCCTCCTCTCCTATGCGCGGCCGAAATTTTGGGATTCGGCTCGCGTCACCAAAACTAATGCAGGGTTAGATAATAACGAATTGATGCTTTAGGCGGGCGGTCGGGGCATTGGAGCCATGCGCTGATCTATGCGCGGCACAGTCGTAAGCGTCCGAATTACGCCAATCCGCGAATCCAATTACAGAGCAGTGAGCTTTGCTCGAAAATAAAAGACCAGTCCCATACTGACGATTGCTATGGCTATAGCCACCGCGCCCGCCCAGCCACTGTATTTTTTGACATCTCGCTGTCCGAAGCGGCCTTCGCTGGTGGAGGAGTCATCATCGATCATGGTGCGCGCCTTTCTGATCTAGTTGGACATCATGGACGGGCTTAACGGTGCGGTAACCCGGCTCCCGATACGATCGTGATCAGGGGTGTGGGATGATCGAAGTGTCTAGCGACAACACGACATGGCCGTGCCCAAGCTGCTGCAAAACCATGCGCTTCTCGCGCAGGATTGCTCGCCTGAGTAACTTGCCGGAACTGCTGGTCTTTGAATGTCGCGAATGCCATCTGTCGGTCACGACGGAAACCGGCGAAGTCTTCGAAATGGCACGCAGCAACGTGGTGAAGTTCACCACCCGTTCGCCAGATATTGGCCGCCCGCTCGCCCGTTAGCCAGATCTCGGTTAAGTCGGTCCCGAAAATCGTCGGCCGCTATTCGCGTAACGGGCGAATCCGCTTGCCCCGCGTTCGCTGCAGGCGGCGACACAAGTATCGATCTCGCCCCCAGATGGTACTGATGTTGGAAAAGTTCGAGTACCGGCTGAGGTGAGGGGCGCCGCTAACTGAGGCGGTCTTACAAAAGCAGAAGCCCCGACCTGGCGATCAGGGCTTCGCATGCCTTCGCGCCCAGAAGGGGCAAGCCTGCCAAGCGCGCCCGGCACGATTGGCTTCGTAGCACAATCTGGGCCGCCAACTGAGGCGACCTTTTGCCGTTGCGGCGTCGTGTCCGAGGGCGGCGTATCACAGTGGATTGAACAAAACTTATCTGAGTCGTGGACCTGGCCCATGAGGGCGTGCGCGGGGCAAGCGGATGCCGCGGGCGGGCAGAAAAAGCGCACGCAAGTCTCGATCGCGCTGCAGATGGTGCTTCAGCTTGAGAACGTCGAATATCAAATAAAAGAGGCCGCCAACTGACGCAGCGCCCTACATCAAATGCCGCTGCCTAGCGCTATTGCCGCCTTCGACAACGGTCACATCATTCGCTGTCGAATACGAATGTCATATCGTGCATCTTCTGCGCCGGAAGACTCGGATGGTCGAGGTGCATTTGACGGATGTCCAGGGTAGCTGAGTGTGGGTCAGCTTCTGCCGCTCTAGGCGGAAAGAAAAACTGCTTCGCTACTACCCCGATAAGCAGAACTGCGACTACAGCGATGACGTGATGCTTGCGCATGGCAAACCTCCATCTCTCAGCGCCGAACTGTACACGCTGGAATCCACCACAATGTGACGGCGAGCACAGCACGTCGATGGAACTTTAGCTTGGAAACCGACATGGGCGCGCCTACGAAATACCGAACACCTGTGACACACGACACAGACGCTGAGGCCTGATTACAGGTCATGTGCGCACGTCACTTGAAAAGGGATGTGCGCGAATGAATGAGCAACCAAGGATCCGAGAGCTTCAAGCACTCGCGAAAGCTAAGGGCAAATATGTCCATCCTGCTGACGAACCTTGGCAGCGGATTTTTACTGCGGTTACAAATCCCGATGTACATGCGGTCGTGGCATTATGTCTGATTGGTCTTTTGCTGACTCTCAGCGTCATGTTTCGCTTTCCCGAACTCGCCGCCATCGTCGCGCAATACAATCAGTTCTGACGTCTATGACCGCTGCACAACATAAACGCGGCGCAAGCGATGCCCTCCGGTGCTGATGTTGGAAAAGGTCGAGTACCGTCCATCGCGACGTTAGAACGAGCTAGGTATCCTTACTCGTTCATACTCACGGATAACCTTGTCCCAAGCGTCGGCTATTAAAAGTAGCTGCCTTGCGACGTCCGGGTTTGTCTCAGCCGCAGCCGCGCGGCGACATTCGGCGGCATCTCTTTTTGAGTCTGAGATATTGTGCATTTTCCTCCCGCGGCGGAGCTTAAAGGCTGTCCCATAAGCGTGTGCTGGGTGCTTCCGCCGGATTAGGAACCGAAACTATTTCGTCCGCGTTAATGGGCGCGGGACCAGGGAGCAGGCACAAGCTGAGGCCGCAGCCGCCCGCGCTCGTCATCCTTAACTCAGAGCGCAGACCGCAAGTAACACTAATGCATGATGCGCGTTGCGGCCGCCAAAGTCGCGCTATAGCGAAGATGTCAATAGGCGGATCGGGCGGCCCCCATCCCCGACAAACCCCAGCCGCCCGGATCGCCTAGAGTGAAGCACTACGGAGCCCCAAGCCGACTGCGCTTGGGGTTCTTTTTGTTATCTGAGTCGCTATCAGATCGCATAGCAAAAGCGCGGGGCAAGCGGATGCCGCCCCGCGGATTAGCCCGGCATCGCTAACTGCGGCCCCGTGTTCTTCACGTTGCCGACCGCCTTGCCGACCAGCCAGATTTTCAGCGCTTCGTCCGGACACGGCTTGAGCAGTGCGAGCAATTCATCTTCGCTGGCCGCCTTCTCCCCCAGCCACTTCGGCCAATCGCGCTCGAGCAGGATCACCGGCATCCGATCGTGCAACCCGGCCATGACGTCGTTCGGAGCACAGGTCAGGACGGTGCAGCTCAGAACCTCATCACCAGACTTCGGATCCTTCTATCGTGACCATAGCCCAGCCATGACCATCATGCCGTCGTCGGCCATAGCGATGGCGTAAGGCTGCTTCTCTTTGACGGCGATCCCCTTCTTCCATTCGTAGAAGCCGTCGGTGACCACAAGGCAGCGCTGGCCCCACTTCCAGGCGTCCTTGAACGCCGGCTTGGTGGTGCGACGATCCCGCTCCGCCTTGGTCGGGCGCGGTCGGCACTCTTTACAAGTTAGCAACACAGTGTGCACGATTGCACGACACTACCGCCCGCCGCGCCAACCCATGTAGCCGTAGTGTGGGACGGGATAGCCCAGGATATAGTAGGGTGCTTTACGGTAGTATGGCGCATAGCGCGGCCGCGCGTAGTAGTCATAGTCGCCATAGTAGCCGTAAAGATTCGGGTTTTTCGTGCCCGGTGGATACGCTCCGTTGGCCGGACCATTTTGAGCCATTGCAAAGGTAACTCCGCCCAGTAACAAGGCCACCGCCAGGACGATCCGTACTGATCTTGTCATGATCTCCTCCAAGCCGATTTGCGCCGTGAATCAACAACCAACTGGCATCGGCTGTTCCTGGGTTTGCGCTGCTCTTCGAGAAATGTCCGTTTTGGGTCATTAGCGGACACGCGGCGCGACTAAAAGTGCGGCTGCTTTACCCCCGAAAGCGGACATTGATTGCGGCGGCTGGGATGTCCGCTAAGGGCCAAAAGCGGACTCATGCGTCACAATGTGATCGACAAGACAAAAGCAGAAAGACGGCCTCGCGGCGGTCTCTCCGAAGTCCATTCACCTGTTTAATCAGGCACCGCGAAAGCAGGATTCAATGCTTTCCTCCACCGCCACCGGATGATCCTCTTTCAAGAATGACAGGCTGGCTTGATCCGGTCGGCGCTGCTTGTACTGGTTTGTTGGTCGTAGTCGGTGCCGCGTTGGTTTTTGCCGTACTTCGATTACGGGCAATGTTCCTCGACGCTTTGCTCCTGCGCCGAGAAGCTCGCTACCAGTACAGCCGCCACTGTCCGCCAAACCGGACTCCATGACCCTGCAAGGTAATCCGGTGTCCAGTCGCTCGGGCGGCCGGCGCGGCGCCGATCGCATGCAGCATTAGTCCGTCGTGCAGCACCATTCGTCCTGGCGCGTACGGCACCAACTGCGGCGTCTGCTCCAATGTGCGCGACCAGGCGTCGCGGCTGGATCGATCCGGCTGATCACAGCGCAGCGGCCACAACGCCATGCCTGCTCCACCGCTCGGCGTCGCGATGGCCAGCGTAAACGACAGCGTGCCCTCCGGCCGCGCGCCCGGATACGCGAGCCGCCATTGGTGGTCGAAATGGGCCCGTCGCGCCGGATTGTCACCGCCGCGATCCTCGCCGCGCAGCACGAACACATGAAACCCCGGCGCCGCCCGCTCGACATCGAGCGACACTTCCTCATCCAGCAACTCGCGGAAGAACGCTACGATCCGGTCGTACAGTCCCCCAAAATGATCGAGCAACAATTTGTTCGTCACCCGCGCCGCGGCCAAGTAGGGCTCAGGACCTCTTGTCGCATCCAGATAGGATGCCGCTCCGAGCGAATAGAACTCACCGCTCGATCGACGGGTCCAATGCGAGCGCAGCCCGAGCACCCGATGAGCGATCGCGGCGCACTCTGTGGCGCCGATCAACTCATGCTCGCTGAGTGGCAGTGTCTCGCTGATCATGGCGCGTCCGGGTCGAGATAGCGTCGCAGCGCGCGGGAGACGGCGCCGCCGCAGCGCGAATCATAGGGTCCGTAGCCGGGCATCGGGTTCGCCTCGAGACACCAATGCATGCCATCCGCGTCGATCTTGAAATCCCAACCAGCGAAAGCAAGCCCGATCCCCGCTGTGGCGGCTATCAGCAGGTCGCGCAGCGCGGCGGGCGGCTCGAAAACCTTCATCCCCGCGATCGCGCCAGCGCGTCGGTAGTCGACCGCGCCGGCCTGGGCGACCTGCGCGACGATATGCTCGCCAACGACATGAATGCGGGCATCGTGGCCCGCCACGAGGCGCTGCAAGTGGACCGGGCCGCTCGCCGGATCAAAGCCGGCGAAAGCATCCTCGGTCACCACGACCGCATCGGCGCGCACGCCGCAGACAGTCTTGGAAATTGTCGGCCCCTCGCGAACGAAAGCGCGCAGCACGTCGGGATCGCTGCTGGTCACGCTGTCTGGCACGCGGAGCCCGTAATCGCGCAGCAGCGCTTCATGCAGCGGCTTGCAGCCGTTGTGCGCGCCACGTGACGGCCGGTTGGCTACTCGACCTGGCACAGCGTCCAGCCAAGCGCGCAAGCCGCTAAACAGCGCAGGCCAGCGGCGCGCGACGCTCGGGTCAGTCTCCGCGGCGGATAAGTCGATCGGACGATAAAAGTAGCCGTCGTCGGGCGCCAGAGTCAGCGCTTCAGCGTCATGCTTGACCGTGGCCGGTCCGATCGGCGGTAAGTCGAAACGCCAGGCGCCGCCGACGGCGACGCGCAAGTTGATACAGCGGAACGTCGCGCCGGCCTCGACCGCCCGGTGTACGAACCCGGCGAACGTATCATCCACATCGACGCCGATCGCGACGATCATACCAGCAGGTCTCGGCAGAGCGCGTCAAGCACGTCGGCCCAGCGGTAGCGTAGCTCGGTCTCATCGGGGTACGGATTGAGGCGAACGGCTTCCGCCGTGTCGTCCGTCACGGCCCAGGTGACGGCGGCGAAATGGACACCGAGCCGACTCGCAAGCCCGATGCTGCGCGCCGCCAGGTCGTGCGCGGCGGATCGAGCGTCCCTGGTCGCGGGAAATGCCTGGGCGCCGACCACGGTCACGATCTCGTAGCCAGCTGCCACATCGACGCGCCGCGCTCGGACCGGCACGCCAGGCGGAAGCGTGGCGAGTGCGCCCAGGCGGTATTCTGCGTTCTCGCCCCAGAAGGAGCTGTCATCTTCGACGATCTGCTCCGGCCCGCTGGCGTGGATCTCGCTGCGTCCGGCCGCTTCCGTCCCGAGCGAGCCGGCGGTCAGTCGGTACACCGGGCCGTTTGCCTTCGGGCGGTTGATTACCGGCCGACGGCAAAGCGCTGCGGCGGCCTGGAACGTAGCGTGACATTCGTTGCGCAAGAACCGTGCATCGGCCGTGGCTTCGGCGTCCGCACCCCACCAGGGCATCGGGCGGATGAATATCGGCAGGTCGGGCTCGACTTGGTTGCCGGCGGCGGTGACCCGGATAGTGAACAGCCGCGCCGCCGTCGGCCCATCGAGCCAAGTGGCGGTATGGCCCCGTGCGGTAAGCGCCCTTTCCAGTCGGCGGGCGACGGCGTCCCCAGGGCGGCCGACAATCAGCACATCATTCGTCACGCTTAACTCCGGTTTTGCCGATGGTCAGACGACCGGAGGTCGTCTCAACAGGGATGCCGGCCGAGCAGCGCCCGCAGCCGCGTCGCGGCCCGCGCGAGTTCTGCCGTTGCTCGTTCGGGCGCCCGCAGCGGACCTGCCGGCGCTCTCGTCATCAGACTGCCCGCGATGAGCCGGGTCGAACTCCTCATCCTCATTTTTATCGTCGATGACGAACTTCTCTTCGTCTTCCTTCTCGTTGTCGCCTTCCTTCTCGTTGTCACCTTCCTTGCCGCTTTCCTTGTCGCCCTCCTCCTTGCCAGCGTCCTTCGCATCCTTGTAGTCCTTGCTATCCTTCTGGTCGGTACTTTCCTTCTGGTCCTTTATGTCCTTTGTGCCTTCCTTGTCGCCTTGCTTGTCGCCTTCGTAGCCGGCATCCTTCTCGTCCTTGAAGTCCTTGGCTTCCTTCTCGTCCTTAATTTCCTTGGTTTCCTTACTGTCGTCCTTTTCTTTGTCGGTTCCCTTGATTTCCTCGAATTCCTTGTCTTCCTTGGCGGCGTCTTTCTGGTTTTCCTTGTCGTCCTTGTAGTGCTCCTTGCCGCCCTCGTCTTTGTCGTCCTTGTGATAGTCCTTGTTGATCTTGTCGATTTCGTCCTTGGAGTCCTTGGAATCTTTGGACTCCTTGACGGCCTCCTTGGAGTCCTTTTGTGTCTTGATGTCGGTCTCCTCGGAGCCCTCCTTGTTGTCGCCGGCATCCTTCCCGCCGTCTTTGCCTTCCTCCTTACCCTCCTTGACCTCCTTGTCTTCTTTCGGCGGCTTGCTCTGCTTTTGAATTGCCGCAGCGACAGCGGAGGCGATGGCCTGGGCCGTCGTCGCCGGCGACGTGGCCCTGGCCCTTGCTGCGAGCTTCTCTGGAATTTCGAAACGCCGGTCGCTGCCGACGAAGGGTGCGGTTGGGCCTGATTCTGACATCGAAGCCTCCCAAGACGGACCAATATTATACGCGATCAAGCCTCTTGTGTCCGTTATGGGTCATTAGCTGCCACGGCTTTTCTTGCCCGGCGCGTCCGCTTTGGGCCAGAAAGCGACCTGAGCAGATGCAGCAAGACGTTGATAGTCGGCTTCCTCCCCGGATTTCGCTCTACGAAATCCGGGTTGCTTGCCGCTTGCTCTGGCGGTTACGCCGCCTTGTTCGCCGCGGCGACATTGGCGCCGACCACGCGCGCTTTGAATTCGTCGACGGTCATAACGTCGGCTGTCGAGAACGCGAGTATAGTCAATGTGGCCCGATGGACATCGGCCGCCGACAGTGCGCCCTGACCGACGTCCGGATAATCGAATGTTCCCGTCGCATCCGAAAGGAACGCGACTTGAAAATTGCGGAACATGGCGTCGCGTGCCGTTGCGTGACAGCAGTTTTCCGTCGTCGTGCCGGATATGATTACGGTTTTGACGCCCCATTCCCGCAATATCAAATCAAGGTCGGTCGCGAAGAACGCGCTATAGCGGTGTTTTTTGATGACGTGCTCGCCCGGCGCCGGCGCCAGGTCTTTGTAGATCTCGGCCCCCGGCGATCCATCGACCAACACCGAGCGATCCGCGACCAACGAATAAAGATCGTCGTATAGTCCCATATCGGAGCCGTCGCGGCGATGGACATGTGCCGTGTAGACAACGCGGATGCCCTTCCCCCGACAAAATCTGAGTGTCGCGGCGAGTTTTGGCACCATGGCGTGCGCTTGCGCCGACTGCAGCTTCGCGCCTTCGGCGACAAAGTCGTTCTGCATGTCGACGACGATCATGACTGTCGTCCTTGGGTCGATGTTGTCTATGCGGTAGGGCATCGCAAACCTCCCTTGATGGCGCCTCATTCGGAGTTCGCATCGTGTGAGCGCGGCGTCAAGCCGATCCGCGAAGGCCATGTCCTTGCGCGAATAGGAGATGAAGATTTTAGCTTCGGGTTGATGGTCCGGCGCGTACGCTGCCCTGGCGGTCTCTCTGGCTCACACCTCTCCAATCCCATTAAGCCAAAATCGCCGTCACTCGGCAAGCTTAACGCATTTGGATGATCGGTCTGCAATGCAAAAGCCTTGGAGAGCCCCATGTCAGTGAAGGGTCATTAGCTGCCGCGACATTGGTCGAGGCGGAATGTCCGCTTTGTTCCCGAAAGCTGCCGCGAAAGCCTGTTCGGGAAGCATCCCTTTTTGGAACATTCGGGTCGCTCGAGAAAACGCTGCTGCGTTTGAAAAGTAATGGACAGCCAAAGCGACAACCTGTGACGTCCGTCACCCCGCGCTCCTTTACCGCGCGCTAGGTCTTGCGAACCAGAGGTGATCTAATTTTAGGAGGACCGCGATGGCTACGATGAAAAAAGCTGGCTGGGTTGCTCGTTGGTTCAAAAGTCTCCGGGAAAAGAACCGGCAGCCTACCGCTGATGCGAGTGCGGCACGTAGATCGCCTGAATACACGCACTCTAATTTTACGTAACTCCCCCGCTAGCAGCGGGTACTTTTCGCTGTCGCAATACTTTCAATCTTGTCCGCTAATCCACGCCTACTTCCCGTGTAAGGCAAATTTCGGTGCACGCGAGTGGCGCGCGTCCTCGACAAACGTTGGGTTCTAGCATCCTCCGCGCGATGCGATTGTGGGGGTTATGCTTTTCTTATTCGCTCCGGGCCGAACGCCTTTCGGCGAGACGGATCGGAGATCTGGACTTACGAGTGCGTCGATTGCGGTAAGCACATACAGCGGATGAGCACTTTGGCCATGCGCAGCAACATTCCACATCGGTCAAGCTATTGAACGAGCGAGGCGCTCCCGCTCGCACATCGCGTGGTGTCCAGTTCCGGGAACTGCATACGGCCGTATTACTGCCCCAGCTCGGGGCAGCCGACATCAACATGTCGCTTACGAATCAGCCGCAAAATGGCGTCTGGTTTCGTTCCTATCACTGGCCCCGATTTGCGTCGGGGCCTTTTCTTTATTCGCCGAGCATGCGCCGCCGGTGATCCTCGCGCATCTCGCCCTCTGTCGATGTGCCGGACTCAAATTCCACAGCCGCGTGTAGCCAGACGCTTGCCATCTTCAAGTATATCTGGCGTTCGCCATCCATGGCGGCAGCGGCAATAACACACGCTCCGTCATAAAGGAAGAATGCGCCGGCGAGTCGTAGGAGTGTTCGCCGGAGCCGCGGCCTCACCAAAAAGCGCGGACCACTCAATCTTTTATGTCATAGAGTTGCCGAGCCACAACAAGTGCCGCGTTGCAACCCGCCGCGTCGTTTGCGGCGTCCGCTTTCTTTGCCCGTTCGATCGCAGCATCACCGTCTTTGTTGGCGATATTCTCCGCTTGTTCCACCGTGCTCGGCGTCGGCTGGTGATGCAGTTGCGCATCGAGAGATTAGTCGGCTGTCGGCGCGGCAGTAGGACTACTCGGACTGGCGCTCGCCACCTGTTGCTCGAGCTGTCCAATTTGCGTTGTGCATGGTCCGCTCAGCGCAGTCACATTGCTACAGAGTAGGAAAGCAGCCGCGCTTGCAATAAGAAGACCCGTTCGTGCCACGCGTTTGTCAGACTTAACGTCAATTATTCGTCTGTTGTTCACGTCGACCTCCCGGAGTGGAGGATGTCACCCCATCAATTGCGACGCCCTAGCAAAGTTCCAAATAATTCTGCTCCGAATGGCGCTTCCTGCCGCGCCGCGCAAAAATGCCGATGTCTGCTGTGACCCAAAAGCGGACACTGCAGACGTAAACCGGGAATGCCCTGCCCCGGCCGCTGACAATCCCCATCATCATGGATCTGGTCACTTCGGCGAAGCTGGTCTGATCCATCGAGAAGCCGCTTTGGAATTCACCACCCGCGCCGCCGTGATCCATCATGAGCGGCCGGTATGACAAGCCCTCTCGCGTCAACCTTTAAGGGCAATCCATTTGGCGCCCGCGATCATCCCCCAGAAAGCTCCCGCCGAAGCCGCTGCAAATGCCAACGTTGCAAGTAGGCCGATTGCGAGAATAAGACCATCGTCCTCGAGATACGCGACGGCCAGAATGATAATAATAATTCCGGGCACAATTTGAATAAGCGGCAACGGTGTAAGTAACAGCAGCAAAGTCAGAAAAAGGACGGCAACTCCAACGACACGCTTCGTTACGCCCGGAGATAACCGCCAACGGGGACGGATCGCCTTTTCAAGATGCTTCAATACGGGCACTAGTCGTTGCACCGTGCTCTTTAGTGCGCGCACGGAGAGAGAACGCGTAGAAACCCATCGGGGGAAAGTCGGAACGACGCGCCCGGCAATCATTTCGATCGCAGGGGCCAGGAGTAGCAAACCGGCCACATATGAAATTCCCGGAACCATCGCGATCAGCGCAAGCACCAGCACGATTATCCCGAACGAACGTTTATGCAGATGGCTCGATAGCCAGCCCAAGGTAAAGCGATCTGGCGGCAGACTGGCAAGAAGTTCTTCCAAAACCTGAGAGGCCAATAACTCCGCACGCCGATCCGGAGAACCGCGCGGACTTGAAGTCTGGCTATTTTCCTCTGAGATTGCCGCCTTCGAGCAGAAAGTGTCCACGCAAGTTAACCCGCCCGCTTCTGGCGTGCGCTAGTTCGCGTGACCGGCTTGGCCTCAGCGTCTTTTCCCCTCTTCCCTGAAATCGGCAGCAGCATCTCGCGTTGCCCAGGTATGCGCTTCTTGCTCTTGGGCTTCTTCTCAGTGGCCAAGCTGCGCTTCAGCGCGTCCATAAGGTTGGCGACGTTGCGCGGTGGTGCCGGCGGACGCTCCTTAGAAAGCGGCACGCCTTCTTGCTTCTTGCGCAGCATCTCCACGAGAGCTTCCTCGTAGTGGTCGACGAACTCTGTGGGATCGAAATCAGCCTTCTTCGAATTCAGGATGTGCTCGGCAAGCTTGAGCATGTCACGTTCGACTTTCACATCAGGCAATTCGTCGAAATAATCCTTCGCATCGCGTACCTCAGAGGCGTAGCGCAGCGTCGCGCCAAGCAGGCCTTTCTCCCAAGGCTGCAGTGCAATGACCCGCTCGCGCTTCGACAACACGACGCGACCTAGAGCAACCATGCCCTTGTCTCGCATCGCTTCGCGAATAACAGCGAAAGCCTCTTGCCCCACCTCATCGTTCGGAACCATGTAGTACGTGCCGTCGAGGTATCGCTCGTCGATCTGTTCGCGAGGTACGAACGAGTCGATCTCAAGGGTGTGATTGCTTTCGAGCGCGATAGCATCCATCTCTTCGTCTTCCACGAGGATGTACGCGTTTTGTCGTATTCGTAGCCGCGCGCCTTGTCGTGGCTCTCGACAGGCTCGCGCGTCACGTCATCGACTAACTGTTGGCGTAGGCGATTGTCCGTTTGCTTATTGATCTGCCTGAATGTCACGCGCTCCGATGATGTTGACGCCGGATAAAGCACGACGGGGCAAGAAACGAGAGCGAGCTTGAGATAACCCTTCCAATAAGGACGTGACGGCGGCACCACACACTCCTACGCAACACGACACTGCTGCCCAATTCTACTCGACTTCAAACCGTTCCGCGTTCACCGTTCGTTCGAACGCCGCGGATGTTAAGCTTCGAAGATTTCGGGAGCGAAACGTTTGGGTATCCGACTGAACATGAGCATGTTCTCTCCAAGCGCCGTTCTGGCAGCTCTTGGCCTTGCGATTGTCGCGTCCGAGACGTCGGCTGCCCAGGACTATCCGACGCGACCCATCACCATGGTTGTTCCCTTTGCCGCTGGTGGCCCGACCGACACGGTCGCCAGGCTTATCGCGGGACCTATGGGGCGGTCACTCGGGGTCAATGTCGTGGTCGAAGATGTCACGGGGGCGGCAGGCAGTGTTGGTGTCGGCCGCGTCGCGCACTCTGCCCCTGACGGCTACACGCTCAGCATCGGACACTGGAGTACGCATGTCGTAAACGGCTCGATCTACAAGCTGTCCTACGATCTGCTCCGGGACTTCTCGCCGATCTCGGTGCTTCCGAACAATCCGATGTTAATTGTGAGCCGCGCGACTGTTCCTGCCACCAACCTCCAGGAACTCATCGCTTGGATCAGGTCCAGGGACGCTGTCACTGCCGGGACGGCCGGTGTTGGCTCCGGCTCCCACATTGCGGGGGTCTATTTCGAGAAGCTGAGCGATACCCGTCTCCAGTTTGTTCCGTACAGGGGCACGGGGCCCGCCCTTCTGGATATGATCGCCGGTCGGATCGACGTGATGGTCGACCAAGCATCGAACTCCGCGCAGCAGGTGCGGGACGGAAAGATCCGGGCCTATGCCGTCACCGCTAAGACCCGGCTCGCGGCCTTCCCGAACATTCCGACCGTCGATGAGGCTGGGTTGCCCGGCCTCTACATCAATATCTGGCACGGCCTCTGGGCTCCGGCTGGCACTCCCAAAGAGATCATTGCGAAGCTCGACCACGCGGCCGTTGCAGCTTTGGCCGAAGCCGACACCCGCGAGCGGCTCTCCGGCCTAGGCTTGGAGATCCCAGCGCAGGATCAGCAGACCCCAGCCGCGCTGGGCGCTTTGCAGCGTGCCGAGATTGAAAAGTGGTGGCCTATCATCAAGGCGGCGCATATCGAGGCCGAGTAGCAAGTCCGGTCTCGAAGTCGCTCTTGAAACGCGTTTCAGGAAAATCGAGCGGCCTTCATTGGACCGGCTGAGAGCCGGTGAGGGACTTATGCAAGTAGAGGTGGCCATCTTTTGCCAGCCGATCGCGCAACTTTGGGGCCTTGCGTCGGATAATTCCTTGAATTCCGCCGAAATCTCATCGGCAGAGCCTCCCCCAGAACGACCTGCGTACCCTCGTTCGACGGTTGGGAACTGCCGCGGTGCCCTACCCTCCACCGCTTGCGCAACGTTCCGTGAAACACGTTTCGTGGAATGTGGGCTCGCCGTAACGCGTTCCGGCATGTCTTTGCCCGGCGCGTCAGGACTTATGCGGGTAGAGAAGTACGAGAAAGGCTCTGTTGAGATATTGGTTCGGACAACGGCCTCCACTTGAGGCGGTTAAGCTCGGGGAAATCCTTCTCGGATTAAACTTGAAGGACCACGGCCATGGCAGCTCTGAACGCGATGGAAGACTCGCAGTGACTGAAACCCGTTCCACCTCCACGACAAGGGTGAAGGCACATCGCGCGCGTAAGAGCCGCGGGGTCTGCCTGGCCCTGATAGAGGTCCCTGAAGCGCAGGTCGATCGCCTTGCCGACGAGGGCTACCTCGACGGGGATAACACCCTGGGGCAAGCCATCGAAACCTTCTTGGCTGATCACTTGCCCTCCTCGAGGGCGCGCTTGTAGGTCGGTCGTCATGGATGGCCGTCGCTTTTCGGGCCGTTCCGCCTCGCGATTCGGCACTTGGGCGGAGTGTCAACTAATAGCTTTTTGGGCGCCTTTTTTCGTCCAGAAATTTATCAAATGCCATTGATTTCAAACGATTTACTGGGAGCCTTCTAAGCTGAAGGTCGCTGGTTCGAATCCAGCCGGGGTCGCCAATAAAATCAGCACTTTCTCGCGAGTAAGGCTTTCCCCAAAAGTCAGCCGGGGAACGAGTTGATCCGGGCCACCGTTAGTGTGCGCCGGGATCTCGGCAACGATAGGAGAAGCCCAATGCCCGTCGTCCCTCAGATTTCAATCTACGTTGTTCTCGTCTGGTTTCTGTGGGGCTTCTTCATGGCAATCGGTTGGGTGCTCGGCACCTGGATCACGAATCAAATACTCGGCGGCATGCGGCGATCCGATTCGCCGCGGCGCTCGCCCTGAACCGATGCTGCGATCGCGAACGCGCAAACTAATTGCTCGAAGGCACCGCGCCGCCAATCTCTCGACATATTTCTAAACTTTCATTCACGCGTGGGTCGGGGGACGACACATGCCATATCAGCGACTGACGCCGCGCAGCTTTGGCGCGGACGAGAGACCATTTTGTCCAAATTGCAAACGGCGGACGTCTCTGACGAGGCGCAGCCCGCACGGCGATCACGATCTTGATCATGAACGCCAGTTCTTTGCTTGCCGAACCTGCGATCATGAGATCGAGCGCGTCGTGGACGTCAATGGTAAGCCACTGGCGACAGCCTATTCCGGTTAGCAGGCATTAGACCGGCAACTGCCTTCTAAGCTGAAGGTCGCTGATTCGAATCCAGTCGGCGTCGCCAATTTTTTGAATAGCCTGCCCGCTGCGGCTTCGATCAGTCGATGCGCTTGTTGGCCGGCGCTAGAACGCGCAATCCCGATAACCCCAGTTGGTGATGATGCCGCCCTGCGCGGTCCCCCAGATTTTGCAAACAACACCTCGGCCTTGGGACGCGGTGTACCAATAGTAGATTTTCCTGCGGTCGATGTGCCCTCTGCGAACGGGAGGACCGAGCCTTGCGATCGCATCGCCAACCGGCTCGCCGCGATACGCGTTGAGATCGTAGGTGAAATTCGTGCCGTTAAAGCCGCACAGAACACCTGCAACAGCGACCAACACGGCAATCATCGCGAGCTTCTGCAATTTGCCCTCTCATCGCTTGGCTGTGATTCTGAACTCCGCGCCAGAATTGATGTTCCAAGGCTTCCGCGTGTCAACCGGGATCAATTGCACAGTTCATTTGCCGGCATGCCGGAAGTACAAGGCGGCAGCGATGGATTGCTGGCGCTGGTGCCGGCAGTGGGAGAGCCATAGCCACCTCCACTGGATCCGCCGGACGAGCAGAACGTTCCAGCAATCATTTCATTGCAAATGACGTCGAGTCCGACCCCTGACTGGTTGCCCTGCGAGGCCGCTGCCGTGCCGCTCGACGGGCCAAACTGCTGCTGGCCGTTCGGCGCCGCGATTTGCGCCACGATTTGCGCCATGGCCGGATCAGCGGCCGGATAAGCTGCCGCCAGCAACAGGACTACAGTCACGAGCCTCGTCATGGCCTGTACCGTCGGCTCCGCCCCAACCCATAACCAGATCACCCTGGCCATCGTTCCGCTGGATGGCGACGACGTCATGTCTCATTTGCAGCCGGGCGGACAAGCGCAAAACGAAAAAGCCCGGCAGGCAGGCGCCTGGCCGGGCTAATGTTCGATCAAATACGCGGCGGCCGGCGGCCGCACCCGTCAGTGGAACAGAACGTTCACGCCGGCCTTGACCACGTTCGCGGTCAGCTTCGAGTTATTGGGGTCGCCAATGATCGTTTGGGTGACAAGATCCGTCGCGTTTGGCGTAAGCGTCTGGTTCTGCGTGCCGAAATTCAGATAATTATACTCGGCCTTCACCGTGACATTGTTGGTTACGGCATATTCGACGCCGGCGCCCAGCATCCAGCCCCAGCGATTGAACGTGCCAGTGACGCTGCTGCCATCGTTGGCGCTGAAATTGTATTTTTCCTGCATGTAAGCGCCGCCGGCTTTGCCATAAAATAGGGTATGGTCGGCGGCCCAGCCGAAACGCGCGGCAAATGTCGACATCCACGGATTGCTGTATGAGCCATTGCCGAAGCCTCCAGCACCCTGGGAGTTTTTGATAGCGGTCGCATCAAAATCGGCTTCGCCGCCGATGACAAACTGCTGGAACTGCCAGTTGGCGCCGATCTGTGCACCGCCGAGAAAGTTGTTCTGGCTGATCGACTGCTGAGTCCCAATCGGGAAAACTTGGCCAAATGGTCCTGGCCCGGTATCGGTCAGATTGAGGTTGGTCCAACCCCAGCCGATATTGCCGCCGACATAGATTCCGGCCCAAGTGAAAGGCGGCGGCGGCACGAAAGCGGGAGCCATTGGCGGCGGCGGTGGCGCCATCGGAAGATCCGCGGCGTAAGCGGTGAGCGGTGCGCCGATCGCGATTACGGCCGCGAGCGTCAGGAGCTTTTTCATGTCCCACCCCAAATCAATCTCGAAAACATTTTACGTGAATTGCGCGTTTTTGGATGTGATAAAATCGCAACAGAGCATCGGAAAGCCCCGTAAGGTTTCTAGAGAATTACCGTGCTTTTGCCCAAACAAATTACGGCGCCCGAGTCTGACGGTAAGGGGCGGCTCCGGATGTCACGAAAGCTCAACATAAACGCGGCCTAGCGTTATACGAGCGATCCAAGATCGCGTCCCGAGCCCGGCCCCGGCACCGCTCCCGGCGGACACTTGCCGAGAATGATCATCCCTAAGACCTCGTCCTTGGTGACATCGCCGATGCGCGCGGTGCCGACGACGGTGCCGTTTTTCATCACACAAATGCGATCCGCGAGATCGAACACGTCGTGGATGTCGTGGCTGATCAGGAAAATGCCGAGCCCCTCGGCCTTGAGCTGCCTGATGAGTTCGCCGACCTGCGCGGTCTCCTGCGGGCCGAGTGCCGCGGTCGGCTCGTCCATGATCAGGATCTGCGCGTTGAATAAAATGGCGCGCGCGATGGCGACCGATTGGCGCTGGCCGCCGGACAAGGCTTTGACGGAATCCTTGAAGCGCGCGAAATGCGGATTAAGCCGGCCCATCACCTGGCGCGCCTGCGCTTCCATCGCAATGTCGTCGAGCGTGCCCAAGCGCGTGCGCAACTCGCGGCCGAGAAACAGATTGGCGGCAGTGTCGACATTGTCGGCAAGCGCGAGCGTCTGATAGATCGTCTCGATACCGTAGCTTTTGGCGTCGCGCGGATTGGCAATCGCTGCCTCCGCGCCGCGAATAGTGATGCTGCCGGAATCGCGCCGATAGGCCCCGGACAGAATCTTGATCAAAGTCGACTTGCCGGCGCCGTTATGGCCGACCAGCGCCAGCACCTCGCCGGCACCAAGATCGATCGACACCCGGTCGACGGCGTGAATGCCGCCGAAGGCCAGCGAAATGTCGCGCATCTCGACGAGCGGCGTGCCTGCGGCATCCGTCATGCGCGGCGCCTCCGATAGGCGGTATCGAGCCATACCGCGAGCACGAGGACGATGCCGACGACGATGTTCTGCAGCGGCGTATCGACGCCAAGCAGCACCATGCCCGATTGCAGCGACTGCATCAGCACCGCGCCGAGCATCGCGCCGGCGACGGTGCCGGTGCCGCCCGCAAGCGACGTGCCGCCGATGACGGCCGCGGCGATCACCAGAAGCTCGGCAAGCGTGCCCTCGGCGTTCGTCGCCGCATCGAGACGCGCGATCGATATCGCGGCGCTGATGGCCGCAAGAAGCCCCATCAGCATGAAGGTCTTCATGATCACCCAGCGCGTGGCGATGCCGGCAAGCTCCGCCGCTTCGGGATTGCCGCCGATGGCATAGACATAACGCCCGTAGCGCGTGCGGGTGGCGAGAAAGGTCATGACGATGCCGACCGCAATCGCGATCAGGACCGGGATGGCGATGCCATGCGCGATGAACAGGCCGCCGTCGGGGATGGCGATGTGGTTGGCTTGCGCATAGCGGCGCACGCTGCCGATCGGCCAGGGATAGGCATTGGCGACGGCGACGGCGCCGAGGATCAGCACACAGCCGACGGTGCCAAGAAAGACGTCGGCCGCGACGGGCCGCAACGGAAAGTGAAACTGCTGTCGCCGCGACCGGCCGTGTGCCAACAGCGCGACGACTGCCGCGCAGGCGACGAGGCCCACCGCCCAGCTCCAGGTCGCGCCGATCGAACCTTCCGGGCCGCCGCCCATCAGCTTGAACGTGCTATCGAGCGGCGCCACGGTCTGTCCGCTCGTTACCCACCAGGCTGCGCCGCGCCAGACCAGAAGCCCGCCGAGCGTGACGATAAAAGACGGAATGCCGAGATAGGCGATCAGGTAACCCTGCAGTGCACCGAGCAACGTGCCGAGCAGAAGCCCTGCCCCCAGTGCGACGATCCAGGTCGCCGGATGCTCGAAGCCCAACAATTTCGGCAGCAGGTCGGCCTGAATCACGCCCATGACCATGCCGACGAAGCCGAGCATCGAGCCAATCGACAGATCGATGTTGCGCGTGACGATGACGAGCACCATGCCGGTCGCCATGATCGCAACCGACGACGACTGCACCGAGAGATTCCACAAATTGCGCGGGGTCAGGAATAGCCCGCCGGACAGCACGTGGAAGGCGATCCAGATCAGCACGAGCGCAAACGCCATGCCAAGCATGCGGGTGTCGAGCTCGGTGGATTTGAGCAAGCGGCTAAGCACGTTCAGCCACAGACCTTGACGGTGCCGGCTGGCATGCCCTGGCAGACTTCGTCCTTTTTGATCCAGCCGGCGTCGATGACGATGCCGAGATTGTCCTTGGTGATCGGCACCGGCGCGAGCAACAGCGCATTCATCGGGATGTGTTTTGGACCGCCGGAGAATGTCACCACGCCCGGTACGTCGCTCATTTTTTTGCCGTCGGCAAGGAGCACGGCAACCTCGACCGCGGTCTTGCCGAGCGCGCGCGAGTCCTTCCATACCGAGACAGTCTGCGTGCCGCGCGCGATACGGTTCAGCGCCGCGTGATCGCCGTCCTGGCCCGACACCGGCACGGCGCCGGCAAGACCTTGCGCCGCGAGTGCGGCGATGGCGCCGCCGGCCGTGCCGTCATTGGACGCCACCACCGCGTCGACCTTGTTGCTGGTCTTGGTGAGGATCTGCTCCATGTTCTTCTGCGCATTGGCCGGCAGCCAGCCGTCGGTATAGGCCTCGCCGACAGTCTTGATCTTACCCGAAGCGATGGCGTCTCTGAGCACCTCCATCTGGCCGGAAAACAGGAAATCCGCATTCGGATCGGCGGACGAGCCTTTGATAAAGGCGTAATTGCCATCCGGCTTCACCGCCATCACGCCGCGCGCCTGCATGCGGCCGACTTCCTTGTTGTCGAAGGTAATGTAGAACGCGTCCGGATTTTCGATCAGCCGATCGTAGCCGATCACCGGAATGCCCTCGTCGATCGCCTTCTGCACTGCGGGCGCCACGGCGGAGGAATCCTGTGCCAGCACGATCAGTACATTGGCCTTTTGTGCGATCAGGCTTTCGATATCGGTCAATTGCTTTTGCGCCGAGGATTGCGCATCGGCCGAAATATATCTGTCGCCGGCCGCGGCGATCGCGGCCTTCATCGCGGCTTCGTCGATCTTGTAGCGCTCCTCCTGAAAGTTCGACCAGGACACGCCGATCACTTTGTCCTTGGCGAGCACGGAAGCGGTCAAGAACGGTAACAAGGCCGCGCCCGCGAGCAATGCGGCGGCAAACCCCCTCATGACCCCTCCCCCAAAAGTTCTTGCACCTGACGTAGCTCTGACCCGGCCGATATAGAGCCTTTTTCGCGCCATGAAAAATGGCCGAAACGGCGCTCTGGCGCTGCCGCCCGGCGCTTGCGAAATGGCCGCAGTCCGGTCATGTAGTCCGAACCGAGTGTTGCGAAAAATCAATAACCGTCCCGGGAGGCATATAGCGATGAAAGCGGCTTATTTTGAAGAATTCGGCGGCCCGGACGTGCTGCGCTATGGCGACCTGCCGGACCCGGTGGCCGGCGCCGGCGAAGTGCTGGTGGATGTTCATGCCGCGAGCATCAATGCCGCCGACTGGAAATTTCGCGCCGGCAGCTATCCGCGGCATGCAGCGGCAAAGCCTCCGTTCATCCCAGGCCGCGATTTCTCGGGCGTGGTCGGTGCGGTCGGCCAAGGTGTGACCGATCTCAAAGTCGGCGATGCGGTGTTCGGCGTGCTCAACGCCGGGCGTGAAGGGACGTATTGCGAAAAGCTCGCGATCACCGCTGCGATCATCGCCAAGAAGCCGGACGCGCTGTCGCATGTGAATGCGGCGGCCTTGGCGCTGACCGGCTTGACCGCGATGGATTCCGTCGACGGCACGCTGAAACTCAAGCGCGGCGAGACGATTTTAATTCAGGGCGGCGCCGGTGGCGTGGCGGGCTTTGCCATCCAGTTCGCCAAACATATCGGCGCGCATGTGATCACGACGACGAGCGCGGCGAACCGCGATTATGTCAAAAGCCTCGGCGCCGACGAGGTCATCGACTACAATGCGCAGGATTTCACCAAAGTCGTGTCCGGCGCCGATGCGGTATTCGATACGGTCGGTGGCGACGTGGCGCAAAAAAGCTTTGCGGTGCTCAAGCCGGGCGGCCGCGCCGCCTTCATCGCGTCCGGCATGGAGGCGCCGAAATCACCCCGCAGTGACGTGACCTCGCTCCG
>Ga0210398_10001588_pt1 | contig 23162 bp, 23 predicted proteins | sample IncBWC4OmetaG_FD_161047 | JGI IMG/M metagenome (GOLD analysis project Ga0210398, IMG submission 161047) | Forest soil microbial communities from Barre Woods Harvard Forest LTER site, Petersham, Massachusetts, United States - Inc-BW-C-4-O | ecosystem: Environmental > Terrestrial > Soil >...
CGCCGGCAGAAAGCTGCCGGGTGGCGGCGCGCAGGCGCACGATCGGCTTGGTGAGATACCAGGACATGAAATAACAGACCAGCCCGGAGGAAACGACCGCGATGATCAAGCCCGGCACCGGCATTCCCCGCGGGCCAAAGAAAACGCGCGGTCCCGGAGGCAGCCCTAACACCAACGTGTAGCGATGCAGCCCATCGGAGGAAGCGCGGGAATCGCGGAGAACTGACGGGGCCGGAAAAACGAATCCTTCGCGCGGCATGCGCGGGCCGCCAGCCGCAATGCGCAAGGCCCAGTCGGGAGCGGCGCGGTGGGAAACTTCCTCGCCCTGCTCGTTGAATAAATAGGCGCGCACATGCTGGGTGTTTTCCAGATCAATCAAGTATTGCCGGACCTGGCGATCTCCACCTTCCTCGTAAGCGCTCACCGAATCGTTGAGGGTGGTGGTGCGCAGGGCCTCCCATGACGGGTTGTGAGGGCGAAAGGCGAGCGTCACCAGAATGGCGAGCACGACAAAAAGTGCCTGGGCCACCCAGAACGACAGAAAAATTCTCAGGAACAGGCTCTTCATGTCGAGCTCCGCGCTTTCTCGCGGGGGCGTGCAAAAATGTAGCCTACACCGCGAACCGTCTTGATGTGCTCGTCGTTCTCGGCGCTGCCATCCGTGTCGCCCAGTTTCTTGCGCACTTTGCTGACGTGCATATCAATGCTGCGGTCAAAAGGCGAAAACTTGCGGCTGAGCACGGCATTCACCAGACGCTCGCGGGGCACTACGTGGCCGGCTTCGCGCAGCAGAACTTCCAGTAAATTGAACTCGACGGACGTGAGGTCCACAGGCTGGCCGTCGCGACGGACCGTACGAGTCGCGGGATCGAGTTCCACTTCACCCACGCGCACAATCTCCGGCGTAGCCGGGACGGCCTTGCCGTCGCTGCGCGAGCGCCGCAGAATTGCCCGGATGCGGGCCACCAGCTCTCGGGGATTAAAAGGTTTGGGAAGATAATCGTCGGCTCCGATCTCGAGGCCGACAATGCGGTCCACGTCCTCGCCGCGGGCGGTGAGCAGGAGCACCGGCAGGCGCGAGGTGGCGCGGATTCGCCGCAACACTTCAAAACCATTGATCCCGGGCAACATGACATCCAGCACGGCCAGAAGGTAGCCGCCGGCGGTCGCCCGCTGCAGACCCCGTTCGCCGTCATGTACCGACTCCACGGCAAAGCCTTCCGCTTGAAGATATTCCTGCACCAGGCTGCAGAGTTCCACGTCGTCGTCGATGACCAGAATACGATCCATGTGCGATGGTTTCATTGTGCACCACGCCGACTGAACCTAGTAGTAAAGAATTGTCAAACCGCAATTGTCAAACCGGAAATCGCAAGGGACCCATCCCAGCGACTAGCCAGAATGGTACGCTTTTGACAAAACTTTACTCCGGTTGACCGATTCTTTACTCCTTTTTCACGGGGGCCGTGTTTCCATAAGTGCAGGCAAAACCGGCACTCGAGGAGAGCCCGGAATGAAGGAGTTTAACAACATGATGAAAGCACTTCGTTTTCGTTTCATGGTTGCGGCGCTGTGCGTGTTGCTGGTGACGGTGGTTGCGCAGTCGCGGGCCGCCGACGCATCACCCACTCCGCCCGCGCGTGGCCACCAATTTGGCAGGGGCGGCAGCGGCGAGTTTTTTGCCGACTACCTCAACCTGACCGAGGCTCAGACGGCGCAGATGAAAGGCATTCTGGCCAAAGAGAATCCCACGTTGAAGCCGCTGTTCCAGCAGCTGCAACAGACCCGGCAGCAGCTGAGGCAGTATGAGCAAGGCACCTACGACGACGCCAAGGTTCGTACTCTCGCGGCGCAACAATCCGCGGCGATGGTGGAACTGACGGTGCAGCAAACGCGGATTCATTCCGAGCTGTTCCAGGTGTTGACCTCAGACCAGCAGGCGACCATGAAGTCAGTCGAGGCCCGCCGCGCGGCTCGTATGTCGCGACATATGCACACAGCGCCGGCGGCTCCTGCTGCTGCTCCAGCGGAACAGTAACGCGCGACTCCGGGTGCCCCATTTCTCGCGTCTTTTGCGAGAAGTGGGGATTTTGACTTTGGTTTTACTCGCCACTACCAGAAGCCTCGGCGCAGTTGAGACTCCAGCAAACGGGGGGACGAAAATAGATGACCGGCAGTGAATCCTACCTTCTCGATGCGGGCTGGCTCTTTTTCGCAGGATGGAGCCTGGTGGTAGTCACGGTCAGCGTGATTGCGTTCGGCAAAGACTTTGTTTCGGTTCCTCCCTTGTTTGGGAAACGAGGGTTCGAGAATCAGAGTTCGAGAAACAGCGGCAAAGCACTGTAATCGGCTCGCTCTCTCGACTGGCAAGACTCGCGCATGTGTGTGCTCGCAACTCGCGCGCCGCCCATCCCTTCACCCTCTCTTCGTCATCCCCGCGAAAAGCTGAACCCCGCCTGCTAGAATCTCATCTACAGAACCTGCAATGGTGTTCACGAGCCTGCGCCCGCTCCTGCCTTACCTCAAACGCTACCGCTCGAGTTACGCGGCGGGTACGGTTTGCGTTTTCCTGACGAACGGAATCTGGATACTGTTTCCCCTGGTGATCGGCCACGCGGCGGACGATCTGCGCGAGGGCGTCACCCGTCACAAGCTGCTTTTCTATGCAGGATTGTTGCTGGCCATTGCGGCTTTCAAGGGAATTTTTCAGTTCTTGACGCGCTGGATCGTAATCGGCATTTCGCGCGAAATCGAGTTTGACCTGCGCAACGATCTCTTCAAGCACCTGGAGAGACTTTCTTTTTCCTACTACCAGCGGAATCGCACCGGCGACATCATGGCCCGCGCCACCAACGACTTGAACGCCGTGCGGATGCTGCTGGGGCCGGCCATCATGTATTCGGCCAATACGATGGTGTACACGGCCGGGGCGCTGGCCTTCATGATCTCGATCAGCCCAAGGCTGACTTTTTATACATTCCTTCCGCTGCCGGTGGTGAGCATCGTGATCCAGTATTTTGGCCGGCGGATTCACGACCGCTTCGAGCGCATTCAGGCGATGTTCTCCGACATTTCCGCGCGCGCCCAGGAAAACTTTTCCGGCGCACGGCTGATCCGCGCTTATGTGCAGGAGGAAGCGGAGATTCGCGCGTTTGAGAAAGAGAACCATGAATACATCCGGCGCAGCCTGAAGCTGGTGCGGCTCATGGGCATGCTTTGGCCGACGCTGGAACTCCTGCTCGGCTTCGCGGTGGTGCTGGTGTTGTGGCTGGGCGGACGCGAGGTGCTGCAAGGTCAGGATCGAGTGCAGCTGGTGTCGTATCTGGGAAGCAAGACTACGCTGCTGCTGAACGGCTCGATGGGCGTTGGGGATTTCGTGGCCTTCACCACTTACATGGTGCAGCTCACCTGGCCGGTGATCGCTCTCGGGTGGGTGATTAACATTTTTCAGCGGGGGACGGCCTCGCTGATACGCATCAACGAGATTCTGTTAGAGCAGCCGGAGATTCAAGACGGTGCTGACGCGCGCGAGCGGCAAATCGAGGGTGAAATCGAATTTCGCGGACTCAACTTCAGCTATGACGAAAAAGCGGTTTTGCGCGATTTGAACCTGCGAATTCCGGCCGGCAGCAGCCTGGCGATTGTGGGACCTACAGGCTCGGGAAAGACCACGCTGGTCAGCTTGATTCCGCGGATCTACGACGCTGGGCCGGGAATGGTGCGAATTGATGGCCGTCCGATTCGCGAATATTCGATTGCGTCCTTGCGCCAGAGCATTGGGTTCGTGCCCCAGGAAACTTTTCTCTTCAGCGACCGCATCCGGGAAAACATCGCACTGGGCGTCGATACGGCGACCGACCAGGAGATTCACAGCGCCGCGGAAGCTGCGAATATTGCGGCTGACATTGAGAGTTTTCCCGAGGGATATCAGACGCTGGTGGGCGAGCGCGGTATTACGCTCTCCGGCGGGCAAAAGCAGCGCACGGCAATCGCCCGCGCCCTGATTCGCAATCCGCAGATTCTGATTCTTGACGACGCGCTCTCCAGCGTGGACACCCATACCGAAGACAAGATTCTGAATCACCTTCGGGACGTGATGCGGGGGCGAACCACCATTTTCATTTCGCACCGCGTTTCCACCGTGCGCAACGCCGACCGCATCGCAGTCCTGCACGGGGGCGCGATTGTCGAACTGGGCACGCACGAAGAACTCCTCGCCTTGAACGGCTACTACACCGACCTGTATAACAAGCAGTTGCTGGAAGAAGAGCTGGCTGAAGTCTGAGTGCCCCGGCAATATTTCTTTCCGTGGTTCGCCCCAGAGTGTGCCACCTTGGGAAGCCAGCAAATTGCCCGATTGCCCGATTCCTGTCCCACGATGAAGCGCTTCGACACACCCGAGCTTCTCGATTCTGACGCGTGTTCGCCGGAGGATGTTCAAACCTCGCTGCGCGATATTGGCCGCATGAACCGCTGGTTTGGCGGAGTGTCTACCACGCAAAAGCTGATTGAGCAGGTTGCGCGCGTGACCGGGCTGCGGCATTTTTCGTTACTGGAAGTCGCCGCTGGCACGGGCGAGGTTTCGCACATCGTCCGCGAAAAGCTGGTGCAGCGGGGCATAGCGCTTGACGTCACCTTGCTGGACCGGGCATGGTCGCATCTGCCGAAGCGGGGCAGCGCGATCGTCGCCGACGCCCTCGCACTTCCCTTCCTCGACTCTGCCTTTGACCTGGTCAGCTGCAATTTATTCGCTCATCATCTTGCGCCGGACACATTGGCGCGATTCGCAAGCGAGGCTTTCAGGGTGAGCCGTCGTGCGGTCTTGATCAACGATCTGGTACGCCATCCGCTGCACCTTGCTCTGGTCTACGCCGGGTTCCCGCTCATGCGCAGTCCGATCTCGCGCGTGGATGGCGTCGCTTCGGTGCGCAGAGCGTATGTTCCAGAGGAATTGCGGCAGATTATTTCGTCAGGCGGGCACCCTGCTGCGCGCGTGGCTATCTCGCGGCACTTCCTGTTTCGCATGGGAGCGGTTGCGTGGAAGTCGGATATTGTTGCTGATTGATGATTGTTGATTTCTGCTTGAAAAGCAAAACCGGGAAACCGCCACTATCTGCAGATTGCGCTTTTTCGTCAGAAATCAGCAATCCACAACCAGCAATTCTCCGCCATCACCGTATCACCAGCACTTCCCTCACGTTATCCCGCGCCAGGAAAAATTTGATCGACGCGAAGTCGCGAAACAAATTCTCGATGTGCCGGTTGTTGAAAACTCTCTGCAGATGAAAGCCGTCCGTGATGGCGGTATGAATCGCTCCCGTAGGACCGCGCCGCGTTTCTTTGCGCATCACAATGCGCTGCATTTCGAGCGTATCCCGCCCCACAATGTGGAATCGGTAGCAGGGCGAATCCGGTCCGGCGTCTCGCGTATGAAAAAACGCCAGCAGCATCCCGCCCGGCTTCAGCACCGACCACAAACGCCCCACCACGGGCCGCACCAGGCTTTCGTGCAGATAGTCGGGAAGGTTCCAGCACAGCACTACATCGAAATGCGCGGCGGGATACACCAGGTTATCGGCCAGAAACTGCCGGCTGTCGAGCACCACGTTTCCCTGCTCATCTTTGGTTACCAGCGTGGGCTCGGTCGAAGCGACCAGCAGGTCTTCGCTGTAGATGCGGTGTCCGCGCTCGGTGAAGTAACTAATGTTTGCCGGCGAGGTCGAGCCCAGATCAAGCACGCACAAAGGAGTCTCAGTGTCCCAGGTGCGAGCTACTTCGCCCAGTCCGCTGGAACGTCGGGCCAGCCTCTGCGAACTCTGCGACGATGGGGGCGGCTCCGGACCCCCCGATGAGCCTCGAAAGAGTTTCATGAAATTCTGGGTTACTGATGCCATTCAATTCAGGGAAACCGAATCCCGCCTCTGCCCGCCAGTCTATGCCAGAGCGCGGAAAATAACGCCGGCGCCGACCAATCTATTTTTATTTCGCTTTGCCATCCTGCGCGCCGTGAATATCGACTTTCCCTTTGAGGTACGCACCTTCTTCAATGGAAATGCGACGCGCGGAAATGTCGCCGGTGACCACCGCCGATTTTCGCAATTCGACTTGCTCGCTGGCCTGTACATTTCCCTCCAGCTTGCCCTGCACCACCACGCCTTTGGCTTCGACGCTGGCTTTGACCTGGCCATGCGGACCGACGGTCAAGCTGTTGCCTTTCAAAGCGATGGTTCCTTCCACCTGGCCATCGACGTAGAGGTCTTCGCTGCCCGACAGTTCCCCTTTGATGACGACCGACTTGCCAATCTGCGCCAATTCGCCCGACAACGGTGCACTCATGGAAACTCTCCTTGCTAAGCTGGATCGAGAAAGCTCAACCGACAAACTCAACCGACAACGACGAAACGCATCAAGCAAAGCAAGTGCCCACAAAGCAAGTGCTGGATGGCCGCGCCGTTCCCTCGACTATACTCAACCTTCCGAACATGCGGCAAGCGACACGAATCAGGGATCGATGGCGCCCCGGGGTAATCGCAAGTTCGCGGCAAGGAACTGCAGCGGCCTTCGTTGGTAAACTAAGGGGATGCGAAGCGATCCGTTCTTGTTTGAAAGCAAACCACAGGGCCGGGATTTAGTTCGCGTTTGGCTCGGGAGAGGTATCACACTTACTGTTCTTGCAGCCCTTCTGCACGCGGTCCCCGTTGCCGGCCAGTCGTCACCTCCACAGTCATCGCTCATGCAATCTTCGCCCGTCCAGTCATCTCCACCGGAAAAGACCGATCCGGGCGAACTCGTGCGCCAGGCGGTTGCGATCGAGGTGGCCGCGTTGCAGGATCCGTCGGTAAAACACCAGTTCCGCTCGCGCAAGCAGACTCCGCACGGTTCGCAGACAAAATTGTACGTGGAGACGCACGACGCGATGGCGGGCATGGTTATCGCCTACGATGACCGTCTCGTGACGAAGGCGGAACTCGCAGGTGAGCAGGCGCATCTGCAGGGCCTGCTCGACCAACCCGAACAGCTTCGCCACAAGCGGACGCAGGAAAAGGAAGTCTCGGACCGCTTCGTTCGCATCCTTAAATCCCTGCCCGACGTTTACGTGTATGAATACGACGGCACGGAAACGGCAACGCCGGATTTTGGCAAGGCCGGCGAACCCTTGGTGCGCCTGAAGTTCCGGCCGAATCCGAATTACACTCCGCCTTCCCACCTCTCCGAACAGGCCCTTGGTGGAACTCGGGGAACGATGCTGATCGATGTGGAGCGCCACCGCATCGCCAAGATCGAAGGCACCGTGTTCAAGGACGTGACCTTCGGCTGGGGATTTCTGGGACGGTTGGATAAAGGCGGCCATTTCCTGATAGCGCAGACCGATGTTGGCGATGGCACATGGAAAATCACGCACATGACCTTAAGCTTTACCGGCAAATTGTTTCTGTTCAAAAACTTCAACATGGTGAGCGACGAGGTACTCAGTGATTTTCGCCGCGTCCCCGCGGACATGACATTTGCGCAAGGGGTGGACTTGTTGAAGGCAGAACAGACAAAGCTGGCTCAAAACCAGGCTCAGAGCCCCGCCGCGAGCGCTCACTAGAAGTCATCTCATAAATGGATTTGAAGGGCGCGGCTTCCAGAGGTTGCGGAAAAACTTGCGAATGCGGCTAATACCCTGCGTGTAACACCGTGCGTGTAATAGTGCGAATGCGTGCAATACCCTGGAAGAGCGGCGCTTCAGCGCCGCGGAAAGCCCCCCAATCAAAGCGGGCTTTAGCTCCTGAGGTTCCGCTCGTGTCCGGCCGTCGAGGATTTATTGCTTGCGTAGCGTTTCTTTCCTCGTGGTCAGCTTTTCGATCAAATCCTCTTTGATCGCGTAACCCGCGCCCGGCTCGTCGCGAATGGCGATGGTTCCGGCGGGCGAGACCTGCACTTCAGGATCGATGACATCCTCTTTCCAATAGCGCTTCGAAGCGGAAACATCTCCCGGCAGGCTGAAATTCTGCAGCGTAGAAAGCGCGATGTTGTGGGATCGGCCAATGCCCGACTCCAGCATGCCCCCGCACCACACGGGAACGTTTTGATGGTGGCAGATGTCGTGAATCTTCAAAGCCTCGGTAAATCCGCCGACGCGGCCCACCTTGATATTGATAATGCGGCAGGCGCCGCTTTCGACCGCGAAGGCCGCCGCCCGCGCGTTGACGATGGATTCGTCCAGGCAAATCGACGTGCGCAACTCTTTTTGCAGCCGGGCGTGATAGTAAATATCGTCGTCCCATAGGGGCTGCTCGATCATCAGCAGGTTGAACTGATCGAACCGCCGCAGATGTTCGACTTGGTCGAGCGTGTAGGCGGAATTGGCATCGCAGCTGAGCGTGATGTCAGCCCAGCGCGAGCGAATCTTTTCGAGCACATTCACGTCCCAGCCTGGTTTTACCTTCACCTTAATGCGGCGGTATCCGGCCGCGACTTCGATCTGAATCTTCTCCAGCAACTGTTCGATGGAATCCTGAATGCCGATCGAGACGCCACACGCAATCTCGCGGCGCGTGCCGCCCAGCAGTTTCCACAGCGGCTGCTGCTTCTGCTGGGCTTCGGCGTCCCACAGAGCGTTTTCCAGCGCAGCCTTCGCCATGCGATGACCGCGCACCTTGGCGAAAAACGAAACGCATTCGCGCGCCGCTTCCCATGTGTTGCCCAGCACCGCCGGGGCCAGATAATGCACCATGGTGGGCCAGACACTGTCGATCCATTCGCTGCTGTAAAAGGGATCTTCGCCGGCGACGCATTCTCCCCAGCCCTTCACGCCCTCGCAGTGGACCGTAACCAGAAGAATGCGGCGGCTGTAAGTGCGGCCGAAGCTGGTCTCGAAAAAATGGACCAGCGGCATCTGAATTTCGCGGAGCGTGATGGCTTCAACGTTCATGGGATTACTTCATTTCAACACGGAGGCACGGAGACACGGAGAAAATTTTTGGATAACAACTTAACGCTGGGAACTGAAAGGCCACCTGCAATTGGTGTTGCTTTCTCCGTGCCTCAGTGTCTCCGTGGTGAATCAATCCTCCGATGCATACGACCAATTTTCATCCCAGTGTCCCAGCAGGAATTTTCCGTTGCTGGCCGCGTCGCGCTCATAGCCCAGCACGGTCAAGCCTTCGGCAAAGGCGCGCAGGAACTCGTCACGATTGCGCTCCTGGAGCTGCTGAGCCTGGGCGCGGGTTTCGGGCGCGGCCTTCCACTCGTAGATCTGCGCTGGGACGGCAATTTTCATTTCGATCTCAGCGGGAGGGTTCTTGCCGGTACCGAGCAGCGTCTCCACGCGACTCGACTTCAACCACCACTCCGCGATGAGCCGGTCGCTGGGCAATCCGCCCTGCAGCGGCGACGAGGTGATTCCGTACTGGTTGATGTTGTAGCGCCGCGTGATGGCTCCCAGCTTCTCGATATTGAGATAGGCGTTCTTGATCTCCAGGGGATCGAACGTCCACTCGATCAGCTCAATTCCCCGCGCCAGAGCGTCTTCCCGCTGCAGGAGCTTGAGCCGCCGGCCGAGGCCGCTGTTGCGCTGGTCTTTTCTCACCGCGAGCATGTGGGAGTGAAGATAGACATGACCCGAGCGCGTGCCGGGAACGGAGAGTGCGAACCCGACCATCTCGGTGCCCGCGAAGGCGCCCATCACCTGTCCCCCAACTTTTTCCGCGACCACGAACATGCGCAGGGGGATCAGTTCCGCGTCGGTGAAGTTCCAGACTTCTTTCTGCAGGGCGACGCAGGCGCGCAGCTCCTCGAGACCGTGGCAGGGCCGGATGAAGACGGAATCGGCGGTCAAAGCGCTTTCTCCTCGCGTTTGGCCTGTTGCCACAAGCGTTCGAGTTCGTCCATGCCGGCCTGATCGGGAGCGCGTCCGGTCTCGCGCAGGCGTTCTTCCATCGATCGGAATCGGCGCTTGAATTTGCGATTCGTTTTGCGCAGCGCGGATTCCGGATCCACTGAAAGATAGCGGGCGATGTTCACCACCACAAAAAAAAGATCGCCAACTTCCTCTTCGAGCCGCGCCTGCAACTTTTCAGGAACGACCTGGCGGCCCGATCCGGCAACCCCTGGGCTCTGGGGGCGTGGTCCGGGCGCGGGAAATTCTTTCAGCTGCTCTTTTAATTCGTCGACTTCTTCGTGGAGCTTGTCGAACAGGCCCTCCACATTCGGCCAGTCGAAGCCGATTTGCGCGGCGCGTGAACTCAGCTTGGAAGCTTCGAGCATCGACGGCATTTTCGAGGATATGCCAGCGAGAATTGAGCCGTCGTCGTCCGGCAGACTCCCGTCGTTTGGCTGATTTGAATCGGCCGCCGCCGCGCTCGCCGATTCCCTGCTCGGCCGCTTCTTGCGCTCCTCCACCTTCAAGGCTTCCCAGTTCCGCTTCACCTCGGCGGAAGTGTCCGCCTTGACATCGCCAAACACATGCGGATGTCGGTCGACAAGCTTCCCTGACAGTCGGTCGAGCACATCGTCGATCGAAAATGTTCCCTGCTCTTTCGCCATCTCGGAGTAAAAGAGAACCTGCAGCAACAGATCCCCCAGTTCGCCAGTGAGCTCATCCCAATCGCGATTGTCGATGGCCTCGAGCACCTCGTAGGTCTCTTCCAGCGTGTAAGGCTTGATGGAATCAAAGGTCTGCTCACGATCCCAGGGGCAGCCTCCCGGCGCGCGCAGGCGCTCCATAATCGCCACGACGCGTTCGAAACGTTCTCCTGTAGTAGACATTCGCAAACTACTGTAAATGACCTTCCGCGGAGCGGGCAATGTGCCGACGTTGGAACGCAGCCATCTTGCCGTGACGTGTAGTCAGGAATAGGATTTAGACCAAGTACCCACCACACTTACGTTACCTTCCTCCTGCATGCGAACGAGCGCAAACTGAAAAGGAAGAGTGGGTCCAGGGGCCGAAAACGGCGTAATGCCTGACTTACGTGCGCGGTGCATCTTGTTGAAACTACATGGCCTTAGCGATTAAGCCTCGAGCGCCACTGGAAGGGCAGCGTTTCCACGTGGTGGTGATCGGCGGCGGCATCAACGGCGTGGCCGTGGCGCGCGCGTGTGCGCGCGCTGGCAAGACTACGCTGCTGCTTGAACAAAATGACTTCGCTTCCGGGGTTACCAGCCGCTCCACCCGCATCATTCACGGGGGTTTACGGTATCTCGAGCACGGCGAAATTGGCCTGGTGCGGGAGTCGCTGCGGGAACGCGAACGATTGCTGCGCGAGCGCTCGCATCTGGTACAGCCCACTCAGTTTCTGTTGCTCCTGAACGAGCAAAGCCAGCGCAGCGCGATGAAAGTTCGCATCGGATTGTGGCTTTATCAACGACTTGCGAGCAGAAAATCGAACAACAAAATCGGTGAAATGGAACTGAAGCGCGTCGAGCGGGCGCTCGACGCAGGGCATCGCTGGTCGATTTTCAACTATGAGGACGCGCAGTGCGAGTTCCCGGAACGCCTTGTGGCTGAGTGGCTTACGGAGGCGATCGACGCGGGAGCGGTGGTCCGCAACCACGCGGAAGTTCTGGCGGTGAATGTGGCGCACGGGCGCGCTCGCGGAGTGCTGTTTCGCGACCGGATTACGGGGAAAGATGCGCATGTGGACGCGGCCTGGGTGGTGAACTGCTCGGGACCGTGGGCTGACCGCATATGCCAGCGGTCTTCGATACGGATGGGGAAACCGATGGTCGGCGGGGTGCGCGGTTCGCACATTGTTTTGCCGCGGTTTCCGGCGGCGCCGACGAACCCCCTCTATACCGAAGCCGCGGATGGGCGTCCGATTTTTGTGGTGCCGTGGAACGAGCAATTGCTGGTGGGCACAACCGAAGTGGCCGATACAGGCGATCCGGGAAGAACGGAACCTTCGGCAGAGGAGACTGGGTACTTGTTGAGCAGCGTGGCAAAGCTGTTCCCCAAGGCCAAGCTCTCGGCGCACGACGTGAAGTATGCTTTTGCGGGAGTGCGTCCGCTTCCCTATGCAGAGGGAAATCGCCCATCGGCAGTGACGCGACGGCACTTTCTGCACGACCATACCGGGGAAGGCGCGGCGCGGATGATCTCCGTGATCGGAGGAAAGCTGACGACCGCAGCGTCGCTGGCACGGGAGTGTGTGCGGAAAATTGGAATCGCGGTTTCCGAACCGAGTTCAGTTTCGGTGGGGCCGGGGGTCGCGCTCGATCCCATGCTCGATCAAGCCGTGATTGAGATTGCACAGGCTGGTTCGGTGAGCGAGGAATCGGCGCGCGGCATGGTGGAATGGTACGGCAAGCGCGCCATGGATATTGCCCGCATGGCCCTGGTGAGCGCAGAACTGCGCGCTCCGATCTGCCCGCATAGTTCGCACGTGGTGGCCGAGGTGGTGGAGGCCTACCGTCGCGAGTGTGCGGTGAGCCTTGCCGATGTTCTGCTGCGGCGAGTGCCGGTCGCGTTGGGAGCGTGCTGGTCGGAGTCGTGCAGCCGCGAAGCGGCTTTGCGCATTGGCGCCGTACTGGGTTGGGACGAGCAGACGCTGGGAGCGAACCTGGAAGCTTTTGAAACTGAGCGGGCGTTGTTCCTTCGCAAATTGAGTGGCCGGCCTTCCGCCCTAGAAGCTGCTGCGGACTGAACTCAAGGCAATGTCTTTTCGCCGCGGATTTGCGCGGATTCTCGCGGATAAACCGGGATCCAGAGGTTGAAAAGAGCACTCGTATTCGTCCGGCCGATGCGGATCGCGGCTTTCCCGTCACACCTTCGCGGTTATCTCATAAACTCTCAGCGCTAGCATTCAAGCGCAACCTCAGAGGTAAAGCCAGCATCATTACTGGGTCTTTACGGCACGGCTGAAGGGGTTGCAAAAAAACCAGTCGCGGAAGAGAATGCGCACCTCAGGCGCTAAAGCGCGGGCATATTTTCAGCGACTAACGGCCCGAGTAAAACTCGTGCCCTTCCCACCCGCGTGCCGAAAAATTCGTCGTAGACTCAGAATGCGACCACAGTGGGCGGAAGCCCGCGTTGATGTTGCGGCCTTACGCGGCGCCGAAGCGCGGCTCTTCCACGGTGCCGCAGACATTTGTGAGTTTTTCCGCGGCCTCCAAAACTCGTGCGCTTGCCGAACCCCTCGTCGATCTGAGTTTTCCACGGCCGCTGAAGCCGTGCCTTTCCCGAACCCCATTCTTCCCGAACCCATCTATGAGATGACCCCGCTTCTAAGGGTTACTAAGGATTATTTTCTGCATCGAGTGATCTGGGAATGCGGCCGAAACGACACTACACTGTCGCGGAGCGCATCCTGATTCTGGCAAAAGGCGCGGTTCGATGTTGATTCCTCTCAAACACGAGAACATGGCGACGCGGCGGTGGCCAGTGGTGACCATCGCCTTGATCGCGATCAACGTCGTGGTGTTTCTGTTCACCAATTCGACCATCAACGACGAGAAGCGGGCGATGGGACAGGCGAGGTCGCATATCCTGATCCTGGCGGCGTCGCATCCGGAGTTGAGGATGCAGCCAGAATCACAGCGGCTGGTGGAAGACTTTCAAAAGAACTATCCGGATGGGTGGAAGTATGTCCAGAATCCGAATCATGACGTCATTGACGCCTACGACGCGAAGCTTCGGATCAAGGACGACAACGTCGGCCTGCAGGCCGAGATGGATTCGCTCAACGAACAGTATGTGAAATTGTCGGCGTCATCGATCCTGGACCAGTACGCATTCATACCGGCGCATCCCACGGCGATAAGCTACCTGACGGCGAATTTTCTGCACGGCGGATGGTTGCACCTGATCGGCAACATGTGGTTCCTGTGGCTGGCGGGATTTGTGCTGGAAGACGTTTGGGGGCGCTGGCTCTACTCGGTTTTTTATCTGATCGCGGGCGTGGCGGCGTTGCAGCTTTACGCGTGGTCGAATCCTGGGAGCATGACGCCGACGCTGGGAGCTTCGGGCGCGGTGGCAGCGTTGATGGGCGCGTTCCTGGTGCGCTTCCCGAAGATGAAGATCGAGATGGGATGGCTGTTCATGTTCCGGTTTTACCGGTTCAAGGCTCCGGCTTACTGGCTGTTGCCGCTATGGCTAGGTGTGGAGGTGTTTTACGGATCGCTGTTTGGCTCGACCAGCGGCGTAGCGCACTGGGCGCACGTTGGCGGGTTTGTGTTCGGTGCTCTGGTTGCGCTGGGGCTGCAGCACTCCGGTCTTGAGCACAAGGCGAATAAGGCGATCGAGGAGCAGGTGAGCTGGAGCGCGGACCCGGAAATCGATCAGGCCAGCGACTTGATGGAACAAGGCCAGCTCGACCAAGCCGCGACCATCCTGAATAATCACGTTGCGGCCAAGCCGAATGCGCTGGATGCATGGAACCTGCTGCGCCAGATTTATTCACGGCAGGCGAATACCCATGCTTATCTGGAAGCAACGGTGAAAACCTGCGCGCTGCATCTGCGAGCCCACGAAGTGGAAGCTGCTCTGCAGGACTATGGAGATTTTCTGAACGCTGGTGGCGGGAAGTTGCCGGCGGCAACCTGGCTCGATCTTGCCAAAGCCGCCGAAGAGAAGCAGGATTTCGAACGCGCTTTGAGCGAATATCAGCAGCTCACGGCGACGTTTCCGTGCGAACGGCAAGCCTTGACTGCCCAGCTTGGAGCTGCCCGAATCTGCATGAAACGGTTGAATCGTCCACAGGACGCGCTGGCACTTTACCAGGCAGCGGCGGCTTCGCCGGTTCCGCATCTGGATTGGGAGCAGCACATCCAGGCCGGGATCAAAGAGGCGAAGTTGGCGCTTTCGGGCGGGAAAACGATGTCGGCTTCAGCGCAGTAGGGCGATTCCACACATTCCGAAAAATTCAGCCCAAGGATTATTCGTCTCGTTCCGCGTCCCCGCGGCCAGCGGCCAAGGTTTGGACCAGAAGTTTGGTGTCGTCGGAAATGATGCCGTCGACTCCCCACTCCGCGAATTGCTGCATGGCGATGGCATCGTTGACGGTCCAGACCATGACTTTCTTTCCAGCGCCCTTCACTTTGCGAATCAGCTCTGCATCGACCAGTTCGTGGTGAGGGATGACATAGTGGATCGGGAGCTCGTTCCACAGGCGGAGTTGAGTTTTGGTTTCGCAAATCAAGCCCAGCGGGACGGTGGCGTCTTCGGCGTGGAGGGATTTCAGAGCTCCGGGCAGGAATGACGAGACGACGCATCCCTTGCGAGGTTTGAGCCGGAGGAACAGGTCGACGATGGTCCGCTCCAGACCTTTGACTTTCAGCTCGATATCCAGAAAGGAATCGCGGTAACGCTGGAGAACATCGCGCAGGCGGGGGAGTTGAGAAACCTCTTTTGCGGTGGCCCGTTCGATCTTATCCCGGCCGACTTTTGCATCGTGGGAGATCACGGCCTCCAGATCCACGGTGAGGCGAACATCGAATTCGAAGCCGTCGCAACCGTCGGCCAGAGCGCGATCGAAAGAAGCGAGCGTGTTTTCCGGAATCGACTGGACAGCGCGGGTGCCGCGGTGGCCGAGAAGCAGAGGGCGATTACTCATGATCGCACGGTGTCGGCGGCCGGCTTCCCCCTGCGAAAACCGCGGAGAGCGGGGCAGCCTCAGCTGCAGTAGTTTTCACAAACGGAGAATGCGTGGCCAGCCTCACTCCAGTCAATCCAGATCGAAGTCGCGGATGGGCCGGCCGGTGTCGGGCGTCTCTTTGGCCTTCTTGACGGCTTCCTGAAATTTCTTTTCTAAAAGAGCTGAGGAATTTTTTTGCGCTTCTACGGATTGCCGGAAGATGGATTCGCGCCGGCTGTCCTGTTCTTTCATGGCGCGGGCGGCCTCTTCCATGTCGTTGAAAGTTTTTGGCTGCTTGGCGGCGGTGTGGGAAATCACCGTGCCGGTGTTCGCATCCACTTTCAGCAGGCCGTTGCAGCAGGGGCAGGTTATTTCGAAATTTGCGGGACGGTTGGGCATTGCCAGGAGGAATCATACCGCAAAGTCGGGCTGCGGGCGGTGTCGTCGATTGGGCGGCGATCGTTCGGGGCGCTGCGAAAATCCGATCTTGCCGCGAGAAGATCCCCACTTCTCGCAAAAGACGCGAGAAATGGGGCACCCGGGCTTGTCTTGCACGCCCGGGCTCGTTCTTGAACGCTCCCTGGCTGGTTTTGATTTACTGATTTAGCGCTGCAGTTTGATGGGGAAGATGTGGAACAGGTTCAACATTTCCCATCCCAGCAGGAATACCGAGAGGAGCACTACCAGAACGGCCATCAACTCGCCGAAGCTCATGCCGCGGCGGTTGGGTTCGAGGCGACGGGACGCAAGGCTCAGGATGTTCAGCGTTGCGAAGCCGAATACGACGGCCCAGAGTATGTTGTAGACGTCTTCGCGGGAGCCGTGAGAGCGCACTGCCAACAACAGGCTCAGGAGCACAGAAGCCTGCAGGCGCACAGCGGGATAGGCGGAGAGTGCGACACGAGTTGTTCGTGCGAGGCTCGAAAACATGGTCGCTTCTACAGTCTGGCCTAAAACGTGAGCGATTTTCCTGCGAGGCCTCGGCTTCGCGCTCACGGGCCGAAGGTTGGATATTACCTGTTTTTCTTCGGTTGGTCACGGGTCGGATGTTCAGGGTCGGATGTTCAGGAGCGGACATGGTTCGCCAAGAAGGTTCGGCAAGCTGGTTCGCCAAGCTAGTTCGGCACGAACGTTGTCCGGGATGTGAGGAGTTGCCGAGGCGGTTGTGAGGCTCGGGCCTGACCATGGACGGACAACGACAAAATCATGCAATGTCGGCGGTCGGGACGCCCGCCGCCCTCCGAAAAACTGCGGAGAGCGGGGCAGCCACAGTCGTCGTAGTTTTCACAAACGCAGAATGGGTGGGCCCGCCTCGATAAATCTTTGCTGAATCTTGGATACTATGTTTCATGGCCGGATTTCGCTTTGTATTCTTTGATGTGGGTAACACGCTGTTGTTTCCGAACCGAGGGCGCATCCTGGCGGCGCTGCCGGCAGACCGTCATCCGACGCTCGAGCAGTGGCAAGCGCTGGAGCGCAGAACCAAGACAGAATTTGACGAAGGCATGGTCGGGGGCAGGGTGGACCACAGCTTTTGGTGGACATTTCACACGTACCTGCTCGAAGAATTGAATCTGCTGGAAGACGGCCTGCGCGATGGCCTGGTTGAGAACACGCAGAAATCGGCGAATTGGGACGTAATGCTGCCGGGGACGCGGGAGGCGCTGGAGCGCATCCGCGGCGATTATTCGATTGCGGTGATTTCGAACGCGGATGGCAAAATTGAGGACGTGCTGCGCAGATGCGGCATTGCCGACTGCTTCGAGAGCATCACGGACTCGGGGATTGTGGGGCAGGAGAAACCGCATCCTGCGGTGTTTCAGGTGGCGCTGCAGGCTATGCAGGCGAAGGCGGCGGAGAGCCTATACGTGGGGGATGTGTGTTCTGTGGACTATGTTGGCGCACGCAATGCAGGGATGCAGGCGATTTTGTTCGACGTGGCTGGAGCCTATCGCGACCGCGGTCTGGCGCGTGTGGAGTCGCTGGCGGGGTTGGAAGGCTGGCTTAAGTCGCAAAGCTCCGGATAGAATTTCAGCATGATCGATTCGACAAAGTTCTTTCTCTTCCTGACGGCGGCAATTTTGCTTGCCGTGGCACCCGGCCCCGGAATGCTTTATGTGCTGGCGCGGAGCCTGGCGGGCGGAAAGCGCGAAGGCGTGCTCTCCGCGTTCGGAACTTTTCTTGGCGGCATGGTGCACGTATTCGCAGCGGCGTTGGGAGTCTCGGTCATCCTGGCCAAATCCGCGGTCGCTTTCGCAACGGTGAAGTATGTTGGGGCGGCTTATCTGTGTTTTCTTGGAGTGCGCATGATACTCGATGCATGCGAGGAAAAGCCGGTTCAGGATTCCCTTGCGGCAGATTCGCTCACTCGAGAGTTCGCATCGGAACCGTGCCTGCCAGCTCGAAACCCGCTCTGGCAGGGGGTTGCCACGGAACTGCTGAATCCCAAGACGGCTTTGTTTTTTCTTTCATTCATTCCACAATTTGTGAACCGGACCGGCGGGTACGTGTTTCTGCAATTCGTTTGTCTGGGCACGTTGTCAGTTTTTCTGAACACCTCCGCCGACTTGATCGTGATTGCGCTGGCGGGACCGCTCGGTCATCACATTCGTTCCTCCGCGAGTTTCCGGCGACGGCAAAGAACGGTCACCGGGGCGATCATGATAGGACTGGGAACTTATCTGGCGACCAGCGAGAGCAAATAAGATCAAGGACTAAGACGCGACTGGCGAGTCAGGGTCGGGCTGGGCCCGTTTCACAACTCCAGAATTTGATGATCGTGGCAATCGAGCTGGATGGCGTCGTGGAGCTGGTGCAGTAGGTCCAGGCCATAGCGCGCAAGAAAGTAGGCGCCGCCGATTCCGCGCTCCTGCAGGCCCTTGCCGGGAAACAGAGCCTGGGTCAAGGTTTCGGCGTGACGGCCGACGACCTCTCCCTTTTGCAACTCGGCTCTGGCAGCTTGGGTGTAGAGGCGGTCCAGTTGATAGCGCATTTTTGAGCTGGCGGTTTGCGCGGCTTCTACCAGCGTGCGATCCAGCTTTTCAAGCTTTTCGCGGATCGTGGTCAAGTTACTCTCCAGCGATTTGTTGGCAACATCGAAGGCTGCCTGCAAGTCTCCGGGAAGGCTGCGCGCGGCCAGTTCCTGGCGCAGAGCTTCGGGTCCGTTAAGAACGTCGCGCAAGGTGATTCCGTGGCGCTCCAACAACCTTTGCGTCTTGGGCTCGATGATGGTGGCTGAGAAGCGCGGCACGATGGGAGTGACGGGGCCCAGCAGAACTTCGTAGACGGCTCCAGCCTGGGAGAAGTAGGCTGCTTCGGCGGCGCCGCCGGAGTAGGCCAGCGTGGGCAACAGATAATCCTGCACCACCGGACGCAGCAGAACGTTGGGACTGAATTGTTCGGGAGTGGCCGCGATTCGTGCGAGCAGGGAGTCTTTCGAAATCTTCTCCGCACCGTCTTCATGGCCGATGACGAACTCCGCGTCAGCAGCAGCGAGTCTGTGGATCGGCGTGCGAGCGCCATCTTTCATGGTGAACAGAAGAACCGTGGAGGGTACAACCTTTACCTGCTGGTGGTAGCCTGCGGCCTCCAGAGCCTCGCCCCGCGCCAGCAGCGCGGTGTTGAGCGCGGCTGCATTCTCGATCGCGGAGCGATACATGGGCTCTGCTACGCGGTGGAGTTCGGGGTCGGAAGCATCGAGCAGAATGACTCCCCAGTCGGCAAATAGGTGCGCATAGAGGCGGGCATAGGCCGTGCCTAAAGTTTCGCCGGGGCGATAGGACTCGCGCAAAAGGCGCGTTGCGTCGGATTCTCCCAGCAAAGCTGCAGCTTGTTCAACCGCCGGGAGAATCTCGTCTCCCAGGCGCACGGCGCTCACCGGGGCCGCGGGCACATCGTGGCTGGTTGCGGTGACAGTTTGCAGCGCGCCGTCGGGGCCCGGAAAGGCTACGTGATTCACTTCCGCGAGATCGTGGTCGGAAGTCGCGAGCCAGAAAACGGGGACGGCATCGACTCCGGCCTGGGTGGCTTCTTCGGCGAGCTTGACGGCCGTCAACGCCTTGTAGATGGCGAACATCGGGCCACCGAACAGACCTACTTGCTGGCCTGTGACTACAGCAGCGGCGCCTTTGCGTAGGCGGTCGAGGTTGGCAAGAGTTTGCGGCGAAGCGTCCCATGATCGATTCTGGCGCTCCAGAATTGCGCTGACACGGTTGCGGCGGGAGGAGTCATAACGAAGTGCTGAGGCTTCGTCTTTCATCCACTCAGAAAAATGTGGAGAGTGCGGATAGAAGGGCTGAACCTGAGGCGAGTACGCGAGAAAGTCGGTGAAGAGGTGCGTGGTATGCGGAATTTGGGAAAACGGCAGACAGTGCGCCTTCACTGGCGGCTCCCTCGACATCGATGGGTTAGACGATCTTGCGTGGACAAAGTTATGTGATTCTTTCTGTTGGGAATCAGTCGCTGCCGGAAGGGCGCTTCCGCAAGAGTTCCGCACCTGGGCTGCTCCATCACCTGGGATCCGCCCTTGATCCTAACAGGTATGAATGTCGTAGTTGAGATGCCCCAAATCGTCGCGATGATGCAAGATAATCGTATGCCGCGGTTGCGGACAAGTTAATCTGGCTGGGGAATCTCCAATGCAATCGAGCGTGGGCATCGTCACTTCTGCGCTGAATATCGTTACGCCGGTCAAGCTTAGCGGATCGGTGGTTCGTCTCGACCCGATTCGCCACGAACATGCTGAATTGTTTTGGGAGGTTGCCAAAAACAATCTCGACGACATCTTCCGCTGGATTCCCTATCGAATGCAGACGCGGGATGACTTTCAGCTGCTGGTTGCCAAGGCTTTGCAGGAGCAGGAACGCGGCGAATCGGTTGTGTTCACGACAGTGGAAATCGCCTCCGGACGCGTGATTGGCAGCACTCGCTTCATGAACATTGATCGCAACAACCGGCGAGTCGAGATCGGTTCCACCTGGATTGCTCCCGCGTGGCAGCGTACGGCCGTGAACACGGAGGCAAAGTATCTGATGCTGCGGCACGCTTTCGAAGTTTGGGGATGCTTTCGGTTGGAGCTCAAAACCGACGCGCTGAATGAGAAATCGCGCAACGCGATCCTGCGGGTGGGAGCGAAAGAAGAAGGCACGCTGCGCCGACACGTGGTCACCTGGACGGGGCGCGTGCGCGACTCGGTTTACTTCAGCATTCTGGATTCGGAGTGGCCGGAGGTAAAGGCACGGCTGGAGGAGAAACTGCGTTCGGGAGCGTGAGTCGAATGAGGACGCCGCGAAGTAAGCCAGAATGGCAGAGGGTGCGGAGAGCCGGGCCGCTGAAAACGCGGAGGATTATGACGCCCTCGATGGCCAAGAGCATTGTCGGAATCTCATGGAACGGTTATGATGCGTCCCATTCCAGTTGTGCTGATTCCCTGTTCTTTGTAGATGTGGGGATCCGGATAACGATCGAGGAGGGTTGCCGATGGAACCCGTGATGTTATTTCTTTACGTGGTTATCGCGTTATTCGTGATTGGGACGGTTCTGAAAGGCTTCTTCCAGGTGAGGACGGCCGAGGCGGTCGTGATCCAGCGAATGGGAAAGTTCAATGGAGTGGCCAACGCGGGCATCAACTTCAAGTTGCCATGGCTCGATCAGATTGCGGCTCGCATTGATTTGCGCGTGCAGCAGCTCGCGCTCGACGTCGAGACCAAGACGAAGGACAACGTGTTTGTGAAGATGCCGGTCTCGGTGCAGTACCACGTGATTCCTGAGAAGGTTTATGAGGCCTTTTATAAGCTGGCGAATCCGAAGCAGCAGATTTCTTCTTACGTGTTCAACGTGATTCTCGGCCATGTTCCAAAAATGAATCTGGACGACGCTTTCCTGCAGCAATCTGACATTGCGATCGCGATTAAAGAGGGACTCGACGACGTGATGCGGACCTATGGCTACGCTATCGACCAGGCGCTGGTCACCGATATTGAGCCCGACGAAAAAGTGAAGGCCGCGATGAACGACATCAACGCAGCGCAACGCGAGCAGGTCGCGGCCAGCGCGCGCGGCGAGGCCGAGAAAATCCTGAAAGTGAAGCAGGCCGAAGCCGAGGCGCAGAGCAAGGCTCTACAAGGCCAGGGCATCGCCAACCAGCGCAAGGCGATCATTGAAGGGCTCAAGGATTCCGTGGAGGCGTTTTCGAAGGCCGTGGAAGGCTCCACCCCCAAGGATGTGATGATGCTGGTGCTGGTCACGCAATACCTCGACACCATGAAAGAAATCGGCGCCAACGACAAGAGCAACACGATTCTGCTGTCGCATTCCCCGGCGGCGGTTGGCGACCTGTTCAAGCAGATGCAGGACGCGGTGATGATCGGGCATAAAGCGGCCGATTTGGCGTAGGCCGCGCTCCCTGGTCGGCCCGCCTCAAATGATGTTGGAGTCGAGCCCCGCGATGAATTGGATTCCGGGGATCACTTTGCCAATCAGATCGTTGTGGTTGGTCAGAAAGAGATCGGTGCGGGCCTGCGCGGCGCAGGCGAGATGGATGGCGTCGGAGGAGGAGACTCCGATCCTGGCGCGGATATCCGCATACAGATCTGCCGTCTCGAACGTATAAGGAATTACTTCGACAGAATCCTGCTGAAAGAAGTTTCGGACACGAGCCGCCGTTTCCATCGCGCCTCTCTTGTGGAAGCCGACCAGAGTCTCTCCAACCGCGAAGGTGCTAGTGCACAACTGATCCTGGCGGCGCTTCATGCGCTCGAAAATCTGCTGGACGCGGTCGCCGTACTGTGGATGGTCTTCCAACCAATAAATGAACAGCATCGTGTCCCAATAAATCCGGCTCATGATTTGCGTTCCAGAGGGTCCTTGCCGGGCCCGTAGAAATTGGCGCGCTCCTGCCTGAGATAGGCTTCCCCCCCCCCGAACGATGCGTAAATGTCCTTCGCAATCCCACGAAGCGACTGCCATGCTTCTTCTGCGGAAAGTTTTTGCGAAGGTGCTTGCGACCCAGGCGTGACGATCTCGTAGGTGAATGTGACGGTGGTGCTCTGTCCCGACGGAGGCCCCGTCTTCGATACGATGCGCAGGCCGTGCTCCGTCAGGAATTTCCTGGATCCGAGGGCCGCGCATACCAGAGGCACCCGATTGTTGAGCGCCAAAGCCCGGTGTACGGCGCCGGCGTTGATCGAGAGCATTTTGTCTCCGCGACGGCGCGCCTCCGAAACGTACTCCTTATACGCGTGCTGCCGGATCAGGTCCGAGTCAGAGATCGATGTAGTTGTAGGAATCGCCTTCTCCATGCATGCTATTCTTGCATATGCATGCATATCATGTCAACCGCTACAGGTGGATGGAACTTATCTTAATAAGGACTGTATTCCGAGTCGGGGCAGGCGAAGCCTTGGCGCCGCGCTGGCATCTAACCAACGGTGTTTGACTTCCAGGCGGGCGAGTCCTAGTCTGAAAGAAGCTCTTTGAACATGGCCAATCCCACCAGTGGGGGCGTCACGGCTTCGACGGAGATGCTTGCGGCCAAGAGGCATGCCGGGGTGCACACACCCGTAATCGTGGGCAAAATGATAATTGCCAATCAACAAATGGCATACG
>Ga0210398_10001589_pt1 | contig 23159 bp, 19 predicted proteins | sample IncBWC4OmetaG_FD_161047 | JGI IMG/M metagenome (GOLD analysis project Ga0210398, IMG submission 161047) | Forest soil microbial communities from Barre Woods Harvard Forest LTER site, Petersham, Massachusetts, United States - Inc-BW-C-4-O | ecosystem: Environmental > Terrestrial > Soil >...
AAACCGCTCTTTGCCTTTGCTTCTTTTCGGGAGCCGAACCGACGGTGACAACTGCTAGGCCGTAAATCGGAAAGCAAACGTCGCCGCCGAAGTTCCCACCTAGACTTAAAAAGGACCAGAGCCTTTGAGCGCACGGCACAGGCGGGGTGCCACTTTTTATTTTCACAAGCGCCATGAATCCATCAGAGCTCAACACGCTGCACATTGTCCACGTCCTCTCCGTGCTCGGCCTGACCGGCGCGACGTTCTACGCCTTCGCCGGCGCGCCGGAATCGCGCAAACGCGTGCTCATGTGGTCCGGCATTGCCAGCCTGCTCGTGGTGCTCACGGGCGTGCGGATGTGGCAGGCGGAATATCAATTTCACGGCGGATGGGTCGTGGTGAAGCTCTTTTGCTGGCTGGGCCTGTCCGCCATCGGCGGCATCGCCTATAAGCGGCGCGGCGCCACCGGCCTGCTGGTGCTCATCACGCTCGCGCTGCTCGCGACCGCGCTGGCCATGGTTTACGTGCGGCCGTTCTGAAAAGATAGGCGCACGATGTTTCGTGCTACAGTGGTCTTATGGAAGAAAATAGGACCAATAGGACCGATAAGCCCTATACTGAGATCATCCCGCCGCACGGTGGCTACGACAAACTCAAATCGTACCAGATGTCTTTGCTGGTGTACGATGCCACGGTAAAGTATTGTGACCGGTTCATTAATCCAAAGTCTCGCACGCACGACCAGATGGTGCAGGCGGCGCGGAGCGGAAACAAAAATATCGCCGAAGGCAGCCAAGCGAGCGGTACATCCAAGAAAATGGAGCTCAAGCTTGTGGGCGTAGCCCGCGCCAGCCTCGAAGAACTGCTGGGCGACTACCGAGACTTTCTGCGCCAGCGCGGTTTGGCCGAATGGGGCAAAGATGACGCCAGGGCGATCGCGGTGCGACGCCTGGCTTATGCTCAGAATCGGTCCTATGAGACCTATAGGACCTATATCGAAGACGCCACGCCGGAGACGGCGGCCAATGCCATGCTCTGCCTGGTGCACCAAACGAACTACCTGCTGGACCAGCAGCTCCGGCAGTTGGAGCAGGCGTTTCTGAAGGAAGGCGGTTTCACGGAGCGGCTTTACCAGGCGCGGCAGTCAAATCGGTACCATAGGACCTATTAGGCCTATACTCCTATGGGCAACCCGTGGTAAAAACAAAATGTGCCCGACCAACTCCAAACTCTCTGCGGCGTGTGGATCGATGACGGCGGTCGCGCGCAGGTGAGCCTGGCGACCGCGGATGGCGGGCGCGAGGAGCGCACGGCGCCGTTGCGGTTGTTTGCCTGGCTGCGCGAGCCGCCGTCGGGCGAAGCCATCGCGGGCTTGCAGGTGGAGCGGTTGAAAGGCGAGGGGGCTTTCCCGTGGCTGGCTCACGCGGACTCGCCCGCGTCCTACGAGGCGCTGCTCAACGTCGCCACTGGCGTGGATGCCATCCGGCCGCTCGAGAGCCAGTTCCTGCTGCAAACGCGCGCCCGGCTTTTCTCGGAAATATCCTTTGCGCAGCTGCGTCGCTGCCAGCTCGACATCGAGACCGCCTCTGGCGACGGATCTTTCAGCAACGCCGCGCGGCCCGAGGACCGCGTGCTGGCGATCGGCCTTCGCTTTGGTGCGCGCGACCGCATGCTCGTGCTGGCGGAGGAGACTGATGCCGCGGAGAAAAGCCTGCTCGAGGATCTCAACTCCGTGCTTGCCGCGGAAGACCCCGACGTCATCGAGGGTCACAACATTTTCAAATTCGACCTCGATTATCTGCGCCAGCGCTGCAAGCGGCACAAAGTACCGTGCGCGTGGGGCCGCTTCGGCCAGCCCGCGAGTTTTCGCAACAGCCGGATGAAAGTCGCCGAGCGCCTGGTCGATTTTCCGCGCTGCGACCTGCCCGGCCGCTCGGTGGTGGACACCTACCTGCTCGTGCAGCTCTACGACATCACGGCGCGAGAGATGACGGCCTTCGGGCTGAAGGACGTGGCGGTTTACTTCGGGGTGACCGCCGAGGACGCGGCGGAGAGCGGCGAACGCACCTATATCGCGGGCAACAAGATTTTCGAAGCCTATCGAAACGACCGCGCGCGGTTTCTGGCCTATCTCGCGGACGATCTGCGCGAGACGCGGGGCATTGCCGATGTGTTGCTGCCGACCTATTTCGAGCAGGCCCGGACGTTCCCGATCACGCTGCAGGAGGCATTGCTGCGCGGGACGACGAGCAAAATCGACCTGCTGTTTCTCGAAGAATACTACCATGCGCGACAGGCCTGCCCGCAGCCGCCGGAAGTCGCGCCGTTCGAGGGCGGCTTCGCGAAGAGTTTTCAGGAAGGCGTGTTCAAGCACGTGCTGCATTTCGACGTGGCCTCGCTCTACCCGAGCCTCCTGCTCGCCATCGGCCGCAACCCGCGCAACGACACGCTCGGCGTTTTCATCCCGTTGTTGCGCCGCCTGCGCGAATACCGGCTGAAATATAAATTGCTCGCGCGCAACGCGCCGACCGAGGAGGAGCGCGCCGAGTCACAGGCGCGCCAGGCGACTTTCAAGATCCTCATCAACTCGTTCTACGGCTACCTCGGATTTTCCGGTGCGCGCTTTGGCGACGGCGAACTCGCGGCGGAAGTCACCCGCCGCGGCCGCGAACTGCTGCAGGCGCTCATCGCGGAATTTGAGAAGAACGGCTGCACGCTGCTCGAGGCCGACACGGACGGCATCTATATCTCATCGGACAAATTTTTTGACCGGCCGGAGGAACTGCTCGCCAAGGTGGAGTCGGTGCTGCCGTCCGGTATCGAGCTGGAATACGATGGCCGCTACGAGGCGATGTTTTGCTACAAGGCGAAGAACTACGCGCTCTACGACGGCAAGAAAATCACGCTGCGCGGCAGCGCGCTGCGCTCGCGCGGCATCGAGCCGTTCTTGAAGAAACTCTCCGACCAGTTGATTCATTTTCTACTGGGCGCATCGGACGGGTCGCCGCTGACGTTGATCGAGGATTACCGAAAAAAGCTCCCGTTGCGCGCGCTGTCCGTGTCGGAAGTGGCCAAGACCGAGGCGCTCGGCCAGAATCCCGACGCCTACGAACGCCTCATGGCCGAAGGCGGCAAGCCGAGGCGCGCGTCGGCGGAGGCGGCGCTGCAGCTCAACCCGCGCCCGCGCATGGGCGACCGCGTGAGCTATTACATCACGGCGAAAGCGAAGGGAAAAACGAACGACTGGCAGCGCGCTCGGCCGGTCGCGTTGTATGATGCTGTCGCCGCGCCCTACGATCCGGATTATTACCTGAAGAAACTCGACGACTGGCTGGAACGCTACGGCAGTTTCCTCGGCGTGAAACCGCACGACGACGGCCAGGGGGAATTGTTGTAGGTCGTGCGGATTATCCCTGACACGTCGGGGATAAACCCCGACCTACAATCTGTCATTCTGAGCATAGCGAAGAATCCAGTGAGATTACGCTGCGAGTGTCGGCGCGGTCCAAGTGGATGTCAGACTGTCGGCCTGCGGTCTCGGTACTTCACTTCGTTCAGAATGACAAACAGCCCTAGCGATCGCCAGAGTTGGCCGCCTGCACCAGCGCCGCGGTGTCGGCATCGAGCGGCGCGTCTTTGAGCGCAGCAAGCAGGTCGGCCACTTTCGGCGCGTAGGCGGGCGGGTTGTCACTGGGAAACGCGGCCTGCGCCTTGAGCGTGAAGCGCAGGGCGTTGATGAAGCAACTGCGCGCCATCCGGGGATCGCTCATTGTCGTATAGATTTTTCCGGCCTCGGCGTTGAGCGCGGCGAAGAGCAGCACCTTTTGCCCGGCGATTTCCGGCGCCTCGTGCTCGGTGAGCATGGCGAATTGCTGGTCGGGCGTGAACTGGAACAGCTTGTCCGCCTCCAGGTTGAAGAGTCGTTCGCCGGCTTGGACCACGGATTGCATGGCATCCTCCGGGCGGTTCTTGCTGCGCTGGAAAACTACGCGGGAGAGCAATTCGCCCACCTCGTCGATAATGCGCAGGATGTAATCGCGTTTGGAGGTGAGCATGATGGAGAGAAGTAACAAGTAACAGGTGACAAGTGGCAAGTGGTGGATGACGAATTACTAACTACTAATTACCAACTACTCTGCAACAGCCGTCCGCTCACGCCACCCGGAAGTCCATCATGCGCTTGAAGCGGTCAACTTTGTCCACCAGCACCGTGATCTTGTCGCCGAGGGTGAAGCGGCGTTTCGTGCGGCGGCCGATGAGTGCGGTGCCGGCGTTGTTGAGCACATAGAAATCGTCGGTCAGCGACGAGGCGTGCACGAGGCCGAAGCTCATGGCCTCGGGCAGCTCGACAAAGAAACCGTGGTTGCGCACGTCGGTGATGACGGCGGCGAAGGGGGTCTTCTTTTTCTTTGTCATCTCGCGCTCGAAAAACTCGAGCAGCTTGATTTTTTGCGATTCGCGTTCGGCCTCGGTCGAGTTGACCTCGGTCAGGCTGAGATGCTCGGCCAGGCTCTGGACGTTGGTGAGCTGGTAACCGGGCGCGGAGCGCGCGCCGCTGTGTCCGCCTTGTTTCACGAGGTAGAAATCCAGCACGCGATGAACGACGAGGTCGGAATAGCGGCGGATGGGCGAGGTGAAGTGGGTGTAGTCTTTTTTCGCAAGGCCGTAGTGGCCGTCCGGCGAGGCGCGGTAAACGGCTTTCTTGAGGCTGCGCAGGAATTGGGTGCGGAGCGCGTAGCCCTGCGGATGGGTGCGCAGGACATTGAGAAGTTTGACCGCCTCGGCGCGGTGGGAGAGGTCGCCGACGATGATGCCGAAGGTGGCGGCGAACTGGCGGAACTCCTCGAGTTTTTCATCGTCGGGATCGTCGTGGACGCGGTAGAGCGAGGGCAGGTGCTGCTCGCGGGTGAGGCGGGAGACGGCTTCGTTGGCCGAGAGCATGAACTCCTCGATGAGCTGGTGGCTCTCGTCATTCTCGATGCGTTCGAGGCGGTCGGCATAGCCGTCCTTGTCCACAAAAATCTTCACCTCGGGCATGTCGAGGTCGAGCGAGCCGTGGGCCATGCGGTCCTCGCGGAGCTTTTTCCCGATTTTCCACAGGCGGCGCACCCAGCTTTGCAGGTCGACGAGCTCGAGGTCGCTGAGCGAGGAGAGGGCGCGGCCGGTCGAGCCGGTCTGGTGCGCGGCCGGCAGCGGCAGCGCGCGGATTTCCTCGAGCGAATTCTTGAAGAGCAGCGCGTAGGCCTGGCGGTAGGTGAGACGCTTGCGGCTGCGGATGACGGTGTTGGCGAAGCTGGTTTCCTTGAGGCGTCCGTTTTTGGCAAAAGTGAGAAGGGCGGCCTTGGTCAGGCGGTCCTCGGCCTCGACGAGCGAGCAGAGCCCGTTGGACAGTTTTTCCGGCAGCATGGGCACGACGGTGCCGACCAGGTAGGTGGAGTTGCCGCGGCGCTGCGCCTCGCGGTCGAGGGCCGTGCCGGAGCGAACATAAGAGGAGACGTCGGCAATGTGCACGCCGATGCGGATGTCGCCGCCGGGTAGTTCCTCGATCGAGAGCGCGTCGTCAAAGTCCTTCGCGTCGTCCGGATCAATGGTAAACGTCGGGATGTCGCGGTAATCGAGCCGGCCGGTGATTTCGGCCGGGCGCACGCGGTCGGGCAGGGTGGCGGCCTCGCGCTCGACTTCGGCCGGAAAGGAAGGACTGAGGTCAAATTTTTCGTAAACGCCGAGCAGTTCCGCGCGCGGCTCGTGGGTGCGGCCGAGGCGGGAAACGATTTCCCCCTCGGGGTTGACGTTGCGCTGCTTCCACTCGAAGAGGCGCACCACCACCTTGTCGCCGATGGCTGGAGGCGGCGAAAGTTTCGAATTTGCCGGGTCGGCCACGATGATGTCGTGCACGAAACGCGGATCGTCGGGCACGACGAGGAACACGTGGCGGGAGCGCTGTAAATTTCCCACGATGGTGTCGCGGGCGCGTTCGATGATGCGGATGACGCAGCCGGTGGAGCGACCGTCGTCGCGGCGCGGGCCGGGGACAATGCGGGCGACGACCTTGTCGCCATGCAACGCCACGCCGGTGTCCTCGGCGGCGATGAACAGGGCCGGCTGGTCGGGGCCGCCGGCCTCGGCGAGGGGGATGACGAGCGCGCTGCCGTTTTGGCGGAAGGAAATGCGGCCGGTGACGAGGTCGGCCTCGGCGGGCTCGCAAAGCTTGTCGCCCTTGATGCGCACGATGCTGCCGGCTGCGAGGAGGTGGCGCACTTCGGAGGCAAGGGCGCGGCGGTCCTGCTTGTTGAGATGGAGCGCCCGGGCGAGCTCGGCTTCGCTGGCCGGCAGGTAGCCGGGGGCGTGCAGGCGGGCGAGGAGGCGGTCGCGGAGGGTCATGGGGCGATGAAGTTCAAAGTTCAATGTTCCCGGTTCAAGGTTTTGACTCCGAGATCGGGCGTTCTGTACCGACAGGCATGGCAGGTTCCCTGTGCCGGTTTTTTATAAAAGTTCTAGTTGGAATAAACCAACAGCGCGGCTTACCTTGGGGCGATGAAAATCGTTCATGCGGCCAGCGAGATGTTCCCCTATGTAAAGACGGGCGGGCTGGCCGATGTCGTGGGATCGCTGGCGACGACGCTGGCCGGGCACGACCACGAAGTTGCGGTGTTTTTGCCGGGCTATCGCGCGGTGCTGGAGCACGAGCTGGCGGCCCGCGCGGAGAAGCGGCTGCACTTGCGCATCGAAATGGGTGATGTCTTCTACACGGGCGACGTGCGGGTGTTTTCGCCGCAGAAAAACCTCACGGTCTATCTCATCTGCCGCGAGGAGTTCTTCGACCGCCGCGGGCCCTACGGCACGGGCGAGCGCGATTACGAGGACAACCACCACCGGTTTATTTTCTTCTGCAAGGGCGTGGTTGAGACCCTGCGTCTGGCCGAACTGCACGCCGATATCGTCCACGCCCACGACTGGCAGACGGGCCTGATTCCTTTGCTTTTGCGGTATGCCGAGCGCCGCCATGGCGTGACGCTGGCACTGAAGACGGTGTTTACCATCCACAACATCGCGTTTCAGGGCGTATTCCCGATGCGTTCGTTCTACCGCACCAACTTGCCCGAGGAGCTCATGAGCATCGATGGCATCGAGTTTTATGGGCAAATGAACATGATGAAAGGCGGGATCCTCTTTTCCGACCGGGTCACCACCGTCAGCCCGCGCTATGCCCAGGAAATCCTGACGCCCGAGTTTGGCTGCGGCCTCGACGGGGTGGTGCAAACGCGCGCCGAAGATCTCTCGGGCCTGATCAACGGCATCGATACGGCCCAATGGAATCCCGCGACGGATACATTATTGCCGGCAAACTTTTCCGCGGCCGATCTCACCGGCAAGGCCATGTGCCGCGCCGAGCTGCTGCGTCGCCACGGCTTTGACCCGGAATTCACCGGCCCGGTCTTTGGCATGGTTTGCCGTCTCACCGAACAGAAGGGCCTCGATCTCGTGCTGGCGAACCGGGATTTTTTTATCGGGCAAAGCTGCCGCCTCATCGTGCTCGGTTCGGGCGAACGCCACTACGAGGAAGCGTTCCGCGACCTGGCGGCTGCCCATTCTAAAAAAATCGCCTTCATTTCCCGCTGCGATGAGGCCATGAGCCATCTGATCGAGGCTGGCAGCGATTTTTTCCTGATGCCATCGCTCTTTGAACCGTGCGGTCTCAACCAGATGTATTCGCAGGCTTACGCCACGGTGCCGATCGTCAGCCGTGTGGGCGGACTGGTGGACACGGTGACCGATGTGAGCGAGCACCCAAAGACCGGCACGGGCCTGATGGGCCTGCCCACGGCCGATGGCCTGGGCCAGGCCCTGCCGCGCGCGATGAAACTTTTTGCCGACCGGCCCCGCTACGCCGCCGTCCAGCAACGCGGCATGGCCCGCGACTTCAGCTGGCAATCCGCCGCCCAAGCCTACGAAAGGCTTTACCAGGAAGCGCTGTAGGGCACGGAGTGTATTGACGCAGTGGATACGAGTAGGGTTGTCTGGTCATGCTGGGTGGGGCGAGGAAACTCGGTCCGAATTTCCGCTTTGAGCGTTCATAACTGCATGTAAAAACACGGGATTTCTGTCGTTATTTTACCGCGCGTTCACAATACGACGGAAAACCGAGTAACGGTAATGTAATAATTTACGTCTGCCTCTAAGTTGTAAATCCGGGGTCAATTTGTTTGCTCCAAGTGTACCCCTATTTATAAATTTCATAACTTGTTATTAAAAAATGAATTAAAATTAATTTACCAAGGCTCCCGGAGTCGACCCAGGAGTAACACCCAATGCCAGCTGGGTGGTTGGGACGTAAATTTTGAGTAAACGCTAGCAGCTAATGCAGGGCATGGCCCGATACCCAAGGGACTCAGTTGCGCGTAAGCTGAGCCCATGAAATTCGCCGCCCAGCTCCGCTCCCTCGCCGCAATCGCCATTGTTTTGGCGGGCAGCGGCCTGGTTCGGGGAGAGGGTGAAGTGCCGGTTTCGCCGATCTCTTTGGAAACCGCACTGGCTGACGCCCGGGCGCTGGCGGCCCAACATGCGAATATGACCGTGATGCGCATCGAAGGCGTTTCGATGCTGCCTTATTTTGGCGAAGGTTCGGTGCTTGTTGTAAAAAAGATCAATGCGGCCCGGTTGCGCGAGGGCATGGTGGTGGTCTACACGAATCGCTTCGGCGAGACCGTGGCTCACCGCCTGGTGGCGCGCGTCGATGGTGGCTGGCAGGTCAAGGGCTGGAACAACGACCGGGCCGACACAACCGTCGTCAATCCGGGCAATTTGCTCGGAGTCGTGTATGCGACCTTCCACTCGAGCGGCACGGACAGCGCGCCGGCGCTCTACGCGACGACGCTGAACAGCGTGCAAGTCGCCCTGGCCGCCCCGGCGCGGTAATCGGCGCCGGCGCGAAGCGCCTAACTCTGAATGCCGAACTTCCTTCTTCGCCAAGGCTAGGAAGGATGGGTTGAAGTCCGAACGCTGAAGTCTCAAATTCCAAGTTTCCACGGCTCCACAGGAGCGAAGCATGGCGCCCTCACGGGGAATCGAACCCCGGTTTGAGCCTTGAGAGGGCTCCGTCCTAGCCGCTAGACGATGAGGGCAGTTGCGCGAGGGCAAAACGAAGCGCACTCGTCACCCGCTCGTCAAGCATGCAAAGGCACGCTCAGGGGTGCGAGGATTTCCCCCGGCTTGAAAAAACGTGCCAGTTCGACCTTGGCGTTTTCCACCGTGTCGGAGGCATGCACCACGTTTTTCATCATCTCTGTGCCAAAATCGCCGCGGATCGTGCCCTTGGCCGCTTTGCGCGAATCGGTCGGCCCGAGCAAGTCCCGCACTTTCTGCACCACGTGCTCGCCTTGCAGCGCCAGCACGATGACCGGTTGCGAGCTCATGAACGCCTCGATCTCCGGATAAAACGGCTTGTCCGCCACGTGCGCGTAGTGCTCGCGTAGGATCGCCGGCGTGAGCTGGATCAGCTTGCAGCCAACAATGGCAAAGCCGGCCTGCTCAAACCGATTGAGAACGTTGCCCACATGCCGCTGCTGCATGCAATCGGGCTTAAAGATAATCAGTGTCTTCTGCATTAAGGTTCGAACATACAGCTCGAACCCCACTTGGAAAGTCTGATTTTATCGTTTTTGGTGCCAGGCGCGGTCGTTGGTCCGGCGCATTTCCGAAATCTGCCCCGTTTGCCGCCCGGCTGCGCGATCGCACCACGCACGCAAATCATCGGGCGAACACCAGGCTGCGCCGAGGGCCGACACGGTTTGTTGCTCGGCACGGTCGGCCGTGGCCACTGTGCACGTGGCGGGATCGGCTGCGCCGCCGACCAGTTGCTCGATGACGCTATCGGCCGTGAGGGCTCCTGGCGTAAAAATATGCGCGAACGTCGCGTGCGCTCCGGGCTGCTCGACCACAAGTTCGGTGCCGCGTCCATCGAAGACGATCGTGATGCGCCAGCCCTCGGTGTCATGCAACGCCCGCAGCGTTTGCGAAAGTTGTGCCCGGGCGGCGTCCTTGTCGCGCGCAGCCAGGGCTCGCAAGTCGGGCCATGCGTGGAGGATATTCGCGCCATCGACGAGGAGGTGTTTTTCAAAAGCCACGGCGTGAGCCTGCCCTGTGCGAGAAAGCTCGACAAGCCCGGCGTTTCGCGGAGCGTTTTATGAAAACCATCGGAGAGGTGGCAGAGTGGTCTATCGCGGTGGTCTTGAAAACCACTGAACCGCAAGGTTCCGGGGGTTCGAATCCCTCCCTCTCCGCCATGCTTCGCCCTGTGCGCCAAGCCTTGGCAGGCCAACTCGCCGCCGAGGTATTTTGGGATTTCTTTGGAGTTTGTAATTTGGTGTTTGGAATTTTTCGGATCGTTTTTCGCGCTACTATTGGTGCGTGCAAGACACTCCCGTATTCATTGACACCGTGGCCGAGATGCAGGGTCTCGATGGGCCGTTTTCATTTCCGGAAAAACTTTTCCAGAAGATCTGGTTGCGCGGCGATTTTGATGTCACGCGCGCGGCGACCACGGATGGCCGCGCGGTGCGCGTGTTGCATCCGGGCAAATGGAATTTGCTCGGTGGTCCCGATTTCAAGGGCGCGCAGCTGCAACTGGGCGACGTGAAGGTGCGGGGAGATGTCGAGGTGCATTTGCACGAGCGCGACTGGGCGGCTCACGGGCACGCGGCCGACACGGCTTACGACGATGTTGTGCTTCATGTCGTGTTGTTTCCGTCCGCTGAAAAATTCTCCCGCGGCCGTGATGGCCGGCAGATTCCCGTGCTCGCGCTGCTGCCGCTGTTGCATCGCGATCTCGAGGAATACGCCGCGGATGACACAATGGAGTCGCTTGCTAACCGGCCGGCGTCACGCGGGCCCGAGGAACTGGGCGGGCTCGCGCCAGCCGAGCTCGAGCGATTGCTGCGCCGTTGCGCCGAGATGCGCTGGCGGCAGAAAGTCCATTTTGCCCGCCTGCGCCTTGCGCGACTCGGCTGGGAGTCGGCGTGTCATCACGCCGCGCTGGAAATTCTCGGCTACCGTTTCAATCGTGCGCCGATGCTGCGCGTGGCCACGGCGTGGCCGTTGTCCGCGTGGTCGGCAGGCGAGGGGACGGCGGACGAGGCGTTTGACGCCGAGAAGAACCGGTGGAGCGGGCAGGGCGCGCGCCCGGCGAATTACCCGCGCGTGCGTTTGCGCCAGTATGCCAGGTGGACGCGCGAGCGGCCGGACTGGCCGGCGCGGCTCGAGGTGCTGGCTTGCAACTTGCCGGCCGACTTTGGCGCAAACGCTGGGTCCACGGCCGATTTTCGCCGCGTGCACGCGCTGGCAAGATTGCGCGACCGGCTCGCGCGCGAGATTTGTGCCGACGCCGTGGGTGGCACACGGCTCGACAATCTGGTTTGCGACGGTTTCTGGCCCCTGCTGGCGGCGTGTGGGGCGGATGGATTTTTCGCGTGGTGGTTTCATTGGCCGACCGGCGACCTTCCTCCGCAGGTAACGGGCGCGTTACGAGCCCTAGGGGTTTTCACCCATCGCACAAAACCCGCATGCCACGGTTTTGCGCAAGGCATGCTTGGTTGGCTGCTTGCGCGGGAAAACTTTGCCGGTCGAGAGGGCTGCGGGACTTGACAAGATTCTCCACGGGTCGATATGTTGACCAACTCTATTTAGTTCACTTTCTAAAAGTGGGCCTCGTGCCCGCTTTTTTTTTCCACAAAATACAACACCATGAGCAGTGAAATTCTTTCCGTTCTCGAATACATGGAGAAAGAGAAGGGGATCAGTCGTGCCGACATGATTGCCGCGATCGTCAACGCCCTCAAAACGGCGGCGCTGAAGGGCGTGAACTCAGGCCAGGAGCTCAAAATCGACATCAATCCCAAGAACGGCCAGCTCAAGGCGTGGTCGTTGCTCAAGGTGGTTGATTCGATCAGCAATCCCAAGATCGAGATCCACATTGAGAAAGCGCAGGTGCTCAGGCCCGGTGCGCAGCTCGGGGAATTTATTGAAAAGGAAATCGATCCCTCGACGCTCGGCCGCATCGCGGCCCAGACCGCCCGCCAGGCCGTCATGCAAAAGGTGCGTCAGTTCGAAAAAGAGCGAATTTACGACGATTTCAAGGACATGGTCGGCAACATTGTCAGCGGCGTTGTCCGCCGCCGCGAACGCAACGACCTTTATGTCGATCTCGGCAAGGCCGAGGCCATGCTGCCCGGCAAGGAACAGGTGCCCGGCGAGGAATACCAGCCCGGCGAACGCATCCGCTGCCTGCTCCTGGCCATCGAGTCCAGCCCGCGCGGCCCTGAAGTCATCCTGACCCGGGCCAGCCCGAAATTTGTCCGCCGCCTCTTCGAACTCGAAGTCACGGAAATCGCCGACGGCACGGTCAAGATCGAGGCCTTCGCGCGCGAGCCCGGCTACCGCACGAAAATCGCCGTCTCCACGGCCGACCAGAAGGTCGATCCCGTCGGCGCCTGCGTCGGCGCCCGCGGCGCGCGGGTGAAAACCATCGTGCGCGAACTCGGCGGCGAGAAGATCGACATCATCCGCTATTATCCCGACCCGAAGGAAATGGTCATCGAGGCGCTCAAGCCCGCCGCGCCGCGCGACATTGTTTTCGACGAAAAAAATCACCGGATCATCGTCAAGGTCGCCACGGATGACCTCGCGGTCGCCATCGGCAAGGGCGGCAAGAACGTCCGCCTGACTTCGCGACTGCTCGGCTGGCGCCTTGAAGTCGAGGAGTTCAAGACCACGTCCGACGACCCGCGCGCCACCGCCATCGCGTCGCTCACCAAGGCCTTCGCCTTGGAAACCGTCGCCGCCGAGCGCCTCGTGGCCATCGGCATCAATTCACCCGCCGCCTTCTCGGGCGTCGAACAAAACGATCTCGTTGACGCCGGTTTCACCACCGAGGAAGCGCAGGACATCCTCGCGCGCGTCACCAAAGCCAGCGTCTGAATCCTGCACCGCACAGCTAATAATTGATGAGTATCCGCATTCACGAACTGGCTAAAAAAATCGGCATGGACAACAAGGAGTTGTTGTCCCTGCTAAAAACGCGCCATTTCGACGTGAAAAGCGTTTCGAGCACGGTCGATAATATCTCCGCCGAGGCCATCGAACAGGAGTTCGCGCCAAAAAGTTCGTCCGCCCCGGCGCCGGCCGCGCCGGAGCAGTCCACCGCGACCGAGACGGAAAGCAAGTCGATGGGTGGCACCGCGGTCGCCACCGCGCCGGATTCGTCGCACGCCTTCACGACCCATGTTCCGCGCGATGCGTTCGTGAAAACCGCCGAAGGCGTCCGCCGCGAAAAGGAAGAGGCCGCCCGCGCCGCCGCACCCAAGGCCACCGTCTCTGTCCCGGCCCGCCCCGTGCCGCCCGTCGCACCCCCGCGCCCGATCGCGCCCATGCGTGCCACCGAAACAGTGTCGCCGCCGGCGATCAAGTTTGCGCCGCCCCCGGTTCCCACGCGGCCCGCACCGGTTTCACCGATCTCGGTTCCCCTTTCAAAATCCGTGTCACCGCCGGCGCCCAGCATGCCCACCCGAAGTGCGCCGCTCGCGCCGCCTGCGGCCGTGCCGGCCGCGTACACGGCGCCGGAAATTACGCAAGTCGGCGACGTCAAGGTCATCCACATCAAGCCGCCCATCATCGTCCGCGATTTTGCCACGGCGCTCAGCCTGAAGCCGTTCAAGCTCATCTCGGAACTGATGGAAATGGGCATTTTTGCCGCGATGACGCAAAGTCTCGACGAGACGGTGGCGGCCAAGGTTGCCGAGAAACACGGCTTCCTGCTCGAGATCAAGCACCGGGCCGATGCCGCGACGCAGCAGGCCGCCAAGGAAAAAGAGAAGGAAAAGCAAACGAAACCGGACGCGGCCGATCCGGCCAACCTCGTGGCGCGCCCGCCGATCGTCTGCATCCTCGGCCACGTCGATCACGGCAAGACTTCACTCCTCGACGCCATCCGCAAGGCTCATGTCGCTGACGGCGAGGCCGGCGGCATCACGCAGCACATCGGCGCCTACCAGATCGAGTTCAACGGCCGGAAAATCACATTTCTCGACACCCCCGGCCACGCTGCTTTCAACAAAATGCGCGCCCGCGGCGCCAATGTCACCGACATCGCCGTGCTCGTGGTCGCGGCCGACGACGGTTTCATGCCGCAGACCGACGAAGCGCTCCAGCATGCGCAGAACGCCAAGGTCACGCTCCTCGTCGCGGTCAACAAAATGGACACCAAGGGTGCCAATCTCGATCGCGTCAAGGCCCAGATGCAGGAACGCAACATCGCGCCCGAAGACTGGGGTGGGGAGACCGTCACCGTGCCCGTCTCCGCGGTCAAAGGCACCGGCATCAACGATCTGCTCGAGATGATCCTGCTTCAGGCCGACGTGCTCGAATTAAAGGCGGATCCGAAGGGTGAGATCGCCGGTGTTATCATCGAGTCGCAGGTCGATGTCGGCCGCGGCCCGCTGGCCACGGTCATCATCCAAAGCGGCACGCTCAAAATCGGCGACGCCATCGTGTGCGGCCCGCATTGGGCCAAAGTGCGCGCGATGTACGATGACCAGGGCCTCCCGATCAAGGTCGCCCCGCCATCGACTCCCGTGCGCATCATTGGCTGGAGTGGCACGCCGGACAGCGGCGCGGCTTTCGTCGGGGCCAAAAATGCCCGCGAAGCCGAGAAACTGGCCGAGGAAGAGGAGCACCGCCTCAAGGCGAGCTCGATCACCGACACTCCGCCCAAGGACATTTCCATCGAAAAGCTTTTCGCCAACATCGCCGCCACGCAGGAGAAAGTGCTCAAGGTCATCGTCAAGACCGACGTCTTTGGCTCGGCCGAGGCCGTGCGCACCATTCTCGAAGGCATCAAGAGCACGAAAATTTCGCTCGAAATCGTTTCGACCGATGTCGGGCTCGTGACCAAGAACGACGTCCTCATGGCCAGCGCTGCCGGCTCGATCATCCTCGGTTTCAACACCAAGCTCGAGAATGGCGTCACCCCGCTGGCCAAGCACCACGGCGTGCGCATCGAGACTTTCGGGATTATTTACGAGCTCGGCGACAAGGTCCGTGAAATGATGGCCGACCTGCTTGATCCCGACCTCAAGGAAACCAAGACCGGCGCCGCGGAAGTCCGCGCCACGTTCCCGCTCGCCAAGGGTTTTGTCGCGGGCTGCCTCGTCACCGAGGGCAAGGTCAACCGCAACGCTTCCGCCCGTCTCCGCCGCGGCAAGGAAACCGTGTACGAAGGCAAGGTCGGCACGCTCAAACGCTTCAAGGACGACGCCAGCGAAGTTCGCGCCGGCCTCGAGTGCGGCATCAAGCTCGACGACTTCAACGGCTATCAGGTTGGCGACGTCATCGAGTGCTACGAAATCCAGAAAATCCGCGCCGCGCTGTGATTTTTTCACAGAAGGCCTGTGAAAAAATCATGAGCAACCGCACGCTTCGCGTTAACGAACTGATCCAGCGCGAGCTCAGTGCCATCCTCCGGCAGCGCCACCAGTCCGAGGCCGTCGCGGTCACCATCACCGAGATCCGCGTCTCGCCCGACCTGCGCGATGCGCGGGTGTTTGTCTCCGTCATCGGCAGCGATGATTTCGCGGAGGAAAAACTCCGGTGGCTGCGCCGAATCAGCAACGAGTTGCGCACCGAGCTGGGCAGCCGTATCGTGCTGAAATACATGCCGCGTTTTAATTACGTCCTCGATCGCTCCACCGTGCAGAGTGTCCGCATCCTGCAGGCGCTGGACGAGATTGAGGCAAAGGAAAAAGAGCCCGATGCCTAAATTCTACCCGAAGCTTTCGCCGAGATTCGGCCGCCTTTTGCCGGCGCTGGCCGGCAAAAAGATCGTGGTCATCGGTCACGCGCGGCCCGATGGCGACTGCATCGGCGCACAGGTTGCACTCGCCCGCGTCCTCACCGCGCTTCGTCTCGATGTCGTCTGCGCCAATCCCGATGTCGTGCCACGCCGCCTGCGGTTCCTCACGCCCGGCCTGGCCTTTCACCGACCGGATGACCTCGGCCCACTTGAGTACACCGCACTCTATGTCGATTGCGCCGATCACAGCCGCGCCGGCCAGAAGCTGAAGGCCCGCTTCCCGCTGCCGTTCGCCAGCGTCGACCACCATCTTTCCAATAACGGTTTTGCCGAGCACAATTTCATGGACGCCGGTTCCTCCGCCACCTGCGAAATCCTGGCCGGCATTTTCCTCGACAACCACCTCCCCGTGGACCACCTCGCCGCGCAGGCGCTTTATGTCGGCATCCTCACCGACACCGGCCAGTTCCGCTTCAATTCCACCTCGCGCCGCACCTTCCAGCTTGCGGCCGAATTGATGTCGCTTGGCGCCCAGCCTTCCGAGGCCGGCTACCAGCTTTATGAACGCGAGTCCGCGGGAAAAATGCAGTTGCTGCAAAAATTCCTCGCCTCGCTTCGCCTTGAATGCGGCGGGCGGGTCTGCATCGGCACGCTGCCCAATGGCATTTTTGCCGAGACCGGCACCTCCGCCGAGGACACCGAGGGCCTGGTCGATTATGCCCGCAGTGTCGATGGGGTGGAGATCGGCGTGCTCATCGAGGAGCAGCCCGATGGCATCAAGGCCAGCCTCCGCTCCAAGGATCCCATTTATCGGGTCGATCTCATCGCCGCGCAGTTTAACGGCGGCGGCCATGCCTGTGCCGCCGGCCTGAACGTCAAGGAAACCGCGGCCACCTTCACGCCGCGCCTGCTGGCCGCACTCGCGGCGCAGATTGCCACGGTTGCCGCGCAGAAAGAATCCACCTGATGATGCAGCAGCCAAAAGAACTCGAAGGCGTGCTCCTTGTGGACAAGCCCGGCGGTTTCACTTCGCACGATGTGGTCGCGCGCCTCCGACGCAAACTCGCGATGAAACGCATCGGCCACGCGGGCACGCTTGATCCCATGGCCACCGGCCTGCTCATCATGCTCATCGGCAAGGCCACGCGCATTTCGCAATACCTCATCAGCCTCGACAAGGAATACGAAGGCACCGTCACGCTGGGCGCCGTGACGGACTCGCAGGATGCCGACGGCCAGGTCATGGAGACGCGGCCCGTGCCGCCGCTCACCGAGGCCGAGGTGCTGGCGGTGATGAGGACCTTTCTCGGCGACCAGTACCAGATGCCGCCGATGTTTTCCGCGATCAAGATCGACGGCGTGCCGCTCTACAAGAAAGCCCGCCAGGGCGAGGAGGTGGTGCGCGAGCAGCGTTTCATCCGTGTCTCGAGCATTGAGCTCACCCGCTTTGCGCTGCCACAGTTTTCCTTCCGCCTGCGCTGCAGCAAGGGAACCTATGTGCGAACGATCGCGCATGACATCGGCCAGAAAATCGGCTGTGGCGCGCACCTGAGTGCGCTGCGCCGCACGGCCACGGATCGATTCCGCATCGAAGATTCGCTCACGCTGGACCAAATCGAGGCTTTGCCCGTGCGCGACATCGAGAAACGCCTTTTGCCGGTGCACATGGCGGTGCCCAGTGTAGCACTTGGGTAAGTGTAACGATCCTTTTTAAAACCGCGAATAGACGCGAATGGACGCTAATAACTGGAGGCGTAAAAAATCCAAATGACGAATACCACAACACGAGTGACAAGGATTAAGTGTCGGTGGTTTTGCGGGGTGAGGGCACCCCGCCCACAAAATGAAATGGCTGATCGTGCAGACTCGGTTTCCCGAAATGACAGGCAACGGATCTGTGTTCCTTGGCTTGTGCCTTATTCGCGTTAATTCGTGTCCATTCGCGGTTAAAAAATAAGAATGAACACCGCTTTTTCCTCGCTCGAACAAGCTGCTGCCCTGCCGCGATGGCCGCTGCACCTGGCGATCGGCATGTTCGACGGCGTGCACCTCGGCCATCGCGCCGTCATTGAGGCCGCGGTGCAGTCCGCGCGCAGCAGCGGCGGTCTCGCCGTGGTGCTAACGTTTTTTCCACACCCGAGCGCGCTTTTCCGCCCGGAAAACCCCACGCGCCTGATCATGCCCCCCGCGGCCAAGGCGCATGTGCTGTTTCAACTCGGCGTCGATGCCGTCATCGAACAACCCTTCACGCTGGAGTTCGCGCGCATCTCGGCCGAGGAATTCCTGCCGCATTTGCGCCGGACGCTGCCGACGCTCGCCCGCGTTTACGTCGGCGAAAACTGGCGCTTTGGCCGGGGCCGGCGCGGTGATGTCCCGTTCCTGGTCGCGGAGGGCCGCCGGCTTGGCCTGGCCGTCTTTAGCGCACCGCGGGTCAACCTTGACGGCGAGCCCATCAGCAGCACGCGCCTGCGCGCGTTGATCGGGGAAGGCGATATCGCCGGAGCCAATACCCTGCTTGGCTACAATTATTTTTCCGAAGGCGTGGTCGTGCCCGGCGCGCACCTCGGCCACGAACTGGGTTTTCCCACGCTCAATCTCGGCTGGGAGCCGGAACTGCAGCCGCGCTTCGGCGTTTACACCGTGCGCGTTTCCGGCGCCAAATCATCCGCGCCCCTGCCGGCCGTCGCCAATTACGGCCTGCGCCCGACGGTCGGAAGCGACACGCATCCGCGCCTCGAGGCGCACCTGCTCGGGCCCTGCCCGTTCGGCGAAGGCGACCCGATCACGGTCGAGTGGCTGCGTTTCCTGCGCCCCGAGAAAAAATTCGCCAACACCGGGGAGCTCCGCGCCCAAATCGCGCAGGACGTGACCGCGGCCCGCACGGAGTTTGGTTTGCAGTTGAATGGGTGATGGGCGTGTTGCCGAAAACAACAAAAGGTGGAACGCGTCGTCCCGACTCGTTCGCTTCGAATTTTTACTTAGCGCGTCGAGACGGCGCGCTCCACCTTTCTGAATTGCTGCGAACTTCCGTCTTCGCCTGCACACAAGCTCACGGCTACGCCCGACAAAACAGAGGGCTCCTTTCTTAAGAAAACGATCAACCGGCTCGGTTTTGGTATGAGTCGTGCTGTTTACCTACAGGCACTTTTGTTGCCAATAAGGCATTACCCAATATCGAGGCATCACCATGGCGGAAAAAATCGAGGTAGGTTCTATCGCGGCCGTCCATCGCTATCCGGTAAAATCCATGATGGGCGAGGAGCTTAATGCCTCGTGGATTGGCGCCAAAGGGATCAAGGGCGACCGGGCGTTCGCGGTGGCCGATCCGGAAACCGGCAAGATCGCGAGCGCAAAAAATCCGTCCAAGTGGCCCAATCTTTTCAGCTTCCGCGCCGTCTATACCCAGCCGTTGCAGGATTCCCGTCCGCTTCCTCCGGTTCGCATGACATTTCCGGATGGCAGCACGGTGTTGAGCTCGGATGACCAGGCGGAGATGATGCTATCCGCGTCGCTGGGCAAACCGGTGCGATTTCTGACCGGGGCGCCGCCGTCGGGCACCTTGGAGGAATATTGGCCCGACATGGAAGAGCTCCCGAAAAGGGATGTCGTCACGGATGAAGCCCTGCCGGCCGAAACGTTCTTCGACCTTGGGATGTTGCACCTTCTCACCACGTCGACCCTGCAAAAACTGGGCGAATTGAATTCAGATGGGCGTTTCGAGTCCCGGCGGTTTCGTCCCAACCTCGTGATCGCCACCAAAGGCGAGGGGTTCGTCGAAAACGAATGGCACGACAAGGTGCTGGCCATCGGGAGCGAGGTCCGGCTGAAAGTGACCGGGCCCTGTGCGCGCTGTGTCATGACGACCTTGGAGCAAGGCGACCTCCCGAGGGACACGGGAATTTTGAAGACCGCGGCCAAGCATAATCAGGCCCGCGTTGGCATCTATGCCTCTGTACTCAGCGGGGGATTGGTTCACCGGGGCGATAAAGTCTGGCTCGAGTAGTTCGCGTGGATTGGTCTCAGGTTGAGTTTCTTAGTGGCATTTTTCGGTTGTTCATCAGGCATCTATGGCTATGCTCTTAGTCATGACCAAGCTTGCTGAAATCCAAGAAGCGATATTGCAGCTCGACCCGAAAGAGCAGCAGGTCTTGCGGCATTGGCTTGATGAGACAGCCGAGGAGACGCCCGAAATGCTTGCGGCCATCGATGAGGGCTTGCGCTCGCTGGCGACAGAAGGAGGAGTGCCGATTGGGGATGCACGTCACCATCTGCGTCAATGGATTGCCGGGTAATTATTTCGAATCCGGCGTTGCAGGACTTGGAAACGATTGCTCGTTTCATCGCCCAAGGCGTTCATGGAAGTCCGGCGATGGCGGCGAAAATTGGCGAGGAGTTGATTGTCTTATCCGAGTCTTTGGCGAAGCTTCCTTATCGTGGCATAGCGGTTAAATCCCGGCCTGGCCTGCGTAAATTATCCCATCGTTACTATCAATTTTCAACCAGGTCACGGAGTCTACCCGACTGGTGGAGATCGTTCGCATTTGGGATGGCCGTCAGAACCCGTCCGGGTTGATACTGCCTTAAGGATATTAGACACAGTTTCGTCGAATGAGCCGCGAACGCAGCACCACCATGGCCGATGTGGCCGCCGTCGCCAAAGTGCACGTCTCGACGGTTTCCCTGTGCCTGCGCAACAGCCCATTGATTCCCGAAGTCACCCGCCGGCGGATCCGCGCCGCCGCCACCAAGCTGGGTTATCGACCCGACCCGCTCGTCTCCGCCTTGATGCGTCGGCGGCGGACCAGACGCGATGCGAAGAGCCACGCGGTTCTCGCTTTTGTGACGGCCTTTCCCTCCCGCGAGGGATGGCGAAAAACCTCACCGTTGTTTGTCGAGTATTTCAAGGGAGCGCGCCGGCGGGCCGAGGAAATCGGTTATCGCCTCGAGGAATTCTGGCTGCCGCCCGAGGATATGTCGCCCCAGCGGTTCAGCGACGTGCTCTTCCATCGCGGCATCCATGGTTTGCTGCTGGCTCCGCTGCAAAACCCGAACCGGCCGTTCAGCCTGGCGTGGGAACATTTTTCAGTCGTGGCGCTTGGACTCACTCATGCGAGCCAGTCTTTGCATTGCGTCTCCCATGATCACTATCATGCCATGTTGACGGCCATGGATCGCTGCCACGCCCTGGGCTACCGGCGCATCGGCCTGGCGGCGAGCAAGCTGGCTCACAGCAAAGTCGAGGGGATGTGGCTGGCAGCCTATTTGATGAAATGCCGGGAGCTCGGTCTCAAAGATCCGCCTCCGCCATTGGTGGCGGAATCTTGGAAGGAAGAACTCGTGCAATCCTGGTATCAGCACCATCGACCTGATGTCATTATTTCGACCAATCCGCAGGATTTGAGCGGGTGGCTCGAGCGTTGGGGCCTTCACCCGCCAAATGACTTGGGCCTGGTGAATTTGAGCGGCACGCGCATGGGAGAACCGGTCAGCAGCATTTTGCAGAGCTCCGAAACGATCGGTGCACACGCCATCGATCTGGTCGTGAGTGGCATCGAGCATAATGAGCGTGGCATGTCCGCGTTGCCCAGTATCTTGCTTGTTCCCGGCAAGTGGAATGAGGGGCAAACCCTTTGCCCGCGATCGGAAACGAAAGCCTTCACGCATGCCCGGGCCAAGCGGCGCTAGGGCGGTTTTAGTTTAGACAGACCCAAAATGGCCGAAATTGTCATTCCGAGCCGTGCGAGGAATCTCTGCTATTTGGATTGATATAAATTTCGGAGATTCCTCGCACGGCTCGGAATGACAAAATAAAGCAGGTGTCCCATAGGCATAGAAGTGACCGCTTAACTCGAAAACATTTTAAAATTAGTGACAGGAGGCGAAAAGCAAAAGTGGCGGACCTTTGCAGGCCCGCCACTTCGTTTTGCTTATTGGTATCAGAGCCCCCTCTGGTGTTACACGGCAAAAGTTTTGTTGGCCGGCGGAGATCGCATGCGGTGATAAAACCGCGGCGGCTCCCGAGGGCAGTCCACTCGCGTGGGCCACCCCCGGGCCGGCGTGATTATTTATTGATGCGTGACATTAAGGGCATAGAACGCGACGTGGGCGCCGACGGTGGAGCTTGAGCCGGTGGTCTGCAGGTAGTCGCCCGCCTTGAAGTAGAAGCGCTCGGAGTTGTAACTCGAATTAATGGTGTAATTCTGCGTCACTCCGTTGACGATGATCGTGAGTGCATTGCCGACCGTTTTAATGGTGTAACTGAACTTTTGACCGAGCGGGACGGTGGTGACGTTGGTCTCAGGTCCGCCGCCAGACGGGCTGGTTTCGAGGAGGAGCGTAATTTGTCCGGTCGAGTAGTAGAACAACTCGAGCAACGGTTTGGTCGAGGTTGGCGTTCCCCCATTGCCGATGTGAATCTGGCCGATGGCGACGTGCGCCAGGGTGTCTTCCACCTTCAGGGTAGCGGTCTGAATATTTGTTCCGGTCAACGGCCAGTCGCCGCCCGGATTCAGCTCGCGCAACTCGCTCCGGGGAAAACTCGAGTTGGTGGTGTGAACGCCATTTTCCGGGCAGAAGAAGGTCATCGCACCGTCGTTCGGGTCGGTATAGAAGTAAGCATCGGTATAGGTCGCCAACTGCGGTTGAGTGATGATGTTGATGTTCCCGCTCGAGCCCGTCGGCAAATCCAGTTCCCAATTGGAGAGATTGAAGTTTTGGCCGGGCGGGACATTCGGGTTCAGCCCGCCGCTGCTCGCGAACGTAGCGCTGATGGTGTGATTGGCCGTAACATTGCTAAATTTGTAGGTGGTAATGGCGCCTTGGCTCGCACCGTCCACCGTCACACTGGATACAACGAATCCAGAGCTGGGCGTGATCGTGAACGACTGGCTGGCGCCGGAGTTCACCGTGACCGTGCCTGATGGGCTGATCGACCCGTTGGATCCAGCGCTGGCCGTAATCGTAAAGGTCGGAACCTGCTGCGCGAAGCCCATGTAGTTGATGTTCCAGCCGCCGTTGTCTTGGTCCAGCGTCAGGACTTGCTGGCCCGCGGGGAGGGTGACGTTGGCCGTCACCGTGGTCCAGGTTTGGTAGCCACCGGTCGCGGGAACGTTGACGGATCCGCTCAGGTTCGTGCCGGAAGCATTCGCCAGGTGGAAGGCATCGGTCACCGAGGTCGGAGCGGCCACGCGGAAGCTGACCGTGTAAGTCCCGGCCGTGGCCACCTTGACGGTATATTTAAACCAATCGCCGCCGAAGGTCCAGCCGAGGTCAACGCCGCCGCCGGTGTCGGAAGTTACTTCCAAGTCAACGCCGTCGGAACGGTAGCCATTATCCG
>Ga0210398_10001590_pt1 | contig 23148 bp, 19 predicted proteins | sample IncBWC4OmetaG_FD_161047 | JGI IMG/M metagenome (GOLD analysis project Ga0210398, IMG submission 161047) | Forest soil microbial communities from Barre Woods Harvard Forest LTER site, Petersham, Massachusetts, United States - Inc-BW-C-4-O | ecosystem: Environmental > Terrestrial > Soil >...
ACTCCGCGCGGCCGCGAGGTGAAAGATGCCCGATCCCGCACCAGCGCTAGAATCGCCGGCAGAAGCAGCACCTGGTTATAAGGCGCGTACATGGGTACCACGAGCACGGTCAAGGCCAGTACGAGTGAGATAGCCAGACCGAAGTTTTGCTTGTCAGCTGGTTCCACGCGCAGCTTCCAAAGAAGAAATCCGCAAACGACTACGGCCGCCGCTATAAAGATTCCCGAATACTCCCACGGAACCAGCAGCACCGACTGGTTCTGAGTGTAGCGATGATATTGCCCCAGAGCATTGGCGAATAGCCGCCACCAACCGGGCAGGATAATTTCCGCCCCACCGAGCAGCAGCGCCATCGTCAGGCCAAACCCAAACAGAAAACGTCGCCGATTTCTCCAGTCGCTCAACGTCCAAATGATTAGCCAAGCCACCAAAGGCCACGCCAGCTGAGGCTTGACGGTTGCCGCCGCCAGCAGAACGCCGCCACAGAACAGGAAACCTCCGGCCACGCAAGCCACCGCACCGGCCAGAAGCGCTGCCACCAGCAGGCTCAATTGCTGCAGCTTCAATCCCTGCACCACGGCAAAACTTCCCAGCGTGAGCGCGATGCAGCTGGCAGTGGCAAGTACCGGCAGCCGCCACCGCAGGGCGCGCAGCCACAGGCAGACACTGATTGCGGTCAGCGCGATCAGTGCCCAGTAAAAGACAAACTGCACCGCGTGAAACGAAAATCTGACAAACGGTGCCAGCAGGAAAACCACATAGACGGGATAAGCGAACCCCTGTTGGTCTTTGGGATCGTTGGGCCGGGCGGGATCAAGCGCGCGTCCGTAATATCCCTTTTGGATTTCGATCGTAATGTCATCGCCGTAAGGATTGCGGTTGCGAAGCAGCAGCTCCCGAGCCCCCAGCCAGCGCGGATACAGATCCGACAGATTGCCGCGCGGACGCTCGCGCGCCGCAGCGTCCGCAACCTGAAAGCCCACCAGGATTCGATCCACATAAAACCACATGCTCGCCGCGGCGACGAGCGCAAGCATCGACCCGATCTGAGCCCGTCTCGTCAAGGTCGTTGCGTCTCCGGCAAATCGAAGCGGGACGAAATCTCCCGCACAATCCCCCACGTCCAGAGCAGCAACACCGTCGCAAACAGATTGAAGTGATCGAGCCGGATCCACAGCAGCATGTAAACCGGAGTGAGAAAGAGCAATCCCATGGGCAGCATCAAAACCCAGTTTCTATAGCGCTGAAGAGTAGCCGTTTCCATCGCGTAGTTAACCACCAGAAGCACGGGAATCACGAGCAGGCTGAGGTCGTAAGGAAATGCATGATAGCTGGCCAGCACTGCCGCCACCATCGCCACGGAAAACTGCAGATCGAACTCCAGCGGGTCGAACGTCAGGTCGAACCGCTGGGTTGAATGCGTCCGGCCCCGTCCTTTCACGCTGACCCACACCAGCAAACCAACCGAAAGCGCAACGGTAATCACATGCGCGCCCGGGAACCCGCTGAAAGACCAACCCTCAAGCAATCCGCGCAGGTTCGGCATGTCCACGGCGATTCCGCCCCGCTCCATGAATTTTTCGAAATGCAACACATACCAGGGATAGCGCAGGGCCCCCGCCCAGCCGGTAATAGCCACCGAGATTGCCGCCATCACAGCCGCCGTGACCATGAAACTCTGCACCACCCTGCTGCGCTTCCAGCACAGAAGAATCAGAACCAAGGGAAGGATGAGCTGGAACTTGAACACGCTAAGCCCGAGCCAGCATCCGGCAAGCGTGTCCGCATTTCTCTTCAAAGCCGCGAATGCCAATGCATTCAGCAAAAGCAGCAGAATCACATCCTGCCCCTGCAGCAAGGCAACGAACACGGGAAAGAAGCCGAGCAATGCCAGCAGCCACACGAAAAGAGGGTAGCGGGCCAGCACCGGAATATATCGTCGCAGCAGAAAAGGCAGAAATCCCAAGATCCCGAGATTGATTACACTCCAGACCAGGTACGCCGTGGGGTAATCGAGGGAGGCCAGCGGCTCAAAGATCAAAGCCTCAAACGGCGGATGATTGTAAGGCAGCGGCCCTTTCCGGATTCGCACTCCGGCAGCAAAAGTCTGCTGCACTTCATACTGCAAAGCGCCGTCGTACAGACTGTGCCCCAGACCCTCTCGCAACATTTTTCCCGCCGTATAGAAAATCGTAAAGTCCGGGTAGCCCTGCCGAACCAGGACTCTCGCCTTCCAGAACAGCACCCCGTGAATGCACAGCATGCCGACGATCAGCACAACGATCCACGTCTTGATTCTGTTTCGGCTCACTTATTCCTCGGTCTTCTTCCTTGGTCTTCCTGATTTATGTTCGGGATTATATCTTCGCCCCAGGCGCGGTATGATCCATGCCACCGTGAAGAAACTTCTGCGGACAAGAAACGTCTTCCTGGCGGCGCTGTTCGTCGGACTGTTCGCCATGGCCGCGCGCAATGTCACCGACCCTGACGTCTGGTGGCATCTGAAGACTGGACAGTACATCACTGAGCACAGAAGCGTTCCTCACGCCGACCCATTTTCCTACACTCGCGCGGGACAGCCCTGGGTCGCGCATGAATGGCTGAGCGAGCTTCTCCTGTATGAGCTTGAACGCACCACGGGATGGGGCGGCCTGATCCTGATCTTTGCTGCAGTGCTGACTGCGGCGTTCTTCCTGTTGTATCTGCGCTGCGGGCCCGCGACCTACGCTGCCGGCGTGGCCACACTCGTCGCAGCCTGGGCCACCGTACCCCTATGGGGAGTGCGCCCGCAGGTTCTCTCTCTTTTACTGACCAGCTTGTGGCTCCTGATTCTCGACCGCTCCGAGCGTAATCCCAAGCTCTTGTGGTGGACTCTACCTCTCACTTTTCTCTGGGTGAACCTGCACGCCGGATTCGCCGTAGGCTTGGCTCTTTCGGCGTTGTACCTCGCGGGAGAATGGATCGAACGCGCGCTAGGCCGCTCGCGGCAGCCCCCGTCCCGTCTGCGGATTGCAGCGCTGATCTTCTTACTAGATGTTCTGATCGTGCCGCTGAATCCCAACGGCCTGCGGATGTTTTCCTATCCGCTCGAGACTCTCCGCTCCTCCGCCATGCAGAAGTACATCGCCGAATGGGCATCGCCCAACTTTCATCATCCCGAGTACTGGCCTTTCCTGCTCATTGTGCTGGCTACGTTTGCGGCCCTCAGTTGGTCCCGCGTCGAGCTGCGCCTGCGCGATCTGCTTCTCTTGCTCGTCAGTTTCTATGCCGCCCTCGTCTCAATCCGGCTCATACCGCTGTTCGTCCTGATCGCGGTCCCGCTGGTCGCCACGCGGCTCAGAGACTGGCCACGAAGTGACGGGCTGCGCCCGCAACCCGCGGCACGTAGTTTGCTCAACGGCCTGATCCTGCTGGCAATGGTTGCCTTTGCCGGAGTCCACGTCACCCAGGTAATCGAGCGCCAGCCGCAGGTCGAGATCGAGCGCTTCCCCGCCCGCGCAGTTGCATTTTTACAGACTCATCCACCCTCCTGTCGAATCTTCAACCACTATGACTGGGGTGGCTACCTCATCTGGAAGCTTTACCCCTCCACGTTGGTCTTCATCGACGGCCGCGCTGATCTCTATGGGCAACAATTGTTTGACCAGTTTGCCGAAACCTATCAGTTGAAGGGTGCCTGGCAGCAACCCTTGCAGCACTGGGACATCGACACCGTAATTGTTCCCCCCGCTTCCGCGCTCGCAACTGCTTTGCGGGGTTCTCCGGGTTGGACCGTCTCTTACGAAGACTCACAGGCCATCGTTCTGACCGTGCTTCCCCATGCGATCAGGAAAGAGGCCACGTCAACGAAACCGTCCATCGCCAAGCCAAATCCATAGAACCATAGACGGTTAGAAGTCGATGCCAAGGCCGCAAAGCAGTTACCATCGGTATGCAAGAAAGTACACCTCTTGGAGCATTTTGCAGGTTATTATGAGGGAGTTAAATCTCCCTGCAGAGCAGCGCGAGCTCATGGGACGTAAGTCTCCAAGGCCTGCGCTCTTTATCTGCTTTGAATGCTTGTTTCAGAACCTTGATATTTCTAAGGAGGCCGGAAACTATGGATCGTCTTTGGAGATTGTGGCGCGACGAAGAAGGACAGGATATTGCAGAATACGCCGTGATGCTGGCGGTGATCCTTGTAATCGTCGTGGGTACCATTCGGCTGATCGGCTCTAACGCGAACAATGTTTTCTCCAACGTTGCCAGTTCGATTCAGTAAGGGATCGGCACGGGCGCATCGTAAAGAGGCAGTCCTCCACGAATACGGCGTGGATCGCGCTTCTGCTTGTCCTGACAGAGCATTATGAACCGCACTCGTTTGTTGATGATCGGGGTTGTGGCCTTGGCTTTGGGAGCCTTTGTCAGCCTCTTCGTCTACAAGAACCTGCAAGGCCGGCCGGCAACCGTCGAAGCCGGTGCTGACGTCATCGTAGCCGCCGATGACATTCAGGTCGGATCGCGGGTTGAAGAGCATGACGTGCGGATCGCCCGATTCCCCGCCTCGGGACTGCCGCCCGGAGCTTACACCAAGAGGTCTTCGGTGATGGGCCGCGGCGTCATCATTCCTATATCCAAAGGCGAATTCATTCTGCCCAGCAAGCTGGCTCCGGAAAATGCCGGAGCGGGACTGCCCGCGCTGATTCCACCGGGCATGCGCGCCGTCTCGGTGCGGGTGAATGAAGTGGTCTCAGTCGCTGGCTTCGTCGGTCCCGGAACTCGTGTCGATGTGCTCCTTACCGGAACCCCCAACGGCAGTTCCGAGTCCCAAACCACCACAGTCCTGCAGAATGTTGCCGTCATCGCATCCGGCCAGCGCCTGGAACGAAATGCCGCCGGGGAAGCTCAGGCCACTCCGGTGATCACGCTGCTGGCTTCTCCCGAGGACGCTGAACGCCTGACCCTGGCGAGTTCCGAAGGCAAGATTCAACTCGTTTTGCGTAACCCGCTTGACACCCATCAGGACCCCGTCGAGGCGGCGAATGCCAAGGGCCTGTACATGGGCGGCACGCCAATCGCGGCTCGGCCGCGGGTAACGATTCATCCCGTAAAGCAGAAAACTGAGCCACCGCCTACCTCTCCTTCGGTCCTCAGTATCGAGGTTTATCAAGGTGATAAGAAGCCGGACGTCGTCAAGTTCCCGGAACAGAATGGTGAAGATCCCAAGTAGTCGGAGAGAAGTTCGTCCGGCCGCGTTGATACGCTGATAGCAAGTTTCCTCCTGTGGAGAGGAATCAAACGATGAAGGTTCGCACTACAGTTTTCGCAGCTGCCGCAATGTTGTTCCTGCTCCCCGTCTTCGGGCTGGCCGAGGCGCTGGACCTCGATCCCCTGACCCAGGCCCCCCCGACCCAGGACCCCGCAACTCAGGACCCCGCGACGCAGGCGCCCCAGGAACCAACCCCGCCGGCCGCCGCTCAGACCACACTTCCGCCACAATCGGCCCAGCCCACAGGTTCGGCTCCTCTGCGCGTCATGGTCGACAAGTCTCTGCTCATCAACACCACGGAGCGGCTCAAGCGCATTTCAATAACCGACCCCACGGTCGCCTATGCCACCGTAATCACTCCTACTCAGATCCTGGTCCATGGACGCGCCCCCGGCGAAGTCTCCTTGCTCATCTGGGACGAACTGGAACGCTCGCGCAGCTTCGATCTCCGCGTGGACGTTGATGTCAGCGCCTGCGCCGAAGAAGAACATCGCGTCTTCCCTGACGAACAGATTTCCGTCACACCTTCTCGCGCCGCCATCGTGCTCTCCGGCCACGTTACTACCGAGGATGTGGCCAAGCGCGCCGGGGAACTCGCTTCTGCCTATTCGAAAAACGTAATCAACGTGCTCACTTTCGGTCCCGTTGGCGCTCAGGAAGTTTTACTCGAAGTGAAGTTCGCCGAGGTCGATCGCTCCGCCCTCACCCAGATGGGCTTCAACATCTTCTCCACCGGCGCCGGCAATTTGTTTGGAACCACAACCACCGGCCAATACGGCGGCTTCACTGCGCCAACCATCACCCAGACCCAGGGACAGAGTCCTCCGCTTACAGCCACTGAAACCCTCAGCAACGTTCTTAATTTGTTTTTATTTCAGCCTAATATTCACCTGGGTACTGTGATCGAGGCTCTCGAGACCAAGAACCTTCTCCAGATTCTGGCCGAGCCCAATCTCATTGCCGTCAATGGCAAAAAAGCCAGTTTCCTCGCCGGCGGCCAATTTCCTTTCCCCATTGTGCAGCCCGGACAGGGATTCACCGCCGTTACCATCTCCTTTAAGGAGTTTGGAGTGAGGCTCGAGTTCACCCCGGTGATCATGCCCAACGGCAATATTCACCTCACCGTGGCGCCAGAGGTCAGCACTCTCGACTTTGCCGACGCTCTGACCATTTCTGGTTTCACTGTCCCGGCCTTGAGCACTCGCAAGGCCGAGACCGAATTCGAATTGCGCGATGGACAAAGCTTTGTGATCGCCGGTTTGATCGACAATCGCGTCACCGATATTTGGAACAAAGTTCCCGGCTTGGGCGACATCCCGATCTTGGGAAATTTTTTCAAAAGTAAGAGCATCCAGAAGAGCAATTCCGAACTCATGGTGCTCTGCACCGTGCACCGGATTTCGCCCAGTTCCGAACCACCGGCCACCCCCAAGAATCCCCAGCCTTTCATCAATAACGACAAGTTCGATGGAAAGAAGCCGTCGGGAAAGTAAACATTATGGCGCCGTTGATCTCACTGGCAACTGGGTTTAGGGGAGTGGAGAAGTCATAAGTTATGGCCGAGCTTTCAGTCGTCATTGTGGCCACGGACAACGAGCAGCGCACCGTGCTCCAGGTGTTGGTCGATGGCACCAGTGTAGCCCGCACAGTTCATACCTGCGCCAGTTTCCCGCTCGCTGCTTCTGATCCGGTCACGCGGCGGGTCCAGGCCGCCAGCCCGGACGTTGTACTGGTCGACATTCCTGCCGACAATCCCACGACAGCCATGCGCGCCGTCGAACTTCTGCGCCAGGAACTGCCCGACTCGGCCGTGTTCGCCATCGGCGGTCTCAATCAGCCGCAGGTCATCGTGAGTGCAATGCGCGCCGGTGCCCGCGAGTTCATCGAACGCCCCACCACCACCACCGATCTTCTTGAAGCTTTTGTTCGCCTGACTACGGCCCAGCGCAAGGTTAAGAAAGAAGGTCCGCGCGGCAAAGTGTTCTCAGTGGTTAATGCCAAAGGCGGCAGCGGCGCGACTACTGTAGCCGTGAACCTCGCCCTCGCTCTGCAGGCTGCCCATGGCCACACCGCCCTGGTCGACCTCGCGCCTCTCGGACACACCTCGTTACATTTGAATCTCAAACCGCTTTTCACCCTGGCCGACGCCACCCGCAACCTGCACCGCATGGATAGTTCACTGCTGGAAAGTTTCATGACCCGGCACAGCGGAGGTCTGCAGTTGCTGGCGGGGACCAATGTCCCCGCCGCCGTCGAACCGTCGACGGCGGAGTTTGTCCGGTTATTCGATATGCTGGTCACCCATTATCGATACGTGGTAGTAGATAACTCTTCGCGCCTGGACGCCGCCAGTCGCCTGGTCGCCAATTTGTCGGAGTGCGTCCTGCTCGTTGCCTGCACCGATGTAGCCTCGCTCTGGAGTGCGGCGAGGGTTCAACAATACCTGGGAGAAACTGGCAACCGTGAACGCTTGCGGCTCGTGCTCAATCGTTTCCGCAAGGTTCCCGGCTTTAGCGAAGCGGATGCGGAAAACGCGGCCGGCGTCAAATTGTTGTGGCGCGTTCCCAATCAATATTTTGCCATCTCCTCCGCCATTGACCGCGGCTCTCCGGTGATGGAACAAAGCCACACCGAGATTGCCCGTTGCTTCTCCGGGCTGGCCCAGGAATTGACTCAGAACGATGTCGAGGTGAAACGCGCCGCCTGGTCCTTGTTCAAGACAGTATGAGGTTTAACGGTTTGTGTTTAAAGCGATATAGGGTTAAGACGATATAGACGTTATGGCCAATTTGCAGACCTTCGAGCACGGCGAGTACCAGCAGGTAAAGGCCGATCTGCATCGCAAGATCCTCGACCGCCTTGACCTCGAGAAGCTCGGCCGCGCTACCGGCGATACCGCCCGCGAAGAAGTTCTAGTACTCATCCGCAACTCGGTCAACAGCGAGGTCGTTCCCCTCAGTTTCGCCGAGCGTGAGCGGCTGTCGCGCGAAATTCTCGACGAAATCTTCGGCCTCGGTCCGCTCGAACCGCTGCTCAAGGACCACACCATCTCCGATATTCTGGTCAACCGTTTCGACAAGGTTTACATCGAGCGCGCCGGCAAGCTGGAACTAACCGGCTTGTCCTTCAAAGACAATCAACATCTCATGCAGATCATCGAGCGCATCGTTTCCCGCGTGGGCCGCCGGGTCGATGAATCTTCTCCCATGGTTGACGCACGCTTGGCCGACGGCTCCCGTGTGAACGCCATTATTCCTCCCCTGGCGCTGGACGGCGCCTGCCTTTCTATCCGCCGCTTCGGACGCGACCCGGTCACAGCCCGCAACATGCTCGAGAACCACACTCTCACCGAAGCCATGCTTGAACTTCTCTCCACCATGGTGAAGGGACGCTTGAACCTGCTCATCTCCGGCGGTACGGGTGCTGGTAAAACGACTTTGCTCAACGTGCTCTCCGGCTACATCCCTAATGTGGAACGCATCGTCACCATCGAAGACGCCGCCGAACTTCAACTCAAGCAGGAGCATGTGGTGCGCCTCGAGACCCGCGCCCCAAATATCGAAGGCAAGGGCGCGGTCCGCCAGCGTCAGCTGGTTATCAACAGCCTGCGTATGCGGCCGGACCGCATCGTGGTCGGCGAGGTCCGCGGCGAAGAAGCATTCGATATGTTGCAGGCCATGAACACCGGCCACGAGGGCTCGCTCACCACGGTCCACGCCAACTCCGTGCGCGACGCTCTGGCCCGCGTCGAGAACATGGTCTCGATGGCCAACCTCAATATTCCGGAGCGCGCCGTCCGCCATCAGATTGCCTCCGCAATTCACGCCGTGGTCCAGGTCGCCCGTCTGTCCGACGGCACCCGCAAGGTCATCTCGGTTTCAGAAGTCACCGGCATGGACACCGAATCCATCATCATGCAGGACATTTTCGTGTTCGATCGGCGCGGCATTGACGAAAACGGAAAGGTGCGCGGAGCGTTTCGCGCCACCGGAATTCGCCCGCAGTTTGCCGAGCGGCTGGCCAATGCGGGCACAAAACTACGCCCGTCACTCTTTGAATCGAAGACCGAAGTTTGAAAGGAAATTGTTGGTTGTTCATTACTGATTGCTGAGTAAGCGCCGAAGTCGCGCGCGTTGTTCCGCCAACAATCAACAATCAGCAATTGGGTTGAGCGAGTCGGTTCCCTATGTCCGCACTGTTGATTACATTTCTGGTGTTCGTCGTAGTCGCCCTCGCCGCGTTCGCGGGTTTGTCGCTTGTCGACCAGCGCCGCGCCCAGGCGCGGCTCATCAAAGATCGTCTCGCGACGGTGCAGAAGGCGCCGGAACGCGAACCGGACGAGGAACTTGCGCTGTTGCGCGACGAGCAACTCAGCGAGATCCCCGCCCTCGATAGTCTCCTCCGCCGCTCGGCTCGCATTTCTGCCATGCAGGAAGCCTTGCTGCAGGCAGGCATGAAGTTTCGTGCTGGCAACTTTCTCGTGCTCTGCATGGTCTCAGGCGCCGTCGCCGGATTCGCTGCGCTGGTCTGGAGCCGTAATCCTGCCGTTACATGGGCCGCGCTGATCATCGGCGCCTTCATTCCCTATGCCTCCGTGTCCTACCGCCGCCAGAAGCGTTTTGAAAAAATCGAGGAGCTTTTCCCCGAGGCGATCGATACTCTAGCCCGCGCTGTCCGCGCCGGACACGCCTTCACCACCGCTCTGGAAATGATTTCCAACGAAGCCACCGAGCCTCTGGCCGGCGAGTTCCGCAAGCTCTATGAGGAGCAGAAGTTCGGCATGCCGGTGCGCGACGCCCTCATGAATCTGACCGAGCGCGTTCCTCTGGTGGACGTGAAGTTCTTCGTCACCGCCGTCATGCTGCAACGCGAAACCGGCGGCAACCTCGCCGAAATCCTCGACAATTTGTCGTACGTCATCCGCGAGCGTTTCAAGATTCAGCGTCAGGTGCGGGTTCACACCGCTCAGGGCCGCCTCACCATGGCCCTGCTCATGGCCATGCCTCCGGCCGTCGTGGCCGTGCTCGCGGTCTTCAGCCCGGAATTTGTTCGGCCGCTTTTTTATGATCCTATTGGCCATACTCTGCTGGTGGTGAGCATTGCGTTGCAAACCGTTGGCTATTTCGTCATACGAAAGATTATTAAGATCCAGGTTTAGTGAATAACAGTTTTAATGAATAACAGGCTTAAGCGATAACAGGCTAAGAATGCCGTCAATGATTCTCGCGATCGTCGTATTTGTCACCGTCGTGCTGGTGGTGTTTGCCTTCGGCGCGGCAGTAGTGACGCCCAGTTCCGTGCTGGGAGCCCGCCTCCGCGCTCTCGGCGGACAGGGGTTGCAGGCTACCGAAAAGCCTGCGATGAAGATGAAAGAGCGCTTCGAGCAGGCGCTCGATCCCCTCAGCAAAGCCATTCCGCTTTCGCCGTCTGACGTTTCCCGCACTCGCGCTTGGCTGATCCAGGCCGGACTTCGCGAATCGCGCCACGCCAGTTACTACCTCGGCGCCCGCCTGATGCTCGCGTTTCTAGGCTTCGCCGGTGTCGTGCTTTTCTCCGGTTTCACCAGTCTGAGCCTGTTGGTCTGCGTTCCCGCGTTCGGTTTCTTCCTTCCCCGCTTTTTCCTGAAGCGCATGATCAAAGACCGCCAGCAGCGCATCCGCATCGCCCTGCCCGACGCTCTCGATCTCACGGTAATTTGCGTCGAAGCCGGATTGGCGCTGGACCAGGCGCTGATGCGCGTTGGCAAAGACCTGCATCACGCCCATCCGGACCTGAGCGATGAATTTCACCTGGTCAATCTCGAAATGCGTGCCGGAAAGCCTCGTGCCGAAGCCCTGCGCAATCTCGTCGACCGCACTGGCGTCGACGACATTCGCTCTCTCGTGGGCACGCTCATCCAGACCGACCGCTTCGGCACCAGCGTTGCCCAAGCTCTGCGCGTACATTCCGACTCTCTACGCACGGCGCGCCGTCAGCGCGCCGAAGAACAAGCCGCCAAAACCACCATTAAGATGGTTCCTCCCCTTGTGATATTCATTCTGGTTCCGTTCCTCTTCGTCACGGTTGGACCGGCACTCATTCAGGCTTATCACTCGCTCGTTTCAAAATAGCGCGCGGTGAGAAGCAGATCAGGGTGCATCCAACCAGAAAACTCAGGAGTTGCAATGCCGGGATTAATCCCGCAGGGCCAGGCTTTCAACCAAACCCGCCAGCTCTTTCTCGCCACCAGCCTCGCCACGGCCCAGACGCACTGGTCCCGGCTGGTTGGCCTGCTCAGAGCATCCGAAGATGACTTCCGTAATGGCTGCGGCCTCTGGATTCGACCCTGCCGGGGCGTTCATACTCTAGCTATGCGGTTCCCTATCGACGTTGTCTACCTCGACCACGCGGGCACAGTCGTCCACATCGAGCGCGCTCTGCGGCCCTGGCGCATCGCACCCGTCCGTTTGCAGGCAGCCTCGGTCTTGGAACTCCCCCAAAACACGGTAACCTCAACAGGAACGGCAGTCGGCGATAGAATTGAGATCAAGATAAAGGAGGATGTCTAGACTCCGCGCTTCCCAGACACGCGCGCGCTTCTAGCCGAGCCGCACCAGCTAACAATAATTGGGACCCGGGCTTTAGCCCTCTGGCCGCAAAACCCTCAGTGACCGATACGCTCCAACTCGAAGACCCGATCGAGCTTCGTGATCTGCACGACGCGCCCAAGCTCCTGATCGAGTGGTCGCCGCGATGGCAGGATTTCGTCACCTCCATCCGTCCCGCCTTCGCCCGCTCCGGCGCGCGCCTGGCCGGCGAAGCCCCTCACGGTATTTTCCCCTACGCAGGCCTTCTGGCTTCGTTGCTGCTGGAAGCGTTCATGTTGTTTATCCTGATCATTATCCCGAAAGAGATTGCCAAGCTTCGCCCCTATGCTCCGCCCAAGATGCAGCCTTATGAAGTGATCTATTACTCCGGCGACGAACTTCCGCGCACTGAAGACCTGGGCGGCGCCCAGGCCGGAACCACCGGCCGCGCCGGTGGTCACGAAGCGCATCACCGAACCCAAACCATTCACGTAGCTCGCGGAGGCTCACTCACTCCGAAAGTTGTCGACGCTCCCAACCTTAAACTTCCATCCACCGCGGGCGCCGTCGCCAATCTACTCGCCTTGAAAGCCGCCAACCCCGGGCCGCCTCCGTCCGAGGGCTTGCACTCTTCTCTGGTTGCTCCAAGTCTTCCGGTCAACGTGATCGCTCCCCCGCCTGCGAACATTACTCGCGATCAATCCCGCTCCGCGCACGGCCTCGATTCCGTCGTTCCCCCCGCTCCGAGAGTTTCTTCCGACAAGTCTCGATCCGCTCCCGCTCTGAATGCGGCAGTCGTGCCTCCCGCACCCAGCATTCGCTCCGAGCACGCCCTGATCGCGCCGGCACTCGATCCCAGCATCATCGCCCCGGCTCCGCACGTTTCCCAGGAGCGTACCCGGGCCGCGCCTTCGCTGAGCACAAGCGTGATCGCCCCCGCATCCACGCGCGTCTCCAGTGATCAGGCGCGCCCCGCTCCCGCACTCAGTGCGAGCGTGATTCCCCCCGCTCCTGCCACCGCCAACAGCGAAGTTTCGCCCACGCGTGTGCAGATGAACAACGTGGCAGTCGTACCTCCGCCGGTGTCAGCGCCAGAGCGCGACACGGCACGCAACGCAAAGCTCAATCTGCCCGCGTCATCCGTGGTCGCACCACCGCCCTCCGCCGATTCCGCCCACGACCTGCGGCGTCTCGAAAGCGGCAACACCGATCCCTCGAAAGCCATAGTTCCTCCGCCACCCACACCAACGAGCAACGGATCGTTCGTCAGCACCGTCATCGGCAAGCTTTTCGGCACGCAGGATGTTGTGCCACCTCCGCCAACCGTCTCCGCCGCAGGCGCATCAGGAACGGCTCGTAACGGCGGGCCTGGTGGCTCGGTCGCGGCCAACGTTGTTCCGCCTCCACCGACCGTTGGCTCAGCAACCGCCAGCAAAACCGGCGGAGCGCCCGGCGAATCGCTCGCCGCAAAAATTGTTCCGCCTCCGCCGTCGATCGCGGGCTCCAGCAACTCGGCTTCTGGAAGAGAGCCGGGTTCGTCCCTCGGCACATCGAGCGTCATCCCTCCACCCCCATCCGTCGCGAGCTCAGGCACAACCCACGGCTCCTCAACTGGAGCGGGAAACTCCGGTAGCCCGGGTAACGGCACGCAACTGGCGAACAATGTCGTTCCACCGCCTCCTTCAATCGGCTCAGGCAACGGCTTATCGGGCTCGGGCAGAAAAGGTTCTGGCCTCGGTGGCCCGGGCGATTCCGGCTCAGTTCTCGCTCCTCCAAGAAGCGAAGCTGGAAGCAGCGACGGTTCCGGAATCGTGATCTCGTCCCAACCCGGCTCCAAGGTTGGAATGCCGGGCGGCGGCAAAGGTTCACTGGCCATGTCGCCCTCCGGTGGAGACAAGCCCGGCCTCGGCGGATCCGGCGGTGGCGCGAGCATCGGTCACGGCGACGGCTCCGGCAGTGGTTTAAATTCAACGGGCTCAGGCGCGGGCAAGACTGGAACCGGTGTAGGGACCGATCCCAATAAGAATGTCCATGACGGAATCTCTTCCACGCCCGGCCCCGGCGGCGCCGGTAGCGCTCCCACAGGATCTCCCGCCGTGCCCGGTGTCGACGTTCGTGGCGGCAGCACCAGCGTCGTCAATCTGCCCAGCTTCGGATCGGACAGCAGCACTCCCAATTCTCCCGACCACTCTCCGGCAAGGCCGAACCAGGGGCCGGCCATCACCATCGTCGCTACCTCGCGCTCCGGCGGAGTGTTTGATTTCTACGGCAAGCTCCCAGGCGACAACTACTCTGTCTATGTGGATACTTCGATCGGCACGGTCGTGATGCAATTCGCCGAGGTTAATCCCGCCGCGCATGCTCAGTCCGAAACCCTCACCGGCCCACGAGGCTACCTCACCGATTTGCCCGCCGGCCTTCCCCACGCCCGCGTCGTCATCAAATGCACACTCGATACTTCCGGCAAGTTGCAGAATCTCCAGGTCCTCGAACCGGGCTCGGCCGACATGGCAGCGAAGATCATGGCCGCGTTGCCTCATTGGAAGTTCCGCCCCGCCATGCGCGGCACTCAGCCGGTAGAAGTCAACGCAATCCTCGGCTTCAACATCAACACCAACGACCGCAATTAGCATCGACGAACCGGACGCGCTCGCTGTGGGTTTCTCTGTCGAAATAAAGTTTGTCGTGAGCCGTTCGAGCTGCCATACCGGACGCTGAGTTCAAGCTTTTTCCCGGTACCCCCCTCCCCCGGGGGTCTAATAGAATCATCGAGTTAACAGAAAATTCCCGGCAAAATCCGGAGCCTAAACGACTTAGATACCAAAATCCGTGAAGCAAAGGACTTAGGGGCGCGACGATGTGGGATCACCCGACCGTCACGGCCTCGACCATGATTACGCAAACTCAAAGTCGGCACAAGGTCAGATGTCACACGGTGCTTGTGGAAATATTTGGGAGCGATCGTCCTAATTCATCGGTCGGTCCAATAGCTGGAAGATTATTTTTCTTCGGAGGTTTGCTTCTAGTTCTAGGGACAATTTCCCGCGAGGCTTTGAAGCCGCTACTTCGTCTGCAGCCGCAGCCTCGCCAGCAGCGCATACGCTTTACGGAACCAGGGACGCTCACGCCGACGCTGGTATCCCGGCATGCTTGGCCTTTTATCGAGGATCTTCTGCGCCCACTCGCGAGCCTCGTCGGCGCGCCCCTGCGACTGCAGGAAGAGGGCGTAGTTGTAGTAAGTCTCTGAACTCGTGGAGGTTTTCGTGGCCTGCTGAAACAGAGCTTCAGCTTTTTCCGGCTGTCCGGTTTGCGCGTAGGCATGAGCCAGCAGGCCTTTTGCACGTTGAAAGTCGTAATTAGGATCAGCCGCAACCGCGCGCTCCAGATCGGGAACCGCTGCGGCGAAATCTCCCAGTTCGATTTCAGCGATCCCGCGGCGGTAGAAGGGATCGGACGAATCGGTTCGCGACGAGATCGCCTTATCGTAGCAAGCGCGCGCCCGGGCATAAGCTCCGTCGTCAAGGTAGAGCAGGCCAAGTTCTTCGTAGTTGCCGGCCGAAGGATTATCAAGAATGGCCCGCTCCAGTTCATGAATCCGCCGCCGCCGCGGAAACGCCTGAAACGATCCGCGCAGCAGCCCGGCATCGGGAATCACTTCGGCAACGATGTAAATCAACGCACCAACCCAGCCCAGGAACAGAATGATAAAAATCCAGTAAGTATCCGGCCGCCGGCGGATGAAGTGAACAATCGCCACCGCCTGCAGAACAAATCCCCATCCGCCGAGAAAGAAGAGAAGTGATCCCATGGACAGCGCAGAATACCACGGGCTTCGGGCTTCGGCTTTCGGGCTTGGGCGAATGCTAGAATCACCAGTGGTCAAGTCATTCAAGCGCCCGATCCGTCTTCTCGCCTCCGATATAGACGGCACGTTGCTGAATCCCCAATTCCAGATTTCCGACGACGACCTCGCGGCGCTTCGGCGAGCCCATGCTGCGGGCATCGAAGTCGTATTAGTTACTGGTCGTCGCCACGCGTTTGCCCTGCCCATCGCAAAGCAATTGGGTTTCGATCTGTGGCTGATCAGCTCAAACGGAGCTGTAACCCGTTCGCTGGCCGGTGAAACTTTTCATCGCGACCTAATGCCCCGCGAGACCTGCCATGAACTGTGCGGAACCATGCAAGCGTTCCGTGGCAATACCGTTCTACAGTTTGACAAGGACTCCAAAGGCGCAATCGTGCTCGAGCACCTGGATGACTTGAACCTCAGCATCCGGCGCTGGCTGGAGAAGAATATGGCCTACATCGAGTTCGTCGTGCCCATCGAGAATGCACTGGTGAACGACCCCGTGCAGGCCATGTTTTGCGGCTCCATGCAGCGGATGAGCGGGGCTTTGCGTACGCTCGAAGCCAACGGCATGAAAGGAAGAATCACGGTGCTGCGCACCGAATATCCCGAGCGGGATCTGTATATGATCGATGTACTGAATGCCGGTTGTTCGAAAGGCCACGCCCTCGAGCGCTGGGCCGCGCATCGGGGTTATAGCCGCGAGCAGGTCATGGCCATCGGTGACAACCACAACGATGTGGAAATGCTTGAGTTCGCCGGCCATCCGGTTATCATGGGGAATGCCTGCGAAGAGTTGCGCGGGCGCGGCTGGAGTGTAACCCTCGGCAATGATCGCTGCGGCGTTGCCGCAGCGGTAGCAGAAGTGGTGGGCAGCTAAGATTTGCAGCGAACGATTTGAAAGGGCGCGGCAGGAGCCAAGAAGATCCGGGGCTTTAGCCCCTGAGGGACGTCGCAATCCCTGAGATGAAGAAGCCAATCCAGATCGGGCAATGGGCAGCGTTCATTCTTCTGTTCGCAACGACCGCGCTTCCCTGCTCCGCCGCCGACGCGGCCGTGCTGCGCAACGGATTCTCCATCCGCCACGAACGCCGCCAGGTTATCGGGACCATCACCCGCCTGTATATCGATGGTGACAACTCGAGTTTTGTGGATGTGCCAACGGCAGAGATCGACCACTTCGAAGCTCTGCCCGCGGAATCATCGCCGCGCGAACCGGCAAAGCCACTGGCGAAGAACGATCCCGCACAGTCGCAATCTCCGGCGGAGAACTTCCAGCCTTCGACGGATCTAAACGAAGTGGTAAGAACAGCGAGCGGAACCTACCATCTGGATCCGGATCTGGTAAGCAGCGTGATTCGCGCCGAGAGCGGCTTTAACGTGCGGGCAGTCTCGCCGAAGGGCGCACAAGGACTGATGCAGTTGATGCCGCGGACCGCATCGGAGCTGGGCGTAGAGAATGCATTTGATCCGCAAGCCAATGTGGAAGGCGGCACACGTTACCTGCGAGAACTGCTGGAGCGCTATGACTTTGATCTGATCAAGGCGCTGGCCGCTTATAACGCAGGCCCGCAGCGAGTGGAGCAGTACGGCGGCGTTCCGCCCTATTACGAAACCAAAGCCTACGTAGCGCGAATTGTTCGCGACTTCAACAAGAAGAAACTCGCCGCGAAAACCGCTACCCAGCCTGCCGCGGCTCCACAGAGTTCGAGAAGCAAGGCAAGCGGAACGCCGGTTCCGGCAGCCAAACCGCCTAAGGCAGTTCCGCAGACCCAAGCCAAAGCTAACCCGGCACCCAGCAAGTAACCCGCACCCTCGTTTGACCCTCCCCTCCCACTGATTTACCTTGGGAGTGCCGTTTCCGCTTCGCGTTGCGAGGTCGCGGCGCGAGGCTGCCCTCTTCATGGACAAAAAGCGCATCGTGGCCAGTACGGTGGTGTTCCTCATCCTGGCCGTTTTGCTTTACCTGCAATATCGTCACTGGCAGAGCTTTGATTGGGCCACGTTCTGGGCGCAAACCCACCACATCAAGAAGTTTCACGTTTTGCATGCAGTCGCTCTCATCTATATCGCGTATTTCCTGCGTGCGCTGCGATGGAAGATTTTCCTGAAGCCGGTGCGTCCGAAAGCAACAACGATGGACATGTTGTCTCCGACCCTGATCGGGTTCACCGGCCTGGCTCTGCTAGGGCGGGCAGGAGAATTCATTCGTCCCTATCTGATCGCTCGCCGCGCAGATCTTCCGTTCTCTTCGCAGTTGGCGGTGTGGACGGTGGAACGCATTTTCGATATTGGCGCATTCACTGTGCTGATCGTGCTGGCGATTTTTCTGCCCAGCGCGTTACCAGCGATTCCGCATCCGGAGTACTACCGGCGTTTTCAGGAAGGCGGCTTTTTCCTGGTCGGCGTCGTGCTCATAACCACAGCGGCAGCGATCGTGATTCGACGCAGTGGAGACGCAGTGGCGCGGTGGGTAGAGGAGAAATTCGGGCATCTTTCCTCGAATGTTGGCCACCGGTTGGCCCAGAGGGTGCGCGAGTTTGGCGCGGGACTGGATACGATTCACGGGCCCGCGTCGATGCTTTGGCTGAGTCTGGTTTCGGTGGGGATGTGGTACATCATTGCGCTCGCGTATCAGGAAGTTACGCACTCCTACGGCTTGGCGGCGCTGGAAATTCCGGTGTCGCAGATTCTGATTCTCATGGGAGCGAGCATGGTGGGTTCGATGCTGCAGTTGCCGGCGGTAGGCGGGGGCTCGCAGATGGCGACCATCGCCGCGTTGTCGAGCGTGTTCGACGTGCCTCCGGAGATGGCGGCGAGTTGTGGAATTCTGCTGTGGCTGGTTACGTTCGCGGCAGTCGTGCCGCTAGGCTTGGCGCTGGCGCACCATGAAAGATTGTCACTGCGGAAGTTATCGAAGGAAAGCCATCAAGCCGAAAAAGCGGAAATTGCGGGGCCTCCGGCGTAAAGCAGGTTTTTGTCTATTACGCAGGTACGGGCTGGAAGGCCCTACCTCACTCGCCTGTTACAATTTCTATATCAATCCAAACATTCGAAGTAGCTAGACCGATTGGTTTTCGATCAACATCAGCGCCATGAAATGTCCTTTTTGCGGATTTGCGAATGACAAGGTAGTTGACTCGCGGGAAAGCAAAGAGGCGGAATCGATCCGCCGCCGGCGCGAGTGCCTGAAGTGCACTAAGCGCTTTACTACTTACGAGCGCATCGACGAAATCCCTTACATGGTGGTCAAGAAAGACGGCCGCCGGGAAAAGTTCGACCGCCAGAAAGTGCTGAACGGCCTGCTGCGGGCCTGCGAGAAGCGGCCGGTGCCGATCAGCAAGCTGGAGCAGATTGTGAACGAGGCGGAATCGTTCGTCATCGAGTCACAGGAACGAGAGCGTAAAACCAGCGAACTGGGCGAACTCATCATGAACCGTCTGCGCCGCTACGACAAAGTGGCTTATGTGCGCTTTGCCTCCGTCTATCTGGATTTCAAGGACGTGAAAGAATTCATGAATGAGCTGACAGATTTGGTGAAATCGAAAGAAGCAGTCGAAGTTAAAGCCAAAAAAAGTGGCCAGTGACCAGTGGTCAGTGGCCAGTTAAGCAAAGCCGAATGTTCTTAGTGGCCACTGACCACTGGCCACTGAGGTACGCATGAGTCATAAAGTAACTCTGATTCCCGGCGATGGCATCGGCCCCGAAGTGACCCGGGCCACGGTGCGTATTCTGGAAGCGACTGGGGTGAAGTTCGAGTGGGAATCGTTCCAGGTTGGGGCCGATGCCTTTGAGAAGCACGGCGAATACATTCCAAAAGAGGTGATCGAGTCGATCGAGCGTACACACGTGGGATTAAAGGGACCGGTCACAACGCCTGTAGGCGGCGGCTTTTCCAGCATCAACGTTGCGCTCCGCCAGAAGTTTGAGCTGTACGCGAACTTCCGCCCGATTCGTAATCTGCCACACATCCCCACGCGCTACCCCGATGTGGACCTCATCATCGTGCGCGAGAATACTGAGAGCCTGTATTCCGGGCTGGAGCACGAAGTGGTGCCCGGCGTGGTGGAAAGCCTGAAGATCATCACTGAGAAGGCCTCGACCCGCATCGCGAAATTTGCTTTTGAGTATGCCCGCAAGAATCAGCGCAAGAAGATTCATGCCATCCACAAAGCCAACATCATGAAGCTGTCGGATGGCTTGTTCCTGCGCTGCTGCCGCACCGTTGCCAAGCAGTATCCGGAGATCACCTACGGCGAGCACATTGTCGACAACACTTGCATGCAGTTGGTGATGAATCCCTATCAGTACGACATGCTGGTGATGGAAAACCTTTACGGCGACATCATTTCAGACTTGTGCGCCGCGTTTGTGGGCGGCCTGGGATTTGTGCCGAGCGCTAACCTGGGCGACCACTGTGCGATTTTCGAAGCGGTACATGGTTCTGCGCCCGACATTGCAGGAAAGAATCTTGCGAATCCCACCGCCCTGCTGCGCTCCGGACTGCTGATGCTGCGTCATCTCGGCGAGTTCGACGCGTCCCTGCAAATTCGCAACGCGTTGGAAAAGGTATACCGCCATCCCGAGAAGCTGACGAAAGATATCGGCGGCCAGGCGGGAACGTCGCAATTCGCTGACTCCGTGATCGAAGAAATGGAAAAAGCCAAGACCGCGCCGGCCGCGATTCACTAAGAACGGCTTATCACTTTCATAACCGTCAATTCCGCCATTGACTCTCGCCGCAGATGAGAGTAAATTCGCCCGTTCTGGGGAATCTGGGGAATGGCGCGCACAACACGGCGTGTGGGGGTGATTCTGTTTCAGCTCGGCGGTCCTGACACGCTGGCTGCGATAGAGCCTTTCCTTTATAACCTCTTCTGCGACCCCGATATTATTGACTTTCCCTTTGCCCGCATCGGCCGCAAACCTCTGGCCAAACTGATTTCGACCACGCGCGCCCGCAAAGTGCAGCACCACTATGCAACCATTGGCGGAGGCTCTCCTATCCGCCGCTTTACCGAGCGGCAGGCGCGGGCGCTCGAGGTCGACCTCACGAATCAAGGTCTGGACGCTCGCTGCTTCATCGCCATGCGCTACTGGCATCCTTTTACCAGCGAAGCCATTGCGCAACTTGAGTCAGCACAGTGCGACGAAGTGGTTCTGCTGCCGCTGTACCCGCAGTACTCTTCGACGACCACGGGCAGCAGCCTGAACGAGTGGGAGCGCCTGTTCCACGGCGATGTTCCGGTACACAACGTCGGGGCCTTCTACCAGCATCCCATGTATTTGGATGCAGTGATCGAAAAGATCGAAGAGGCGCTGGCACGATTTCCAAAACCGGAACGCGCCGAGATTGTTTTCAGCGCACACAGCGTCCCCATGTCGGTGATCGCGAAGGGTGATCCCTACCAGCGACACGTTGAGGAGACGGTGCGTCTCCTGATGGAGCGCGGGGGCTGGCGCAATCCTCACCGGCTCTGCTACCAGAGCAAGGTGGGAGCCAGCAAATGGCTGCAGCCTTCCCTACACCGCACGCTGCACGACCTCGCCGCTGAGAAGGTGCGGGAGGTTTGCATCGTGCCGGTGGCATTCGTTTCCGATCACGTGGAGACTCTCGGCGAGATTGATCACGAGGCGCGCGAGGAAGCGCGGCGGTTGGGCATTACTCAATTCGAGATGAGCGCGGGACTGAACGATTCTCCAAAGTTTATTTCGGCGCTGGCGCAGTTGGTCACGGACGCTCTGGGCGAAGAAGTCGATACCTGCGGTCCGCCCGTGCTGATGGCGGCCGACTAGGAAAGAGCCAGAATTTGCTCGACAACGTTACTGCTCGAGAACTTTTTGTTCGGTGAGTAGAGAAGAATAAGGAGGAAGACACATGCCGGAACCGGAGGGCGCGAAGCCCACCCCGAATCCCGAACCAGCCAAGCCGGCGGCCACGAGCGCGGTGGATGCCACGAAATACGTCGGCACGCCAGCGGTGGGAACCTCGAAAGCGGCAGCGGCTGGTGGATTGTCCTCGCCCGGACCGTCGAATACCGAGATCGACCGCCGCCGGCGCCGTCTGGTGTGGGTCGCAGTAACCGCGTTCCTGACTGCATGGTTCCTGGCTTTTTTCCGATTCTTTCTTCCTCGCACTCTTTTCGAACCCAACACGGTTTTCAAGATTGGCTACCCCTCGGAGTTCGCGCTGGGCGTCGACACAAAATTTCAGCAGAAATACCGCATCTGGGTCGATCGCACTCCCGACCGAGTGTTCGTGATCTACGCGCGCTGTACCCACCTCGGCTGCACTCCGGACTGGAAACCGAGCGAGAACAAATTCAAGTGTCCATGCCACGGCAGCGGCTATGACAGCGAAGGCATCAACTTCGAAGGCCCGGCTCCGCGTCCGATGGACCGCGCCAAGGTCGAACTGGCTCCCGATGGGCAGATCATTGTCGATACCTCCAGGCTCTATCAGTGGCCGAAAGGGCAACCGTCGCATTTCAACGATCCAGGAGCATTCTTAACCGGAGTGTAAGAGAGCAAGGTCTCGGGTCTTAGGTATTAGGTCTTGGGTAAACTCGAAGGCCTAACACCTAAGACACGAGACCGAATACCTTAAGATCTTCGAACGTAGGACTCATTATGGCTGACGAAAATAACGGCAAGAACGGCAAAGTGGGCCTGGTCGACCGCGTCAAAGACGACATTCAGGCGATGAAGGTCGACATCCCCGCCAAGGCGAAGGAGCAGATCGAAGGTCTGAAGGATCCGACCAAGACTCAGGTCTACACTTCGATTTTCCGCCACAAACACGATGACACCCCGCGCAACCGGGCTCTGGGCGTGCTTTCCAACGTGTTCCTGCATTTGCATCCAGCGAAGATCAATCGCGACGCGGTGCGTTACAGCTATACCTGGGGCATGGGCGGGATCACGTTTTTTCTGTTCATCATCCTCACCTACACCGGCGTTCTGCTGATGTTTTATTACCACCCGAGCAAGGTGCAGGCGTTTCGCGATGTGCTCTACCTCGAGCACGATGTGCCCTTCGGAAAAATTCTGCGCAACATGCACCGCTGGGCCGCCCACCTGATGGTGATCGGCGTGTGGTTGCACATGTTCCGCGTATTTCTGACCGGCTCGTATAAAAAGCCACGCGAATTTAACTGGAATATCGGCGTGCTCCTTCTGGTGTTTACTTTATTGCTCTCGTTCACCGGATATCTGCTGCCCGACGATCAACTAGGATTCTGGGCTGTAACCGTGGGCACGAACATGGCGCGAGCCACGCCGCTGCTTGGGCATGAAGGCCCGTTCGGCTCGATGCTCGGCATGACGCCGTACAATGACGTGCGCTTCGGTCTACTCGGCGGATCGATCGTGGATGCGAATGCGCTGCTGCGCTCCTACATCTGGCACTGCATCGGAATTCCGATTGTGGCGTCGATCTTGATGATCGTTCACTTCTGGCGCGTCCGGAAAGATGGCGGAATCTCGGG
>Ga0210398_10001592_pt1 | contig 23137 bp, 20 predicted proteins | sample IncBWC4OmetaG_FD_161047 | JGI IMG/M metagenome (GOLD analysis project Ga0210398, IMG submission 161047) | Forest soil microbial communities from Barre Woods Harvard Forest LTER site, Petersham, Massachusetts, United States - Inc-BW-C-4-O | ecosystem: Environmental > Terrestrial > Soil >...
GTCCGAGGATTGCGTGTCCTCACGGCGTGGATGCGCATCGGTTTGCTCCCGGGCAGGCGCGACGATGTCGCGTGCCACAGGGACATCGCGCGCCGCGGGTGTTTCCGCGGCGGCCGGGATCGTACCGATTCCAAGGACCATTTCAGCCAGCGCGGTCTTGATCTTTTTGAATGTCTCGATGTCGATTCGGCCGCGGCGATAGTATTGATCCAGCTGCGACAGGACTTCAAAGGTTCCGTCCGGGTCGGCGCTGAATCGAGTATGCATCGCGCGCAGAAAAGCCGGTGCATCGCAACTGCCGCTTGCGAGCGCGTTCAACCACCACTTGATGGTGCCTTCCTCCCCCATGTCGGGCGGCTGGACATCAGCGGGCCGCACTATCTGGCTCATAAGCCATTGTACCCATTGGACGAGTTGCGATGGGATGATGCGTTGCACTTCCTTGTAGGAGCAGCCCGAGAGTCGGTCGGAAGCGCCGGTGTGGCCTCGCTTCTGTACTTTTTACAGTGACCGGCAAGCGGCGGCCCTCTGCGCCGCCGTCTCGCTGTACTATGAGCACCAAGAAAAAAGAGGCGCGTCGCAATTGGAAAGGTCGCCCCGCATTAAGTAATCATAGGATTCTCGTCTCATGCTTCAAGCCGGCCTGATGATGGATCGACCGCTGCTCATTTCCGACGTGATCGAGCATGCCGCCGCCCAATTTGGCGACACCGAAATCGTCTCGCGCGAGGGCGATGGCAGTGTGTTCCGGTACAGCTACGCTCAGTGCCGGGCACGCGCCATGAAACTCGCCAACGCTCTGGCCAAGTGCGGCCTGGGAGCAGGCGCTTCGATCGGTTCGCTCGCGCTCAATCATCACCGGCACTTGGAGGCTTACTACGCGGTGTCGGGCAGCGGCATGATCATCCACACCTGCAATCCTCGTCTGCACACATCGCAGCTCGTCTACATCATCAACCATGCCGACGATCGCGCGGTGATGTTTGATCCTGCTTTCGCGCCGCTCGTAGAACACATCGCGGCGCAGTGTCCGGGTGTTCGTCACTGGATCTGTCTCACGGACCCCGAAAACATGCCGGGCTTGGGCGGTCTTCAGAACGTGCTCTGCTATGAGGAATTCATCGCCTTGCAAAACACCGAGTTTGCTTGGCCGCAGTTCGATGAACGCACGGCCGCGGCGCTTTGCTATACCTCTGGCACGACGGGCAATCCGAAGGGTGCGCTGTATTCGAATCGATCGATCGTGCTGAATGCGCTTTCGGCGTGTCTACCGGGGCTGATCTCGCTGTCGCCGAGAGACACGATTTTGCCCGTCGTGCCGATGTTTCATGTCAACGGCTGGTGCGTGCCTTACGCGGCGCCCATCGGGGGCGCAAAGTTGGTCTTGCCCGGGGCGAGAATGGATACGCCCGGTATCTACGATCTGTTGGAAAGTGAACGAGTCACGGTGACCGCGGGCGTGCCCACGATCTGGATTGCCCTGATGCGCCATATCGAGCAAGGCAAGCTCCCCTTAACCAGCCTCAAGCGCATTTTGGTGGGCGGATCAGCCATGCCGGAGTCGCTGATCGCGAAATTCGATCACGAGTTCGGCATCGAGGTCCGCCACGCCTGGGGCATGACCGAGACCGTGGCGATTGCAACGATGAGTTGCGTGAATTCTCGGCAGGTCGAAATGCCTGCGGCCGCCCGCCACTCCCTCATGGCCAAGCAAGGCAAGTCGGTGTTCGGCGTAGAGATCAAAATCACGGACGACAGCGGCCGCACGATGCCTCGCGACGGCGAATCACAGGGTCAGGTGATGGTGCGCGGTCAGTGGACGGTATCGGGTTACTACAAGGCTGAAGATCCCGTGCTCATCGACGGGTGGCTGCCCACGGGCGATATCGCGACCATTGACGCGCACGGAACCATGCAGATCAGGGATCGGGCCAAAGATCTCATCAAGACCGGCGGAGAGTGGATTAGCTCGATCGATTTGGAATGCGTCGCCATGGCGCATCCGGCGGTGGCGATGGCCGCCGTCGTCGGTGTGAGGCACCCTAAATGGGAAGAACGGCCGCTGCTGTTCATCGTTTGCAAGTCAGGCCAGTCACTCGATGGCGAAGAGATTTTGGCGTTTCTCGCCCAACGCGTTGCGAAATGGTGGATACCGGATGCAGTCATCTTCCTGGACGCCTTGCCCGTCGGTGGAACAGGAAAAGTGCAGAAGGCGGCGCTTCGCGAAAAATATGCGAACCATCTCTGCTAGCGTTCTGCGATAGGGCTATCATTGTTGCAACAACTAAGGGAGATTCGGCGATGAACGTTCACTGTACATTTGCGATTGTGGCGATAGTTGCCGTCGCGGCAGTTGCCGGCTGCTCCGCCGGCGCCCCGACCCGATCCGATCCGGCGGCCCCGACCGGGTCAAACTCGATACCGCCCGGTATGAATGCCAATGGCGAAGTGGTCGATGCATCCAAGGTTGAGAGCGGCCACGGGCAAACCGTCAAGGGCATCAACGATTTCTCGGGTGAGATAACCGGGATACCGGCACCCAACAGCCGATTCTCTCAATTGCAGATCGGGATGGGCATCAGGCAGGCCATCGATATCTGCGGGCCACCCACCGACCAGGGCGCTTACATAACCGGCAAGGCCTTCATTCCCTTCTACTTCGGCAGCGATCGCAGCCGATTCGAATTGATTTACAAGGGCCAAGGCCGGTTGATTTTTGCGGGCGGTTCCCTAGGGAACTACAGCGGCGGCAATCTTGTTTGGATCATTAATTCAGCCACTGAACCGGGATATCGGTAGCCCGGCCCATCGCGCTTCAGACGGGTTTTCGTCGACGGCGAATGAGTCGATAGATCCAGATGCCCAGTAGCGTCAAAACGAGCACCGCCGCTACGGCGGCGGCGATCAGTATCCGCAGTCCGTTCTCAATGACAAACGCACCCGTCTCCGTATAGAAACCATTGAATTTACGCAGCGCCGCGGGCAGCGCCGCCACATCTTCCTTGGTTAGTTGCAACGCGTGTTCGTCGGGATGATAGGTGGATTGCCAGGACAATAATTCCCCGGACCGGTTCTTTTCGACGTGTCCGCCGAGCACGAAGCTTACGGGCCGATCCTTGAGAAACTCCGCCACGCGCTGCGCGCTGGCATCGTATGCTCTCCCGTCAGCGACCAAGAGGCGCCCCGGGAGCAGAAAATCGCCCGAGAAAACCAGGCCGGTATTGCGATCGTAGTACACCAGTTGTGCCGGATGGTGACCCGGCGCAGGCAACACATCGACGATGCGGTCGCCGAGATCAATCTGCGCGCTGCCATTCGGCCAATCGGCAAAACCGAAGTACTGGCGCACGTGCTCTAGATCCGAGCGCACCAACTCGACCCCGTTCACGCCCTCGAATTGTGGATCGCCCGCGCGATGATCCAGATGCCCATGGCTGTGCACCACTAGCAACGGTAGCTTGGCCGCGGAGTCACCCGGCAAGAGGCCCATCACCAGGGTATGCAGAGGCATCAAGTTCGGATCGGCGATATCACCGGTGTCGATCAGCAGCGCCCGTTTGTTGCCGATCAACAGATACATGAAAGGCGCTTCCCAGGTCGAGCACAACTTTTCCCGCAGGATGATCGTTTGCGCATTGTAGCGATGGACCTGAATGGGGTCGGGCAGGCGAGCGGGGCAAGTCTCCGCGCCCGCATCCCACTGCACTTCCATTGAACCGGGCGACAAATCGGCGGAGCAGGCGAGGATGGGCATCAGCAAAAACGTCGCCAGAGAGAGGATCGGTAAAGTTGATTTCATGACGGGCTCCTTAGGTTCTCACGCTTGCTGCGGACGAGACGCTGGGTTTTGGCGTGTTTTCTTGCCATGACGATGAAATCGTCAATGGCCATCGAGGCGCGCCGCCGATCGCCGGTGCTCATCACCTCGATGAACAGGCCATCGAAAACGGCGACAATCAGTGTCGCCAACGCCGGGGACCGCTGCGAGGGCTTCAACACCGCCTGAACCGACTCGAGCCAGTCGCGAGAATTTCGCTTCAAGTATCTTCCATAGTTCTTATGGTCTTGCGCCGCGAGAATGTGCAATTGATACAACACGCGAAGCTGCGCAAAGTTGGCGTCCTTCAATGCCCAGTCCCAAAATAGCCGCAGAGGCGCGGAACGAGCCGGGTTGGGTTCGTCCAATAAGGCGCTTAAGGAGCGCTGCAACCGCGCCTGCATCTCGTCCAATACTTCGAGGAGCAGCCGCTCCTTCGACCCAAAGTGAAAAATCAACAGCCTGGCGCTGGTTCCGACGGCGGCGGCCATAGGTCGCAATGACACATCGGCGACACCGCGCTTGACCAGGTAGCCGATGAGATTCTCCAGCAGCATGGTTTTGCGGGTCGACGACATACGCCGATCCTACAGTGAAACGAGTGTTACATTCAAGGCGTGCGCGAGGTTCGCGCCGGGCATTGTCGAGGTATCATAAAAATCATAAAATTCAAGAGCATGAGAGGTGATAAGCTGGGTTGAATCGCCCCTGTCATTGCCGACCTTAACAACATCCGAGGACACAGCCATGCTCGATCTGCTGCTCGCCATCGGCCACCATCTTCTAATCTTTGCCATCTTTGGAATCATCTGCGCCGAGTTTTGGGCGGTACGTCCGGGCATGAGCAGCACAACGGTCACGCGTGTGGCCTCGCTCGACCTGTGGTACGGGATTTTGGCGATGGCGGTTGTAGTAGTCGGCTTCAGCCGGGCAATATTTGCCGCCAAAGGCTGGGGCTATTATTCGCACAATGCCTTTTTTTGGGCCAAGCTGGGCACCTTTGCGGCCATCGGACTATTGTCACTGCCACCGACCCTGGCGTTTATTCGGTGGCGAAAATCGGCGTTGGCGCCGAGCGAGTCGAACGTACGGTCCATCAGACGCTACTTGCACTGGGAATTGGCGCTGTTCGTATTTCTACCCATATTCGCTGCGGCAATGGCGCGGGGGTACGGAGAATTCTAGATTTGCCTCGCGCTTCGCAGTTATCGGGGAACCCGAAAGCCCTGTCCAAGTTCAAAGCCTCATTCGCGAGTCGCGCGCCACGGACGATTCCGCTGCCGCATTCGTCCCGAAGGTTTCAAAGATTTGTCATATGCAACGGAATTTCATGAAGGATCGAGTCTAATGAATCAGAAAGCCGCCCCGCCGCTCCAAGAGCAAAACGCGAGGTACCAGCCAGGGGTCCCTCGAGAGCCCGTTCCCGCGCCGTTGGCACTCGATCCCGCGATGCGGGCCGCTCGCGAGATGGTCACGCAAAGCTCAACTTGGATTCGTCCGCTGCAGCAGGAGATGGCACGGGTCATCGTCGGTCAGCGGCATCTATTGGACCGCCTGCTGATCGCGTTGCTGACAAATGGGCACGTCTTGCTCGAAGGCGTGCCGGGCTTGGCGAAAACTCTCGCGCTCAAGACGCTGGCGAGTTGCATCGCGCTGCACTTCAAGCGGCTGCAGTTCACGCCCGACATGCTCCCGGCCGACATCGTCGGCACGATGATTTACAACCCTCAAGACGGGGCATTCCGCACCAAGCAGGGGCCTATTTTCAGCAATCTCATTCTGGCGGACGAAATCAATCGGGCGCCGGCGAAAGTGCAAAGTGCGCTGCTCGAAGCCATGCAGGAACGGCAAGTGACGATTGGCGATGAGACTTACTTGTTGCCCAATCCCTTCTTGGTGCTTGCAACCCAGAACCCTCTCGAGCAGGAGGGAACCTATCCGCTGCCCGAGGCGCAGATCGACCGGTTCATGATGAAGGTAATTGTCACCTATCCGAACCGCGCTGATGAGCGCGCCATCCTGGACGCGATGGCCACGACGGAAGCCATGCTCGTTCCCCGAGCCGTGGTCAGCGCCGAGCAGATCGTTGAGGCACGTCATGTCGTCAATACCTTGTACGTGGACGACAAGATTCGCGACTACATCGTTGATCTGGTCTTGGCGACGCGTCCTCCCATCGCGGCGTCCCTGAATCTCAACGGCTACATCCAAAACGGCGCCTCGCCGCGCGCAACAATCGCACTGACGTTGGGGGCGCGAGCTATGGCGTTTCTGAACGGCCGCCACTTCGTCATCCCGCAGGATGTAAAGTCGATCGCCCTGGATGTGCTGCGTCACCGTGTCTCGGTGACATATGAAGCAGAGGCCGAAAATATCTCCTCGGAGAATGTCATCGAGAAGATACTGAATACGCTACCGGTGCCGTAGTGACGCAGGAAAGCGGCAAGTCCAACAAGGCCATGATGAGCAGCAGCATGCGCCAGCTCGAGATTCGCACGCGCCGCATGGTCAATGACAGTCTGGCCGGATCCTACCATTCGGTATTCAAGGGCCGCGGCATGGATTTCGACGAGGTGCGCGAATACAGCCCTGGCGATGAGGTGCGAACCATCGATTGGAATGTCACGGCGCGCGCCGGACGCCCGTTTGTCAAGAAATTCACCGAGGAGCGCGAGCTCACCATTTTCCTGCTCGTGGACATCAGCGCCTCAGGAAATTTCGGCTCCGGGGCCATGAGTAAGCGCGATCTTGCCGCGGAACTCGCGAGCGTCTTGGCATTTTCCGCCATTCGCAACAGCGACAAGGTCGGATTGCTGTTGTATACCGACCAGGTTGAAAGATATCTGCCGCCGAAGAAAGGCCGTCGTCACGTTTTGCGGGTTGTACGGGATATCCTGTATCACGCCCCCGAGCGCATCGGGACCGATACCGTCAAGGCGCTCGACGTCGCAAACCGTCTGTTGCATCGTCGCGCGATTGTATTCCTCATTTCAGACTTTGAAACACCGAAAAGCACGGCCACCGAGCGCTTTGACCTGCGCCGCGCCATGCGCCGCACGAACCGCCGCCATGATCTAGTCGCCGTGCACGTCGAGGATCCACGCGAGAAAGAGCTTCCGGACGTGGGGATCGTTGCGCTCGAGGATGCGGAAAGTGGCGAGGTGATCGAGGTCGATACCGCGAGCGCGACGATCCGCAAGCGCTTCAAAGAACTGTCCTTGGAGAGAGGGCGCCGGCTCGTCAGCGACTTTCGCTCCGAGGGTATCGATACGTTGCAATTGCAGACAGATGCGCCCTACATGCCCGCGCTGCAACGATTCTTCAAAACCCGAGAGCGCCGGCGCGCATGAAGGCAGGGCGAATCGGCAGGCGCTGCGCAGCGGCTGTCGCACTGATCTGCATGATGATCGGCGTAGGCATCCACGCCGCGCCGATCGCGGAGGATATTCGCGACATTCGCGGCCCGATATATATCCTTCCTCGATGGGTGTTGCCCGCGCTCATCGGAGGCGCGGTGCTCGTCGCCTTAGGACTCTATGGCTTGTGGCGTGGGCGGCGCCATCGCGCCGCACGGGTTTTGTTGCCGCACGAAATGGCGCTGCAGCGCCTGGAAGACATCGGCGCGCTCATGCAGCCGGCGCGCGCCCGCGAGTTCTCGATTGCGGCCTCCGATATTGTTCGTCTCTATATCGAGCAGCGATTCAGTGTGACAGCCACGCGCCGCACCACCGAGGAGTTTCTGCGCGATTTGCTGGGGAGTGCCGACGCCGCGCTTGCCCGGCATCAAGGGTTGCTGGGAGAGTTTCTGCATCAATGCGACATCGTAAAATTCGCCGGCCAGTCCCTCACCCTACAGAACATGGAGTCGCTGCGCCAGAGTGCGCGTGCGTTCGTCTTGGCAACTGTAAATACTGATGACTCGCTTCTTACAGCCTGAATGGTTTTGGTTACTAGCACTGCTGCCGCTCGTCCTGTTGTGGCGCGGACGGCGAGGGCCCGTCGCCGCCATCGAATATTCGGATGTTAGTCTGGCGCGCGAGGTGGCACGACGCGGTCGCAGCCGTATTGGCTTTTTGGTTTGGCTGCTGCCGATTCTCGCCGGCGCTTTGATGATCGTCGGATTGGCGCGGCCGCAGCGCGCCCATGGCCGCACCGAAGTCACGGCCCACGGCATTGATATCGTGCTCGACCTGGATGTCTCCGGTTCAATGCAGGCGTTGGATTTCCAGATAGATAACCAGCGGGTGAATCGCATTGAAGTGGTCAAGTCCGTGGTATCAAAATTCATCGATGAGCGGCCCGACGATCGCATCGGAATCATCGCATTTGCGGGAGCCCCGTATCTCGTCAGCCCGATTACCCTCGATCATGACTGGCTGCAGCAAAATCTGGAGCGGGTTGCGGTGGGCGGCGCCGACGATGGCACGGCGATCGGCTCGGCAATCGCGGCGGGCGTCAACCGGCTGCGCTTGACGCAGGCGAAATCGAAAGTGATCATTTTGCTCACCGACGGCGTGAATAACACCGGGAAAATTTCTCCGCTTGCCGCCGCGGAGGCGGCCCGCGCGATGGGGGTCAAGATTTACACGGTCGGCGTCGGCGTGCGAGGTGACGCTCCGATCCCGGTCCACGATGCGGCCGGCAACACGCGCATTGTCATGGCCCGAGTTGATGTGGACGAGAAGACCTTGCAGGCGGTTGCCGACGAGACCGGCGGAAAATTCTACCGCGCCACTGATACGGATTCCCTGCAAAAGATTTACGAGCAAATCAATCGCTTCGAGAAAACCGCGCAAACGGTGCAGAAATTTGAGCACACGGAGGAGTTGTACCCCTGGGCGCTGATACCGGCGTTGGGCGTTTTCGGACTTAGCATACTGCTGCAGCAGACCCGATTACGGAGGTTGCCGTGAACTTCGCCAGCCCCGCGTGGCTGCCGGCGGGACTCCTGTCGGTCCTGGCGCTCATCTGGCTGTGGCACCGCTACGACGCGCGCCAGCATGCCGCGCTGGCGAAATTCGTCTCGGCGCATCTGCGGCTTCGGCTGACTCGGTCGATATCTCCTGGCCGGCGGCGCCTGCAGCGCGGCTTGTTTCTCGGCGCGCTGGTCGGCCTGTTCGTCGCGCTCGCGGGACCGCAAGTCGGATTCCGCTGGGAGCAGGTCAGTCGCCGCGGCAATGACATTATTTTCGCGATCGACACCTCGCGCAGCATGTTGACACCCGATGTGAAGCCCAACCGGCTCACCCGAGCGAAACTGGCGATCGATGATTTCGCAAAGAAGCTGGACGGCGATGCGGTGGGGATCGTGGCATTTGCCGGCACCGCCTTTCTGGCCTGTCCGGTCACACTTGACTATGGGGCTTTTCATGAGTCCCTGGGCGCCATCGATACCAGCACGATTCCACGTGGCGGCACCAATATCTCGACCGCCATCCAGGCCGCCCAGGCAGCCCTGCGCCGGCGCCCGAGTAGCGATAAAATCTTGATCCTTGTGACTGATGGCGAGGACTTGGAGGGCAGTGCTTTCGAGACAGCACAGGCGGCAGCAAAAGCGGACGGCATTAAAATCTACACCGTGGGCGTGGGTACAGCCGGCGGTGATTTGATCCCGATCCCGCCCGAGCACGGCGGCGGGTTTGTGAAGGACGAGACCGGCGCATTCGTCAGGTCGCGGCTCGATGAGCAGGGGCTCAAAGCGATCGCCGGTGCGACGGGAGGATTCTACGTGCCGCTGGGAACCCAAGCAGAGGGCCTGGAGCTGATTTTCCAGAATGTCCTCGGCTCAATTGCGAAGCACGACCTGGCATCGCGACGGCAGAAAATATATATAGAGCGCTATCAGTGGCCGCTCGCCGCTTCCCTCGTTATGCTGCTCAGCAGTCTGCTCATCGGTTCGCGGCGCGGGACCAGGGCCCCTCTCCCGGCACTTACCGCCGCGCCGTTGGGAATCTTGCTGCTGGCATTTTGGTTTGGAACCGTACACGCCGATTCGATACTCGATTCGAAAGGACCTGTTGTGGAATACAACGCCGGGACTGCCGCCTATCGAGCTGGCCAATTCCCGCAAGCCGCACAGTCTTTCCAGCAATCAATTACCCATTCTCCCTCCGACAATCCGAAACGATTGGCGGTTCAAGAAGACGCCTACTACAACCTCGGCAATACGCTGTACCGTACCGGGCAGAAAACCGAGCGCTCTTCTCCTCAAGAGACTCTGCTGAAGTGGAACGAGGCGGTGAAGGCCTATGACACGGCACTGCAAATGCGGGCAGACGATGCGGACAGCAAATTCAATCGGGACCTGGTGAAACGCAAGATCGACGCGTTGAAGCAGCAACAGAATCAGCAGAATCAAGGCAACCAGCAGAACAAAGACCAAAACCAGAATCAGGACCAGAAGCAAAACCAGGATCAGAAGCAAAACCAGGACCAGAAACAAAACCGGGATCAGAAGCAGGATCAGAACCAGAAGCAGAATCAAAGTCAGAACAAAGATCAAAGTCAGAACAAGGATCAAAGTCAGAACAAGGATCAGAATCAGAACAAGGATCAGAATCAGGGCCAAAATCCGCCTAACAATCCGCAACAAGGCAAGAATCAACCGCCCGACAAGGGTTCGGGTCAGCCGCCGGGGCAAGATCCAAACCAGGGCCAGGGGGCGGCGCCGCCGCCACAGGCCGGCGATGCAAAGGGAGATCAGCCTCCCCCCGGCGCCGGTGAACCTCAGGCGGCCGATAATCAACGCGCTCCCGGCCAGATGAGCCAGGAGGAGGCCCGCGAACTGCTCGATTCGGTAAAAGGGGACGAACATCAAGCCATGCCGATCCCCTGGGCGCAACGCGGCGCGGTGCAGCCGCCTGACAAACCGTATAAGAACTGGTGATGAGCAAGGGTCATCACACTCGAAACATCTGGCTGGCGGCCTTGGGTCTGCTCGGAGTGCTTTTTGCGGCGGCGGCGGCGCGCGCCGACGAACCTCTGGTTTATGCGACCATTCAGCCGGCGCAAATCCAGTTGGGGGAATCGGCGCAATTCACCATCACAAATTTAGGGGATGGCACGACGCCCATCACCCTACCCGTCGTTTCGGGCCTGAAATTTGAAATCATAGCCCGCACGCACGAAGTGCAACTCATCAACGGCACGACACTGCCTTCAAGCTCGATCGTCATGCGTGTGACGCCGCAAATCGCGGGTATTTTCACGATTCCGGCGGTAACACCGAAGGCCCAGCCCCTGGTACTGCAGGTCACCGCAGCCTCGAGCGGCACGAACATTCCGCACCCCGCCGGGCCCGGCGCGGCGAATCCGCCGCCCATCCTCTTCGGAGGCTCGATACCGAAGGGCGTGCGCTTGACCGACGACGGCTCCGCCTACGTTCGGTTGAGCATCCCGAAGCGGGAGGTCTATGTCGGCGAGAGTGTCCCTGTTGAAATGGAAGTGGGCATGCGGTCCGGCTTCGTATCGTCGCTAAACGGCTTGCCCAAACTTACGGACGATAACTTCGCACTCAACAATCTCTCGCATCAACCCGAGCGCACGGAAAAACAGATCAACGGCGAAACCTTTGTGGTGCTGACTTGGCGCAGCACTCTCGCGGTGGTCAAGCCGGGCTCATTCGCGCTCTCGGCCGAAGTTCCGCTCACGGTGAAAATCAGAACGCGGCCGAAGCGGGAATCTTCCTTGGATGATCGTTTCGGCGATCCGTTCTGGCAGAATTTATTTGGCGCGACCGTTCCGAAGGACATCAACGTCACGAGTCCGGCGCAAGAGCTGACGGTGCACGAGTTGCCCGCGGAAGGCCGACCCGCTGATTTTCACGGCGCCATTGGTACATTTGGTATTGCCAGCGATGTATCACCCGCCAAAGCGGACGTCGGCGATCCGTTGACATTGCGGATGCGCGTCACCGGGTCTGGAAATTTTGATCGCGTTGACAGTTCCATGTTGGATCATCTCGATCAATGGAAAACTTATCCCCCGAAGTCATCGTTCAATAGCAGCGATCCTCTGGGCTTAAGCGGTATGAAGACCTTTGAACAGCCGGTTATTGCCGCCAAACCTGGCGTCCAAGAGCTTCCGGCATTGACGTTCAGCTACTTTGATCCCAACAAGCGACGCTATGAAACGGTCCGAAGCGCTTCTTTAAGCGTGTCGATTTCGCCGTCCCTCGCCGACAGCCAGACAGCTCCCGGGACACCTTCCACGTCGGTATCGCCCGAAACCAAGTACACCGCGGGTTTGCGTCCGGATCACGTCGAAACCACGGCGACGCCTTCCCTGATTCCGCTGTATCTGCAACCGAACTTTCTCCCGGTTCCCTCGATCCTGGTGCTGGCATTCGCAGCCGGTTGGGTCGGCGCTAGACGCCGTCGGGGGGTAGGGGAGCGGGAGTCCGTGTCCGATAGGATCGCCTCGAGGGCGGCCAAGCGCGTGCTCGCTCAAATGCAGGCGGCGGCCCGCGTTGGAGACACCGCGCAATTTTTCGATTCGGCACGAACGGCATTGCAGTCCGTTCTCGCCGCGCGCTGGCAGCTCGCGCTGGAAGAGATCACGACCACCGAAGTCGAAGGCCGGGTTGGGGAGGAAAATGAGATCCGCCAATTGTTCGCTCTCGCTGACGAAGCAAAATATTCCGGGCGCAAACTCAATGCCACCGATTTTGCGCGTTGGCAGCGAATCGTCCGTCAGCACCTGATGAGTGACAACGCCACATGAACAACCTGATGCGGACCGCGTTGGTTTTCTGCCTGCTGCTCGGCGCGGTCGCGGTGCATTCGGAATCAAAGCCCGTCGGCTATTCCGCCGCCGCCCTTTACAATCTCGCCAATTCCTACGCGCGCGCAGACAAGCCGGGAATGGCGATTCTGAATTACGAACGCGCGAGCTTGCTCTCACCGGACGATCCCGATGTCCAGGCCAATCTGCGCTTGGTTCGTGCATCCGCCCATCTACCCGCGGAAACCCCGGACGGCTTCGATCGCATCGCGAGAATTGCGACCACATTTTGGGTATCGTGGCTAGGTGTTTTCGGGTTGACCCTGGTGGGCGGGAGCCTGATCGTCGCGCAACTATCGTCGCGGCATCGGCTGGTGCGCGGCGTAGCTCTGCTGTTGGGGGTATCGATGATCGGTCTGACGCTCGGCAGTGCACTGGCGCTTTGGCCACGATTGCACCAGGGCGTCGTCATTGCAGCCGCGACGCCGGTGCGTGTTTCCCCGGTCCCGATGGGAGATCCGCTGTTTTCTCTGCCGGAAGGCGAAAAGGTAAAGATTACGGCCGAGCATGACGGATTCGCGCTGATCGAAACGCGAGCAGGTCGTGCCGGTTGGATTTCGGACTCGAAATTCGCGCCGATCGTGCCGCGCTAGGCCTCTTGCGCTAGACCTTACAGGATGAGTCCATTGCGCAATGCATAAGCGGTCATGTCCGCATTGCTGCTGAAATTCATCTTCTCCAAGATTCTGGAGCGATAGGTGCTCACCGTTTTTACGCTGAGGCTCAGTTCCTCGGCGATTTCTCCAACCCCATCCCCTGACGCGAGTTTGCCGAATATTTGGAACTCTCGGACTGACAGTCTCTCGTGCATCGGCTGGTTTTGATCGTGCGCCGATTCAAGATCAGCCGCCATGGATTCGGCGAGCGAAGCGCTCACATAGCGGCGCCCAACCAATACCGTGCGCACCGCTTTCAGCAACTCCTCCGGCGAGCCGCCTTTCGACAAATAGCCGCTGGCGCCGGCGCGCAGCACATTACGGGCGTATTGGGCTTCCGGCAGTCCGCTCATGATCAGCACCCGTACCTTGGGATAGCCGCTGGTCACATGCTTCAGGATATCCAAGCCGCTGCGGTCGGGCATATTGATGTCCATGAGCAGCAAATCCCACTCATGCTGGCGCAGCTCATCCAATGTTTCGTTGCCGCTTGCGGTCTCGCCGATCGCCGTGATGCCGGCCTCAGCCTCCAGGAATTGTTTGTAGCCAGCCCTCACCACCGCGTGATCGTCAGCAATAAGTACTCGCGACATGGTTATCCCTTGTTTGTTGGCAATTCTCCAGCAAACATATGCGCCTCCACATCAGTTCGGCGCAAGGCCGGGGCTCGCAACTCCGCGTCGGGATCGTCCTACAAAGCGCTGTCGCGCGTGTAATGATTCACCCAGTTGACCTCCCAGCTCCTGCCGCCATCGTCGGAAAAGGCCTGCTCCGATTGGGCGGTGGTGGCGGTGATGGCCCAGATGGAAAATCGAACGAGTATGGATTTGCCGCCGATGACTTCTTGGTCGTAGAACTCGCCGCGACCGTCCTTGAATTCCCCGACACCGGGAATTCCCAACGTGCCGACCTTGGGCGTGGCGAAATCCAAATACCACTGATGTGCAATTGGGTTGTACCAGCGCAAAGATAGCAATTCGATCTCCCCTGCGGGCCCGTTGGCCTTGAACTCCGCCAGATTGGCGCGTCCGCCCCAGATCTTCTTCACCACCGTGACACCGTCCATGTCCACCCAATCTGTCGACCCGGTCAGCGGGTGCAGCAATCGCGAGGAGTGGGTTCTCCATTTTCCCAAGTCAAAATCGAAGTCATGCTGCCCGTCGCGCACCGCGCCGAGGCTTTCTGATGCGGTGGGCGTGGCGGCTGCAAGTGCAGCACGCCATGCCAGCCAGATCACGGCCAACATGTATGCGCGCTTCACGGCTTCTCTCGTGTCAAGGTGGCGATGAAGACCGGGGCCCAGGTCTTGCCGCCGTCATCCGAGTACGATTCCTCGTAACGATGCGAGTCTGGCTTGATGTCCGACCAAACACCGCGGACCAAGATCGCGCGGTCGTTGAAGGTGTCGGCGGCGAAGAGCTCACCGCGGCCGTCCTTGAAGGCGCCGATCGTGGGAGTGGCGAGGACGCCGCTCTTGCTGTTCACGAAGGTCTGGCTCCATTGATGCGCCTGTGGGTTGTAGAGAAACAGCGTCAGCCCCTCCCAGTGCCCATTGGGCCCGTCGGCCTCGATCTCTTCCAGCTGGGCGCGGCCACCCCAAACCTTTCTTACCGTCACCGTGCCGTTGAGTTCGATCGATTTGGTCGCGCCCGATAGCGGGTCGAGGATGCGTTTGATATGAGATTTCCAAGTGCCAAAGTTAAAATCAAAATCGTGCTGGCCATCCCGGGCTTCCGGGGGCGACTGTGCGGGCTCGCTCAGTGCGTTGGAAGGGCAGCCCCATAGGGCCGCGGAGGCGGCTAGGATGGCGATACGGATACCGTTCAAGAGCTTCATCATGGTCTCCACAAAATTTCGGGACAAAATCGGCCGTGGCGCTCGCGGGGGCGCTAAGCTGTCGTCGATGAGATCTTGTAACGAGCGCATGCCCCCGCTGAAGGGCCACTTGGGGGAAAAATAATTGGGCCACCCGGCTTCGCACCGCAGGCGGCCACTCGATCCCTTGTTTGAGATCAAGCTTGACCTCAAGCCTCGCGGTTCGCGCGAGGCGGCTCGAACCCTACATCATGAGTTACGGGCGGCCATTTTGGATGGGCGTCTCGCTGCCGGTGCGAAGTTGCCCGCCACTCGAAAGTCGGCGTCTTTCTTTGGTGTTTCGCGCAACACCGCAGCCGAAGTGTATGAAAGGCTGGTGACCGAGGGTCACGCCGTGACCCGGCATGGCGCGGGTACCTATGTCGCGGAGAGAACGGTGGAGGTCACATCGTCGCGCGCAGTCCCCGCTGCGGCCTCAGCACATCGAATGAACGAGTTTTGGCTGCGCGCCGATGTCACCGCGGCAATGAGTTTTTGGCAGGACTCGGCCGAAGCGTCGCGTCCGCGCAAAGGCACGTTGGTCGATTTTCGACCCGCCATGGTTGATTCACGGCTCTTTCCATTGGACGTGTTTCGGCGCGTCAGCGCCAAGCAATTGCGCGGGCTGGAACGGAAACCGGCCAGCTACAAAAGTCCGCAGGGAAATCAAGGTAATTTCCATCTTCGCAAGGCAATCATCAAGCACATTGCGATCACTCGAGCCGTGGCCTGCCAGGCAGAAGACATACTGGTCACCTCCGGGGCCCAGCAGGCATTCGATCTGCTCGCCAGGGCACTGGTCACGCCTAACGAAACCACGGTGGCGCTGGAGGATCCTGGCTATCCGCCGATGCGCGTGGCCTTTGCCGCCGCCGGCGCGAAGCTCGTGCCGGTGGGAATCGACGAGGAAGGTCTGATCATTGAGCAGCTACCCTCCGACGTCAGAGTAATTTGCGTTACGCCATCGCATCAATTCCCCCTCGGTGTGACGATGTCCCTGCGCCGGCGGCACGCCTTGATCGAATTTGCGCGAGAACGCGGAGCGATCATCATTGAGGACGACTACGACGGGGAGTTTCGCTATGAGGGCAGTCCATTGCCGGCGCTGCGTACCTCGCAAGCCGCGGACGTTGTGTTCTACGTCGGCACCTTCTCAAAATGCATGCTCTCGGCGCTGCGGTTGGGATTCATCGTCGCACCGGCTTGGGCGTTGAGTACGCTCACCGCCGCCAAGAATTGTTTGGACTGGCATTGCCCCACGCCGATTCAGAGCGCGGTCGCGGGATTTATCGCCGAGGGTCATCTGACGCGTCATGTCCGCAAAATGCGCGACATCTACAAGCAGCGCCGTCATTTGCTGCTGGAATTGGTGCAGGACAGACTGGGGCACTGGCTGCTTCCCATTCCGTCGTTTTACGGCATGCACATTGCCGCTTTCGCCGACCCCGGCATTGATCTTGAGTCCGTGTCGCGCGCGCTGCTTTCGCAGCAAGTCAAAATTCATACCTTGAGCCGATATTTTTTCGGGCCGCAATCCCAGGCGGGGCTGGTGTTTGGCTACGGTACGGTCGATCTGCCGGAGATTCGCCGCGGGGTGTCCGTGCTGCGTATGGCGCTTCAACAGTGACGCCGTTATGCGACGCGCGCCGGGTGTAGGAATTACATGCCCGAGCCGCGACGGCGCCTCGTACAACCGTGTAAAGTCCTATCGGAAGGGGCGCTGAGCACGTGACAGATTCCGCACCAAAAAGTACGCGCACCGCAGCGGAAGCCAAGACGGTTCAACTGGGCCTGCTGCGGCAACTATCCCTGATGATTCAGGCGATCTCGAGTTCGCCCGTGGGCAGAAAGATCGTGATCTTGATGCTCGTGATCGTCGTTGTCATCGTGGCCACAGCCTACGGTCAGATCCGTCTCAATAGCTGGAACAAGCCCTTCTACGACGCTTTGTCGCGCCGCGACTTTCGGGAGTTTCTCTTTCAGCTGGGCGTCTTTTTCGTCATTGCGGGCTGCATCCTGGCCCTCAACGTGTTGCAAAGATGGCTTGGGGAAATGTTGCAGGTCAGGTTGCGCGAGGGCTTGGTGCGCAGTCTGCTGCGGGACTGGATGCTGCCGCGCCGGGCATTTTGGCTCGCCAATGCCGGCAGCATGGGCGTCAATCCGGATCAGCGCATTCACGAAGATGCAAGAAAGCTGTGCGAGTTGTCGGCCAGCTTAGGCATAGGCTTATTTCAAGCCTCCATCTTGTTCGGTACGTTTGCCGGCATTCTCTGGGGGTTGTCGAGCAACTTCAGTATCCATATCGAAGATCGGGATTACAACATTCCCGGCTTCATGCTGTGGGCCGCAATTATCTACGCGAGCGCCGGTTCGCTGATGAGCTACTGGGTCGGGCGAGGCCTCATCAATCGCAATGCCGATCGCTATGCCCGCGAAGCGGACCTGCGTTTTTCGCTGGTGCGCGTGAATGAGCATGTCGATGCCATTTCACTCGCCGCGGGCGAGCAAGACGAGAGACGCCGCATCGAACGGCGTCTTGCGGACGCGCTGCGCGCGACGCGCCGCATTGTGTGGGGCCACACAAATCTAGAATGGGTGACAGCGGGGTTCGGCTGGGTCACCATCGTCGCGCCGATACTGGTTGCCGCGCCGCTGTATTTCACAGGAAAGGTTTCATTCGGCGGCATGATGATGGCGGCCGCCGCATTTACCCAGGCGCAATCATCGTTGCGCTGGTTCATCGATAATTTCAGCGTCATCGCCGATTGGCGGGCGACTTTGCTGCGAGTCGCGAATTTCCGTCAAGCCGTGATCAGCACGGTTGAGCCGCGCGGCTTTGAAAGCCGTATTGTCTACGAGGAGGGCGATCCGGGCAAAATCAGGATCGAGAACCTGCACAGCGTGTCTTCCGCGCATGCCGACACGCTGAAGGAACCCAAGGTGGTCATCGAGGCGGGCGCGCGCGTATTGGTGCTCGGCGCGCCGGGGACCGGCAAGACGCAGCTTTTTCGCGCATTGGCCGGCTTGTGGCCATGGGGATCCGGCCGCATTCTTCACCCTCGGGGTGAACAGATCTTCTATCTGCCGCGCGGCACCCCATATCTGCCTCGGGGGAGCTTGCGAGAAGTGCTTGCGTATCCCTTGAAGGCGGAGAACTACAGCACCGAGGCATTTACTCGGGCGTTGTTTCGTTTGGGCCTCGAACGACTTGCGCCGCTACTCGACGAAACGCGTCGCTGGGATCGTGAACTGAGCCAAGATGAGCAGCTGTGCCTGGTGTTTGCGCGAATGCTGATCCAGACACCGCCTTGGGTGCTCATCGACGGGACCTTCGGCTTGCTCGACGATGACGTGCTGGAATTGGTCATCGACGTCTTTACCAAGGAGCTCAAAGCCACCGGCATCATCCACATTGGCGGTCCCGGAGAAGCCCATGATCTATTTTCGGCGGTCCTGCATCTGATCAAGGTACCCCGACAATCCCCAATTGAAGACGAACAGATGGGGGATGTCGAGCGGGCGGCATCGCGTATCGAGCGCGGTAAGCCCCCATGAGGCGAATCACGAGGCTGCGCGTTCGGTTGATCGACGCATTTATTGTCCTGGCATTTATATTTGTCGCGGCTGCGCCATCATGGGGTGCGCAGGATTTCTATTTTCGCGCCCCGGCTTCGCCCGCGGATGCCGCCGCCGCCATCAATGATCTGGCATCTCGGCTCATTCCCGTCTATCAAGACTCTGACCCTGAGCGGTACCTGGCAAATCTCTCCGCACTGCAGATGGCCGTCGGTGACTATGCCGCGGCGGACATCTCGCGGCAGTCGCTGCGCGATCGCCGGCGAAAGTCAGATTTCGGTCACCCGGTAAGCCGCGCGCTGGTGTTCGACATTTATGCGCACGCCAAGGCGCTCGAGATTGAAAACAGGGTTACTTTTGCCGATGCATTTACGAGTTCCTATCGTGAGACCATGCGACGCCTCGATGATCGCGACGCCTTTGCCGCCACGGGCTGGCTCGGTACGGCCCCACAGTTCTATCGGGACGCGCTGCAACAGGCGTTCGATCAGTACCGAGCCAACGACAGCATTGACGAATCCGCGGCCATCGCGCTGATCTGGAAATACGTAGCCTTTGACGCCCACCGAACCTTCGGCGCGCTGGTGGTTTTGTTGAATGCCGAGGACGATCATCGACGCTACACAATTGATAACACTCTCGTCCCAGCTCCCGGCGGCGCCAGCATGTCGGTCACCGCCATTCGACCGGCGGGCGTGAATAAGCCCGTGCCGGCGCTGCTCGAGTTTACCGCGCGCGGCGCACCGAACTATGCGATGGAGTGCGCGGCACGCGGCTATGCGGGCGTAGTCGCCATCGCCGCTGAGAAGCGTAAATCCGCCGCAGGAATCGATCCCTTCGAATACGCAGGTGACGATGCGGGTGAAGTGATCGATTGGATCGCGAAACAGGCGTGGAGCGACGGCCGGGTGGGCATGTATGGCGACGGTTACAGCGGGTATGCGCCGTGGGCGGCCGCGAAGCGATTGCCAAAGGCCCTCAAAGCCATCGCGACATCGGCATCTGTCGCGCCCGGCATCAATTTTCCCATGGAAGGCAGCATCTTCCAAAACTCCGCCTATGGATGGTCATTGCAGATGACCGACGCCGCTCGCGTGGCTGAACCCGACTCTTCTGACGCGCCGGAGTGGCGAGCGCTCAATGAGAAATGGTATCGGAGCGGCAGACCCTACCGCGACCTCGGGCGCCTCTATGGCAAGCACAACCCGGTCTTTATTCGCTGGCTGAATCATCCGAGCTATGACGCGTACTGGCAAAACTTTCTGCCCTATCAGGAGCAGTTCGCCCATCTCGACATTCCGATTCTCACCATGACCGGCTACTACTCGGCAAGCGAGCCGGCGGATTTGTACCTCTTCGCGCAGCACCACCGGTATAACCCGCACGCCGACCATACTCTGCTGATCGGCCCCTATGATGAGGGCATGATGCGCGCCGGAACCTCACCGAGCCTAAGCAGTTACCAGGTCGATTCGGCCGCGCTCATCGATTTTCGCGAGCTCCGTTATCAGTGGTTCGACCACGTTTTCAAAGATTCGGCATTGCCGGCGCTATTATCCAATAGCGTCAACTATGAGGTAATGGGCGCAAACGAGTGGCGGCACGCGGAGTCGCTCGACGCGATGACGGACGGGTCGCTCAGGTACTACCTGGACGCCGCGGTATCCGGTCAAAATCATCGCTTGAGCTTGCACAAAAAGACCAACGTGGTCTTCGTACCGCAGAACATGAGCTTTGTGGACCGAAAGGATGCAGCTTGGACGCCGGCCGCGGATCTCATCAGCAGGAGCCTTGCCCCGCGTCACGGCACGATATTCGTAAGCGACCCCTTAAGTAAGCAGAGCACGTTCAGCGGCTTGTTTTCCGGGCGCCTTGATTTCGAAGTCAACAAGATGGATATGGACTTAAACATCACCCTGTATGAACTGCTTCCAAACGGCGATTACGTCCGGCTTTTTGGCCCGACTTACGAGGTGCGCGCCAGCTATGCGCAAGATCGCGTGCATCGGCATCTTCTCAAGGCGGGAGAGCGCCAGAAACTCGCGTTCAAGAGCGAACGTATCACGAGCCGGCAGCTTCAAGCCGGGAGCCGCATCGTCATGGTGCTCAGCATCAGCAAACGGCCGGATCGCGAGATCAACTACGGCACCGGCGGCGATGTGAGCGAGGAATCCAGCGCCGATGGAAAAATCCCGCTAAAGATCCGCTGGTATGGCGACAGCTATATCGACATTCCGGTACACAAATAGTGTGAATAAGTCCTGCGCCGTGCTGCTGATTGTTCGCGCCGCATTTCTCAGGCGATGCGCTTGATCAGCGACAGGGCCGCAGCCGGGTTATGCACCTTGTGGCCGCTGATCACATAGAGAAAGACGTCTCGGGGTTCTTCGTTGCCGGTGCGCGAATCGGCGTACTCGAGGTCATCCGGACTCGAGCCTGCGGCCCATGCACTGGCGCGCGCCGCCCAACGCTTGAGCGACTCATCGGAATAGCCCTTGGCCTCGGTCGCCTTGGTACCCATGATCCGGGCATAGACGAAGGGCGCTGTAAGATCGGCGATTTGCGGGTAATTCGAATCGCCCGCGATGACCACGGCAACGCGGTGCTTGCGCGCAAGTGCGATGAAGGCGGGCGTGCGAAAGCTCTCATGTCGAACTTCGACGGCGTGGCGCAGCGGAAGCCCGGCGATCTCGGGCGGCAAGAGTTTCAAAAAGGCCTCGAAGTCGGCGGGATCGAATTTTTTGGTGGGCAAGAATTGCCAATTGATCGGACCCAGCTTCTCTTTGAGTTCCGCCACGCCGCTGTTGAAAAATCGTGTGATGGTGCCGCCCGCTTCGGCCAGCACCGTGCGGTTCATGGCGAAGCGCGGCGCCTTCAGTGAAAACACGAAATCATCCGGCGTTTCATCGTGCCACTTGGCGTAGGTCGCGGGCTTCTGCGATCCGTAGTACGTGCCGTTGATCTCGATGGACGTGAGCTGACGGCTGGCGTGCTCGAGCTCACGCTTTTGCGGTAGATTCTCAGGATAGAACGTGCCGCGCCAGGGTTCGTAGGTCCAACCGCCGACGCCTATCCGTATTTTTGCCGCGGCGGCATTGCGCTTCGGCATGCCGATTACGCGACCAGCGCGTCGAGATAGTTAAAGCTGATGCCAACGGACTCGAGCCGCGGCTTGCTGAACGGCGGTTCCTGCTCCACATAGAACTGGCGCACATTCGCCTGATACGCTTTCGCCAGCAGCGTCTTCCAATCGATGATGCCTTGTCCCACTTCGCATGGATCCTGCTCGAAGCTGAAGTTCGGGTGCGTGCTGGCTTTGACGTCCTTGACATGCATCGCCGAAAAGCGGCCCGGGTGGGCGGCCAACAGGGCCATCGGATCCGCGCCGGCTGCTACCACCCAACCTGCGTCCATCTCGAATGTGACCAATGTGGGATCGGTACCTTGTATCAATTGCGCCAGCCCCGTGCTGCTGCCGACGGGCGCGAACTCAACGTTATGATTGTGGTAGGCAAAGCGCAGCCCGTATGGCTTGAGCGCTGCGCCTTTCTCATTGAGGTAATCCGCATTCCACTTCCAATCGTCCGCCGTCATTGAGGCACCGAGGCGCGCCGCCATTTTGGCGCCACTTTCGCCCGCAAGCGGCGTCAGTGAAAAGCGTGCCGGAATGTTGAACATCGGACAAACCACGCTGCCGATGCCTAAAGCATGCGCGGCCTCCGCGAGCGTCCCGAGCTCATCGAGGTTCAGACCATTCTTCGAGTGCGGCGGAACATGGATTGACGGACATTTCAGCTGCACGCGATCGAGCGCGCGACGCCAATCATCGACCGCATGATCAGCCAGGCCGGCCAATTCGACGGTTCGATAACCGATTTTCGAAACCGCCGCCAAGGTGCCTGCAAAATCGCGCTTCAGGTCGTCGCCGACGGTGTAAAGCTGTAGTCCTATCTTTAAGCCGGTGCGCCGGAAGAAGGGTCGTGTGTCGACAGCGCCCATGGCCCGAGCGCCAAGCAGCGTTCCGACTATGAGAAAATCCCGCCGCGATACTGTAAGCATGGTTCCCCCTTGACGGTGCCTGCGAAACAATACCTGAGAGTGCTGCCGTATGCACTAGGCTGCGCGCGGAGCAGCCTAGTCGTTGCCGGCGGGCGAATTCGTCAGAGACTGGGTGTGACTGAGTACGGCATACCGCAAGAGTTGCACCCCGTTGGTGAGATTGAGCTTTCGTTTGATTCGCTGACGGTGCGACTCGACCGTCTTGATGCTCAAATGGAGCAATTGCGCGATCTCTCGAGTGCTGCCCCCTTTGCCGATCAGCTGCAAAATCTGCAATTCGCGGTTGCTGAGCCGCTCGATCGGGTCAACCGATAAATGCGGAGTCCCGACGGCGAATCCGGACAGCAAGCTGTTGCTCATGGCTTCGGATACATAGATATTCCCTTCCAGCACT